>Ga0304729_1000068_pt1 | contig 67790 bp, 68 predicted proteins | sample C_131016_MF_Meta_FD_190475 | JGI IMG/M metagenome (GOLD analysis project Ga0304729, IMG submission 190475) | Freshwater microbial communities from Lake Croche, Canada to study carbon cycling - C_131016_MF_MetaG (v2) (version 2) | ecosystem: Environmental > Aquatic > Freshwater > Lake | place... | reverse complement strand
GGGCTCCTTCTTCGTCACGAGGGCCAAGAGCAATCTTCGCTTTACTCGTCATTACTCGATGCCGAGGGATTGCTTGGAGGGCGTTCTCAGCGATCAAGTTGGGTGTCCGGCGCTTCTCAAAGCAGCAACCGACTTCCCGTACCCTCTGCGCAGAGTGCGCTACTTCGATGCAGAGTCTTCCAAGCATCTTGTCTTCCTCACCAACAACCTGGAGATCCCGGCGCTCACCGTGGCCAAGCTCTACAAGAGCCGTTGGCAGATCGAGCTCTTCTTCAAGTGGATCAAAGGCCACCTCCGTATCAAACACTACTTCGGTACGAGCCCCAATGCGGTGAAGACCCAGATCTGGATTGCAGTGGCCGTTTACCTCATGGTGGCCATCCTTCACAAGCAGCTTCAACTCCCCGGCAGACTCCACAGAACCTTCCAGCTTTTGAGTGTTCATCCGTTTGAGAAGGTGCCTATCCATGAACTACTTACAGAAGAAGATCTCAAATCTTATATGCCTCACAAAAATAACCAATTGATGCTGTGGGACTTATAACCGGACACTAGTGATGAGAAGTATTACTCCCGACCGGGCTTGGCCAGAGATGTGATCAATCCTGACTATTATGATCGTTGCAAGCAGGTCTACGAAAGGAAGGGAACCAATAGTCTTGAGCAGACCTACTCCATCCTTTTCGGAACTAACGCCATCCCCTCCGATTATTGGGATCTTGTTCGAGAAAAATATCATGATCCCCTGAACTTGGCCGCCTCGATCTACGGAAAGGATCTTGAGAGGAATCAAGGTTATCGCTGGTTCTCCTTCACCCCTCTGCACATGTACTATGGTCTTGTGGACCAGGTGGTGACAGTACCCTCGGCATTGCTTCCGTTTTACTACGATCAGGCCATGGGAAACACCAATATCACCACCTATCCGGTGAATGGTGGCGACCATCGTGGAACCTTCCTTCGGGCGGTGGCCGATCAGAAAACCTGGTTCGACACTTTTTAGGGAAACCCCGATTCATTTTAGCCAAAACGGGGTAGTTATTGAACGCGGCAGCATCTTTGATGCATCTTATACTGCCATCATGAGCACCTACTCCCGGGAAGAAATCACCCTCCAGAAAAACATCTACGGGCTGATTTTCCTTCTCTACTCGGCGAACTACATCGCCACCCACGCCATCGCGATTTTCATGCTGAAAGGCCTTCCCAAGGAGATCCTGCATTATAGCGGTGAGGTGGTTCTGATTCTTTGTGCCGTGGGTTACGTTTCCTCAAGTCTTCTCTCCAAGAGTGCAGACGGAGTCCGTCGTCTGGGGATCCTCTCAAGGGTTCCGATTCTCTATTGGATAGGTTGCTGTGCCGTCACCCTCAACGCCACGCTCTTGGTTATCTCCATCGTCACGGGTAGGTGCGAAAAATGATCGTCAATCGGATCAGGTGAAACCCTCTGGGTACAAAAAATCCATCCCTGACGCTGATCGACATTTCGTTGCGACTTGCGGATCCGCTCAGTCAGAGGACTTCCTTACAATTTACGCCTGTCAAAAGTGCCATGAAATCTTCCAATCATAAGAGCTGGGTAGAACAATCCGCCCATTTCGTTCACCGATACTTCATCTTGTTGCTACTGGGGTGTTATGCCTGCGCCGGATTATTACCCGGGCCTGGACTGATGATTCGGGAAATTTCGTTCGGGCACGTTTCCCTGTTCGGAGGCTCCACCCTGATCTCCTCATCCATGGTGATGCTGGCGATTCTTATGATGAACGCCACGATGTCCGTGGAAAGAATTGGCGGCCTTGTTTCCTCCCCAAGACTTCTCGTGGCGGGACTTGCCGCAAACATGTTCCTTCCCGTGATCGTGCTCTATTTTATCTCCGTAGCGTTGAGCTACCACGGCACTTCGGTAAATCTGGAGGCCATCATCGTGCCCCTTGCCCTTCTTTCCACCGTTCCTGTGGCTGGGGCTTCGACAGCATACACCCAGAACACTGACGGCGATCTTGCTTTGGCTGTGGGTCTTGTCCTGGCCTCCACGTTTCTTTGTCCCCTGCTCATGAACGTGCCTCTGAACCTGATCAATCAACTTGCGGTAGGCGACTACACCCATGCTTTCTCGGAAGTAGAGGGAGGCGGTACGATCCTGGTTTTGATCCTTGCGGTTATCGTCCCTTCGTTTCTCGGCCTCTGTCTCCGTCCGTTGATCGGCACCGCCAGAATCAAGTCATCAAAGCCCGGCCTGAAGCTCGTGAATTCCGTAAACCTTCTTCTTCTAAACTACACGAATGCGGCGATTGCATTGCCAAAGCTATTTTCAAATCCTGACTGGAGTTTCCTCGGCACTGCATTCTTCTTCAGCACAGTGCTCTGTGTGGTGGATTTTATCTCCGGATGGTGGATTGCTGGTCTTCTTCGTGCGACACCGAGCCAGCGACTCGCCGTGATGTTCGGAGTGGGACTGAACAATAACAGCACGGCTCTTGTTCTAGGATCCTTGGTCTTCTTCAATCAGCCTAAGATCCTTGTTCCCCTGATTTTCTACGGGTTGATCCAGCACCTTGTTGCCGGGGGCAGTACTCAGGTCATTGCTTTGTTCTCGCGGCTCTCCACACGCGACGCGGCTGAGGGATTGAACTGCTCCTGATTCTCCGTTGGATGTGTGACGACTGATGCCTAGCTAGGATCAGGCTCTGCGGCGGAGCTTTCTTGAAACGATTCCCAGGAACTCACTGAACCCCTCGATCTTCAGCACCCAACTGGAGAGCAGGAAGAGAAGGGTTGCACCGCTGATCACGAGTAGCAAAGCGATGGCACGGATCAGGACCGGGGCATGCCCGAGACCTGCAAGCCAGCTCTGTCCCAACCAACCGACAAGGGCGATCGGCAATGCGGCCAGCAAGCAGCGGCCCAAGGTGGCAGCCATAGCCTTCGTTTCCAGTGAGCCGGAAATCCGGGTCATGAGGATATAGAGCAAGGTGAAGTTCACGGTGGCAGCGAGTGCCGTCGAGAGGGCAAGACCGCGGTGCCCCATTCCAAAGCGGAAGATGAAGAGCCAGTTGAGCAGGAGGTTCATCCCGATAGAGAGGAAGCTCACCATCATCGGAGTCCATTTGTGATTGATGGCGTAGAAGGCTGGCGAGAGCACCTTGATGCAGGAGTACCCGACCAAGCCAACCGCGTAAAACTGGAGAGCCTCCGCGGTGTGCAGAGTGTCGGCATCAAGAAACTTACCCCGCTGGTAGATCAGGGCGATGATCGGTTGGGCCAGCACGATCAGTCCCACGGCGGCAGGCAGGGTCAGAAAAACCGCCAGACGCATTGCCTTGGCAAGAGTTGATCGGAACCGTCCCATCTCCCCCAAGACCGCGGCCCTTGAGATGACGGGCAGCGTCACCGTCGCCACGGCCACGCCGAAGACACCCAGCGGCAGTTGCATCAGGCGGAAGGCGTAGGAGAGCCAGCTGATAGGACCATTCCCCAGATAGGAGGCAAAGATACTGTTGACCATGACGTTGATCTGAACCGCACTGGCGGCGATCACGGCCGGGAGCATGAGCAGGAGGACCTGACGTACTCCGGGATCCCTCCAGTTGAAATCCAGAACAAACCGAAAACCTGCTTTGTAGAGACCCGGCAACTGTACACCGAGTTGAAGAAGCCCTCCGAGCAACGTTCCAAGGGCCAGACCGATCAGGGAACGTTCCCCGAAATGAGGATCGATCCACCATCCGAAAACCACCCCACCGGCGATTGATCCGATATTGAAGAAGCTGGAAGCAAGGGCCGGGACCGTGAAGCGGTTGGTGGCATTCAGCATCCCCATCACCAAGGCGGCCAGAGAGACCAGCAGGATGAAGGGGTACATGATCCGCGTCAGCTCGATCGTCAGGGCGGTCTTTTCCGCAGGGAAGCCCGGTGCCAGAAAACCGATGAATTGAGCCGCAAAGATCACCCCGAGCAGGGAAAGCAGACTCATGAAGACCGTGGTCAGAGTTGCCATTTTGGAGGCCAGCTTCCAGGCCGACCCCTCGCCCTCCGTGGCGATCCGCTGCGAAAAAACGGTCACAAATGCCGTGGAAAGCGCCCCTTCAGCAAAGAGATCCCGCAGTAAGTTAGGAGCCCGAAATGCAGTCAGAAAAGCATCCATGCCTCGTCCCGCACCGAAGAGTCCGGCAAAGATGAGTTCGCGAGCCAGTCCCAGAACCCGGCTCAGCATGACAGCACCGGCGACGACACCGGCGGCCTTGGTATTCAATCCATCTTTTTTCAGATGATCCTCTTTCATGCGTGCTGGGTTCTAATGGGATTGGGATGGGTGCTGAGATCCAAAACTGGCACGTTTCAAACGATCCATAATGGCCAAACCGATCCCCTCTTCGGGTAGTCGCATGGCATAGATAATGTCCGCTTTACTATTGTCTAGTCTCCTGAGGGCTCCATAGAAATTGGCTGCTGCTTCGCGGAGATCTCCCAAAGGACTCAGGACTTCCACCTGCGAAAATCGCATACGACTCTCCGATGAGGGGGCGGTAAAGGCAAGATAACCGGAGTTGGCTCTGGGAATAAATCCATGGATGTCCGAATCTATGATATGAAGCTCTTTTTTAGGGGCATAATGCCCCGGAAGGCTTCCCGGAGTATTCACAATCCCATTTGGCGTGAAGACATGTCCATATTCTTTCAGTTGATCACTCGTAATAGGGCCAGGTCTTAGGATTTCCAATTTACCTTCCCTAAGAGCCACAATCGTGGATTCCAAACCATGCTCACAGCATCCTCCATCCAGAATCAGATCGATGGATTCACCAAGATCTAATTGGACATCACGTGCGCTCGTCGGGCTAATTCGACCAAATCGGTTAGCACTAGGGGCGGCAAGCGGAGAGCCGATGCCTCGCAGCACCTCCTGAAAAAGTGGATGGGACGTCGCCCGGACTGCCACGAACTCCGATCCGGCAGTCACTAGATCGGGAAGCTCGGGTCGCTTAGGCAGCAAAAGCGTCATTGGACCCGGCCAGAAGTTCGCCGCCAATATTTCTACAAGATTTCTATGCCTGTCTGAAGAAAATCGGACAACTCGCTCAAGCCAACCCATTTCTGGGATGTGGACAATCAAAGGATCGGAAAGCGGTCGACCCTTGGCCTCAAAGATCCGGGCAATCGCCATCGGATCAAAAGCATTACCAGCCAATCCGTAGACCGTCTCGGTGGGTAGCCCAACAACGCCCCCTTGCCTCAAGAGTTCCACGGAATCACGGATCCCCTCCCCTCCATGAACAATCCGGGCACTCACATTGAAAAATCCTAAAATATTAGTTACTTAGCGTCTCGAGCGAAGTTTCTTGGGCGCCTTAAGGAGACCCTCTTCGGCCGCCTTGGTCTGGTTTTTCCGGAATGCGGCAAGCTTCGCAGAAAGCCCCTGATGGAGCAGGGCCAATTGTGCGATCGCAAAGAGCGCTGCATTCTTGGCCCCGGCTTCGCCGATGGCAAAGGTGGCGACCGGAATACCGGCCGGCATCTGGACGATCGAAAGCAGAGAATCAAATCCTTCCATGGTGCGGCTCTTCACAGGGACTCCGAGCACGGGCACTGTTGTCTGAGCCGCGATCATGCCTGGAAGATGAGCGGCGCCACCAGCGCCCGCGATGATCGCATGTAACCCCCTCGCCTCGGCTTCCTTGGCATAGGTCGCCATGGCCTCAGGCATGCGGTGCGCAGAAACGACACGGTATTCGCACGGAACGCCGAACTCCTCTAAGAGCGCAACAGCGTGACCCATCGTTTCCCAATCGCTCTTACTCCCCATCACGACACCCACCAGAGGTGACGACTTGGTCGCGGCTGCAGGTTTGGATGACTTCGTTTTTTTGGAACTCATCCCCGAAGCGTATTCACCAGAGACGTTTCAATCAACCCGCTTCGGTGGGGGAACGGCGCGTTCGATGGTGTTCTTTTTCCAGACTGACGAGTACCTTTACCCCATGAATTCAAACATCGTCCTGATCGGTTTTATGGGATGCGGAAAGAGCAGCATCGGGCGTCGTCTGGCAAAACGCATGAATTACAGGTTCCTCGACAGCGACGACCTGATCATTGCCCGAGCCCAAGGCACAAGCATCAGTGAACTCTTTGCCGAAGAGGGAGAGGAGCGCTTCCGTGATCGGGAGAGTGCCGAGCTTCGGGAGCTTGTCGACGCCAAGGACATCGTGCTTGCAACCGGCGGTGGAGCCATTCTGCGAGAAGAGAACAGGGCGCTTCTTCATCGTATCGGAAGAATTGTCTGGCTGCATGCCAATCCGGAGATCCTCTTTGAACGCGCAAGTCGTAACCGCAAACGCCCACTGCTGAATGTGGAAAATCCACGAAGCTCCTTCAATGCGCTTCTGGAATCGCGCACCCCCATCTACGAGGCCACAGCCGACATTCAAATCGATGCCACAGGTCTTCCCCACGAGCAGACCATCAAGGATATCGTCCGGGCACTTGAGCTTGATCGGGATGAAAAAAGGGGGCTGAACCCTATCGGGGATCCGGCAGTTCCGTTTAAAATTGACGGAGAAACCCCCGTCTTTTAACACTTTCCCTTCCCGAGCGACCCCTAACGCCGGCAACCCAACTCAAACATCATGCCTAATATTGCCATTAACGGGTTCGGCCGCATCGGCCGCCTTGTCTTCCGTGCCATCGTCGAACAGGGACTCCTTGAGAAAGGATACAAAGTCGTCGCCGTCAACGACCTCGTTCCAGCCGACAATCTCGCCTACCTCGTGAAGTACGACTCCACGCAGGGTCTCTTCAAGGGTGAGGTGCACAGCGAAAAATCCTCTCCCGAGGTTGCCGAAGACGACACGCTGGTGGTCAACGGTCACAAGATCAAGTGCCTCGCGGTGAAGGAAGGCCCTGCCGCTCTTCCTTGGGAGGATCTCAATGTCGATGTCGTTATCGAGTCGACAGGCCTCTTCACCGAGGGTGAGAAGGCCAAGGGCCACATCACTGCGGGCGCCAAGAAGGTGCTCATCTCAGCACCAGGCAAGAACGAGGACATCACCGTCGTCATGGGCGTCAACGATGACAAACTGGATATCTCCAAGCACCACATCATCTCTAACGCCAGCTGCACCACCAACTGTCTCGCTCCCGTCGTCCATGTTCTCCTGAAGGAAGGATTCGGCGTCGAGGAGGGTCTCATGACCACCGTGCATAGCTACACCGCTACCCAGAAGACCGTCGACGGTCCCTCCAAGAAGGACTGGAAGGGTGGACGCTCCGCGGCCATCAACATTATCCCCTCCACGACCGGAGCTGCCAAAGCCGTTGGCCTTGTCTGCCCTGAAGTGAAGGGCAAGCTCTCCGGCATGTCGTTCCGCGTGCCCACCCCGACCGTTTCCGTCGTCGATCTCACTGTCAAGACCACCAAGTCCACTAGCTACAAGGAGATCTGCGAGGCCATGAAGAAGGCCAGCGAGACCTACCTCAAGGGCATCCTTGGCTACACTGAGGACGAGGTCGTTTCTAGCGACTTCATCCACGACACCCGCTCCAGCATCTTCGATGCTGGCTCCGGCATGGAACTGAACGACAAGTTCTTCAAGCTCGTCTCCTGGTACGACAACGAGTGGGGTTACTCCAACCGCTGCGTCGACCTGCTCAAGAAGATTAGCGCCTAAAAGCAAGACCACTCACGAGGGCAGGAGAAGCAGGTGCATTCCTGACTTTCCTGCCCTCTCTCTTTAAATTTTAAAAACAATTTTTCAATCAACCTCACCTTTACTACCACCATGGCCAAGAAAACGATCAAGGACCTCAACCTCACTGGCAAGCGCGTCTTCATTCGCGTCGACTTCAACGTCCCGCAGGACAAGCAGACCGGAGAGATCACCAATACCCAGCGTATCACTGCGGCTCTTCCAACCATCCAGCACGCTCTCGATCATGGTGCTTCCGTGGTGCTTGCCAGCCATCTCGGGCGCCCGAACGGTGAGCAGGTTGCCAAATACACGCTCAAGCCCGTCGCCGAGAAGCTCCAGGAACTGCTAGGCAAGCCCGTGAAGTTCCTTAACAACTGCGTCGGAGCCGAAGTTGAAGCCGAGTGTGCCGCACTCAAGCCGGGCGAAGTCATTCTGCTTGAGAACGTCCGTTTCCATATCGAGGAGGAGGGCAAGGCCAAGGATGCCGAAGGAAACAGCGTGAAGGCTGATCCTGCAAAAGTGGCTGCCTTCCGTGCCAGCCTGAGTAAGCTGGCCGATGTCTACGTCAACGACGCCTTCGGCACCTCACACCGTGCTCACTCAAGCGTTACTGGCGTCGATCTTCCCGATAAAGTAGCTGGTTTCCTTGTCGAGAAGGAGTTGGCCGCATTTGCCACCGTCCTTGAGAATCCGAAGCGTCCTCTGCTTGCAATCCTCGGCGGCGCCAAAATCGCCGACAAGATCCCTCTTATCCGAAGCCTCATCGATAAGGCCGACGACATCATCATTGGCGGCGGCATGGCCTACACCTTCCTGAAGGTGCTCAACGGCATGCAGATCGGTAACAGCCTCTATGATCCGGCCGGTGCCGAGATCGTTTCTGAACTTATCGCCAAGGCCAAGGAAAAGGGTGTCCGCATTCACCTACCGGTCGATTTCATAACCGGGGACAAGTTCGCCCCCGACTCCAACCTCGGATCAGCCTCCGTTGAGAGTGGCATTCCCGATGGATGGGCGGGATTTGACTGCGGTCCGAAGACCCGTGAACTCTTTGCGATGGTAATCGCCTCCGCGAAGACAATCGTCTGGAACGGTCCCTGTGGCGTCTTCGAGTTCGATATCTTCGCAGAGGGAACAAAGTCGATGGCTGCAGCCGTTGCTGCCGCCACGGCATCGGGCGCTGTCACCATCGTCGGCGGGGGCGACACTGCGACGGCCGCAAAGAAGTTCGGCGTCATCGATAAGGTCACCCATGCCTCAACTGGTGGTGGAGCCTCCCTTGAACTCCTCGAGGGGAAGATCCTGCCCGGAGTTGCCTCGCTCGACGAGAAGGCCTAATGTTCCAGTCCATCATGGCACTCCCACGCAAGAAATTCGTCGCCGGTAACTGGAAGATGAACATGACCTCCTCGGAGGTCGCCCCCTATCTGGATATCTTTCGCATGGAGACCGATAAGGTCAACAACGTCGATATCGCTATCATCCCACCCTTCACGGCCCTCACAAAGGCCTCCGAAATCCTGGGTGGAACCCAGAAGATTCGCCTCGGTGCGCAGAACATGTCCCCTGAGGCCAAAGGGGCCTATACTGGTGAAATCTCAGCCACCATGCTGCGCGACCTGTTCGTGCGCTATGTTCTGGTTGGCCACAGTGAGCGTCGCCGGCTCTTCGGCGAGACAGACGAACTTGTGCACCGCAAGGTCGTGACGGCACTTGCTTCCGAGCTTCGCCCCATCCTCTGCATCGGCGAGACCCTTGAGGAGCGCCAAGCCGGTCAAGAAAAGGCCGTTCTGGAAGCCCAACTGCGCGGTGCGCTGACCGGATTGACCTCGGAGCAACTCGAGGAGATTGTCGTCGCCTACGAGCCCGTCTGGGCAATCGGTACAGGACTCACCGCCACTCCGGCACAGGCCCAGGAAGCCCATCAGTTCATCCGGGATTACCTTGCACAAGTCTCGGGACCGGAAATCGCCGCAAAAACCCGCATCCTCTACGGGGGTAGCGTCACGGCGGACAATGCTCGCGAACTCCTCTTCCAGCCCGACATCGATGGTGCTTTGGTTGGAGGGGCTAGCCTCGACCCGCGAAGCTTTGCCGAAATCGTGGCCGCAGCACTGCCGGCAGAGTAGAGATAGAGAAACCTACCGTAGCTGATAAGAAGTAACAGCCAGGTAAGCAAAACTGATGGCTATATTGGGCAGTTTGACGGAAGGGGCGGGAGGATATGCCGCTGATCGCGGCATGGTGATCGAACCAAGGTTTTCATCCCGCCAATCACAGATTCCTGACCTACGGGCAGTTTGGCGGAAGGGGCGGGATTCGAACCCGCGGTGGGAATAACCCCACGTTCGATTTCGAGTCGAGTGCCTTAAACCGGACTCAGCCACCCTTCCTAAAAACTGGGATGGCAACCATACCCCTATGACTGAGGAGGTCAAGACCTCCCCTTCCCTTGAAGGGAGATTACCTAGACCAATCCAAGGCGCCTTTCTTGATGGCGTAAATATAACCGACAAACAGAATAACCGAGAAGGTGACAAGGGTCCAAAGGATGCCCATGCCATATTGCATCAGATACTCCCGGTAAACCACGGACCAAGGGTACAAAAAGACGATTTCGATATCGAACAAGATGAACAACATCGCCACCAGGTAGAATTTGACGCTGAAGCGTGGCTGGGGGCCCGGTTCAGGAAGCATGCCACACTCATAGGCAACATCCTTGACCCCCGTACGTGTGCCGATCCGTCCAAGCAGAGCACTTGCTATCCACATGGTCAGCGCCAAACCGACACAAACCACAATATGAATGAGGAGGGATCCGTAGCCGCTTAAGCTTCCAAGGGTGACGTCCATGATCGGATGCTGTTACTTGCGTTTACCAGCAGACTTCTTCACCGAAACTTTCTGAATCGGCTTTTTGATAACCGCGGCTTTCTTGGGTGCTGGCTTAACGGAAGACTTCGAGACCTTCGCAGGAGACTTCTTCAAAGGTGCCTTGGCTGAAGCCTTGGAAGCCAACTTTGAGGTTTTAGCACGAGCAGGCTTTGCAGAGGGCTTGCCCACAGCTTTCGCCGCGGGCTTTTTGAGCGCCGCTACTGGTGTAGCGACAGGAGTGATGGAGACGATGCCAGGAACCTGGGGGGCCGGCAGGGGCTCCTCCGGGGCGATGGCATGGGCCAAAGAGACCAGGCCTTTGTACTTCTTGCCGCTTTTCTTGACCATGTTGCGGGAAACAAGGTGCTGAAGCTTCTCGTAGGCTCGGAGCCGAAGCATTTCCTCTCCACCGCTTGCTGCATTACGCTTCTTCAGACGGTCGTGGACGACATCGAAGAGCTGCTTAAACTCAAAGGACGTTCCCTTCTTGGAAAGAACTGCTACCAGTTCCTCGGTGACCAGATCGGGGAGTCTGCGGGAGAAGGCGCTTTTACGTTGCATAATGTTTAAGGAAAAGATGTATCACTTGTTCTCGCCCGCTGTCACTAAAAAAGCACGTCCCCGCCATAGGCCGTGTCACCTTGCATCGATTTCGTCAACATCGGTTAGGGGGGAATGTTATTTATCCGGAATTTTCCCTCTATGGCCGCATTGACTTCGGATTTTTAGATTCATAACGTGAAGACAATGTTGCTTTCCTTCCTCTTCCAACGGACAAAGCGTCTTTCATGAAAACGATTCTTTTCGTCTGCACAGGAAATGTCTGCCGAAGCCCCATGGCGGAGGGTCTCATGAAGGATCTTCTTGGGAACCGTAAAGATATCATCGTCCTCTCTGCAGGCATGAACGCACTTCAGGGTGCCCAGGCCAGTCAACCGGCCGTCGCCGCTCTCTCGGAACTTGGAATAGACCTGCTAACATTCAGGAGCCAACCTGTGACCGAGGAGCTTCTGGAACGCTGCACTCATGTCTTCACCATGACAGGTGATCATTACCGACTGATCGACCTTCTTTTTCCGGAGCACTCAGAGAAGGTGCGTCTGCTGGGAGAGTTCACCAAGATCGGCGGAGACGTGCCTGATCCGATCGGCCAGGGACTCACTACCTACAAGCGCTGCCGCGATGTCATCAAAAGCGCGCTGGTACAAATCCGCGATTTTGTGGATCAATCTTCTATCACCATGTCACAAGCAACCGACTCCCACTCCACACTCGAAACCACCAGCGCGCTCGCGAAGACCGATCCTGAGATCGCGGCCGCTATCGCGGCCGAACATCACCGCCAGCTTGAGCACATCGAACTCATTGCCTCAGAGAACTTCACCAGCCAGGCCATCATGGAGGCCCAGGGCTCCTGTCTAACCAATAAGTACGCAGAGGGCTACCCAGGGCGCCGTTGGTATGGCGGGTGTGAACATGTCGATGTCGTCGAGAGACTCGCGATCGAGCGCGCGAAGAAGCTCTTCGGAGCCGAGCATGCCAACGTTCAACCTCACAGCGGTAGCCAGGCCAATATGGCCGTATACTTCAGCGTCCTCCAACCCGGCGATAAAATCCTGACCATGGACCTGGCCCATGGCGGCCACCTCACCCACGGCCACAAAGCCAACTTCTCCGGCAAGCTCTACGAGGTCACCCACTACGGCGTCTCCCAAACGGATGGACGTATCGACTACGACGCCCTCTCCAAACAGGCCGAGGAGGTTCGCCCGAAGATGATTACCGCAGGCGCCTCCGCCTACCCTCGCGAGATCGACTTCGCACGTCTTCGCCAGATCGCCGATTCCGTAGGCGCCTATCTCTTCGTCGACATGGCACATATCGCCGGACTTGTTGCCGGAGGTGCTCATCCGAACCCGGTCCCCTTAGCCGATTTCGTCACCACCACCACTCACAAAAGTCTCCGCGGCCCCCGCTCCGGGCTTATCCTCTGCAAGGAGCAGTATGCGAAGAAGATCGATGCGCAGGTATTCCCCGGTGTTCAGGGCGGACCACTCATGCAGGTCGTCGCGGCCAAAGCCGTTTGCTTCCACGAGGCACTCCAGCCTTCCTTCAAGGAATACGCCAAGCAGATCGTCCTGAATGCGAAGGCGCTCGCTGCACGTCTCTCCGTCCTCGGCTACACGATTAGCTCGGGTGGCACTGACAACCATGTGCTGCTTGTTGATCTCCGCTCGAAAGGCATCAACGGTCTTGAGGCTCAGGAGGCACTTGATAAAGCGGCCATCACCGTCAACAAGAATGCCATCCCCTTCGACACCGAGCCTATCTCCAAGACCGGCGGCATCCGTCTCGGTACTCCGGCCATGACCACGCGTGGGCTCAAAGAGGAGGAGATGATGCAGGTCGCCGACTTCATCGATACAGGCCTCAAGGCTCGGAACGATGAATCTGCACTCGCGAAACTCCGCAAAGAAGTCACGGCCTTCACGGCGAGGTTCCCTCTCCCCTAACGGGGAGGCGAAACAAAAGCTGATACCTGAAACTTGAAACCTGAAGGGACTGGGAATCAGGAAACTGCCAATCCTCCTTTCCCTGACCTCCCAGAATTGTTTCATCCTTCGGACGCAACCACACTTTCCTTATAGCTCGTATCACTTTTTTTAATACGTCTCTATATTTAGCATTCAAGTTTCAGGTCTCATCCTTCACTTCCCATGCCTTCTCCAATAGTCAATCCCCTCCGTGAGGGGATCGCCAACCGCATCTCGCCCGAGCCATGCACGCTTGTCATCTTCGGTGCGACCGGTGACCTCACGCATCGCAAACTCATCCCGGCGCTCTACAACCTAGCCGCCGAGGGGGCGCTCCCACCGGCCATCACCATCATCGGGCTTGCAAGACGAGAAAAGACATCCGAGCAGTTCCGCAAGGAGCTGGAGGAATCAACGCGCAAGTTCTCCCGCACTCCGCTCAACGAAGAACTCTGGGCACAGTTCGCCTCCTCTATAATTTACCATCAGAGCCCATTTGACCAGGCCGAGGGTTACACGAAACTCGCGACACAGATGGATGAGACGGATCGCAATCGTGGGACCGGTGGCAACCGCCTCTACTACCTGGCCGTTGCACCCGATCAGTTCCCGGTCATTTTAAGCCACCTGCGTGAGAGCGGACTGAGCACCGCCACTCCGGGAAGCTGGGCCCGGGTGATCGTGGAGAAGCCTTTTGGTAAGGATCTCAAGAGCGCACAGCTTCTCAATACCCTTGTCAGCGAAGTCTTCCCAGAGTGCGACACCTACCGAATCGACCATTATCTGGGCAAGGAAACCGCCCAGAACATCATGGTGATGCGATTCGCCAATTCGATCTTCGAATCTCTCTGGGATTCCAATCACATCAGCCACGTTCAGATCACGGCGGTCGAGCCACTAGGCGTCGAGGGACGCGCCGGATACTACGATACCTCCGGAGCCATGCGTGACATGATCCAGAATCATCTGCTCCAGCTCCTCACCCTCACGGCCATGGAGCCCCCTACCAGCCTGAGTGCCGACGCGATCCGCGACGAGAAGGTGAAGGTCTTGCGTTCCCTCAGACCCCTCCGTGGTGATGATGTCTTCAAGCATGTCGTCCGGGCTCAGTACACTGCGGGATTGATCGATGGCCAACCTGTCCCCGGCTATCGCGAGGCCGAGGGCGTTCCCAAGGATTCCACAACCGAGACCTTCGTGGCCCTTCAGGTCAACATCGACAACTGGCGCTGGGCGGGAGTTCCCTTCTTCATCCGTACCGCCAAGCGTATGCCCAAGGGTGGCACAGAGATCGCCATCACATTCAAGAGCGTGCCTCCCGTCCTCTTCAACCGCAGCGGCGAGGGCCTCGACGAGAACGTTCTCGTGATCCGCATCCAGCCCGACGAGGGTGTCTCCCTCCGCATGAGCGCGAAGATGCCAGGCTCCAGCCTGCGTATCGAGCCGGTGAAGATGGACTTCCATTACGGAACCTCCTTCGGCAAGGCCACCCCAGAAGCCTACGAGCGACTCCTTCTCGACGCGATGTCAGGTGACGCCACCCTCTTCGCACGACGCGACGAAGTGGAGGAGGCCTGGGCCTTCGTGGATGGGATCGAAGAGGCCTGGAAGACACGCTCCGACGACCTTGCCTTCCACACAGCCGGCTCCTGGGGGCCAGCAGAGGCGGCAGACTTGGCCGCACGTCACGGTGTCACTTGGAGGAGGATGTGAGCTTTATCCCCGGCATCCCGGTGCCGATTGGCGGCATCGAAAAAGCACTTGGAAAACTCTGGGAAGAGAGTGGGGAGAGCAAGACTCGTGCCTCGCTTATCAACCTAGCCATCTATAACGAGAAGCCCGGTTCCCTTGAGATCAACACGGAGATCACCCGTGGCATCGCGGGCGAGCATGCGATGCGCGCCATCCTTATTGAGGCTGATCCCAAAGCCGAAGGGAGTAGCGCCGAAGCATGGATCACCATGCATTGCTACCTGCGAGGGTCCAAGGGGGGCTCCGTCTGCAGCGAGCAGATCTGCTTCCAGCTTGCCGGATTGGCGGCCCATTCGCTTCAAAGCGTTGTTTTCTCGCATCTGGATTCTGACCTACCGCTAGTGCTCTGGTGGCAGGCCGATTTCCATCCTCCGATCGACGGCAAGCTCTGGCGCTGGGTTGACAGACTGCTCTTTGACAGCAAGCACTGGAAGAATCCAAATGAACAATTCGGTTTGATCAGACAGATTGCCGGACTCGCCGAAGCCCGCACCGTGCTCTGCGATCTAAACTGGGCACGCTCACTTCCCGTACGCCAAGCCTTGGCAGCCATCTTTGACATCCCCGGCAACATGTCCGAACTTCAGCTCCTGCGGAAACTGGAACTCGATTATGCCCATGGATCGCGCACCACAGCCCTGCTCCTGGTAGGTTGGCTTGCCGACCGCCTCGGATGGAGTCTCTCCAACCCATCAGCCAATCCGGAGTTCCGTGATGCCCAAGGCAATATCGTTCGCGTCGAGCTGAAAGAAACCGAGGGAGCTAGCATCTCCCGCATGATTCTCGTTTCCGAGAATGCAGAGTTTCATCTTCAGAGAGAATCGGGATCCGATCTCTACGTGACCACGGCGCAGGGAACGAACATCCCACCCACTAGCAGAATGGTCCGCGCTCCCCGTGAAGAAACCCGCGAAATTCTCCTGGCCGAGCTCTCTCGTGGAGGACGACACCCGCTATACACCAAGGCTGTTAAGGCCGTAGAAGGTCTCTGGGCCTAATCAGTCTCACCTGCTTAAAATTCCGCGGGTTTCGGGGCAGGTATCGTCATGACGGGTGCGGCGCTCGGCAGATCCATCGGGCGGACAGCTTCCGCCTTCCTCACCTCTTTCTCATCGACAGGCAATGCGGAAGCAATATTGGTTGATCCTCCCTTACCGTCGGTTCCGGGATCCTTGCCGTCAGGTGATGTGGCACGGGCCACCTTTATATTCGCATCCACGGAGGCTCCCACACTCAGGGTCGGATTCACCGCACGGTAGAGATCATTCTGGGCCAGAAGCGTCGGGGCATTGATGGGAATCGGCCGTACACGCGTTAGATCGACCGCTGCGGCCGCCCTGGGCCATTCATCCTGGTCGATATCGTGGTTGTAATTCCGCACCCCTCCCCCGTGGACATCGCAGACACCCGTCGGCATCTCGGACTCCGTGGCATACTCGGTAGCAACCATTCCCGGAAGCTTCCGGCATCCCTCGGCGGGAAGCAGCCCTGAACTTCTGCAGATCTCGACCTGTTTCAAGCCTGCTGGCACAGTCAGAGGCTTGGAGGGAAAGGATCCCAGCGAAGCGTTCATCACCTGAGCCCAGATCGGAAGGGCAAGATGCTTGCCGAAGGCTCCGCGGTAGATCTTCTGAGGCTTGTCGAATCCGACCCAGACACCGCAGGTCACGGCGCTTGAGTAACCCACAAACCAAGTGTCGGTAAAGTCGTGCGCCGTTCCTGATTTGCCCGCCATCAATGTATTCGTTGAGAGCCCCGAGGCAGCCGCCTCCTGAGCACAGGACTTGAAGAGGGCATCCTGAAGCACTGCATGCACCTGGTAGGCTGCCTCGGCAGGGAGCACCGGAACACGGGTCACAGGATTCTCGTACAGGAGATTCCCCTCCTGATCGGTGATCCGAGTGATCGTGAAGAGCTTGGCCGGTCGTGTCCCTCCACCCGGGAAAGCAGTGTAGGCAAGGGTCAGTTCATCAAGGCACATCTCGCTGGAGCCGAGATAAGCATTGGCCACATCTCGGAGCGGAGATCGAATGCCGGCGGCCTTGCAGAATCCGTTTAGCTGATCGAGGCCGGTTTTATAACCGAGACGGATGACGGCAGCATTTTTGCCGCGGGCCACAGCCTCACTCGAAGGCATCGGCCCCTCATACTCGTTGTCAGCGCGTTCCACTCCCCACTCCCCCAAGATGCCGTTGACTCCACCGATCATCACAAAGTGATTGTCAATGCAGTCATCGTCGACAGGCTTTCCCGGGAAGAGCCCGCTGGCATAGGCGGCGGCGGCCACCATTGGGGTGAAGAGCGTTCCGGGTGGACGGCGTCCCTGGAGGGCCCGGTTGTATTCGCTGTGCAGGAAGTCACGTCCACCGGCAACTGCGAGGATGCCTCCCGTGGCATTATCAACCGCCAGAACCGCACCCTGGAGATACCCGGGAGGTGGCATCGTGACTGACTCTCCACGCTGCGCCGCCTCTTCCATCTTCGCATTAATCTGGTGGTACTGCTGGTAGGTGATGTGGGCAAAGCCAGGCTGGCTCTCAACCTGTGTGAGATGGCTTTTCAACACGCGCTCCGCCGCCATCTGGAGCTTGGCATCGAAGGTCGTCTCGATCTTCACCCCCTCGTTCATCGCCGTGTCATATCCCAGTGCCGCAATAGCCTGCTGGCGGACCAGATCGATGGCATAGGAGACCCTGTTCGGATTCGTTCTCTTGCGAATTGAGAGGTTCAGTTCCACGGCAGCGTCGTATTCATCGCGCGTGATCAGGTGCATCTCCCTCATGCGACCCAGAACGAAATTCCGGACCTTCTTTGCACCCGTGGGATTGTTCCAGGGAGAGTAGTAATTGGGGCTCTTGAGCAGGCCCGCGAGCATGGCGCATTCTCCGACACTCAGATCCTTGGCAGCCTTCCAAAAGTAGCCTCTGGCCGCAGCTTCGACCCCGTAGAACCCGCTCCCGAAGTAAACACGATTCAGATAGTACTCCATGATCTTCTCCTTGGTGAGATGATCCTCGATGCGTTCGGCCAAGAACATTTCCAAGAGCTTGCGACGGTAGCTCTTTTCATGCAGGTCGAACGAGTTTCGCGCCAACTGCTGTGTCACCGTACTGGCTCCCTGCTTCACCTTACCCTGGTGCCAATTACTGACCGCCGCTCGCAGCACACCGAAGTAATCGACACCATGATGATCGAAGAACCTATTATCCTCCTCCGCGACAACGGCATTCACCATCTCCTTAGGGATCTGATCATAGGGAATGGGCAGGCGATTCTGGATGAAGATCTTGCCCATCTGCTGAGCATTGCGATCCAGGATGACGCTCGCCGACTCCATCTTGGGGATCTTAGCCAGATCAAAGGAGTCAGCCTTGGCCTTGAACTCCGAAACCAACCATCCGTAGATGATCAGGGCCCCCAATGCGACAAGGATCAGGAGCGCCACGGGCACGAGAAACCAAAGCCGTAGAAACCATGGCTTCCGACGACGTTCCTGCTTCTCTTCCCAGCTGTAGCGATGGCGTGCGATCCGCCATCTTTTCCATGAAAAGGGCACTCGGGCAAGCTCTCCGAAAGAGATATGGCAACAGGCACAGGAATAAGGAGCATCCCCTCACCAGGATCAGACCGTGTAATGACGATTCGGAAGCAACCGTAGACGCTCCGCAGCTTGTTCGGCCGTAAGATCGCGCTGTCCCTCGGCTAGCATCTCGTAGCCGACCAGGAACTTCTTCACCGAGGCGGAGCGCAGAAGCGGCGGGTAGAAATGGGCGTGAAGCTGCCAGTACTCGTCATAATTCTCCTGCTCCTGAGTTTTCTCACCATTGGCCGTCGGGAAAGGAGCCCCATGCCACCCCATCGAATACGGGAAGGAGCATTGGAAGAGATTGTCGTAACGCACAAGGAGTCGGCGCATCGTCTCGGCAAGATCGAGCTTGTGACTCTCCGGCAGAGAGGTCAGGCGGTCCACATGCTCATGCTTTGGGAGAAGCAGGGTCTCGTAAGGCCAGAGTGCCCAGTAAGGAACGACAGCGAACCAGTGCTCACCCTCGACCACAGTGCGTGAGCCGTCGCGGAGTTCCTCCGTAGCGTAGTCGAGCAGCAGAGGGCGCCCGTGCTCGCGGAAATACTCCTTCTGCGAAAGATCTTCCTTGGCCGCTTCCTCAGGAATGAAATCTCCCGCCCAGATCTGGCCATGAGGATGGGGATTGGAGCATCCCATCGCCGCGCCCTTGTTCTCGAAGACCTGTACCCAGCGGTTGCGGCTTCCGAGATCGGCGCTCTGATCCTGCCAGGTTCCAATGACATTGCCGATCTCCTCCCGGGACATCTGGGCCAGTGAGAGATCATGGCGTGGCGAGAAGCAGATCACTCGGCATTCGCCGGAGACATCCCTCGACTGGAAAAGCGGCGAGGAGGTTGAAGCCGGAGCTTCCATTTCCAGAGTTTCCTTAGTTCCCATAGTTCCCATAGGGGGAAGAAGCGAGGGGAAGTCGTTCCCGAAGAAAAACGTGTTCTTGTAGTCCGGATTCACCTCACCGCCCACGCGCTTGTTTCCCGGGCAGAGCGTGCAGCCGGGATCGTAGGAGGGACGCTCTTCACTGACAGTCTCCACCTGACCCAGCCAAGGGCGGGAGGCGCGGTGCGGGGAGACGAGGAGCCACTCACGAGTGAGCGGATTCCAGCGACGGTGGGGACGAAGATCAGACATTTATTCCCAGCCTGGCAGAGTTTTGATTCCATCGACCATCTTGCAGGAATGAACGGCATAACTGCCGGCATACTCGGGATGACTACGAGGGTAGGCGGTCTCCACAGCGGAGCGGACGGCCGCCTCGCTCTCGCTAAGCACGAGGGCACCGCTGGCGCCACGGTCACCGCCGCCGAGCATCCGCTCGCCGAGAACACCCGGAATGGTCCTCACGATATCGCACATGGTCTCGAGTTCCTTACCAGAGATTTGGTAGTCATCACGCAGTCCGAGGCCGTCCGCACGGAAGATTGCACCCACCTCCCCAATATCTCCCTGCTGCCAAGCCTGAAGCATCCGTTCGAACCGCTGCTGGGCATGGTAGATGTAGTCGAGACGCTTGCAGAGATGGGGATGGGTCGTGCCAAATCTTAAGAGGATCGATCGGAAGAGTTCTTCGGATCGGACATCGCCGAGGGTGGCGATGCCGAAGGGAGCGCGGCAGAGATCCACCATCTCGCGGCATTCCGTGTGGCGGATCTGATAGGTCGATTTCTCCAGTCCGGGACGGATTGTCCCGGTATCAAGGCTCATGATCCGGAAGTCTGGAGTTCCCTCACCGAGAGGCACATGGCGGATCGAGCGATCGGCAGGATTATAGTGAGTCCCCATCCCCTCGCGCGCGAAGAGGATCATGATCTGATCGAGATTTCCGCACGGGGAGCTAATGTACTCGTTCTCCACGGACTGCGCGAGATCGACGATGCCCATCTCCGAGGGGAATTCAATGCCGTTCACTTCGGCCAGAGATATCAGGAGATTGAGAGTCAGCGAAGCAGAGCGGGACATGCCGCCGCCGGGTATATTCCCGTACAGCACCGCGTCCATACCCTTCTGAAGATTGTATCCATTTTTCTTGAGGATCCAGGCGACACCAAAGGGAAAACGCGACCACGAATCGAGAGCCGTCCCGGGCTCGGGAATGGCATCCAGGGGCACGTCGATCAGGCCATCCTGCTCGAAGTTCCCGCTATAGAGACGGAGACGGCCGGTGTCATTAGGCTTGAAGGCCATCCAGATGAATCGGTCCGTGCCGACCCCGAAGAGCTCCGTGCCGTTATAATCACCATGCTCCACGCCCAGACAGAACCTGGAAGAAGAGCGCCGGATTGTGGCACCGGCAAGGGAGAGTCCTGCCTTGGCGGCTAGTCCGGAAAGAATCTTCCTGACCCCATCATCAGTGGAATTTATTTTTTCTTCGCTAATCATCGATTGGGTTTATTGAGAGTGCTGAAGAACGCCTGAGAGAGTATGGATGGTACTCAAATCAAAAAAAGAGCTCAATTGTATTACCCCATACCCATTTCCTCGGAAATCATTCATAATCCATCCATGGAGAAAGCATCAATTGCCGTGAATCCGGAATCAGGTAGCCCTCTTTGGGGGATCGATCTCGGGGGAACAAAGATTGAAGGGGCCATCCTCGATCCTTCAAATCCTGCCCAGGCACTACACCGACTCCGCGTTCCCACTGGCGCGGCGGATGGTTACGAGAGTGTCCTGGAGCATCTTGCAACGCTTGTTTCGAAACTTGAGAATGAATCCGGAAGTAAAAGGTCGGCCACAATCGGGATCGGCACCCCGGGGGTCACGGTACCCTCCACCGGACTTCTGAAGAACTCGAACACCCTCTGCCTCAATGGAAAGCCCCTGTCAGCTGATCTCTCGCGTCTCCTCGGATGCGAGGTGATCCTGGCCAATGACGCCAACTGCTGCGCGCTTGCCGAGGCGACCCTCGGAGCGGCCAGAGGATACAAGACCGTATTCGGCATCATCCTGGGCACCGGGGTCGGCGGAGGCATTGTTGTCGAGGGACGTGTCCTGACCGGCCCCCATGGGATCTGCGGAGAGTGGGGGCATAATCCCCTCTGCGGCGAGGAGGCCATCTGCTACTGCGGGCGCAGGGGTTGCATCGAGAACGTCTGCTCAGGACCGGCGCTTGAGCGTTATTATGAGAAGCGTAGCGGCAAAACATTCAGACTTCCTGAGATTGTGAAACTGGCGCTAACGGCGGATAAGAACGCCGTCGAGACCTTGGAACGACTCCGATCGAAATTCGCCGAGGCTCTCGGAGCCATCGTGAATATCCTTGATCCGGATGCCATCGTGATCGGCGGAGGCGTGGGGAATCTCGACCTGCTCTACACTCCGGAGACGCGGGAGGCTGTCCGCACCCATCTCTTCAATGACCGTCTTGATACACCACTGCTAAGACCCCTGCTAGGAGATAGCGCCGGAGTATTCGGTGCCGCGATGCTGACTGCCTGATTCCCCCCTTTGGTATTGGATGGCACATTCTTGTGTAGGGAATTATCGGACAGAATGGTCATGGAAATGCCTGCATTGGTTGTTTTTCCTTCCCACCCACAATATCTTGTGGTGTCTTCTAAAAAGACTTCGGTTTTTTCACAATGCTTTGCCCCAAGTGCTCCTCCCAAGACGATAAGGTCATTGACTCCCGTCTCTCGAAAGATGGCACCAGTATTCGCCGTCGCAGGGAGTGTATCGCCTGCGAAAGTCGTTTCACAACCTACGAGCAAATCGAGCGGGTAGAGCTACTTGCAGTAAAGAGGGACGGGAGGCGCGAACCATTCGATCGCCAGAAGCTCCTCGGGAGCCTTATCAAGGCCTGCGAGAAGCGCCCTATCTCTCTCGATATCATGGAGGAATCCGTCCATGCGATCATCAGTGATCTTGAGTCGGGACAAGATAGGGAAATCTCCACCAAGTCCATCGGAGCCAAGGTCATGGAGCGACTACACGCGGTGGATCCCGTGGCCTATGTGCGCTTCGCCTCGGTCTACCGGCGCTTCGAGGATATAGGAGAGTTCATCGAAGAGATCCAGTCTCTGGAACGCCGCGCCCCGGTCTCCGATGACCAGAAGGAGCTCTTCAATAAGATTCCCAGCTAGCGCCACCCCTTCATGATCGCACTCCTCGATGGCATGCCGCTAGTGACCCTTCCTGATGGAAGGAGTACGACTTTCGACAAGCGCTGGATCACGGCATCGATCATGAGTGCAGCTGAACAGGCTGGCCATCATCGCTGGTGGCTTGCCGAGCATATCGCCGAGAGTGTCTCAGTCTATCTGCACCGTGATTTCGAGGACACCATCGTAGAGATTCCAAGCCTCACGGAGGCAGTTGTCCATGTCCTGGATTCGCTCGGATTTCATGATGTGGCAATACACTTCCGCCTGCCCGATCCACCGGTGAGCCTCTCTCTCACCGAACTGGCCCGCGAGGCTGGGGACGGCTACGAACTGGCCTTCTTTGGCCTCTTGCGAGAACGGCTGCAACGCGCCGCGAGCTCCAGGGCTGCACGGCTCGAGATCCATGATCTATCGGGATGTGTGCGTCTCATGGGAAGGCGCCGAAGGAGCGTGCAAAGTCTCCGCGAGGAGATCGTGGGATTCATCCGTCAGCATGGGCAGGCAGCCGGTGAGTCCCGCCTCGGGGAGCCACTCGAGATCCAACTAAGCTAGGAAGCCACTCCTCCCGAAGGATCAAGGACAATTGGGCGCTATGACACTCTTTGAAAAGATCGCTGCAGGCGAAATCCCGGCCGCGGTCCTAGCAGAGGGAGATGAGTGGATCGCCTTCCGTGATATCGCACCTCAGGCTCCAGTTCACTTCCTGGTGGTTCCGAAGCGCTGTATTCCCCGGATCAGTGAAGCGTCCCCCTGCGACAACGCTCTCTTGGGCATTCTTCTTGCCGCTGCCACATCAACGGCGAGGCAGGAAGGTTTAGCTGAAAACGGTTACCGTATCGTGATCAACAATGGACCTAATGGAGGGGAGACCGTCCCCCATCTGCATCTGCATGTCCTTGGCGGCCGCTACATGGCTTGGCCTCCAGGGTAGGGAATTAAGATAATCTAGGAATCGTCTCCACCGCCGGAGAAGTCCATGTCTTGATCCTGGCCCTGATCGAAGTCGGATGAGGTTTCGTCATTATCCGCGACAAGAGAAGCTCCCGAATCAGCTAAGCCGGAACCATCTTGGGTGGCATCAGTTGAACCGGGTTGGCTACCGTAATAATTATTGGTGATCTCTGTGGGCTGGTTCTGACCAAGGAATCCTCCAGAGGAGCCCACGCCGCCCATTCCCCCCATGCCACCGAATGATCCGGCATTGTGGCCTATCAGGTTCTCGATGCCCTGGAAAAGCAGTGCTCCTCCCGCAACGCCAGCGGCCGTGCCAAGCGCACTCTGGAGAAAACTTCCCCTCTGGGATGGAGAGATTCCTGGAGCACCGGCCGCGGCTTGCTGGGGAACCGGAGGAGGAGCAACCTGTCGTGCGGGAGCAGATGCGGGCTGTGATGTTCCGAAGAGATTGGCCACTCCAGAAAGGAAGCTTCCACCACTCTGCTGGACCTGCGATTTTGCCTCTGTAAGCTGTTTTTCCAGATCAGCAATCCGAGTCTGAGCTCCTATCAGGGCCTGCTGAAGCACGAGAACGCTCTGGGTCAGAAGATAGGGAGCATGGGGATTAGCAATGACCCTGTTTGAGATGAGGCGATCGGCCTCGGAATCAAGGGACTGTGGTGTGGATTGGTCGAGGCGATTGTGGAGTCCGTTGATGAGTTGGGCTTCTTCTGGAGTCATGGGGCACAACTAAGCCGTATTTCGTGAGGTTTGCAAGTGCCCCACTACGAAAATTCCGACTTCCCTCCGATAAAGAGTCAGAAGGGTCGGATCAGATACGACGGATCACGGTGTCGTGCTGAAACTTCGGATCATCATGCGCAGGATAGTCGAGGGTGTAGTGTAAACCTCGGCTCTCCTTCCTGCTGATGGCGCAGTCGACGATGAGGGATGCGGCCGTGGCGAGGTTGCGGAGTTCGAGGAGGTCGGCGGAGATCTTGAAGTTCCAGTAGAATTCTTGGATCTCGGTCTGGAGATTGCGGAGGCGGGTGGCCGCGCGCTGGAGCCGCTTGTCTGTGCGGACGATACCGACGTAATCCCACATGAGGCGGCGGATCTCGTCCCAGTTATGATAAATCACCACGAGTTCGTCGACGTCCTGAACCTTCCCAGAACGCCACTCTGGGAGACTGATCTCGGTTCCCTGATGGTGGTGGTTCCGGCTGGCCTTCGCCTCGGCGCGATGAGCCATGACAAGCGCCTCTAGCAATGAATTGCTGGCTAGACGGTTCGCGCCGTGCAGTCCGGTACTGGCAACTTCACCCACGGCATAGAGTCCCCGCAGCGTAGTCTCACCGTTCATGTCGGTTTTCACCCCTCCGCACTGATAATGAGCGGCGGGTACTACCGGAATCGGCTGCTTCGTAATGTCGATCCCGAGGCCAAGACATGTCTCGTAAATGGTGGGAAACCGCTCTCGGATGAAGTCCGCGGGCTTGTGGGAGATGTCGAGGTAGACGCAGGGCTTGCCAGTACGCTTCATCTCGGCGTCGATAGCGCGGGCCACGATGTCGCGGGGAGCCAACTCGAGGCGCTCGTCATATTTCTCCATGAAGCGGTGCCCCTTATTGTCCGTGAGAACTCCCCCCTCCCCCCGGACTGCCTCGGTTATCAGGAACGACTTAGCCTTGGGATGATAGAGGCAGGTCGGGTGAAACTGCATGAACTCCATATTCGTAATCGCCGCGCCCGCACGCCAAGCCATAGCGACGCCGTCACCGGTGGCGATATCGGGATTGGTCGTGTAGAGGTAGACGCGGCCGCAGCCTCCGGTAGCCAGGATGGTGACATCAGAGCGCAGCGTCTCCACCTCGCCCGTGGCCTCGTTCAGCACATAGAGGCCGACGCAGCTATCCTGCATGGCGTAGCCGAGTTTGCCCGTGGTGATGAGATCCACCGCCATGTGGTTCTCGAGCACGGTGATATTCGGATGGGCCGCAACGGCGGCAAGCAGGGTCCTCTCGATTTCGAATCCAGTCGCGTCCTTCGCATGGAGGATCCTGCGCTTAGAATGGCCTCCCTCTCGCCCAAGGTCGGGTTCCTTGATGCCCTCCTGGTTGGTGCGCTCGTCAAAGTGCATGCCGAGGGACACCAACTCGGCGATGCGCTCAGGCCCTTCGCTCACGATGCTGCGTACCACTTCCTCGTTGCAGAGACCATCTCCGGCGATGATGGTATCGCGCACATGGAGGGCGACGGAGTCCTCGTTACTGGTAACGCAGGCGATCCCTCCTTGGGCCCATGCTGTGTTGGAATCAGCACGCGATTTCTTGGTGACGATGGCGACGGATCCCTTCTCCGAGGCCTTGAGGGCGAAGGTGAGACCGGCAATGCCGCTGCCGATCACGATGTAATCGAAGGATTTCATGAACGGAAAGGGAGGGAGAGGTTGTCGATCAATCTGACAGAACCTTTTTCAGCAGAATTAAGGCGTACGGCCACCAGGGCGCGGGCTTTCACTCGGGGTGATAGTTTATTCAAGGGAGCGAGCGTTGACTCATCCACGATCTCCGCATAATCGACCTTGGCGCCGGGAATGGCAGCCAACTCTTTACTCAGCTGTTGCCGGAGTCGAGTCACGGAGGTCTCCCCCGCCTCGGCCTCCATGGCGGAAGCAATGAGGGCCTGATAAATTCTCGGGGCGACGCGGCGGGAGTCCGGCGAGAGCAAGCGGTTTCGCGAGCTGAGGGCCAGCCCATCTTCCTCACGTACAATGGGATGGCAGACAATCTTCACTGGGATCTTCAGGTCGCGGACCATCCGACGGATCACTGCAAGTTGCTGCCAATCCTTCTCGCCAAAGATAGCGATGTCGGGACGGATAATATTGAAAAGCATCGCCACCACGATGCATACCCCGTCGAAATGACCTGGTCGTGAGCCCCCGCAGAGACCTAAAGAGAGTGCGGACTCGTTGACCGCGACGGAGGCATCCTCCGCATACATCTCCCTGGGAGAGGGATGAAAGAGAAGATCCACCCCTTCTCTCTTGCAGAGGGCCACATCTTCGGCGAAGGGACGCGGATACTTGGAAAGATCCTCTTTGGGGCCGAACTGCTTGGGGTTTACAAAAATGGAGACAACCACGCGCCCCTTCTTACCACCCATGTCGGCAAGTCGTCTGGCCCGACGAATTAGTGAGGCATGCCCCTCGTGCAGGGCTCCCATTGTGGGAACAAAGACGACGGGAGAAGTAGCCTTGCTCCGCCATGCCGTCACGGGGCCGATCAAGGCGGCCGCTTTCACAGAAAATTACTTGGCAGGCGAGGAGACCGGAGCAGGGGCCTTCATCAACTGCTTCTGAATGGCCGTGGGACCAGCGGAGGATTTCACATGCAGTACGGAAATCAGCAACGTCAGGAAGAAGAAGAGTCCGCCGAGCCAAACCGTGAACCTGGTCAGGACCGTGGTCGTCTGAGCGCCGAAGAGATTATCCGTGAGTCCTCCTCCGAAGGCGGCGCCGAGACCTTCGCTCTTCGGACGCTGCATGAGGATCGTAAGGATCATCAGAAAACAAATGATCACGAGAACGGTTACAAGAAAAGGCATGAGGAGCCACATAGTCATTAAATAAAACCGGAAGGACTTCCGCTGTAAAGCCGGATCACTTGCTTGACCTAAGAGGAGTGATCAATCCACACTTCAACTTTTAATTCCTCATCGTATGGCACGTAACACCAAGACCTCAAAGAAGCCTTCCGTCAAACCAACGACCAAGGCTCCCGTTAACAAGTCCACCGCCTCGGCCAAGGTAGCCAAGCCTGCCTCCCCCAAGGGGAATGGGAGTGGTGACTTCCAAGAGGTCCGCACACTGATCGACCTACTAAAGAAAAACGATCTGGCCGTCTTGGAATTCGAAAAGGGCGACTTCAAGATCACCCTGAAGACCCCAGCCGGCGCATCAAGTGGTGCGACTCTTTTTCAGGGACACCAGGGATATTCCCAGCCGATTGCCCCTACGGCACCAGTCGCAGGGGCAGCCACCTCCTCCTCTGATAAATCGGTCGCTGCAGAATCCGCCAAGAGCAACTTCAAGGAGATCACCTCCCCTATGGTCGGCACCTTTTATGCCTGTCCGTCTACTGAGTCACCGGCATTTGTCGAGGTCGGCAAGACCATCAATGCCGAATCCGTCGTCTGCATTATCGAGGCGATGAAGGTCATGAATGAGATCAAGGCTGAAACCGCAGGCAAGATTGTCGAGATCGTCGCTGAGAACGGCAAACCGGTCCAGTTCGGGCAGGTCCTCTTCCGGGTCAGCTAAGGCAACCGGATTACCGGATCACCGAACCCATGTTCAAAAAAGTCCTGATTGCCAACCGTGGGGAAATTGCCCTGCGTATCATCCGCGCCTGCAAGGAGCTGGGTATCAGCACCGTGGCGGTCTACTCCGAGCCCGACATCCACTCCCTTCACGTACAGTTGGCCGACGAGGCCATCTGCATCGGTCCCGCCCCTGGCAGCGAAAGCTACCTGAGGATCGACCGGATCATTAGCGCGGCTGAAATCGCTGATGTCGACGCCATCCATCCGGGTTACGGATTCCTTGCCGAGAACGCCCATTTTGCGGAGATATGCGCCTCGGCGAACATCAACTTCGTCGGCCCCACCCCCGAGTCCATCCGACTCATGGGTGATAAGAACAGTGCGCGTGAGTGCGCCAAGAAGGCAGGCGTCCCAATTTCCCCGGGTAGCGACGGCGTCGTGCCGGATGAGAAGGAGGCGATCAAGGTCACCCAACAGATCGGCTATCCCGTGATGATTAAGGCGGTCGCTGGCGGTGGCGGGCGTGGCATGCGTATGGCGCATGATGAGGAGAGTCTTATCGCGGGATTCCACAGTGCCCGCATGGAGGCCGACAAGGCTTTCGGCAATCCCGATGTCTACATCGAGAAGCTCATCATTAACCCTCACCACATCGAGTTCCAGGTCTTCGGTGACAAGCACGGAAAGATCGTCCATCTCGGTGAACGCGACTGCTCACTGCAAAGGCGTAACCAGAAAATCCTGGAGGAGTGCCCCTCGCCGCTCATGACCGAGGATCTCCGCAATCGGATGGGCGAGGCTTCGGTCCGTCTCTGCGAGACGGTCGGCTACTACAACGCCGGAACCATCGAGTACCTAGTCGACGACGACCTCAACTTCTACTTCATGGAGATGAACACCCGCATCCAGGTGGAACATCCCGTGACGGAGGAAGTCTACGGAGTGGACCTCGTTAAGCAGCAGCTTCAGGTGGCTGCCGGAGAGCACCTCTCTGAGCATTTGGTCAATGCCAAGCCCCGTCTCCACTCGATCGAGTGCCGTATTAATGCCGAGGATCCAGAAAAGAATTTCATGCCGTGCGCTGGTAAGATCGAGGCCTACTACGCCCCGGGTGGCCGTGGCCTCCGCATTGACTCGCATGCCTACGCGGGCTATCCGATCCCTCCCAACTACGACTCTATGATCTCTAAGATGATCGCAACGGCTTCTACGCGCGAGGCGGCGATCGCCCGCATGTCACGTGCCCTAGGCGAGTACCAGGTCGTCGGCATCAAGACGACCATACCCCTGCACCGCGCAATCATGCAGAACGCCGACTTCCGCAAGGGAAAATACAACACGGGATTCCTTGAGAAATTCCTCAAGGATGGTGTCCCAGCTGTGAAGGAATAGACTCTCGGTACTGGGGCATGGGATCTCGGGGTTGGATAATATGATCCTTTTATGAAACAGCTTTCCGAGTGTCGTCTCTACGCGATCCTGGACACGGGGTACGTGTCGTCCGATCGGATGGTCGCGATGGCCAGTTCGCTGATAGAGGGCGGTGCCGACATCCTCCAACTCAGAGCAAAGAAGGAAAGTCGGGAGGAAATCCGCACCATGGCCCTGGAACTCTCTCCAATCTGTCGGAAGGCTGGCATTGCCTTTATCCTGAACGATCATCCTGACCTTGTCCGAGAAACCGGGGCGGATGGTGCCCATGTGGGGCAGGATGACATGAGCGTTGCCGAAGCACGGAGACTGGGAGGTCCCGAAGCTATTATCGGCAAGTCCACTCATTCGCTAGATCAGGCCCTGTCGGCTGGCGTGGAATCTCCTGACTACATAGGCTTCGGCCCTCTCTTTGCGACGGCGACCAAACCTGATTACACGCCGATCGGAACACAACAGATTCAGGAAGTACACCGCTCTCTTCCCTTCCCAGTCTTCTGCATCGGGGGAATCAATCTCCTCAATCTCCCAGCGGTACTCCGGGCCGGGGCTAGGCGTGTGGTCATTGTCTCAGACCTGTTGAACGCCGCAGACCCCGTCTCCAGAACAACAGCCTGCAGGGCCCTCTTGAGCTAATACCTTCAAAAGCTGATCAGCCGTGGGTTCCACCGATCTTCTTCGCTTCCTACAAGGTTTGCAGGATGAATGCGGTGGGATGATCCCCCTCGAACGCTTCATGCGGGAGGCTCTCTACCACCCGTATTTCGGCTACTATTCGTCACAGATCAACGACGTGGGGCGTGGGGGTGATTTCTCCACTGCCGCCTCGCTCGATCCGCAACTGGGAGAGGCCATCGCTCATTGGATCCAACAGAGGGCCAAAGAACTCGGATGGAGAAACAATAGAATTCCCGTGATCGAGGTCGGTGCCGGAAGCGGCATGCTGGCACGCTCGATCCTGCGTCATATGGATTGGAAAACCCGCTGGCATATCGAGTATATGATCTGCGAGACCTCCCCCATCCTACGCTCCAAGCAGCAAAAGAACCTGTGCTGGCGAGGCGTCCGCTGGGTCGATTCGCTAAAGGAGGGACTCGAGAGATGTGACGGCAGAACTCTGATCTTCAGCAACGAACTGGTCGATGCCTTTCCCTGCAGGGTGTTTCAAAAGTCGGGAGATGAGTGGCTGGAACTTGGAGTCATCATTCATCCGGACGGCTCTCTTTCCGAGACGACAAGCCCCCCAGTGACTAACGATGAATGGTTCAAGGATTTAGCCGGGTTGAAGGATGGCCAGAGAGTGGAACGTCATGACTCCTACCGCACTCATCTCGAGACTTGGAGTCCATGCTGGAAAGAGGGGTACCTTCTCACGATCGACTACGGAGACCTGTCAACAGCCCTCTATGCAGGAGGCCAAAGACGTCTGCGAGGCTCCCTGCGAGCATACTGGAAACATCAACTCTACACTGACCGGGAAGTTTACGCCCGATTTGGGAAACAGGATCTCACAGCAGATGTGAATTTCAGCGATCTCATCAGGTGGGGCCACTCCCTCGGATGGAAGGAAAAGTCTTTCTCCACACAGCGGGAATTCCTGCATCGATGGATCTCTCCAAAAAAGACCGCCGAATCATCCAACCGTTTCCTCATGCCTGGAGACGCCGGGGATGCCTTCAAGGTCTTGGAGCAAAGTACCCATTAGCACTTCAACATCCTACCCATTGAAAAGCTAAACGGATATCCGATCAGGGCGACGCCGAAAGAGGACTGGATCCCGCCTGAGAGGCTGGACTGAAAGCAAAGGGAAGCGTGACCTGGGGAAGATCCTTAAGCGTCAGACTGAGAAGGGCTCCATACTGAGTCTGCTGACTGGTAGATGAGCCCTGGGCTTGGTTATTGCGAACCTCAACGCCCAGCGAGACGATCCAGCTCGAGAGATCACGATGGATCATGTAACGCTCATAGATGAGAGAGTTGGGTTGGCCGGGCTGGACATTGTAGATTTCCTGAGCGCTCATCGACCAGTGGTTATTTACGCGCCAGAACGCACTGAAGGGATACTGGTTTCCATTCTGATTGACGTTCTGGTTCTGTTCGCCCGAGGTATTCAAACCTTGGTAGTTATTGATGTAACGGGTGCCGAATCCAAAGCTAAAATTACGCACCGGCATGAACATGAAATCCGTATTGAGTTCGGTGAAACCGTCGGAATCAAGCGGTACTTGAGACCCCATCTTGAAGTTAAACCAACTCACGGGTGCAAAGGTGAGCCTATTGTTGAGATTGGAGAGGGGTCCATTGAAATAAGGGTTCACTCCGTTGATGTCCGCAAAGCTGTCCAGATAGAACCAGTCACAGGTCTCCCCATCACGTCGGGTCTGAAGACGATTGCGAACGCCTAGACGCCAAATCGCCCAGCTGTCGATCGTGTCAATGGCCGCGAACTCAGGAAAATCAAGGGGCTGAAGCTGCGTGGAGCTAGGCTGGTATCCTGACTTGGTCTTGGAATTGGGATTTTCGGGCAGCAAGCGGTCGAACTGCGGGATCTGATTCACATTCGGCCCCCCCGCATAGACTCCGGAAAGCATGCTGTAGGGCTGGAAGATATGCCGAAGTCCATCCAATGCTAGCCAACCTGACTGAACACCCTCGAAGCTCTGGGAAATCTTGAAAGAGTTTTCTAGGCTGGCATTGACGATCGCCCTCATCTGGCTTCCGGTTGTGACCAGCGAGTTCGTGCTAATCGGGGTATAGGGATAGGGGGTATTGTTACCGTTGGTGCTCTTATAATAACTCCCCTGCGAGTAATAGGTACCCCGGATGCCGACAGTCGGAATGGTTGAGAGCCAACCAAAGAGGGTCTGGGGAGCACTCAGTTGATGAAAGGTGTCGAAACGGGCGCTACCGTAGTTGATGTTACTGGGCGCCGTAGCCGAGGGTTGGCCGTTTGCATTCTGAGGAGGATTATCCGAGAAATTACGGTTCAGCTGACCGAGCGCTGTTGTCCCATCGTAGAAGATCGGCAGACCTAAGAGCGGCTCTTGCTTGAAATCAATGGCCGCCTCGGGCTTGCGCTCCGTGGTCTCCTGAAATCCGTTCATCTGCCAACGGGTTACCAAAGACATCGCGTAGATATCATCCAACTTGGTCAACGTGATATTGTTGTCAGGCTGCGGATTGAATCGGTTTTCCACAGGGTAGTAATCCTCCATGAAATTAGCATCGCTTAATTTCGTGATATCAAACGTCGCATACACGTCATCCGAGAAATAGAGATGCTGCTGGAAACCGACGCGGTAACGGGATGCTCCGGGGGTTGGAGCAGGAATCGCATCGTGGAATTTTCCGGGATTGGTATCGTTGACGTAGTAGGAGATGAACTGGCCGACATTACGATCGTTCTTGCCGAATTTGAGATTCGCATCGAAACCCACGGCATATCCATGCAACGTCCTGTAATCCGAGCGGAAGGTTGCAAGGAAACTATCACTGGTACCGAGCGGAAACGTGTAGGAGGAGAGGAGAAAACCACCCCAGTTCGAGTCATATCCAGGAGAGAACTGGAATCCTTGGTGAGTCAGACTGGAATAGATATAGGGAAGCCAGAAGACGGGAATCTTGCCCACATATAGAGTAGAGTTCAGCATGACCACGCGGTCGTTCGTGTAGAGACGGATCGTCTTTGCCTGCAAGTGCCAGTCGGGCATCGAGGAATCTGATGTTGTGATAGACGAGTCGCTGAGAGTGAACTGGCGGGTACCAAATCCACGGGCCGAGAGAGAGCTAAACTTCAGCGGATAATGTCCTCCATCAAATTCCAGTGCCCGGGTCTGCTTGGTTTCGAGGTTGTAAAAGATCCGCTGACCGTTGAAAAGGTCGTCGCCAGTGTAGATGCGGACATTTCCCAAGAGCAGGACATCGCGGGTATCGGGGTTGTATTCGGCGTGATCAGCATAAATGGCGATGCCGTTGTAATGGATCTGGACATTTTTGTCCGCGATGGCGGTGCCGTTTTCGAAGCGCGTATCCCCGTCCGAAGTAATCTCCACCGGCTTGTCTCCGAAATTGCCAAACTGGGCTCGCAGCCAGCCGCTTGCGGAAAGAAAAAATACGAAAAACAGAAGAAAACGGCGCATGAGCGTTAGCCCTGAAGGCTAAGGGGCACACCCCCCCGTTCAAGGAGAAAATCTCCCGTCTCTCAAGGGATATCGCTGGCGAGTGGGGATATCGCGGAGAGCCCTCGGGGGGACTACTACTTCCCGAGATGGCGGATATCTTCCGCACTCACAGCGAAGACGACATCCTCAGCGATGTTGCAGGCATGATCGCCGATACGCTCCAGACAGCGGCTGATGAAGATCAGATTAAGATAACTCGGGAGATTGGGCGAGTCGTCCTGCATCCTGTTGATCAAGGTATCGGTAAGTTCCTTGTTGAGGAGATCAAGTTTTTTGTCACGGGACTTAAGTTCCACCGCGAGTTCTGCATTACGCTCGGCGAAGGCGCGGACGGCATCGGCGAACATCTCTATGGAGAAGCGAATCGGATTGTCCAGCAGATGGAGTTCCGTCAACTCAGGTTGTTCATTCAGCTTGCGGGCGCGGCGGGCGATATTCACCGCCTGATCGGCAACGCGTTCGATGTTCGCCCCGATCTTGATAGAGGAGATCACCTCGCGCAGGTCGGAGGCAAAGGGATGGAAACGGCTCATCACCTCGATTCCCTCATGGTCGATCTGCATCTCTAGCAGGTCGATCTCTTCGTCGTCGGCGATGCAGTTGTTGCACCAGTCGTCGTCGCGCTCCAGTAACCCCTTGATGGAATTCTTGAGGTTCAGCTGCGCGAGGCTCGACATCCTGAGGACGGTACTGCGGAGCTGGTCGAGGGACGTCGTGAAATTCGTGAGCGTGTGTGGCTTGGCGGGTTCTTTGTACATAAAAAAGAGTCTGGAGAGATCAACCGAACCTTCCGGTGATATATTCCTCTGTCTGCTTCATCGAGGGATTGGTGAAGATCTTGCGCGTGTCATCAAACTCGATGAGGTTACCCAAGTAAAAGAAGGCGGTGAGTTCGGAGACACGACTAGCTTGCTGCATGTTGTGGGTGACGATCACAATCGTGAAGTCCTTCTTGAGCTCGATGATAAGCTCCTCGACCTTCGCGGTCGCGATCGGATCCAGAGCTGAGCATGGCTCGTCCATGAGAAGAATCTCGGGACGATTGGCCACCGCACGCGCTATACAGAGACGCTGCATCTGTCCGCCGGAGAGTCCAAGGGCGTTATCGTTGAGACGGTCCTTCGCCTCATCCCAGAGGGCTGCTGAACGGAGGCAGCGCTCCACAGTCTCATCGAGGACGGATCGGTTATTCTGGCCGGCGATACGAAGAGGATAGACGATGTTCTCGTAAATCGACATGGGAAACGGGTTCGATTTCTGGAAGACCATTCCGATACGACGACGCAGGGCGATGATCTCGACCGAGGGATCGTAAATGCTCGTGCCGTGGATCGCGATATCCCCCTCATGACGCACCCCAGGGATGAGTTCGTTCATCCGGTTGAAATTGCGAAGCAGGGTCGATTTTCCGCAGCCCGAGGGTCCGATAAAGGCGGTTACTTTACGCGCTGGAATCTCCAGATTGATCCCGTGGAGTGCCTCCTTCTTACCGTAGAAGAACTTGAAGTCATCGACCTTGATAAAGTTGCTTTCGCCGGGAGCAAAATTATTGGTTAGTTCCAGGAGCCGTTCAGAAGCCTCGGTTGGCGTAGCGGCGGGTTCTTCAGTGGACATGATTCCGGTACGGGTTGAAGCGTTTTTTACTAGTGTTTGGGAGCAAAGATCACCTGTGCCAAGATGTTACTCAGAGTCACAAGCGCAACAAGGATCAGCGAGGCGGACCAAGCAAGCTTGATATGATATGCATAGGGAAGGGAGGCGAAATTATAGATCAGCACAGAAAGGGAAGCCGTCGGCTCCATGATACCCTTGATCCAGTTCTGGCTGAAAAGGGCGGTGAAAAGCACTGGAGCGGTCTCACCCGCGGCACGAGCCACGGCCAGCATGACTCCGGTCATGATGGCCGGCATCGCCTCGGGAAGGACAATACGCCAGATCGTCTGGAATGGAGTGGCCCCGACGCCAAATGAGGCCTCGCGGAAGGCGTAGGGAACTCCCAGCAGTGCCTGCTCGGCAGTCAGCAGGATCGTTGGCAGGATCAGGATGGCTAGGGCGATGCCGCCGGCGAGTGCCGAGAACTTGTGGGTCGTCATCACCACCGCGGCAAACGCAAAAACACCGCAGATGATCGAGGGGATGCCGGTAAGCAGTTTTGAAACGAAGCGAACGGCGGTAGCTAACCAGGAGACGGATGCATACTCGTTCACGTAAACAGCGGCGAAAATCCCAAGTGGAACCGAGAAACCAAGGGCAATCCCCACCATTACGAGTGTCCCCAAAATGGCATTGCCAAAACCTCCCCCATCCAAGCCGGGGGCTGGAGGTAGTTGCGTGAAGAGATTTGCCGAAAGCAGGGGAAGGCCGTTCTGGATCACCAGAACGACAATCGAAAAAAGCGGCACCAGCGTCAGCAGGGAGAGTGCGATGCAGAGACCTGTCAGGAAATGGTTACGGAACAACCGGAGTACGGAAGTCTCCTTTCCGGCATCGGAGAAGAAATTTCTTGGTGAGTTGGAATCAGTGCTTGTCATGACTCAGGTTAATTTTAACGAAGGCCCGCCGTGGCTTTCTGTGTATGCCGGAGAACCACCTCGCCCGCGATATTCACGCCTAGGGTCAGCAGGACCAGCAAGGCGGCGGCGTACATGAGAGCACTGACCTGAATGCCGTCGGCCTCCGCAAACTGGTTGGCAAGAAGGGCGGAGAGCGTGTTGGAGGGTGAGAGTAGCGACCAAGAGAGGCGCTGGCTGTTTCCGATAAGCATGGCAACAGCCATGGTCTCGCCCATGGCTCTCCCAAAACCCAGGATGGCTGAGGCGACGATGCCGGGAGCGGCCGTCGGCATGATGACTCTCAGGATGGTCTCCCACCGCGTGGCACCAAGGGCATAGGATCCTTCACGCAGTGTATAAGGAACCGCCACCAAGGATGAGCGCGAAATCGCGGTGATAGTCGGAAGGACCATCAGGGCCAGCACAAGACCAGCCGTAAGCAGGCTATTCCCGTAGGCGGGGCCGGCCAGGAAGGGAATAAATCCAAACTTGGCGGCAAGCACGGCCCCATACTGCTGGACTAGGGGAATCACCACGAAGATTCCCCAGAGTCCGTACACAACACTGGGAATGGCCGCAAGCGTCTCCACCACGAACCGAATAACTTGGCGCACAGGTCTCGGGAAAAAATCCTCGCTGAGGAAAATAGCGATCGCCAGCCCTAAGGGTAGAGCCAGAAGCAAAGCCAGGAAACTGCTGGCTGCGGTACCGATAAGCACCGGTAGGACACCGAAGACTCCCCTATTCGGGCTCCACTGAATACCCGTGATGAACCCCAGGCCAAACTTGCTCATAGCCGGCCAAGCCCTGACCAAGATCTCGCCGATAATCAAGGCAAGGAGAACAATGGTCAGAACCGAGGCCAGCAGACAGGCCATCCGGAAGAAGTCTGGACGCGGACGGTATTCCTGGGTGAGAGGACGAGAAAGTCCAGTTATTGAAATATTACCGCCCACGGGGATTCTAGCCTTTTGGTAGGAAGGAAGGAGACCTTACTTAATAGTCGCCAGCGCGGCCTGAACCTGGGTGACCACGTTTGCGGGAAGGGTAATGTATCCGAGTTCGGGAGCGATAGCCTGACCTGTGGTGAGTCCGTAGGTTACGAAGGCCTTGACCGCTACTGCCTTGGCGGCGTCCGTATAAGTCTTCTTCACAAGGAGCCAAGTGAAGCTGGCGATCGGGTAGTCGTTGGCACCCTCGGGATCGGTGACGAAGGCGCGGAGATTCTCGGGAAGCTTCACCGAAGCCAGTGTCGCCGCGCCACTCTCGATGGTTGGAGTGATGAAGTTGCCGGCCTTATTCTGGAGAGAGGCCATGGTGAGCTTATTGTTCTCGGCATAACCGAACTCCACATAACCAATCGCTCCGGGGGTCTGCTTGATGACAGCTGTGACGCCTTCATTTCCTTTGGCAGCCACACCGACAGGCCAGGTGACCGACTTGCCGCTTCCGACCTTGCTAGCGAATTCGGGGCTGATCGCGTCTAGGTGAGCGGTAAAGACACCGGTGGTTCCACTGCCGTCAGAACGAACGGCCACCGTGATCGGAAGATTAGGTAGCTTGAAATTTGGATTGTTTTTGGCGATCAGAGGATCATTCCAGGACTTCACCGTCCCGAGAAGAATGCCAACATATGTTTCGCGGGTGAGCTTCAGACCATCCGGAACTCCGGGAACATTATAGGCGAACACGATCGTTCCCGCCGTGGCGGGCAGCATCAGGACATTGCCGTTGACCTTCGCAATCTCTGCGTCGGACATCGCGACGTCACTGCCACCAAAGTCGGTGATGCTGTCGCTGAACTGCTTGATTCCCGCACCACTGCCGACCGACTGATAATTCACGGTTATATCTCGATTTTCCTTTTGGAAATTAAAAGCCCAGCGCTGGAGAATTGGAGCAGCAAACGTCGAGCCGGAACCTGTTAGAGAGGTTGCGGCTTTTATCTGGAAAACAGACGCTGTGAGCAGAGAGGCAAGAAGGAAATTTCGGGTCATGGATTTGAGTGAGTTAAGCTGTGAATTCAGCTTGATTACGGCAAGAAAGACAACCCCTTTCATGTGACAATAACGACATGAAGTATCTAAGGCACCTCAAGATCTCCTCTGACTTCGAGTGCTTTTGATTCATTTGCGATGATTCCATCCCGTAGTTCCATAGCGCATTCCGACCAACTCCTCGGCTTCCCTTAGAATCGGTGTATCCAGTTGTATTGGCTCCAGGGAATCACTGAAAGCCACCGCCCATGTCATGGGAGTGATCCGAGCCGGATCCCATCCCGGAATATCCGACATCTTCAGGCTGCCTTGGTAGAGTATACCTCCACCACTGCGTCGGAGTGCACCTCCAAGCACCTTCCTTCCCTGGATCAGGAGATCGTCATTAGCCGGCGACTGAAAGCAGGAAGACCCTGGCTTCACATCCTCAAACCCCGCGAGATTCACGGAGACCGGAAGCTGAGCCCGAATCCACTCGGCTAACCTTCCATGCACTTGCTTGTAAAAAGAAGCTGGAGATTCAGTCGCTGCTTTTTCCCCGGCCGGAATCATCAGCGAAAAGGTCAATTCCACTTCCTCTCCATGGGAGACCATCCCTCCGCCCGTCCAGCGCCTCACAACAGGGTGTCTGGGAAAGCTACGCTGAACTTCTTTCATCTCCTGAAAGTAGCCAAAAGTCACCCAGGAAGACTTCCACTTATAAATCCTGAGAGTTGGCATCGACACCAACCGGAGAAGCGCCTCATCCAGCGCCATCTGCATCGGTCCGTCGAACGATTCCTCGGGAAGCGAGGGAATCAAGATATCCAGTTTGGGAAACATTCCGGGATGCTGAACGTTCTGTGAGCCAACCCGCCACACCTTTTTCTTCCCGATTCCTAACTGCCTGCTCTACGCTCGACCTCATGGCCACGTCAGACTCAGGAAACGCACCCGAAGGATCAACTGCAAAAGGACTGGGAAAGGGTCTGGGCAAAGGCTTGGGCAAAGGCCTCGGGGCCCTTATCAATACGCGGGTGGCGGCACAGGTTCCCTCCGAGGAGCACGGCGAGCGCATCCAGCAGATACGCCTCGACCAGATCGTTGCGAGCCCTCTCCAACCCCGTGCCGAGTTCCGGGATGACCAGCTCCGTGATCTGGTTGATTCCATTCGCGAACGGGGCATCATCCAGCCCCTGATCGTCCGACTGGCGGGTGGAAAATACGAACTCATTGCCGGTGAGCGCCGGATGCGCGCCTCCCTCGAAGTCGGCCTGACCGAGGTCCCCGTCATTGTCCGCAAAGCCTCCGATCAGGAAGTCCTGGAGCTGGCTCTGATCGAGAATCTCCAGCGGGCGGACCTAAATCCCATCGAGGAAGCCGCCGCATACAGCCGCCTGTCCAAGGAATTCCGCCTGACTCAGGAAAATATCGCCAAGCGCGTTGGCAAAAGCCGGGCCGCTGTTGCCAATGCGATGCGCCTTATGGAACTCGACCCCGAAGTCCAGGCGCACCTGACCCAAGGGCGCCTGACCGTGGGTCATGCCAAAGTCCTGCTCGGTCTCAAGAATCCTGAAGAGCAGCGCCTGCTGGCCGAAAAACTAATCAGAACGAATGCCTCCGTACGCGATGCCGAGCAGCTCGTGTCGTCACATCTGGCCGGTACCAAAGTAAAAAAAAGTCGAGGAAAGACGGGGCGCTCACTGGCCGAACTCCCTCCTGCCTTGAAACACTTGGAGAACAAACTCCAGCACCGCTTCGCAACCCGGGTCAGCCTCCACCACGCCGACAAGAGGGGGCGCATTGAGATCGAGTATTTCGGCTCCGACGATCTCCACCGCCTGATCGGTGAGTTTGGTATCTCGCTGGACTGATGACAGAATAGCATTATGCGCGCTCTGAGCCCACTAATCCGCTTCATCGACTCGGATTATTTTCCAAGGGGCATCGAGGCGACTCGGGACATGCCCGAGACGATGGAGTGGGGCAGAGCCCTCCCCTTCATTATCCTGCATCTCGGATGCCTCGGTGTCCTCTGGGTCGACTGGAGCCCCGTGGCCTTGGCCGTCTGCGCAGCTCTCTATGTCGTCCGGATGTTTTTTGTCACCGGCATCTACCACCGCTACTTCTGCCATAAATCGTACAAAGCCTCCCGTCCTGTTCAGTTCCTCTTTGCCCTGCTCGGACTGCTCTGCGTCCAACGCGGAGCCCTCTGGTGGGCAGCGGTCCACCGCCATCATCACGCCCACTCGGACGAGGAAGTCGACGTGCACTCCCCCAGGAAAAAAGGTTTTCTCTGGGCTCACATCGGCTGGATGACCAGTAGCAGGAACTTCCCCACCGACTACAGCCTGATCCCCGATCTGGCGAAATTTCCGGAACTCGTTTTTCTCAACCGCTTCGACCTGATCGGCCCTCTGCTGGTTGCCCTGCTTACCTACGGCTTGGGAGTTGTGCTTCAGGCAAATGCCCCGGGGCTTCATACCACAGGCCTCCAAATGCTTTTCTGGGGAGGTTTCATCAGCACTGTCCTGCTTTTCCACGGCACCTGCTGCATCAACTCCATGGCTCATGTCTGGGGCACGCCCCGCTATGATACCGGCGATGACAGCCGCAATAGCTTCCTGCTTGCGATCATCACTCTTGGCGAGGGATGGCATAATAACCACCACCGCTTCCAGTCCTCGGCACAGCAGGGGTTCTACTGGTGGGAGATCGATCCCACCTTCTATGCCCTGCGCCTGTTAGCAGCGCTGGGCGTCATCAGTAATCTCAAGCGTGTTCCGGAAAGTGTCTACAAGCAGGAGAACATGCTGGTTCATGGAAAGTAAAAATCGCCCCCGCATTGCCATCATCGGCACAGGGATCTCCGGACTCTCCTGCGCCTGGGGACTGAGAGACATCTCGGATCTGGCACTCTTCGACTCCGAGAAGCGACCAGGCGGCCATACGAATACCGTGAACGTGGAGGAGGATGGGAGAGAGATCCCGATCGACACGGGATTCATCGTCTTCAACAAGGTCACCTATCCCCATCTCCTCCGTCTCTTCACGGAGCTCGGCATCGCGATCAAGCCGAGCGAGATGTCCTTCAGCGTTCATCATGACGCTAGCGGCCTGGAGTACAACGGGATGGGACTGAACAAGCTCTTTGCCCAGCGCCGCAATCTCGGCAACCTCCGCTTCCTGATGCTGATCGCCGAGATTATGCGATTCTTCCGTGTCGGCAGAAAGTGGCTGCGCTATGAAGCAGGGAATGACTCCTCGGACGAGAAAGCGGATTTCGACAGCGAGGATCTGGCCACATTCTGTAAGAGGCACGGTTTCGGTAACGATTTCCTCGATCTCTATCTGGTTCCCATGAGTTCCGCCGTCTGGTCCACGGAGCCGGGCCGCATCCTCGACTTCCCAGCCTCGACGCTGCTGCACTTCTTCCATAACCACGGATTCCTCGGAATCACCACCCACCATCCCTGGTTCACAGTGGATGGCGGCGCCAGAACCTATGTGGAAAAAATGCTGGAGACTTTGGGCCAGCCTCGCCTCGGCGATCCCGTCATTTCCGTGGAAGAAAAGGAAGATGGTGCCTGGGTCACTACAACATCGGGAATCCATGAGCGCTTCGATGCAGTTATTCTGGCCTCTCACGCCGATCAGAGCCTTCAACTCCTCGCTCATCCCTCGGAGGATCAACGGCGACTGCTTTCGGCCTTCCACTATCAGCAAAACGACGCCTCCCTCCACACCGATGCCTCGGTGATGCCGAAATGCCGCAAGGCCTGGGCCTCGTGGAATTTCCGTGTCGAGCAGGGACCGGACGCCCATCAGCGCGCGGCTACTCATTATTGGATGAATGCCCTCCAGGGGGTCTCTCAGAAGCGGGATTACTTTGTCTCCCTGAACAGCGGTGACCGGATTTCTACTTCGAGCATTCTCTACCAGACGACCTACGAGCACCCTGTCTTTACCCTAGAGGCGATGCGGGCCCAGCGGGAACTTCCGAAGCTCAATCACGCGGGACGTCTCTTCTTCTGCGGAAGCTACTTCCGCTACGGATTCCATGAAGATGCCTGCATGGCAGGATTCGATGCCTCGAAGGCCGTCCGAAAGTCGCTTCTCCGATGACCATCCAACTGAACTCATGCCTGTACGAATGCACGGTCTTTCATCGGCGACTGGCACCAAAAGAGCATGAGTTCCTCTACAAGGTCTTCTACCTGTTGATCGACCTCGACGAACTGGAGACTATCGACCGCTCACTCTTCCTGCTGAAGGTCAACCGTCCCGGCCTCTATAGCTTCCGGGAAAGCGATCACATCAGTCACGTGCCTCAACCAGTCTCAGCGAGGGAAAACATCATCGCTTACCTCACCGCGCAGGGTATCTCAGCGCCCGTCGGAAAGATCCAGCTGCTTACCCTACCCAGAATCGCCGGTTATATTTTCAATCCCGTCTCGATCACCTACTGTTTTGATACAGCAGGCGCTCCCCTCACCTCGGTGGTCGAGGTTGGCAATACCTTCGGGGAGTGGAAACCGTATCTGGTGCCTCTCCAGGCAGACGGGACCTTCTTGAGTCGCGTGGTGAAGCACTTCTATGTCTCCCCCTTTTCAGACCTCGATCTGGAGTTTGAGTTTCGTTTTCAGCTCCCAAGCGAGCGCATCCAAGTTCTCATCGATGACTATCGCGGCGAAGAGCGCGAGCTGATCAGTGTTCTCACCGGGGTCAGAGTCCCCCTCACCGATCGGAATCTCCTGCTCTTTTCCCTCAAATACCCGTTCCTGACACTCCAGGTCATTTTTGGTATTCACTGGCAGGCCCTCCTTCTCTGGCTGAAAGGCCTCACGGCACGCCGCAAAGAATCCCTTCCTGAAATGCAACGCGGAGTCCACAGGCCCCATAAATCTCTCGCCAACCATCCCTCTTCCTGTGCCCACTCATCACAGGACACAGCATCCTCCAATCACCAATCCAATTGATGAGCACTCCAGAAACAGACCCCAATACAGAATTCCTGAAGAGCATTGCCTCAAGTCTCAAATCCATCCAATCGACCCTTGAGAGCCTCACGGGCGCCGTCGAGGGAGTGGCTGAGTCGATCGAGAAGGCCCATGAACCCGAGGGTGACCTTGGCATCCATCTTGTCGCTTCACTGAAAGAACTCACCTCTGCGCTGCAGAAGCGGGCCCAGCAGGAGCGTAACCCTCAGCCCCAGCAGCAGGGACAGCGCCAGCAGAATCAACATCAGGGTGGCTGGCGCGACGGTCAACAGCGGGGACGCCAGCAGGAGAACCGTCAACCCTATCAGCCGCAGCAAGATCACGATCAGACTGGTCGTACGGAGGATCACTCGCACAACGATTCCGAGGAGCATGAAGGACCCGCACAACCCACTGCCCCTTCTTACAGAGAAGATCGGGGCGATTCGGAAATTAAAAACCGGTACGAACAGTCTGAGGAACCGGCTAGTTCTACTAGTACAGATAAGTCCGAAAAAGACGCACCTGCAACTCCAGCCAAGCGGCCGCGTGCCAATCCAGGTCCCAACCGCCGACGTGGCGGGAAATAGGCTGGGTTGGATTTCTTAGAGCATTCTGCAAGATTCGACAAACCTCCTCACCTTCTCCGGATCCTTACGGAATCGGATCGGCTTCCCAGACTCGTCGAGCAGGTTGGTGGCCGTGCAGGTGTCGGCACCGGCAGGTTGTGTGAACCTCAGCCCTTCGGCAACATTCTCTGGAGAGAGGCCCCCGGCGAGAATCACCGGTATATGACTTTGATTCACCAGATCCCTAGCCATCTCCCAGTCGCAGAGCTTGCCGGTGATACCCACATGACCAGTCACCGGTTGAGCCTCGCCAGCCACTAGTAGCGTATCAGTCAGAAACCAGTCGCTGGATCCTTCCAGCAGGCGTCCGAGCTCCAGTGTCGGCACATGCGATCCCAATCCGGTCGGGGCGATTGGAATCGTTCTCATGATCTCCACATGGGGAAAGCGCTCCTTCACCCCCTGCTGCAACAGGATAGCCGCGGAGACAGCGTCTTCATCCACAGCCGCTTCATGGTTTAGGCTATCGCAGAAATGAACGATAGTGGGCTGATACCAGTCGATCACTCGATGGACGGCATCCGGATCGGCAAAGAGGGGGATAATACTGCTCTTGCGGCCAGACTCGCGGATCACGCTCACCGAGTCCTTCAGTGCAGGGATCATCCACTCATCGGGGGAAAGAATCACCCCGCCGATATGGTCCACTCCGCAGTCAGCCATCAGTGCTGCTTCCTTTGGCTCCTGAATTTCGTAAATCTGGATGATCATGCCCGCCATCCTGCCTCAGGACGATCCGGGAGACCAGCCCGGCAACTTCAGTCATCCTCCCCCGCGGGAATAACCGGTGATTTGCTGGGATTGTTCCCTTAGAGACTGTCTGAAAACTAGGAAATGTTGTGCGTGAGCAGGAAAGGCCGGATAGCAAGGCAGCTGTGAGGGAGAATCCCTTCAGCGGGCTTTGACCGAGCAGAGAACGCTGCTAGACGGTCTTTCCTGCTCACGTCCAAAGGGGTGCCTATCTTTTCCTTCTGACCAGCGTTGATCGGGCGGGGCAAGCCCCCTGCGGGGATTGCTGCTGCCCTCCCGTCTTGGTCAGAAGAAAAATCTCCAGCAACGCGGCGCAATCCCTAGTTTTCAGACAGTCTCTTAGTGCCAGGGTTTGGCTATCAGCAGCGCCAGGAATGTATACTGGGCAACCGTGATCCCGACGCCGATACAGATAACCTTAACCAAGGCCATTCTGGTCGGGAAGTTTTCCGGGATGGGCTCGTAACCTGTTACCAGTTGTGGCGTTGCCAACTTTTCGGAACGGAATGGACACTGGTTTGTTTCCATGATTCGCATCTTGAAATCAAGAACACGGCAAGGAAAGCATTTTGTTACGTTTTCGTAACATTTATATTCTTGACTTTATTTTTTCTATAATTGGGAAACCGCCCTTCTTGTCCTAGAAGAAGGAATCGGTGTTAGCCTCAGCGCTTGCAACGAATACAGGGCAATCCAATCATCATGCGCAAAATCATCCACATCGACATGGATTGCTTCTACGCGGCCGTGGAGATGCGTGAGCGGCCTGAGTTAGCCGGTCAACCTATCGCCGTAGGTGGAGGCAGTCACCGGGGGGTGGTCACGACCTGCAACTACGAGGCCCGCAAGTTCGGAATCCGCTCGGCCATGCCGGGATTCATGGCTCGGGAACGCTGCCCTCAGCTTCTCTTCCTTCCCCTTCGGTTCGAGCTCTACCGTGCCGCCTCCCAGCAGATCCGCGGGATCTTCCGCGACTACACCCCGCTGGTGGAGCCGCTTTCTCTGGACGAGGCCTATCTCGATGTGAGTGCCCTATCGGAGGAAGGACGCTATGCATGGGACATCGCCAAGGAAATCCGCACCCGGATCCTGGAGGAGACGGGCCTGACCGCATCGGCCGGCATCGCCCCAAACAAGATGCTAGCCAAGATCGCCAGCGACTGGCGCAAGCCCAACGGCCAGTTTGCCATCCTGCCGGAGCAGGTTCAGGAATTCATGGCAGCACTCCCGGTACGCAAGATCTGGGGTATCGGTCCTAAGAGCGCCGAGCGGTTTGCAGAACGCGGCATCCTAACCTGCGCCGATCTCCAGAAAATGAGCTTACCAGAAATGGTTCTGCAGTTTGGAAAATGGGGAGAGGAGCTTTATCGCCTCTGCCGGGGAGAGGATGACCGGGAAGTTCAGCCCCATCGCATCAGCAAATCCCTGAGCAATGAAACCACCTTCAGCGACAACCTTGTTTTCTTGGAGCAGTGCCAGGCCGCCATCGCGGAACTCTCCGCGGAACTACTCGAGGAGTTGAATCAGAAGGCCCCGGAAAGAAAGATTCGAAAGGCCTTTGTGAAGATGAAGTTCGCCGATTTCACCCGGACTACCAGGGAATGCCTCTGCAACGAGCCCTCGATCGAGATCTACCAGACCCTGCTCACCGAGGCCTTTGGGAGAAAAGATCTCCCCGTCCGATTGCTGGGAACAGGAGTGCGGTTTGAGGAAGAGAACAACGAGTTGGAGGAAAAGCTACAACAGGAACTTTTCGAGTGAGATCAATGATGAATGAATAAGGAGCTCTAATTGACCCGCCGGAGTTCTTGAGCAACGATCACGGGATGTTCCTTCCAGGCCAAGCCGTAGTGTGTATAGACGATGCCTTCCCCTTGGGGATTCAGCTCCTCTACAACCAACTACCGAAGAAGGGGAATACCTATCACATCCGCGATCTGGTTCCGGGTTGCGACTTCAATGCGAACCATGGAGAGATCGCCGTCTATCTTACCGAACTGCGGAATCCGACCAACAAGGTGGGAATCGAGCGGGGATTCAAGGCCGAACGCTTTGCTCCCTTAGAAACCGATGAGATTGAAGAGGAGGATATCTTCCAACTCGACGAGGTCCTCCCCTCGCCCAATCAGAAACCCCTCAGGAGTCCAGATTTAGTTCCCGCTGAAATTGATTGAGCAGGGGAGTTTCTCATTCAGCGATCTGCTTTCTGGTCAGTTTCCTTCCTCAGCAGCGTTCAACTTGAGGATCCTGTTCACTTCTTCAAAGGCTTTCGGGTTCTGATGGGCTCCGTGGTCGCTCGGGACGATGTATTCGGACTGCGCCCCGTCCATGTGGGAGCTCCAATAAGGGACAACGCCGTCGGACGAACGTGGTGAGTCTCCCCGTCCGCGGTCGCCGATGATCGTGTGATAGGGGATACCCGAAACGATCGGGATGGTGTTGATCTTACGGACGAAGCGATTTTTCGGAGAGAGGGTGTCGATACTGTTGGGAGCGCGTTTGAGCTTCAGATCATTAGCCTGGAAGGTGAGCACCTTGAGGGCGTCATTGCCGGCGAGGAGCAACTTCCTGGGTGCCCTCACTAGCATGGAGCCGATCCTCCCGATCGAGAGTGAGGCCATCTCGCTTCCCTTGAGCGGTGAGGAGATAAAGATCACCCTGCCTATCTCGGGGCGGTGCTTGAAGATCAGGGCATCCGTGTAGAGCTTCTTGGAGGAGGTCGGAAGACGGGTTTCGGCTGGAGTATGGTTGAAGAGTCGTTCCCAGAGAGTCTCACCCGTGTCGGTGATCAGAAGTCTGCTGATACATCCACCCATGCTGTGACCGATCACAACCATTGGCTTATGGAGCGGAAAGCGCTTCTCAACTCCGTTCAGATTTTCGCGCAGGATCGAGGCGGAGTAGGGATAAGGATATCCCGATGGGTAACTATAGAACCAAAACTGATAATGTTTTCGAATCTCGGGGTCACTTCGCAGGTTGATGATCATCGGCGCCCACGTAGAGGGGGAATCCATCAGCCCGTGGATGACAAGTACCACGGCCTTGTTCGGGTTGTAAGGCTCGAGACGTGCCAACTGCGCCGTCTCGGCCCATTTCTCGGGGTTAATCATTCGTTCCAGCTTGGGCGCCCTGTGCGTCGTGCTGGCGAGCATCACCGCCAGCGGTACGGTGAAATCAGCCGCCAGATCCATCTTCTTTCCGTTAACCGAAGTCGTCTCCTGAGCCAAGGGATCCTCGAAAGCAATGATGCAGCGGTTTCCTTGGAATCGGGCCACGGCCGTCACACCGTAATAGACTTTCTTAGTGAAGTAGTTGGTGCGCCAATCCTTGTTATCTCCTTTGCCGACCGCAACCACGGGAGCACCGATTCCGGGACGAGAGACATGCTGCTCGACATACTTGCCCCCGATCATGAATTGATCGGCAGGAGTGAAGGTGTAGAGAGCCGGGTTCCACATCGGCCTTGGGTCGGGCTTATGCTCGAGAAGATAGGTGCCCCCTGAGGGACTCGGAACGGTCAGAGGATTAGTCCAAGGATCAAGCTTGTTGGCACGGATGATCCCGACGATCCGTGAAACGGCGAAGTTGTAGTCATGAAGGGCGATGGCGGCTTCCGGATTTTTCTTGAGCAGCGCCAGCGCCTCTTGGGAGGCCTGAATATTCTCGCCTAGGGCTACAAGAGGACTGACACGTGCAAGGCGCATAGCACGGATGATCTTTTGACCCGTGGCTGCGGTTGCAGTCATGGAACTGAGCGGGTGATACTGGGGAGGTCTCTCCTTGACCGTGGCATCGCTCGCGCAAGCTGTGAGTCCGACAATTCCCAGTAGCAAGAGTGAACTGCAGAGCCGGCTGATATCGGTGTTTTTGTGAGAATGATCCATGGGAATACTTGGGAGGTTTTATTTTAAAGCATGTTCACTCGTGATGGGCCAGATTTCCGAACTCCTTTAACTCTTCATTCTGAACTCTTCATTCTTCTGAACGAAAGATTTCGAAATAAGATCTTTCAAAAGACTTATTCAACACTTGGTGGAGCCATGGGGAGTCGAACCCCAGACCTCCTCCATGCCATGGAGGCGCTCTACCAACTGAGCTATGACCCCAAGTGTCTCATCCAGAAAACCACGGGGCTTTCCGAGATGGAGGCAAGAAAGTAGGATGAATCCAACCGCCGGGCAATACGAATTCCAAGAAAAATGCATGAATTAAAAACATCCATTGACACTCAGTGGCGAAACCTCCATTCTCTCCGACTCGATTCCTTTAAGAAATCTAAGAATTTTAAGACATGAAGCGCACTTACCAACCTTCCAAACGCACACGCAAACAGCAGTTCGGCTTTCGTGCACGCATGAAGACCAAGAATGGTCGCGCTATCTTGAGCCGCCGTCGTCAGCATGGACGCAAGCGTCTCCTGCCGAAGGGAGTCGAACTCCATTTCGCGCGCCACACCGAGGCCTAAGAGTCTGGGTAAGCAGACCAAGCCGATGAAGCTTGGCCTGCCGCGTTCGTCGCGGTTGCGATTAGGCTATCAGCATCTGAGGGTCCGCTCGTCGGGATTTTCCCTGCACGGAACGTTTCTCCGGATGGGAGTGATGAGCGATCAAGTCACTGAAACCCAGGGAACCGTCGTCGTCTCCCGTCGCGTCGGCCCGGCTGTTACCCGCAACAAGCTGAAGCGCCGTTTGCGTGAAGTTTACCGCCATGCACTCCCCGGTCTACGAACCGGCCTCTGGATTGTCGTCACTGTCAAACCCTCTGCGGCAAATGCCACGATGGAATCTCTTCGCTCGGAATGGTTGCGTCTTGGAAAGCGTCTCTCTATTTTCAGCGACTCATTGCCCGACCAGGGCGCCTGATCCCATGTCCTTTATTCTTTGCATTCCGATTCACTTCTACCGGTGGCTGATCTCACCGTTGCTACGTGCACTATGCGGAGGAAGCGGATGCGGATGCCGTTTTCACCCGAGCTGCTCGGTCTATGCCCTCGAGGCTTTGAAGGCCCGAGGATCCCTCCAGGGCTCACTGCTGGCCCTGCGACGCCTCTCCAAATGTCACCCCTGGGGAGAAGGTGGCTTCGATCCTGTTCCATCTTCCAATCAATCAGCTCACAAACTTCAGCCTTCAGCCTTCAGCCTTCAGCCCTAAAAATCTCTTCCTTTATGTTCGACCGCACTACCTGGATCGCCATCGCTCTATCCGTCGCCGGACTTGTCGGCTGGCAGTTTTATTACTCCAAAACTTACGCCCCTTATATCGCGCAGCAGGCGGCCCTGCAACGGGAGGCGAAGCTCAAGACCGAAGCCGCCAAGACCGCTGAGCCCGTAGCTCAGCCCACATCACAAGCGATCACTCCCACCGCGGCCCTGCTTCCTGCCGTTGCCGGGTCTACTCCGACGATTCCCGAGTTCTCATCCAAGCGCAAGACCCTGGACACAAGCCGTGCAGAGTATCTCTTCGCCGCCAACACAGGTGGCATCGAGGCCGTCACCCTCTTCCTGCATCTCGGAGCTAACGAACACAGCCTCTTCCTCAACAAGGACTCCGGTCTCCCGATCGGAGCCCTCTGTGACTCGAATGGTACTCCGATCGGCGGCTTCTCAATGGAGACAGACAAGAAGCAGGCGATCACCCAATTCACCCTAGCGGCGCCAGGCGGCCTCTCAGTCACGAAGTCCTTCTCTCTCCCCCAGACCGTCGGCGCTCCGGAGGAGTACCAGATCGGACTAGATCTCTCGTTCAAGAACAACGGGACAACCCCGATCTCGCTGCCCGGTTACTTCGTGGCAGCTGGAGGCGAGGCCCCGATCCATATCAAGGATCTCCCGACCTACACCTGCTTCGACTGGCTTCGCGATGGGAAGATGACTTCGATCGATGTCAATTGGTTTGAGTCCGGCAAGATCCCGCTGATCAACATCGAGACCCGTCCTGCCCGCGCACTCTACACTCAGCCGGAGCCCGGCATCCAGTGGGCGGCCGTAACCAGTCAGTACTTCTGCACGATCGTCTCCGCGGCGAAGGATCAAGCTGGCAGCGGCGTCTGGGCACGACGCTTCCAGGCCCAGAATGCGACAGAGACGACCAATGGTCAGGCGATCTACGGCATCACCGGCGGTCTGGGAACGGGCCCCATCACCCTCTCCCCCGGGGAGACCGTTACTCGTCATTACTCCATCTATGCGGGACCTAAGGATTTCTACGCCCTAAGCAAGATCGGCGGTGAGCAGCAGAAGGTCATGAACTTCGGGATCTTCCATCTGGTCTCCGAGTTCCTGCTCTGGTCCATGAACTCGATCAATAAGTTCACGCACAGCTTCGCCGCCGCGATCATTATCCTGACGATCCTCATCAAGTCCGCCCTCTGGCCCCTGCAGAATAAGGCCACCTCCTCCATGAAGCGGATGCAGCTCCTCTCGCCGAAGATGACCGAACTGCGCGAGAAGTATAAGGACGACCCGACCAAGATGAACGAAGAGCTGATGAAGCTCTACAAGCAGTACGGAGTGAATCCCTTCGGCGGTTGCCTCCCGATGCTCGTCCAGATTCCGATCTTCTTCGGCTTCTACTCGATGCTCGGCAGCGCCATCGAGCTTCGCAACAGCCACTTCCTCTGGATCCACGATCTCTCCCAGCCCGACACACTCACCCACATCATGGGATTCCCGATCAATCTCCTCCCGATTATCATGGCTGGCACCATGGTATGGCAGATGGCCATCTCTCCGAAGAGCGGCGACGCTGCCCAGCAGCGGATAATGTATTTCATGCCGATCATCTTCCTCACTTTCTGTTACAATTACGCCTCAGGCCTTGCTCTCTACTGGACAACGCAGAATATTTTCTCCATAGCCCAATTGTACTGGACCAAGAATCAGCCGCTCCCAACTCTGGAAAAGGTGGTTTCCACGAAACCCAAAAAAGGGGGATCAGGTGGTTCCAACTTCACCAGTAAGAAACGCTAAACCTCCAAAACTCTCCTATACTTTCGACCCATGAACCAGACGCCCAAAGAAGTCTTGGAGACTATTCTCGGGAAACTCGGGTTCTTCGTGGAAATCGAGGAAGAGCTTCGGGAAGGGCACCTGATCCTTCAGATCCGCACTAACGATCCACAGCGCCTCATCGGGCGCCGGGATGAGACCCTCGAGAGCCTCCAGTTCCTAGTGAACCGGATCCTACTCTCCCAGAACAACGAGGCCCCGCGCGTCATTGTGGATATCGAGCATCACCGCTCCATGCGCGATGCAGCATTCCTCCAGAGAATCCAACAGCTCGCCGATGCGGTGAAAATCCACGGACGCCCTGTCGAGACCGAGCCCCTGAATTCCTATGACCGCCGTCTTGTCCACAATGCCTACCGCGACGACGCGGAGCTGACGGCCGAAAGTCAGAAGATCGAGGATAAGATCAAGCGTATCACGATCAGGCGCAGGCAGTAGACTCCGGATATCGGCGTATAGCCGTGTTAGCCTGCGGTTGCAGTACTCTTTCTACACCTTCCCTTGCCCTCCTTGCTCTCCATCCGATCTTCAGAGTCTTGGTTTTTCACCCTCCAAGGCTTGGAAGTTTGGATACCGCGCTAGGCGCGCGAGTGAAGCTGTAGTGAACTACTGCGAGCAAGTAGCAACACCGTGAGTCGCCAAATACCGAGCCTTGGGAAAAAGGTCGGGATAGACTACGCGAAGCGTAGCCCTTTAGGGCGCTACTCGCGGGAGCGAGAGCATCAAATCCCAAGCCTCCCCCTTTATAAGGAGAGGGCGCGGTACCCCTCACACTGGTAGATTCGGATCATCTGCTGCTTACCATTCACCGAGATGGGGACTTCTTTAAGCAGAGCCACAGCATTGAAGGCACCGGTGATCGTCTGAGGCAGTTCTTCTTTTAATTCCGTGGTGATGTAGAGGGCATTGCGACCTAGGAAAGGGCTGACCGATTTCTCCTCGGTGTAGAGATTATCCTTCAAGCCAGCAGCGACGGCATCGGGATATGATGGCCAGAGGGCGTAGGAGCTATTGAGACTCGGCGACTCGGCAACGAACACTGATGGTGCGCCAGGGCGCTCCGGGTATTCCACAGAAATCCTGCTTCCGAGTAGCGCAGCCAATCCCGGAGTGGATGCAATCAGAAAGGGGGATTCTCCTTTCGTGTCGGAACGCTCCTTTCGCAGGGAGAGAGCCTCAACCGAAAGTTCACTCAGGCCCGAAACACCAATCGGTGAGGGCAATCCCAGAGGAAGACCCAGAGGTAGATATTGCGGGGCGAGCAGAATCAAACCGCTAAACACTGAAGCGACACAGGCTAGCAGAATCACTACGACTCGCCAAATCCTCCCGACATAGGCCAACCTCACGAGCAAAGGGGTGACCACGGCACCGGCGGTCACGATCAAGCCCAGCAAGAGCGTCCATGTTCCAATCTGAACAAAATCAAATCCATAGGCCACACTGCTAAACTGGATCCAGTCATGGCGGGCATTCCATGCAAGGGATGGGATCCATCCCAGGATCAGTAGAAACGAAGATAGGATAATGCCACGCCACGGAAGGGCCTTTGCCCCGAGATTCACAGATAAAAAAACGATCGCAATTGGAAGCAGCAGGCCAACCATCTGCCAGAACTGAGTGCCCGTAGCTAGAGCAACGCCGAAGAGAGCCCATGAAGCCAGTTCCTTGGAGTTTTTGGAAGTTCGAGTCGCAGCACTCCACCCGGCGACAATCGCGAGAAGGATCATCGTCGCCGTCACCGCTGCTCCATCCATGACCAGAGAGGCCAGATTCACGAAAGGCAGAAGATTGAGACCCAATACCGACCAGAGGGCGACTGCCGGGCGATGGGGCGCAATCCGCCTGCCGATCCACCAGATGCACCAGGAGAGAATCAAGACAGCGAGAGGCCCAATGTATCTCAGAAAGAAGAGTCCGGAAAAGCCGAGCAGCTTGCACAAGGTCAGAAGCAAAGGGACACCGGCTGGCCCCTCGATATAGGCGCCGGCCGGATGGGTTGCGCAGACTGAGAGAAAGGCCTCGCTCTCCGTGAAGGAGCCGCTTGTCGCCACCGCAAGACGTAGCACAGTCAGCGCAAGAACGGCCGCCCAGAGCATCATGGTCTGGGTAACAGTCACCTTCATCAACTTGCTGTTTTTTCCCTTCATGACTTCGGAGGAATCATGGTGGGATACTTCTCAGCAAGACGCGGTACAATCTTCCTAGCGAATCTCCTCCAGGCCAGATCGAGTCCCTTCGCGGCCAGCCAACCTCCGGCGATACCCAGAATCATCCCGGCCAGAACATCCAGCGGCCAATGGGAGCCTGTGTAGATGCGCGAGTAGGCGATGAGCAGGGCGATGGGGAGATAAATGGCCCCACGCCATCCGAAGAACAGTATCAGGACAGTTGCCACAGCCATGTTGTTGGCCGCATGACCGGAGGGAAAGGAGCGTCCCTCCACGGAGCCGTCCTCTATCATCATGCCCGGGATTTCCGGAAGCGTATTTCCCTGCGGAAAATTCACCGCAGGATCAGCGAACAGGCCACAGATCCTTGGTAATTTAGCAGGAGTACTCCCCAACTTGACCACGCGCACACCAGGCTCCACCTGGCTCGGTCGAGGACGACCAACCGCGTGTTTCAGGAGATTCACTCCAATGCCATCGCTTAGTCCCACAGCAAGACCCGCAGCCAGAATTGCGGCACGGACATGGAAGTTGCCGAAGACCAAGGCCAGGACCAAAAGAAGGAGAAGCCACGGAGCCCATGCACCGTAATCGGCAATGAAGGAAAACAGGCGATCGCTCCATGGTGCGGTCCATTCCCGGTTGATAAGGATCTGGAGCTGCTGGTCCATGTGGAGATTGTGAAAGGGAAATGGGAAAATGAGGAATGAAAAAGATCCAGAGGGATAAATATGGAACTCAGGAACTCAGAAAGGAATTAAGGGGAGCGGGTTTAGCTCAATGGCTATCCTTTAGTGTATCTAAAAAATAATCCCATTTCCTTCTGCTTTTCCTGAGTTCCATATTAAAAATTCAACGGGCGCCGGGTTGTCAGCACCCTTGGTATTCCCTAAACTCTTCGCGATGTCTGCTGTCGGCAACCCCACCAAGCGCCCCGTTTCAAGGGTGGCCATGATCGCGGAGCGTCAGAGGCGATCGCTTCTTTGGAGACTGATCCACCAGCTCGGCTCGCTGAAGCTGGCGCTGGTTCTTCTCGGAACGATCGCTATCGCCATCGCCACAGCGACCTTCACGGAGGCCCATTTCGATGCGGCCGTTGCACGGGTCTGGATCTACAAGGCCCCTTGGTTCATCGCCTGGCTCGGGGTGCTCTGCATCAATCTATTTGCCGTCACGCTCACACGCTGGCCCTGGCAGAAGAAGCACACAGGCTTCATCATCACTCACTATGGTATTATTCTCCTGCTGATTGGCGCGGTCATTGGCTCGAAGCTCGGGTTCGAGGGGAATGTGACTCTCCGTACCGATGGTCATCCCCAGCGCAAGATCGTTACCGACCGGAGTTGCATCCAGGTGGAGAGTCCCTCAGACAGCTATCTCTACCTGATGCCGCTCGACACGCGCTTCCTGCATACCTCAGTTGCCTCGCCTAAGTATCTCCCAGTACCAGGCACCTCACTCCGGATCGGCATCGAGGCAGTCTCCGAACATCTCAGCCCACAGCCCCATCTGGCACCTGCCTCAGGGAAGGCGGGAGGATCGGGCGTCCTTCTGGATTTCTCCAGTGGTATAATGAAGCAGACGCTCCATGTGGGACTTAGCACCGGTGAGGGCTCACAGGGGACTTATGATTTCTTCGGACGGGCAGCGCTTGCTCTGGTATCCAATGCCAAAGCTCTTCCAACTCACGATCCAAATGATAAAAAACCGTGGCTCGATCTGATTCCCGCCAGTGACGGAAAGTCTCTGGAGTACCGGCTCGGTCGCGGAGCCTCGGTAACCTCATCAGGGAATCTTCATGAAGAGGATCTTCTCCCTCTCGGATGGGCCGACTGGCGCCTGCATGTGAGCCAGATCGCCAAGAACAGTGCTGTAGTGACAACTCCAGCTCCGGACGACTCGGGTGCCGAGAGCGGGGTTCCTGGCTTCCGTGCCTTTCTCTCAAATCCGGAGGGAGAAAAATCTGTTTCTCTCTGGGTTGCCTCGGGAGAGGTGGTACCTCTGGTGCTTGGCAAGGAGATGGTCCGCATCGGCTATGGTCTCGAGCTCAGACCGATCCCTTTTTCGATCGCGCTTGTTGATTTCGAGGTTCCGCGCGACGAAGGCACTGAGACACCATCGGACTTCCGAGCTACTGTCCGATTCAAGAACACCAAGACCGGCTCTGAGAAAGAGGGACTCATTCGGATGAATCACCCCGCCTCCTATCCCGGCGGCCTGCTGGCCAACATGACAGGCTTCAACTACAAGTTTTCGCAAGCCGAGTGGAATCCCCGCGATCTCAAGGAAACAACGCTTCAGGTGCTCTATGATCCCGGTTGGCTGCCGAAATGGATCGGTTCGCTTGCCATCTGCCTCGGCATCGCCACCATGTTCTATATCCGTCCGAGAGAATGAAACTTTCATCCCTGATCCCGCTGCTTATAGCGCTGCTTTCACTGAACCTGACTCCCATCGCAACAGCGCTGGCGCAGGTCTCTCCTAAAAGTCTTGAGTCGCTCGTAATCCAAGAGGGAGGCAGAAAAAAACCATATCTTGTCTTTACCGAGGAGACGCTCCGATCCCTCTCGGGGAAAACCGCACTTAACCTAGACGGGCAGAAGCAGGATGCCATGACACTGATCACCGGACTCTGGATGAGTCCTGATGACTCCTGGAAAGCAAAGCAGCTGATCCTGGTCTCGAACCTCCCGCTGAGGAAGCACCTAGGCCTTGATTCCGCTCAGAAACTCTATAGCTGGAATGAACTCACTTCCAACGAGGCCCTAGCTAAGGAAATCACGGCCGCCGCCGAGACCCGACGACGCGATCCGCGGGCCAAACTCATCGGCCTCCAGAAGGAAGCTTCTGATGTCGGCATGAGGATGGGTTTCTTCGAGAGCCTACTGAAGGGAGATGATTTCAGGATTATCATGCCCCTCTCCGGAAGTGACTGGGTGATCTCATCACAAATCGATCCCACTGAGGGGAAAGAAATTATCGAATCCGTAAACTCAATGCGCTCTGCCTGGACTCAACACGATCCAAACCGTTTCGATCAAGCAGCCACATCGCTTCTAGGCCTGCAAAAACAGGTCGGGGGACTCCCTTCAGATTGGAAAATCTCACTGGAGGTCGTCTATCAGAAAGCCCATCCCTTCCGCTGGTCCTGGATCCTCTACGCGGCGGCCGGTATCGTCCTACTGCTCTCTCGAAACAGCTGGGAGCGCCTCGGCTACCACCTTGCCTGGGTACTCGCTGGAAGCGGCTTCCTTCTTCAGGCGGCGGGATTGCTCTCCAGGGTGCTGATTGCCGGGCGACCTCCCGTCACCAACATGTATGAGTCAGTGATCTGGGTCGCCTTCGGGACAATCCTCTTCGCCTTAATCTTCGAGACCATTTATCGGGCTCGGTCATTTTTGCTCGGAGCTGTTCCCGTGGCCGTCGCCTCGCTGATCCTGGCAGACAGCCAACCTGTGATCTTGGACCACTCGATCCATCCCCTCACCCCGGTGCTGAGGGATAATTTCTGGCTCTCCACCCACGTTCTCTCCATCACCCTGAGCTATGCCGCATTCGCCCTTTCACTCGGTGTGGCCCATGTCGCTCTGGCGCAGGTTATCGCAGGCAGGAAGCCGACAGCCATTCTCTACACCTACCTCTATAAGACCCTTCAGGTCGGGGTGCTTCTGCTGGCCACGGGCACGATCTTGGGGGGCGTCTGGGCCAACTATTCCTGGGGGCGTTTCTGGGACTGGGATCCGAAGGAAACCTGGGCCCTCACAGCCCTGCTCGGCTACCTCTTCCTGCTCCACGGCAGGATCAGTGGACTCTGGGGGGGCTTCGGCCTCGCGGTCGGCTCGGTCATCGCCTTCATGAGCGTCCTGATGGCCTGGTACGGGGTGAATTTCGTACTCGGGGCCGGCCTCCACAGCTATGGCTTCGGCACGGGAGGATTCCCCCTGGTCGCGACATTCGTCGGGGGCGAACTGCTCTTTGTAGCGATCGCCTTCTTGAGGAAACAAAGATTAGGTTCGGCCTAAACTACTGCGATGCAAAGGGAGGGCTAACACGAACTCCCGTAGAAGTTCCGGAAAGCGGGACGGAGCTAACACTCGGGCGGGTGGTGTACGTGGAGGTCGGAGAGCGCTTGGCATTGTTGCGGTCATGCTCGTAAAGATTCACTCCTTTGCGGATGAGCATGAAGGTGTTGTTGTCCCCGAAGTATTTCCAAGGGCCGTCTGGAACACTCGCGGCATCGACAAATTTCCAGTCGCAGAGATCATTTTTTCCCATCCCGAGGTAGTCACGGGCTGCAGGGGAAATATCAAGACCGGCACCGCGGTTCAGGTTTGGCCGAGGAAGCGCGTTGCCAAAGACATATTGCCAGTGGTCGGTGCGGAAGGGTCCGCAATCTTCCCACTGGGTAAAGACAGTCTTTCCACCATGATGAATGGCGACCCAACGGCCCTTCAGGACGGACTTCCCCTCCCTCTCAAAGCAATCGTGGAACCAAGGGACAACCTTTCTTACCTCAGCCTTGGTGTTTCCCCGGGAGACGTCACAGTAAGGAAGCGCGCAATAAAAGGGATTCTGACGGGGGAAGAACCCACGTGGAGCAAAGGTTTTGGGATCACGGTAACGGGTGTCTGGATTATCGTAACCTCCATAATTCCTGGCCCAGTTGGCATCCCATGCACTCCGGTTATTCGGGACGGGGTTCCGTGCCGTCGGGCGCTCCCCGATCCAGAAAATCGTGGTCATGATGTTCCGATGCCAGGGATACTTGCCAAATCCTAGAACCGGGGCGGTTGGAATGGTCACCGTAGGGGGTCGGGTCTGCTGGATCGCTTTTTCTCTGATCTGCATGGCCATTCTCTCGAAATCTGCTCCCGACATGGCCCCAGATTCGGTGGAAAAACGGGCCTTCACTGAGTCCACGACATCAGAGATTGAGGCCTCGGCCAAAACTGGCAGAAGTAACGACATCAGGAGTAGGATCAAGTACCGGACGGAAAATACCATGAACTCTCTAAGGTTAGGGCAGGATTAGGTCGGGGCAAGGGGTAAATCCCCACCAGGGTGGTCGATCCATCAAGAAAAATACCCGAACCAACCGCACGAGCGATGGCTTCTGGGATTGGGAATACTTTAAATAAAGCTTGCCGAGTCCGGGTAACCTTTAGGCTGTGTAGGTAGTCGAGGCCGTTGTACCTCCTTGACCGGTCCAATTCGTATGGAAGAACTCCCCAGCGGGCTTGTCCAGCCTCTCGTAAGTGTGGGCGCCGAAGAAGTCGCGCTGTGCCTGCAGGAGATTGGCCGAGAGGCGAGCGCTGCGATAGCTGTCGTAGTAGCCGAGACTAGCGGTGAAGGCAGGAACGGCCACACCGCGCTCGACGGCGGCGCAGATTGCGCGGCGCCATCCGGTCTGCGACTTCACAAATACCTCGGTGAAGAAAGGAGCCAGCATCAGGTTCTCTAGATTGGGATTGGCCTCATAGGCCTCCTTGATACGGTTCAGGAAAGCGGCGCGGATGATGCAACCCCCGCGCCAGATGGTGGCGATATCCCCGAAGTTCAGATTCCAGTTGTAGAACTTTCCAGCCGTCGCGAGGAGGTCGAGACCCTGGGCATAGCTGACGATCTTGCTCGCGTAGAGGGCATTGCGGACATCGTTGATGAACTGCTGGCGATCTCCGTTGAAAGGCTTCACCTCGACAGTGGGTAGGATCTTGCTGGCGGCAACACGCTCTTCTTTCATTGAAGAGAGGATACGGGCCTCCACGGCGGCATTGACGGTTGAAAGGACGACAGCATGTTCGACGGCGTTGCCGACGGTCCACTTGCCCGTTCCCTTCTGACCGGCCTTGTCTAGAATAACGTCTACTAGAGGCTTGCCTGTTTCTTCATCTTTCTTGGTGAAGATCTGTTCGGTGATGTCGATAAGATAGCTGTTAAGCTCTCCTTTATTCCAATCGGCGAAGATCTGGTGAAATTCCTCAGCTGTCGGGTTGATCGCAGTCTTCAGGATGGCGTAGGCCTCACAGATAAGCTGCATGTCGCCGTACTCGATGCCATTGTGGATCATCTTGACGTAGTGCCCGGCGCCATCAGGTCCCATGTGACGGCAGCAGGGCTCGCCCTCAACAATTGCGGCGATCTTGCGGAAAATCGGACCAACGGACTTCCATGACTCTTCCGAGCCGCCTGGCATGATCGAAGGGCCGTTGAGAGCACCTTCCTCGCCGCCGGAGACGCCAGCGCCGACATAGTGCAGTCCCTTTTCCTTGAGAGCCTTCTCACGACGCTGCGTGTCTGTCCAGAGGCTGTTGCCACCGTCGATGATGATATCTCCCTGTTCAAGCAGGGGAACGAGTTGGTCGATCACGGCATCCACGGGGGAACCGGCCTTCACCATGATCATCGCCTTACGAGGACGGGCAAGGGAGCTGACGAATTCCTCAAGGGTTTTGGTAGGAATGATATTCTTACCCTTGGCGCGGCCTTCAGCGAACTTCTCAGTCACCGCCACGGTGCGGTTGTAGACACTGACGGAGAAGCCCTTGCTCTCCATGTTGAGGACGAGGTTCTCGCCCATGACGGCGAGGCCGATCAGGCCGATATCACTTTGCTTGTTGCTCATAAATTATGGAGATTCAGGTTGTCCGAAAGAGTGGGAAACCCTATCTCCCATGGAGGTCGCATGGCAATCGCGTTCTGGCCTACATTCACCCACCATACACGCCGATGAATCTTCCAAACCGCCTGACTGTCGGCCGTCTGATCCTGACCGGTTTTTTCGTCGTCTTTCTCTCTATCTCCACCCACTGGGGAGATGTCGTCGCTCTGCTTCTCTTCATTATAGCTTCTTTGACTGACTGGATGGATGGATATCTGGCCCGGAGGCTCAACCAGATGACGAATTTCGGGAAGCTCATGGATCCGCTCGCCGACAAGGTCCTTGTCGCCTCGGCCCTGGTCTGCCTTATCCCGCTGGGCGCCCTTCCGGCCTGGGCTGTCATCGTGATCATCACGCGCGAATTCCTCATCACCGGACTACGCCAACTCGCTGCGGGTCAGGGGCAGATCTTACCCGCAGATCCCCTCGGCAAGCACAAGACTGCCTGGCAGCTCATCACGATCCTTTTCTTCCTTATCCTACTGGCCGCTGGGGATATCTTCGGCGATGAGTCCCGCTGGCTGAAGTTTCTTTGGGTGCACGTGGGTCCGGTCCTGATCGGTATCACCATCGTCCTGACTATTTATTCCGGTCTCGCCTATCTCTGGAAAAACAGACGCTTGCTGCTCTAAAAGAGGCTCCAGTCCTCTTATAGGGGATGAGACTTCTCCGATTCCTCCTCCTCGATTTCTTTCCGGAGATGAAGTGAGAGCAGTGGTCGGACAAATCCGTAAAGCAGAAATCCGACGAAAAGCACAGCAGGCATCCACTCGTAGTTCAGACCAGCAAACGCGAGCACCACGATTATCAGAAGGAAGCGCGGCAGTGAGCGCTGCGTCCTCCAGTTCAGACCCTTGAAACTCGGATAGCGGACATGGCTGAACATCATAAACGAGAGGAAGAGAAGGAGAACAGGCAGGGCGAATTTCCACTTCCCGATCGTATATTCCCCCTCTTGCAACCAGAGCATGAAGAGCGTGAGTGAGGCGATCAGCCCAGCCGCGGCGGGAATGGGGAAGCCCATGAACTCATTCGAGTGCCCCTTCACCTCGTTAGGATCCTTGACGGCTGCGGCGATGCAGTTGAACCGCGCCAGCCGCAGAGTGCCGCAGAGTAGATAAACGAAGGCGATCACCCAGCCAGTCTTGTGGAAGTCCTTCAGTACAATCTGGTAGACTAGCAGAGCTGGGGCCAACCCGAAGGAGACCACGTCGGCCAAGGAATCGAATTCCCGCCCGAAAGGACTCTCGTGCCCGCCGAGGCGTGCCACACGTCCATCAAGTAGATCAAAGACGCAGGCACCCAGGATGAATGCCAGCGCCTGATGGTAACAGTTAGTGACAGGCTCACCGCCATTATTCAGGAGGGCAGCCTCGATGATCTTGAGCACAGCGGCAAATCCGCAGAAGAGATTGCCGGCCGTCATCATGTTCGGCAGAAGGTAAATCTTCGGTTCGTGTTTGTTCACAGGAGTTCGGGGATAGGATATGGATGACGACCATCGGGTTAGGCTGACAAGCGAGCGACCGCTGTCTCGCCACCCTTGACCTTCTCTCCCACCGAGACAAGGACCTCGGCATCAAGAGGAAGATAGAGATCGGTGCGTGAGCCGAAGCGTATCATACCAAAACGCTCGCCGCGATCCATGCTCTCGCCGGGTTGAGCCCAGGGAACAATCCGCCGGGCGATCGCACCGGTAATCTGCTTCACCGCAACAGCACTCTCGAGATCATCCTTGGAGCCGAAGACCCAGAAAAGACTCTCATTGAGCGCCGAGGCCTCGGGATGACGGGCATCGAGGTAGAGACCGCCGCGCCCCTCGGTGAAGAGTACCTCACCAGCGATCGGGCTTCGGTTCACATGGACATCGAAGACCGAGAGAAAGATCGAGATGCGCTTCATCCGGCGCTTGAAGAACTGCTCCTCTTCAACCTCATCCACAAGAGTCACCGTCCCGTCGGCTGGAGAAACAGCAAGGGAGGTGTCATTTGGCGGTTTGCGTTCCGGATCACGAAAGAACCAGAGACAGAAAAGAAGTAGTCCACCTGTAATAACCGGAGGAATGAATGAATGAAGTAGCCTGGTTTCAGAGGCAACGTTTGCAAGGATAAGGATCAAAAAAATCCACCGACCCTCATACATTGCTCTGGCTGGCCTTGGTTTCTGAAAGCTCATGTGGCCAAAACCCTAGAACGGACCCTCATCCCATCGCGAGCTGATAAATCAAGGGGCTTTCATTTGTCTGCCGATCGTCCCCGATCAGGCATCCTCTCCCGCTAATGCGGGATCGGACTTCTCGGCAACGGCCTCGAATGACTAAGCCGCCTTCCCAGGCGCCATTTCTTGAGTTCCTGAGTTCCATATTAAAAATCTTTGGATTATCTTTCCTCCATGCAGAACGCCACCATTGAAGCCCACCCCGACCTGAGCATGGAGGAGCTTCTAGGGATTTTTCCGGGAGCGCGCCGCACACTCTTTCAGCTTCACCATATTGGTGGTTGCAGCAGTTGCGGATTTTCACCGACCGAAACTCTGACCCAAATATGCGCACGCAACGGCGAATTGGATCCGCTCGCGGTTCTGGGCGAAATCAAGGAGGGACACCACAAGGACGAGGCGCTCCTGATTTCTTCTGCCGACCTCTTTGCCCGGATTGCTGATCCCTCCATACATCTCCTCGACATCCGGACACGCGAGGAGTTTGAGGCAGTTGCGATCCCCGGAAGCCGCTTCATGACCCAGGAGATCATGCAGGAATCCATGAACTGGCCGAAGGAGACGGAGATCATCCTGATCGATCATACCGGAGGACGCGTACTGGATGCAGCCGCTTACTTCGCTGGCCATGGATTCACTGGGGTCAAGGGACTCAAAGGTGGAATCGATGCATACTCCGAGCATGCCGATCCTTCTCTTCCCCGCTACACCACCGAGGCGGTCTAATATTACACTGCCTCTCCCCGATCACCAATCCCCCCATTTTCCATCACCTATTCCATGAGCGATAATAAGACCAAAGCCGTCGAGGAGGCTGCCAAGAATCCGAAAAACCTTGGTGAGATGGAGAATGCAGATGCCGTCGGCACCGTAGGCCGGAGTGATTGTGGCGACATGCTTCGGATGTGGGTGAAGTTCAAGGAGGAAGACGGCCGCAAGGTGATCGACCGGGCCACCTTCCAGACCTTCGGCTGCCAGACAGCAATCGCCGTGGCGAGCGTCGCTACCGAAATGATCAGAGGCAAGACTGCCGCCGAGGCACTCTCCATGAGTGGTGAAGAACTCTCATCAGCTCTCGGCCCCCTCCCCCCGATGAAGATTCACTGCGCCCAACTCGTCGAGGACGCCCTCCGTTCGGCCCTCGATCCGGTGTCCTCCATTGCAGAGGCTCGGATTCCGCTCTCTGGTCAAACTGGTCCAACTCTTGCAGACCAGATCACTCCCTCCTCGGGAAAAGTCAAAATCACACTTCTACCAAAAGCCCCGACGGCATAGTCTTATCTCATGAACTCTCAACAAGAAATCGTCCTCAAGCGCGACACCGACGCGATCCAGATCCCTAGCGGCAACCCACTCCAGCTTCCCGCAGGCACCAAGGTCATGGTCACCCAGTCCCTGGGAGGCACCTATACCGTGGCAACTCCAGGAGGACTTGCCCGTATCGATGAAAAGGATGCCGACGCCTTGGGCCTCGAGGCTTCCGCCCCGACAGAACTTGTCAAGACAGCCGTCGAGGGATCCCTCGAAGAGGCCGTCTGGAATCAGCTCAAGACCGTCTTTGATCCCGAGATTCCCGTCAACGTGGTCGATCTTGGTCTGATCTACGAGTGCCAACTCCAGCATCCCGAAGAGGGAGTCACCAAGGCCCATGTGAAGATGACTCTGACCGCCCCGGGTTGCGGCATGGGCCCCACCATCGCCGCCGATGCCCGAGGCAAGATCCTCACCCTGGAGGGAATCGATGAAGCAGAAGTGGAACTCGTTTGGGACCCTGCCTGGAACCAGAGCATGATCAGCGAGGCCGGTCGCATGAAACTGGGCTTGGTCTAAGCAAGCGCTAAGCCGTCCTTCACATTTCAGTTGCCTTTTGCCCTTCAATTATCTATATTCCACGCCCCATGAGCCAACATCCCAGCCTTAAAGGAAGCAGCACAATCGCTGCCAAACGCAGCGTGCTGAAGCGCTATGAACGCGTTGAACTGCTCAAGAAGCGTGGTCAGTTCAAAGCCGGACAGCGCGTCATCGGCCTGCCCAAAACCAAGCCAGAAGCCTGATCCCTTTATCGGATCATTCGCCCGAGGGAAGGCCGGTTACAACCGGTGAATCCCCAAGCACCAGGCGCACACCCAAAGAGACGGGTCTGCGCCTGAATCGTTTTTTAGCTGCGGCTGGCCTGGGTTCCCGTCGCTCCTGCGAGGAACTGATTCTCAAGGGAAGTGTTTCCATCAACGGCTCCGTTAGCCGCGATCTCTCGACCCGGGTCCTGTCGGAGGATGATGTGCGGCTCAGCGGGCGTGTCATTCATGCCTTCGCTCCCCGGACGATCGTGCTCAACAAACCCGCCGGCTACACATGCACACGCAGCGACAAGCACGCGGAGCGCACCATCTTCGACCTGCTTCCCTCAGACACGGGACACCTTTTTCATGTCGGGCGCCTCGACAAGGATAGCGAAGGGCTTCTGCTACTGACCAATGACGGGATTCTGGCTCAGGACCTGATGCACCCCTCCAAGGGGGTCGATAAGGAATACGAGGTCATCCTCGACAAGACCTTCACGGACCGGGATGCAGCCTCACTCCGACGCGGCACCTGGATCGAGGGTTCGGTTGCTAGGATCGAGTCCGTACGCAACCTTGCACCGAATAAAATCCAGATCATCCTGCATCAGGGAATCAAGCGCCAGATCCGCGTCATGCTGGGTCAGCTCGGGTTCAAAGTGAAACGCCTTACCAGAGTGCGCCTTGGCCCTCTTACACTCCGTGGAATCAAGCCCGGCAGTTACCGTGATCTGCGTAAGGAGGATCTTGAGATTCTCCAAAAGGCACTAAAAGCACCCAAGCCGAAGAAAGAAAAGCCAGCGTTTCTTCGCAAACCGAGGGCCAAGACTCTTAGTGCCATCAAGGGTCCGCTCTTCACTGCAATGCCCTCGTCTTCCAAAGTATCCAAATCAACTCGATCGCCTAATTCAGCCAAGTCGCTTACTTCACCTCGCTCGGAGAGATCCCTCGCGACACGCCCCGACTCCAAGGATCGACCGCCTGCCAAGCCCTCCCGCAAGGCCAAAACCTCATCGTCTCAGACTCGGGATCGCATTTGAAAACGTCCGAATTCGTAAAAGGGAGGGCTTGAGTTGCCCCCTCGACCTCTTAACTTTTACCTCTTAACTTTTACCTCTTAAGTTTGAACGTATGAAGACCACGCACCGCACCATTCCGGGATGCCCACCGGTCCTCGGCCCCTATTCTCTGGCCGTGCAGACTGCCTCGCCGCTTCTCTTTGTCTCGGGCATGACCCCTTGGGATCCCGCCACAGGCAAGATCGAGCGCGGCACGATCGCCGAGCAGACCCGTCTGGTTCTCGAAAACATCCGCCGGATCGTGACCGAGGCAGGAGGCGATCTTGCCGACACGGTCTCCTGCCGCGTCTACTTGGGAAAGATGACCTCGGAAAACTTCAAGGAACTCAATGCCGTCTACGCGGATTACTTCCCTGGAGAGAATCCCCCGGCACGCGCCACGATCGGAGCTCAGCTTCCGGGTGACTTTGATGTCGAGATCGAGTGCGTGGTTGCCCTCAAAAACCAGGGACACAAAGCCTGATGAAGCGCACCTGCCTTCTACTCCTGATTTCGATCACCTTTGAGCTGACTCTCCGCGCTCAGACCGGAACGGCCAACGAGTACATTGTGATCTCGGGAGCTCCTTCGCTGATCGAATGGGAAAGATTTAAAAAGGTTCCGCACGACCACTGGTGGGCAAATTTTGTACGGGCGGCGCGCATCCGTCTCGGCGAACTCCGCGAGCAGCGTGGCGACGACGCCTTGATTACCTGGATGGTTTACAAGCCGGGCTACGAGCGTCGGGGAACCCGTCAGGAGAAACAGAACCTATTCTCCAACATCGCGAGCGTTCAGCAGAAGTACAAACTCAACCTCGTCTACTTCAGCACTCAGAAACAGTTGCTGGACTACATCAATGGGGGTACCAAGCAACACCCTCGCGACATCTGGAAGATAGCGAACCTTGAGTATTTCGGGCACTCGAATAAATGCTGCTTCATGTTTGATTACAGCAACGAAATCGATAGCGGCTCCAAAGTCTGGCTGCATGAGACCGAGCTCAAGCAGATTGATCGCAAGGACTTTGTGCCCCGTGCCTTTGTCAAGAGCTGGGGATGCCACACCGGGGAAAGCATGAGTGCCCTCTGGCGTAGGGCCACCGGTCAGCGCATGATCGGCGCCATCGGATCGACCGATTACTCCGGCAGTGATGTGCCGGGATGGCATCCGACCCTTGGCAGCAGCACCGGTCGCTGGGTCCAGTAAATCCGCATACCCGGAAATATCATTATCGTGACCGACCACGCATCGGAGAACTTAGCCGGCAAGGCACTCAGTTATTTCGGGCGAGCGATGATCCTCCGCTGTCCTGTTTGCGGCAAGTCGCCGGTCTTCGCTCCCCTGCTCAAAACCCGATCCCTACGCGACTGGTTCTCACCCCTGGATGGATGTCCCCGCTGCGGCTATCCCTACGAGCGTGAACCAGGTTACTTTCTTGCCTCGACCTGGGTCATCAATTACGGCGTAGGCAGCGTGCTGGGTATCGTCATGTATCTGGCCCTAGATCTCACTATCCATCCGCCCATCGGCTGGCTGCTTGCGGCTGTCCTGACTCCTATTGTTCTCTTCAACCTTCTCTTCGCCCGCCACTCCAAAACCCTCTTCATCGCGATCGATCATCTCTCCGATCCCCACGAGAAAGACCCGGGCGAGGATGGCGGAAACCTGCCGAAGCCGGACGCCCCGACTCGGGATTCGGGTGGGCCGGCCATGCCAACCCCTAAGCCAAATCCAATTCCCGGACCAGAGCCCGAGGTTGCTCACCACTGAAACTGTGAAACAGAGGATTCTGGAGGGTCATAAACTCAACAGCGCATTGCCAGAGAGACACGGCTGTTTTTAATATAGTACCCAAGCCATGTCCGAAATTCTCTATCTCGACCACAACGCCACCACCCCGATCGACCCCGAGGTGCGCGCAGCCATGCTCCCTTGGCTAGAGAATGAGTTCGGGAATCCCTCCAGTGTCTACGCCCTAGGACGCCGCGCATCAGCGGCCCTTACCAAAGCCCGTGAACAGGTGGCTTCGCTTGTCGGTGCCCAACCTTCCGAGATCATCTTCAACAGTTGTGGTACCGAGGCGACCAACACGGCCATTCTTTCCGCCCTCGCAATCGATCCTGACAAGCGTCACATCATCACCTCTGCGGTCGAGCACAGCGCAACCATCAAACTCTGCGAATATCTGGCCACCCGCGGTTACGAAATCACCTGGCTACCCGTTGATAAGGATGGACTCCTTGATCCTGAAAAATTGGAATCTGCCATTACTGGCGATACGGCTGTCGTCTCACTGCTCTGGGCTAATAACGAAACTGGCGT
>Ga0304729_1000067_pt1 | contig 68275 bp, 110 predicted proteins | sample C_131016_MF_Meta_FD_190475 | JGI IMG/M metagenome (GOLD analysis project Ga0304729, IMG submission 190475) | Freshwater microbial communities from Lake Croche, Canada to study carbon cycling - C_131016_MF_MetaG (v2) (version 2) | ecosystem: Environmental > Aquatic > Freshwater > Lake | place... | reverse complement strand
AGCGAGCTTGAGCAGCATCAGCCATCATTTCCATTCGCTGCTTTTCTAGAGCTGCAAGCTGTTTCTCTCTTTCAAGCGTCATATTAGCTCTTGCGAGGGCTGCATCTTTTTCCACTTTATCAATTTTGTCTCCCAATTCACTTGCATTCTTATCTATCTTAGTGTTAAGATTCTCGCGAATTTGGGCCATATCGATAGTAGTACCCTGCGGTGGAATTGCCTTGTTGTCATTGTTAACTACCACTGCGATCTTGCTCTCTAGAACTGTTATCGCATGATTAGATGAACTCAATGCCGTGAATAGGTATACTACGCAAGAGAATAAGATCGGAACTGCTGCAAATACGATCTTCTCTACCAATGCACTCTTGCTAGCACTCGCTGCTAGCGTCTCGCTCATCTGAGCCGTTTTATCTGATACTGTAGACATATTGTTTCCTTACCTGCAAAGCGCTGACATTAGAGGGACTATATTTCTCATACCGTGACATGCCATAAAATCTGTTGCACCCCATATAAGCAGCCCAGCCCATATAATTATAGGTAGGACCACGAATAAAAAGAAGACAACCCCGACTATCTCCCAGAACTCTTCACTCTTTCTCTGGGCTTCAACTTTAAGTCTGTGTGCTTCTTTTGCCGCATCAGCTCTTGCCTGATAGAAAGCTTGACGCTGTGCTGGGGACATCCGAGATAACATCTCCTGCTCCTGCTCGGCAGCGATCTCTCGCATGGCCTGCTCGCGAAGCGTATTGTTATTACGAATTATCTGGTTATTGATCTCAGTTATTCTATTCTGGGCCAATACTTTTTTATTATTAGCTTCTTTTTGAGCCGGAGCATTTCTTACTACGTCTACTATTCCAAATACGGCATCAGTTATGCCTTTACCATAAGCTTCACCGATCTTACCGGCCGACTTTGGGTCAATCATAGTTATCTCCTGGCAATTTTTATATAAAAAATTAACCAAAATCACGACAGATAAATAAAATTCAAGTGTACTATTTATAAAATGAGGTATATAATGACATCCATGAATAAAATTGGATTTACATGCAGCACCTTTGACTTGCTTCATGCCGGTCATATTCTTATGCTACAAGAGGCAAAACATCATTGTGACAAACTTATTGTAGGATTACAGACAGATCCAACAATAGATCGACCAGACACAAAGAATAAGCCCGTACAATCAATAGTAGAGAGACAGATACAGCTAGACGCTGTGGAGTGTGTAGACTATATCTATATTTACGAGACAGAAAAAGATCTTATGGATCTTCTAACAGTTCTAAATATTGATATCAGATTTATCGGTGAAGAGTATAAAAACAAAGACTTTACAGGAAGACAGTACTGTAAAGACAACGGGATAGAGATATTCTATAATTCACGTAAACATAAGTTCTCTACCACTGAGCTGAGGCAGAGGGCTGGACTTTCCAAGACAGATATATAATAGACCTGTCTGTTTTAAGTCAGGTAAAGAAACGGAGCGCGGTGGTGAAACAGTATCACAGTGGAGTCATAATCCCCAGTTCTAGGTGCAACTCCTAGCTGCGCAACCAACAGAAGGACAAAACATGAAGAAACCGCATTTAGTCCTACTCTTAGGGCTACTTACGTTGTTTTCATTGGATTCGACTGGATATGCCCAAGATAATACGGGCATTATTGAATTAGTCAATAAGAAAGCAACAGAGCATAACGTACCTGTAGCGTTAGCACAGGCCGTTATACAACTGGAGTCAAACTACAGCACACATGTTACTGGAGTTCGAGGTGAATATGGCCTCGGACAGATTAGGTGCTCAACGGCAAAGAGCCTAGGTATGGTCGGAAAGTGCGAAAAGCTCAACGACCCTGAGACTAATCTAGAATACTCTATGAGTTATCTCAGAGAAGGTTTAGATATATCGAACGGCGATGTAAGAATGGCTGTTAACTACTATGCGAGTGGCAAAGTAGGAATATCTAAGAATACCCGATACTACAAGCAGATAATGAAAAGATTACAATAAACCCATGGTGCTGATCTTCTCTGCATATAAGTCTATGCTGTGATCGTCTAGACCATCAAACCAACGACCCTGACCCCATGATCTTTTATGAGCGCGCAATTTATCTTTGAGTCTCTGCCATGGGGTCAGGTTTCTAATATTTCCGTAGAAGTTTATGTAGTGTAGATTTCCATGGTGTCTAAATCCCATCCCATAAAATGGAACCCTAGTTACGACGTCGTTGCAGTTCACAAAGCGATGGTGCTCGACGTGGAAGTCCCTGACATAATCATGGCTACCGACTCTTGGACTTCCATAAGTAAACAGCATAGTAGGGTTCATACCGGCAAACTCTAGCTCTTGAGATATATAGGTCGCCATAGCAGCGCCTAGACTATGACCGCAGAGCCAGATCTTACGCCCAGGATATCTCTTAACGTAGTTAAACACGAGTCCCATGATCTTGCGGGCTTCTCTCCTAAACCCTTCGTGGACAAATCCCGACCCGTGAGTTTTTGGGATGGTGTCGAGGTCAGCCAGAAGATCATTTATTTTAGTAGGCTGAGTTCCTCTGCAAGTTATGATAAGATCGTCGTCGTTACACGCCGCGTGTCCTTGCGCACCCTGGTTATCAAAGAATACGTAGTTTTCAAGACCTATATCTTCAAACTCTTGATCGCAGTCGTCTTTATACGCTGCACCGGCGAGTTGAGCAAATATAAAAGCTTTTTCAAAAAAACCTAGATCATTTATCATAATATTCTCCCGCAAATAGTTTTTGATATTTATGCAATATGGGAATTTATATATTTACAAATAGTTAAAGATGATATATAATTCTGTAATAGTTAACGTGGGTGAGTCCCATAAACTATGGCCATCGATCGGCCTTTTATAAACCAAGGAGTACTAAATGAAGAAGACTTTATTGACTATCGCCGCTCTTATTATCGCGACTTCTGCTTATGCGACCGACCTTCCTGGCAAGAAGAACACGCCGCTTCCTCCTGTTGCGGCGGCCTCTGTGGCCCCTGCAGCAATGGATAGCTTGACCGCCTCTTATGGTCAAGATCTTGGTAACAATTTTGGATCCAAGACAGACGATATCTACCAGCTTACGTATAAGCACAATCTCGGCGGCGGCATGAGTGTCGGCGGTATGGCACAAACCACACAGGTTTCTGGCTCACAGCTCAATCAGAACCTTGAGGTCCAGGCCGGTTATGCCCTCCCTGCATTTTCAGGAGTTACGGTGAGCGGTAAGGTAGGCGTGGGTGAAAAGCTTACCACGGCGAACTTCCCTTACTATGCCCTCTATGGTAACGCAGACTATAAGCTCACGGATAATATCACACTGAACGCCGTTCAGTATCGGTATCGCTCCGCATTTGATACGGGAACTTATGGCTACCAAAGTCATCAGATTGGAACCGGTATCACCTACGACATCAATTCTAAGTACAGCGTCAATGCAAAGATCGCTCGTAACTTTGACACCACATCAAGCATGAGTGCTACGGGTGATATGTTTATGGTCGGTTTGACCGTTAAGTTCTAATACTTCTTATATAAAAATAATAGCGCTTGACTTCGGTCTTGCGCTATTATTTTATGTACATCCACCTAAATATGTGTTATACTGTAGTCAATGCGAATTTAGATGGAGATTGATTATGTGGAATAAAGAAGATATGGATTACTACTCCGCACAACTCGAGCTCCAAGAAACACTTGTTCTTCGCGCTATATATGATGAGGGCATCGTAGATATAAAGAAAGTAGTATCTTTTGTTATGAATCACACTAAAGAGTACGACGTCAACTACATACAATCTGTCTTTAATTTATTACTTAACGACAACCGTCCAGTTTACTTGGACCTCTTAGGAGAATAAGATGCGTAAGTTAGCTCTCGTTATAACGATTGCGATGTTATCTACTAGCGCGATGGCCGACGGATACTATCGTCACGATCACTATCACTATAACTATAATCGCGGCGGCGGTGGAAATAATTGGGCCGCGCCCCTGATTGGTGGCATGATACTTGGTGGGATCATCGGCAGTATGAACCAGAGACCGTACTACACAAATATTGAGCCTAACCCTTACTATGAACCTGTCTGTCAACAGGTGTTTGCAGGTTACGATTACTATGGGCGCCCGCGCTTTCGCGTAATATGTAATTAGTGAAAGATGTACGTCGTTCGTGAACGTTTGACTTCCCGAGGGAAGAGACAGTACGTTATAACACGAAACGACAAAGTTGTAATTATAACCAATTCGTTAACAGAAGCAAATACTTATATCACTGCTTCTCAACAGTCTTCTTCGCCTCCTCAAGGTACCTCTTGATGGAGTCAATGCTGTTCTTGCAGACGCTGTTGCTCTTGTTTAGATCAAACAAGAGCTTAGCAACTTGTAGGTCGGTTAAAGTTTTAGGATTTGGGAGCCCTGCTATGGTGGGACAGTTGTACATCGACTCACTTGGAACTATGACGACTTGCTGCTTTGTTACGAGCATCTGTCCATCAGACGTTTGACACCCTGCGAGGGCTATTGCTAGTAAGAAAATCAGCTTCTTCATTTGGTGTTCCCTTTCAGCTGGGACACAGTGTTCTTGAGGATTATTCCTGACGGCTTATCGAGAGCTTTGGTCGTTGCAGAGTATAAATAATCTTGAAGGCTTTTCATCTGGATGCCAATCTGTTCGTTCTGGGCAGTGAGATCTTTCTCAATCATCTTCTGCTTAGAAGTCACGTCGTCCATACGAGCTTGAAACTCTTGCTGGTCTTTCATGACTTGCTCTAGTTGTTTTTGGTTATACGCCATTAAAGATTGTTTTTCAATCTGATTTTTCCAGTATCCAAGACCACTTACTAAAACTGCTAATATAAAAATATATAGTTGAAATCTAGCTAGCATAATGAACCTCCCATTTTTTGTATTTATAGGATATCGACATGAAAGTATATCTTGGACCCTACGTTCTTCATTGTTCAACACATGAATTTGAGCAATCATACTTGGCTATGATGCACAAGGTCGAGTACGGCTGGCAGGTAGAGGAGGAAGAGTACACTAAGCTGGACAAGACGGTTATCTGGCTAATTGATAAGTGGCAAGACGTACTAAATATCACAATCAATAAGTTCTTTGCATGGAAGAACCGTAAGATCAAGGTTCGTATTGATGACTATGATGTATGGTCTGCAGATCACACACTAGCCTATATAATTCATCCAATTCTTGTTAAGTTAAAAGAGAACAAGCATGGATCGCCGTTGGTAGATGATGAAGATGTTCCTGATCATTTAAAGTCTACTGCTGCACCTCCAAAAGAGAACGAGTACGACACTGACGACAATCATCACGATCGTTGGGGATGGGTTCTCGACGAGATGATCTGGGCATTCTCTCAGATACTCGACGATAATGCCGACGCTCAGTTCCACACCGGTAAGTCTGATATTAAGTGGGAAGAGACTGAGATCAACGGTAAGAAGATGTATGAGATGGTCCGTGGTCCAGAAGACACACACGAGTTTGACAGAGAAGGATACGATAAGTGGAATGCTCGCATCTCTAATGGACTTATCCTTTTTGGTAAATACTACAGAGGCTTGTGGGACTAAAAACAATAATAAGGAGTTCCGATGGAAACCGTCTATGGATTAAAAGTAAGCAACCTAAGAGTTATGCCCGAGGAGATGGTGGTTAAAGCCGCTAGAGACTTGGAGAAAGAAGATCCGGATAATAGCTTCTCTATGCTGCTTAAGGGAGCAGATAATTTTAGGATGGTTGGACTAACTCCAGTATTCTTATGTGATATCAATATGCAGAACCTAATGGTTACTACAGAAGAAAAACTACGAAAAAAATATCACTGACCTATTGACAAATGCGATCATAACACCTATATAATATATAACGGTTCGCTTCGGGTTCCGTTGTATTATCAACCTTGCCTAACAGGAGGTCTACATGACTAACTATAAATTTGACCACACGTTCGCCGATCTCGACAAGTTCAATAAGTTCTTTGTCGGTGCAGATAAGTTCGCAGACAGAATGGCAGAGACTGTTCAATATCTTTCTAACACTGCAACGAACGGCACATATCCCCCCTTCAATCTAAAAAAGACGGATGACAATGTTTATGTCATCGAGATGGCCGTAGCTGGATTCGGTAAACAGGATCTAGAGATGACTCTCGAAGAGAATAAACTCGTCATTAAGGGATCGACAACTATCGATACTCTAACAGAAGATGGTGTTAACCAGTCCTTCCTACACAAGGGTATCTCTGATCGCCCATTCACTCGCTCTTTTACCCTCGCTGACAATGTTGTTATTAATAACGCCGCCTTAGTTAATGGTCTATTGAAGATTTGGCTTGAGCACATCATTCCAGAGGACAAGAAACCTAAGAAGATTGACATCACGGATGTTACTTCTAGAAACAGAGACATAGACTTAAAAGGCAAATAAAATGACACATATATTAGGCAAGATAAACTCCTGGCTTAAGCGCGAGGAGAGAGCAAGACGCACGCGCGTAGAACTCAGTCAACTAACAGACAGAGATCTTGCAGACATTGGTATTAACCGTTGTGATATTCATAGAATTTCTTATGAGGCCGTCAATGTGGCCATATAATGAAGATGAGTTGGTTATTATAAACCAAGGATGCAAGTAATAAATAATGGGGCGCAATGCCCCATTATCATTTTTGGAGGATTATTATGATTACAAAAGACCACTTAGTTTCTTTCTTTGAGGACACAAAGGAGTCTATCGTTGACTCGTTCCTCGACCCACTTAATAAAGCATGTGAGAAGTTTGAGATCAATACGCCAAATCGTCTGGCCATGTTCCTTGCACAGGTCGGCCATGAGTCTGGTGGATTAGTTCACACAAAAGAGAATCTAAACTATAAAGCTGATGGTTTAAAGCGTATCTTTCCAAAATATTTTCATGATGTAGATCCAGAAGAATACGCGCACAATCCAGAGAAGATCGCTAACCACGTCTATGCTAATCGCATGGGTAATGGTGATGAGTCTTCTGGCGATGGTTACAAGTACTGTGGACGTGGTCTTATCCAATTGACTGGATACAGTAACTATAGCCACTTTGCTGATGATCTTGGCATGAGTGTAGATGATGCCGTACACTACCTTGAGACCCCAGAAGGGGCTGCTATGTCAGCCGCTTGGTTCTGGAATAAGAATGGTCTCAATGCAGTCGCTGATGCCGGTGACATTTTAAAGTGTACAAAAAGAATAAATGGTGGTATTATAGGGCTTGATGAACGAACTGATTTGTACGAAGAGGCCCTCAAACTCTTCAATTAATTATTGGAGTTATAATGAAATTTTATACTGACGTATTCGCTCGCGGCGGTAAGATCTATTGCCGCGGGTATGATATGGGTATTCGCACCCAAGAGATAATTAAGTATCAGCCATACATATTTGAGCCTAACCCGAGTGGAAAGTATCGTACGCTCGACGGCAGTCCTGTAAGCAAGCGCTCATTCGATAACTTGTACGAAGCCAGAGAATACCTCAAAGGGTATGAGGACGTAGATAATAAAGAGTTCTATGGACTTACAAACTTTCAGTACCTTTATATCTACGACACCTATAAGGGTGAGATCCAGTACGATCCCGCGACAATCAATATCGTGTCACTCGACATCGAGTGCGCCGCTGACGAGGGATTCCCTAATATCCAAGTGGCCGACAAAGAGATCACTGCCATATCACTTCGATGCAAGGGACAGACTGCAGTATTCGGCTGCGGTGAATTTAAGACAGACGACAGGAGTGTTCACTATGTAAAGTGTGAGAACGAGTACGACTTGCTTAATAAGTTCATCCAGGTATGGCAGTCAGATAACTGGTCCCCTGACATCCTCACGGGATGGAACACAGAGTTCTTTGACATCCCGTATCTAGTCAATCGCATCAATAGACTGTTCGGCGAGAAGGAGGTCAATAAGCTTTCCCCGTGGGGTATCGTCAAACAGCGCGAGATCATTCGCGGTAAGTCTGTCTCTCGTGCAGGCAAGGGAATAGACGACAGGAAGGACGTCGTCTATGAGATCTATGGCATCGCGTCGCTTGACTACCTAGAATTATACAAGAAGTTCTCATTTACTAATCAAGAGTCGTATAAGCTTGACTACATCGCACAGGTGGAGCTTGGTGAGAAGAAGATCGATTATTCAGAGCACGGGTCGCTACTCGAGCTCTACAAGAACGACTTCCAAAAGTTCATTGAGTACAATATCCACGACACTGTGCTGGTCGACAGACTCGAGGACAAGCTTAAGCTGATCGAGCAGGTCATGGCTCTAGCGTATGATGCTAAGGTTAACTATAACGATACCATGGCGACGGTTCGCCCGTGGGACGTCATCATCCACAACTATTTACTGGATCAGAATATCGTCATCCCACAGGTATCTAAGAACAAGATGTCTATGCCTCTCGTCGGTGGTCATGTCAAGGAGCCTAAGATCGGGTTGAGTAAGTGGGTGGTGTCTTTTGACTTGAACTCGCTGTATCCACACCTAATCATGCAGTATAACATCAGTCCAGAGACGTTTGCGGGTAGGGTAGAGTTTCCGTCTATTGACTTCATGCTGGATGGGACTTGGGAGTACCATAACGGGATGGTTGCATACGCGGCCAACGGCTGTACTTATCGCAAAGACAAGCAGGGATTCCTTCCAGCACTTATGGAGAAGATGTACAACGATCGTACAGTTTACAAGAAGAAAATGATTGAGGCTAAGAAAAGCTATGAAAAGACTAAGTCTAGCGAAGACGCTAAGCTAGTCGCTCGTTACCATAATATGCAGCTTGCGAAGAAGATTCAGCTTAACTCCGCTTATGGTGCATTGGGGAATGAGTACTTCAGGTGGTTTAGTTTTAATAACGCTGAGGCAATCACCACGTCAGGCCAACTATCTATTCGTTGGATAGAAAAGAAGATGAACGAGTATCTCAACAAGATGCTCAAGACCAATAAGGACTACATCATCGCCTCTGATACCGACTCGATCTATGTTGAGCTTGATGGACTCGTCGGTTGGTCTGGTGAGACCGATCAGCTTAAGATCGTCCAGATGCTGGACGAGTTCATCGAGGCACGTGTTCAGCCATACATGAATAAGTGCTATCAAGAGCTTGCCGACATGATGAATGCGCGCGAGCAGAAGATGCAGATGAAGCGTGAGACGATCGCCAACAAGGGTATCTGGGTGGCTAAGAAGATGTACATCCTCAACGCGTGGAATGTCGAGGGCATTCAGTATGATCAGCCTAAGCTTAAGATCTCTGGATTATCGGCTGTAAGATCTTCTACACCTTATTCATGCCGCGATAATATCAAGAAGGCGATCACGATCATTATGAACAGTGAAGAAGATGATCTGCAGAAGTTTATTATGAACTTCAAAGACAAGTTCATGGAGCTACCTTTTGAGCAGGTGGCGTTCCCTCGTGGCATCAAGGGGCTATCTAAGTATCGAAATGGGGTTACGATCTACGAGAAGGGAACACCTATCCAGGTCAAGGGTGCACTCTTGTTTAACGAGGCTATAAAACGAAACAAGATCAAGAACATAGAGCCGATAAAAGACGGTGACAAGATCAAGTTCGCATACCTTAAAGTTCCTAACCCTATCAATGACACAGTCATCTCGGCGCCAGATAAGCTACCTATCGAGTTAAATATTGATAAGTACATCGATCGCAACATGCAGTTCGAGAAGGCCTTCCTCGATCCGCTTAAGTCTATCACAAACGTCATCGGTTGGCAGACCGAGAAGGTCGCAAACTTGGAGAGCTTCTTTGGCTAAGAAACCTATAGATAAACCCAGCACCGATTTTGGATTCAGTCTCATGTCGGAGGCCGACCTCAAGCAACAAGATCAACAGACAGCCGACAGGGTATATGGACTGAGAGACATGATCATGCCGTTCCTTAATAACTTGACAAAGAACCCAGAGAAAGAGTATATCATGTGGCCCGACCGAGCAAAGAAAGTTGAAGAGTTTATCAAGAAGATTAATGACTACGTAGACAATGAATAGTTTACAAACATATATGGATGTGATATATTGAATATCAATGGCAAAAGAACTTGGAGATGTAGATGTCACTTAAAGAAAAGCTAATCAAGAACTCAACGATCGACATGACCGCGACACTGACCGACAGTAAGATCTTTACGAAGAAAGACGTCATCACCACCATGGTGCCGATGATCAACGTCGCGCTGTCAGGATCTGTCGACGGAGGTTTGACTCCTGGGCTAACAATGCTGGCAGGCCCTTCAAAGCACTTTAAGACGGGCTTTGCGCTCTTGATGGCGTCGGCCTTCCTAAAGAAGTACAAGGAGGGTGTCGTCCTATTCTATGACTCTGAGTTTGGTACACCTCAGGCGTACTTTAATACTTTTGGTATCCCGTTCGACTCAGTGGTCCATACGCCGATCACTGACATCGAAGAGCTTAAGTTCGATATCATGCAGCAGATGAAGCAGCTCGAGCGTGGTGAGCACGTGATGATTGTCATCGACTCTATCGGCAACCTCGCCTCTAAGAAAGAAGTCGACGACGCGATGGACGGTAAGTCTGTCGCAGACATGTCGCGTGCCAAGCAGCTCAAGTCGCTGTTCCGCATGATCACACCTCACCTGACACTTAAAGATATTCCTATGGTCGTCATCAATCACACCTATAAGACAATCGAGATGTACTCGAAAGACGTCGTCGGCGGTGGTACGGGTTCGTACTATGGATCTGATAATATCTGGATCCTCGGTCGTCAGCAGGACAAGGACGACAAGGAGATCAAGGGCTATCACTTCGTCATCAACGTGGAGAAGTCTCGCTACGTTAAAGAAAAGTCTAAGATCCCAATTACTATCTCCTATGAGGGCGGCATCAATCGATGGTCTGGCCTCCTTGACATCGCCGTCGATGGAGGATATATTATTAAGCCAAAGGTTGGCTGGTATGCTACAGTAGACAAAGAGACCGGCGAGGTACACACCCCGAGCGTTCGAGCCGGCGACATCGTCGATAATAAAGAGTTCTGGATGAAGATGTTTAAAGACACCGACTTCGCCGCATACTTAGAGAACAAGTATAAGATGGGTTCGGGCGGTGCGATCTTAGGAGATGACGATGAAGATAACTGAGTACACAAATAGCGATAAGACGCGAGTAGCCAAGATACACATAAACAAAGAAACACTGTCTATTGAGTTCATTGATAACGATGTGAATATCGGTGACATCGAGTATCCTGGAAAGAGTATGCACTACGTAGAGAGTGCTGCTCGTAACTTTGCCGATGGTGTGTTTAAGGTAGAAGATGTCAGACGGCATCTGTAAGGGTTCTTGTTGTTTTAGGATGAATGACTACGTCTGCAGCTCTTGTGGTAGATCATCACAGGAGGCTGCAGACTGGCTTATAGCCAGTGCTTCTATGAAGAGAGAAATTAAAGAGCGGGCCGCAGGGAGATTAGATGAGTATCGAAAAAGTAATATTCAGCAACTTAATAATGAACCAGGACTACGGGCGGAAGGTAATACCGTTCCTCAAGGATGAATACTTCTCGGACTACACTGACAAGAACGTCTTTAAGCTTATTGACGAGTACGTCAAGAAGTACAACAGCTTCCCTACTAAAGAGGCTCTACTTGTAGACCTACGTAATCTTGACAATATCAGCCAAGAGACGTACGATAAGTCGAAGGAGATGATCGACGGCCTATCAACAGATGATAAGACGAAGATCGAGTGGCTAATCGATCAGACAGAGAAGTTCTGTCAAGAGAAGGCCGTATACAACGCGATCATGTCTTCGATACAGATCTTAGATGATAAGACAGGAAATAAGTCTAAGGGATCAATTCCTCAAGTTCTCTCTGATGCGCTTGCTGTCTCTTTTGATACTAGTATCGGGCATGACTTCCTAGAGGATGCGGATGGTCGCTTTGAGTTTTACCATACGAAAGAAGTCCGCATACCGTTCGACCTCGACTACTTTAATAAGATTACGCAGGGAGGTCTTCCACGAAAGACACTTAACATCGCCCTCGCCGGTACAGGTGTCGGCAAATCGCTCTTCATGTGTCATTGCGCATCCGCCAACCTAGTGGCCGGTCTCAATGTTCTATACATCACCCTTGAGATGTCGGAAGAGAAGATAGCAGAGCGCATCGACGCAAACTTACTCGACACCCCGCTCGATCGCCTGAAGGATCTACCTAAGATCATCTACGACAAGAAGATAGAAAAGCTTAGAGAGAAGACAAAGGGTAAGCTTATCGTCAAAGAGTATCCGACTGCGTGCGCAGGGTCAGGTAATTTTAGACACCTACTCAACGAGCTAAAGATAAAGCTAAACTTTATACCCGACGTTATATACATCGACTACCTAAACATCTGCATGTCATCTCGCTTGAAGGCTGGGGCGAACGTTAACTCGTACACGTACGTCAAGGCAATCGCCGAAGAGCTTCGTGGCTTGGCCGTAGAGTTCAACGTGCCTGTTATGTCGGCGACACAGACCACTAGGTCTGGTTTCTCTAATAGCGACGTGGGTCTCGAGGACACCTCAGAGTCTTTTGGCCTCCCTGCAACGGCCGACTTAATGTTTGCACTTATATCGACAGAAGACCTAGCCGCCGATGGACAGATGATGGTTAAGCAGCTAAAGAACAGGTACGCCGACCCAAACACCATAAAGAAGTTCGTTGTAGGAGTTGACAGGAGTAAGATGCGACTCTATGACGTGGACCTACCAGATCAGTCCAATGACAATTCCGTTATGGATAGTACTAAGTTCGGTCAAGAGGACGAAGATAGGACTAAGAATAAGTTTGACAAGTCAAAATTTGCGGGGTTCAAATGATAAGCTATCAAGTTAAGAGACACGAATCGCTGTATAAAGTGGTAGAGCAAGCGACAAAACATATCATCTTTGAGAGCAACGACGAGTATAAAGCTAAGAGTGTGTCTCGTAAACTAAACTTAGGCGCCGCCTTTGATGGTTGGACACCAAACTTTTTTACAAAAAAAGCTGATATAGATGTTATTTTTGGTGATAAAGTTTATAAATAGAAACAAAGAGTAGTATGTTTTTGCATGCGCGCGCGGCAAAGAGGCAAGACGTAAAAAAACGTGGAATAGCTAGGAGAAAACGGTGGGGTTCCGCCTAGCCATACTATTTTCTATTGGAAGGGTGGATCTCAAAAGGGTCCACCCTTTTTCATTATAAATATAGCATGAAGAAAATAAAGATCAGAAAATTAAAAGGTACGCCAAGCCGTACAAAGCCAGCTTCTCCATCGTTGAAGGCTATCACGGTGCAGAGAACTGTTGCCACTAAAAGGCCGCCAGGTCCAAGACGTACTAAAATATAAATATTCATGCTGCAGAAAGCTACGGCAATCCTGCGTTGTTGTTTGGTTTAAGCCTAAGGGAAACACCAATGTCGAAAGAAATAAGTCTCCAATCTAGTCCTCAGCTAGTTTTCGTAGAGCAACAAGGGGTTGCCGTAGCCCCTTCACATAAGCAGATCATATCCTTATACAAGAAGTCAGAGCAGAGCGGCATTCCTTTTGACACCATCTTAGAGGTGTACAAGAGAGGCTTTAATGTATCTCTGGACGAGCAGACTGCGTTTAATAGGGTCAACTCATTTATTGCCGGAGGGGCAGCGACAATGTTGGATAACGATTTAATTGAAAATAAATCTGGACACCCTGGTCTTTGGGATAATATTAATGCCAAGCGTAGACGTATTAAAAATGGGTCCGGTGAGCATATGCGCGAGCCTGGATCTAAAGGCGCGCCCACTGCAGCCGATCTAAAGGCATCACAGACCAACGAGGGACTTGATCCGATTCATCATATCTACTTTGCAAATAAGCACGGCACCTATAAGGGTAGCGATGCAGTGAGAGCAAAGAGCCATGAAGAGGCACACGAGAGAGTGTCCAGCAGACACAAAGATGATAAAAATATGGGCTATAAGATAACCAATGCTACTACCGGAGAGGTAAAGCACTTTGGAGCCCACCGCGTCGAAGAAGAATATACAGGAGCAGAGAAAGTATCTCGTAACTCTAATGAGCCGTCGAGTAGATTTATTGGCACCGACTCACTTACTAATGTGTTAAAGAGCCAAACGCCTGGATACAGTAGTGCTGTAAAGACAATTAAAAAAGTTGTCAAAGAGATGTATATTAGAGACGCTTCAGGTAAGAAAGTTCCTATTGAAAAGAAAAAGTTTCGTGGCTCTAACATGAAGATGCAGAGCGCGTATCCAGGAAAAAGCTCTAGCTCTGGTGGGGGAGAATAATGAAAAACTTCAAAGATTTTTTAAATACACTAAACGAGTGCGGCGGCGAGTGCACCTGTAACTCTGGTAAACTTACAGAGCTAACTAATGATAAGAACCCATCAGGCGGCTTATCAAAAGCTGGCGTCGATAAGTACAACAGAGAGAATCCCGGCCACCATTTAAGAACTGCAGTGACGACCGAGCCCTCTAAGCTAAAAGCCGGTAGTAAGGCAGCAAATCGTCGTAAGTCATTCTGTGCAAGAATGGGTGGAATGAAGAAGAGACTAACGGGGGCTAAGACCGCACATGATCCCGACTCAAGGATAAATAAAGCATTAAGAAAGTGGCACTGTTAATGGAGATTGAAATGGATAGCTTTGAAATACTTTTAGTCGTAGCATTTATTGTATTAGTTGGTTGGGGTGTAACGCATCTCATGACTGTCAAAGAGATAGTCATGAGAGAACCAGAACAACCTAAAGAACCTGAAGTTGAAGCTGCGCCTGAGCCCGTGAAGCCAAAGAGAGGCAGAAAGAAAGCTGTACCAGCTCTTGATGCCCCTGTGAAGCCAAAGAGAGTTGCGAAGAATAAGGTGACGAAGTAATGGATGAGCTTATTGAACAGATGAAAGTTTGCTTGGCCAGCGTATTTGCGCTGTACCTAAAGACACACTACTTCCATTGGAACGTAGAGGGTCCGAACTTTTACAGCCATCATAAGTTCCTTCAGAAGATGTATGAGGATCTCTTTGAGTCTGTCGATAGACACGCCGAAGAGATCAGAACATCAAATGGATATGCCCCTGGATCTTTTATTAGATTCAGCGAGTTGTCTATCGTTAAGGACGAGACAAATATTCCAACCGCTATGACTATGATGACAAAGTTAATGGAAGATAACCTTAATGTTATTAAGCTATTAAAAGAAACAAAAGACATAGCAGATAGAGAAAACTCTATGGGATATTCTAACTTTCTACAAGATAGAGTTGACATGCACTACAAACACCACTGGATGCTAAGATCCATAATAAAGGCCGTCTAAGATGGAAAATAAGTTTAAGTCTCTAGAGTCTGTCATTAGAGAGATGGTTGCTGACCGTAACACGAAAGCTCGTGAGAAGGTTGTCAACGTGGGTCGTGCTAACGCTGAGGCTCTTGCTAAGCAAGGTGAGATAAAGACCAAGATCATCGACGAGAAGAAGAAGGTCGAGAAAGAAGACGTCATGTTTGGAAAAGGTCCTCCAGACAACATGTCGTCTCCTGCCAACTCTCAGACTCCGGTGACTCCTACCATTGCTGCACCTAGCACGCCTAGCATGCCTAATGTCTGGAATAATACCCCTAGTATGTTTATGCCTAAGATGCCAAGGATTACGGAGGCGAAGGACGACGAAAAAGACAAGAAAAAGCCTAAGAGCTTAGACGACAAAGCTATAGAGCTGTCCAAGAAGCCGCTTAAGTACCTAAGCAAGGACGACGAGAAAGAAGAGCCCGGCAAAGACACGCCAGAGCCTAAGACCCCTGAAGGTCCGAGTGACAAGGTAGCAAACAACGATCGTTCAAAGCCCGGTAAAGACAAGAACTACAGCGAGGTAGAGAACCAAGACAAGACAGACTCAGCGTTTAATCCAAAGAAGACGACTGCCAAGGCGCAAGACCACGACTTAGATGATCCCGGCGAGATAAAGCTAGGCGGCAAGACCGAAGTAGAAATGAACCCAAAGACAGACGATCGAGTTGGCTCTGAAACAGAAGAGGATCAGAGGGACAAAGACTCTAGAAAAAAAGCCAATAAAGATATCGGACAGAAAGGCGCTCCAGAGAAAGATCCTGTCGATGACGCCAAGTACGTCGACAAGGATAAAGTTCCTAAGAAGAAAGAGAACAAGAAGATCGGGCAGAAAGGTCAGGTTAAAGAGAGCATCGAGCAAGCTTTCAAGTTTACTCCCTATCACGCCATGGATCATAAAACATTCGGCAAGATCTTAGGAAGGCACGGCAAGACTCATCTGGTAGACTACGACACCGCCGATAAGATCACGGCCGGGATCAAAGGATCTCAGATGATAAAAACCCTTGATCCAAAAAGATATATCGTTAAGATGCCTGAACACATGAAACACGGTCAACCAGTACACATTTAAAGGATAAGAAGATGTCAACAATGTTTAAGTCAGTTAGTAACCTTGGCATCTCCGATGCCTTGATCGCCAGTGCAAGAGAGATCATGGAGAAGAAAAACGCTCCTAAGCTCGATCCGGTTGGTAAAGAAGATTCCGACGTCAACAACGACGGCAAGGTCGACTCGACCGACAAGTACCTAAAGCACCGCCGCGACGTTATCTCTAAGAACGTCAAGGAAGAAAAGTTTGAAGGTTATAAGAAAGACAACGAGGAAGACAAGAAACTTGCAAAGAAGCACGGCATGACTCACGCTGAGTGGGAGAAGTCCGAAGCCGATAAGAAACACGATAAGAAGCACGGCATGAAGGAAGAAGCTGTCGATGAGGCGCATAAGTCTAATGCTCGCATTGAAGCCAGCATGGCTGCCAAAAAGTATGGTCCAAACCATCCTAAAGCCATCGAGGCTAAGAAAAGAGCCGAGATGCATAGCGAATCCGTTGAGTTCTCAGATTATGAACTCGAGCGCATCGCCTCTATTGCTCAAGAGCACGAAGAAAGATAATGGACGTAGTCGAGAAGATTATAAAGAAAAGAAAGCGGCCTACTACAACATCAACACCTAGACAGGTCAAGGCGCCTAGACCTAAGTCTCTTGTTGGAAAAGTTGCTCATAATGTCCTCTCGACTATGTGGCCTCGCACCATGGCGGCCGTAGACTTTATACGTGCTCACATGAGAGAAGAAGCCTTACACGAAAAGAAGAAAAAAGCTAAAGGACAAGAGGAGCCCATGAATAAGCCATCGTACAATGGAACAAACGGGCGTCAGAATGGTCCTCAAGACGGCGTCAATGTTAAGAACGACTATACCGACTACACCATAAGTGACGAGACCGTATATAGAGAGAGCATCGAAGGGACGGGCGTATCGGCGGCCCCTATAACACAGAGCGCACCTCGCGCCTCAAAGGCTAGGAACGCACCCGCGAGTGCCGGCGCCCTGCAAGCCGCAGCCAGCGGCAGGATTGCACAGAAGCAGCAATTTGCTAGACAAGAGAAGTCGATTGCAGATCGTAATATGCGTGGGCAGATCGACAAGAACCAAGAAGTACAAAAGCAAGAAATGAGCGCCGCGGCAAAGCAGGAGAAGAATATGGAAAAGAAACCTACAGCTGAGCAGATCGAGTACGTTAACGCCGTGTTCGAGAAGAACCTCGAGGAAGGTACAATAACTGTACGTGGAAAGAATCTTCAAGAGCTGTCAAGAGAGACGCTAACAAGATATAGAGCCGCAGCTCAAAAAGATAAGAAAGGGCTTATGAAGCAGGTGTCTAAAGATGTGATGAGTCCATCACGTCATCATGACACTGATATGTCAAGACAGAAAGACCTACAGTTCGGTATGGACTTGATTGACAAAAGAAATAAAGGTATTAAACTTGCAACTGCCAAGCTAGATGGCACCGCAAATGTACCGGCTTCAAGTAAAGCTTCGTCTATAAAGCGCACCGTAAAAGAAGCCGCATCTTCTATGCCTACGGGTACAGCCAAGCACAAGACTCGCCTAAAGAACATGTCTGACAAGGCGCTTCACGCTCACATCGGTGATAGAAATGAGAGAGAGCTTCGCGAATTGGGCTGGAGACACGGCTACGGCAAGATGAGCGATCACTACGTCGATAGGGTTGCTCGCGGTAAAAAAGAGATAGAGGAAAATTACTGATGGCGCTCAACGCTAATAACATCGTAAAAGCTCCTAAGGTAGAGAGGCCTGCTAAGACAAACTCTCAGCCTAAAGAAAAAAAAGGCTTAAATGCTGGTTCTATTGTTGTCAAGAATAAGACTCCTTTAAAACCTAAGTACGTGACACCCGAAGAAGGTGCTCTGACTCCGGTGCAGAAGAAGCTAGATCGCAGGCCGTCTAAGTATCTCATCGACTTGATGAATCTTTAATACTAATAAATAATAAAAACCAATTCTCTAGGAGGACTAATACAATGGCACAATGGGGTAGAAACGATCAAGGTGTTACTGCCAACAGCACTACGACTAAAGAAACTTCTAACGGCGCGCCTATGGGAACATGGTCGAGAGTTAAGGGCGATCAGGTTAACCGCGTCGACGGCGCTAATGCTCACTTTGGTAATACTTCATCTGGCTCGCGCGCAGCGACTGACGTTAACATGTTTGGCAACACCACGATCGGTGCTTTTGTTCCTAACAAGGCAGTCGGCGTGTTTGCTGTTAATACCGCACAGATGGCAACAAGCGGTGGTAACGTTGTTATCTCTCGCATCACGTCTGGTGGTTCTGGATATAGTGCAAACGCAACGGTAACACTTACTGCAACAAACGGTGGTTCTGGCGCTTCTGCAAATGCTGCAGTTGTCGGTGGTCGAGTCACTGCTATTAATATCACGGCTGGTGGTAATAGCTATATTACCGCGCCTACGGTTGCAATCAGTGCGCCTACAGTTATTGCTGTTAATGGTAATACAGCGATCAGCAACGATACCATCACGATGACGACAGCAAATAGCTTCTTCCTCGTCGACGATCAAGTGACGGTTGCCGGTAACGCAACATCTGCTCCAGCTGGACAGTTTATCAATAGTGCACTATATTATGTAGTTCTTGCGAATACAACTGCCCTTAAAATATCATTTAATCAGGGCGGCACACCTATCACCATGGTAAAGGCTAGTGGAAATAGCACAACGGCCGGCGGTCTAGGATTTACCGGTACGACTGCTACCGGATATGTCGACACCAACAGCAGCGATCCACAAATTACACATACTGGCTGGGTTTTACGTACAGAGGGGACCGGTGGTCGTGCAGGGCGCGTACAGTATGAGACACTAGTTGCAATGGGATCTCTCGGTGAGACCGATGGTAAGTATGGCACACCTGCTTCTATATCATCGAACACCGTTGACAACTACATCTAAGATTGGATTATAGATAATGGCGAATAACGCAAAACGAATCTCCGAGCTCGGTGTACCTACTACTCTGACATCAAATGACAGAGTCGTGGTCCTCACCGGGCCCGGTACCCCGATTGCCAACGTGCAGTCGATACTGCTGCCAAATCTTGGTACAGCTCTGGCATCTAACAACTTCCCAATTGCTAACGCGACGTCAACTGGAATTATCGTTATCGGCGACAGTCTTAAGGTCGATGCTAATACCGGTGTGACGAGCGTTGCTATAAGTAGAACGGGTATACCTGATACATCGGTCTATACGGGATTCCCAGGCCAGATGAAGGTAAGTACCACACACTTATACATATGTGTGGCTCAAAATATATGGAAGAGAGTTCCACTCGACGCAGCATTCTAATTATGGTACAGTGATGAATTATGAGAGACTAACTGATGATAACTTCTTAATCTACTGCGCCAGATATTATGATAATCCACAATGCTACTCCACTGAGGAGTTCATCGAGGATCTAAAGCGAATTAGATATATCAAGAAATTGTTGACAAGATACATAGAGAATGGTGACTTGAAGGAGAGGTTGATACTCAATCATGTCATCGTTCTCTGTAATGTTTTTACGGCCGAGCACCTCTGTCGTATACTATATCTTAAGATGAAGTTACAGTTTAAGTACGTTAAGCCTTTTCTGATCTTGTTAAATATTATGCCGGATCGAATTTATAACATTAAAGATGAAGAGAATATAGACTTAAACATGATACCGATGGATGAACGAATAATCGAGTCGCTAAGGAAGCTATAATGACCGAATCTGCAGTACCAGCAAATGCTATGGGTCCATCGAGCTCTACTTCGGGGCCGATACAGACCATAGACCCTATCCTACAGCGTGAGAAGAAAAAGAAGCTTCGCGATATAGTCCCCACACCTATGATAAAACGGCTGGCGCCAAATGGCTGATGATGTTTGGATCAATAATCGTTTCGACAAGATAGACGCTTGGATGCAGAGATTGACAGAAGTGTCTGTAGACTTAAAAAGTATGCTCGCAGTTCACGAGCAACGCCTGTCTCAAGTAGATAAGCAGAACGACTATATCGAAGAGATAGTCGAGAAGAGACGCGTCGAGTTGGATCACAAAGTAGATGACATTTACAACACCATGAGAGAGCAAGATAATAAGATCCTTGAAGAGTTAAAGTCTCTGAGAGAAGACACAACCAAGCAGCACCAGGCGATGACCGCCAAGATAACCAAGATGGAGCAGTTCATGTGGATGGCCATCGGCGGTGGCATGGTCTGCGTATGGTTAATGTCTTACATAGCAAATTACTTTAAGATCCTGGGACACTAAACCACAAATAATAGTTTACAAGTTCACGATATAGTGTATAATAAGTTCTATATTGGAGAACGTGATGAACTGGTTAGATCAAAAGTACGTCGGCATGCTCTCGCATCGCCTAGATAGGTTTACAAGAAAATCGTCGGGTAAGTATAACTTCCGCTGTCCGTGCTGCGGGGACTCACAGACCAGTAAGTTTAAGGCGCGAGGGTGGATCTACGAGAAGCAGGGCACCGGGGTATTTCACTGCTTCAACTGCGACGTCTCTATGGGTATCCCGAGGTTCATTAAGATGCTCGACCCAGGTATGTACAGCGAGTACAACATGGAGAGGATCAGTCAGAATAAAACACCGGAGCAGGTCGACCTAGAGAACTTCGTCAATAAGATGAAGCCGCCCGTGTTTCGCAGGGAGGGTGTGCTCAAGGGACTCAAGAAGATCAGTCAACTGTCGCCGGACGACAATATAAAGAAATACGTAGTAGATCGGCTGATACCCAACCCATACCACGCCAAGCTGTTCAGGTGTCCCAACTTCTTCTCGTTCGTCAACGATCTTATTCCAGGTAAGTTTAATCAGTCTACTCTAAAACATGACGAGACTCGGTTACTGATACCGTTCATCAACAAGGACGGCGTCGTGCACGCTATTCAAGGGCGCGCCATGAAACCCGGCGGCGTAAAATATATAACTATAGTATTAGACGAGAGTGTGGAGAAACTATATGGTCTGGATACCGTTGACTTTACTCGCAGCTATTATGTTCTGGAAGGACCCATTGACAGTATGTTTATCCCTAATAGTATCGCTACTGCTGGTGGCGATATTGTTTCCGCACTACCTAGTGCTCACAAATCAAACGCCATCATCGTGTACGACAACGAGCCAAGATCAAAAGACACGGTAAAGAAGATCGACAAGGCCATCATGCAGGGGTTTAGGGTATGCATATGGCCGGAAAACTTAGATTATAAAGATGTTAACGATATGATCAAATCGGGATTAAGTCCTGAATTTGTTCGATATATAATAGATCAAAACACGCACAAAGATCTGTCGGCAAAGATGGCCCTGACAAAGTGGAGTAAAGTATGAACGATGCGACTATTATCGGTGTTACGAGACCAACAGGTGGGCTTAGTGTGGATGATTTTATCTCATACGTAGCGCGTGTATCTAACCCGTCTAATCAGAATAATAAAGAGACTTCTCAAAAGCTTCTCAAGTACCTAATCAAGAATAAGCACTGGTCGCCGTTTGAGATGGTGCACATAGTCATGGAGATCAATACAACACGTGATATCGCTCGCCAGATACTTCGGCATCGCTCTTTCTCCTTTCAGGAGTTCAGTCAGCGATATGCAGACCCAACAGCCGACATGGGTTTCCAGACTCGTGAGGCACGTCTACAAGATACTAAGAACAGACAAAACTCTATAGAGACAGACGATGAGAGGCTTGAAGTTGAATGGCAGTTTAAACAATCACAACTCATATTACAGGCTAAGCACGCGTATGCTTGGGCCATTGATAATGGCATTGCAAAAGAACAAGCTCGTGCAGTATTGCCAGAAGGCCTTACTTCTTCTCGTCTTTATATGTCTGGTTCTCTTAGAAGTTGGATTCACTATTGTGAGCTACGCATGGGTAATGGTACGCAGAAAGAACATAGAGAGATAGCCAGGGATGCTTGGTATCAGATAACTGCTGAGTTCCCATCGCTAAAAGATACACTAGAGGTCGTATAGGAGATAAGATGATATCGGTATTAAAGAGAAACGGAACCAAAGAGCCTATCGACCTCAATAAGTTTCATAAGGTAGTAGAGTGGGCGTGCGAGGGCGTAACAGGAGTATCAGAGAGTGAGATCGAGATCAAGTCTCAGATCCAGTTTTACAACGGTATGAAGACTACCGACATCCAAGAGACACTTATCAAGGCAGCGGCAGACCTCATCAGCGAGGAGTACCCTAACTATCAGTACGTCGCTGGTAATCTGATCAACTATAATCTAAGGAAAGAAGTTTATGGCGATTTCAATCCATCTGATCTTGCTACTCATATTAGATCTGTTGTTGATGCAGGATATTATGACGCTGAGATCCTATCATGGTACGGACCAGGAGACCTTGGACTACTTAATGGGTATATTGACCATAAGCGAGATTTCAATCTTACGTATGCTGGCATGGAGCAGTTTAGGGGTAAGTATCTGGTAAAGAATCGCGTTACGAGTAAATACTACGAGACGCCGCAGATGACGTTCATGACCATCGCCATGGTGCTGTTTAGAAATTATAAAGAGGATCGACTCAAATGGGTGAGGGAGCTATATGATGCAGTTTCTACTTTCGAGATATCTTTGCCTACCCCTATCATGGCGGGTCTACGTACTCCTCAAAAGCAGTTCTCTTCGTGTGTTCTGGTTGAGACAGAAGACTCGCTTGACTCCATCAACGCTACGACGTCTTCGATCGTTAAGTACGTTTCGCAAAAAGCTGGCATCGGCATCGGGGCAGGTCGTATTCGCGCTGTTGGTTCTCCTATACGTAGTGGTGACGCATCTCATACTGGCGTTATACCGTTCTATAAGCATTTTCAGTCAGCAGTTAAGAGCTGCAGCCAAGGAGGCGTGCGAGGTGGTGCGGCTACTCTTTACTATCCTCTATGGCATCTGGAAGTAGAGGACATCTTAGTATTAAAAAACAACAAAGGAACGGAGGATAATCGTGTTAGACACCTTGATTACGGAGTACAATTTAACCGAGTTTTATATGAACGTCTGCTTACAGGCGGCAATATTACTCTATTCAGCCCTTCTGATGTACCTGATCTTTACGATGCGTTCTTTACTGACGTGGACAAGTTTAAAGAACTCTATGAAAAGTACGAGCGATCTAAAGTTCGCAAGAAAGTAGTATCGGCCATCGACCTATTCTCTGCGTTCATGCAGGAGCGCAAGGACACTGGTCGCATCTACCTACAAAACGTAGATCATGCGAATGACCATGGCTCTTTCATCAAGGAGTTAGCACCTATTCGCATGAGCAACTTGTGCTCAGAGATCGACCTGCCCACTAAGCCACTCAACGATCTCAACGATCCAGACGGCGAGATCTCGCTGTGCACACTCGCCGCAATTAACTGGGGAAAGATTAAAGATCCAAATGACTTTGAGCGTCCTTGTACTCTTGTTGTCCGTGCTCTCGACGAGCTACTTAGCTACCAAGACTATCCTGTCGTTGCAGCTAGAAACTCAACCATGGCACGAAGACCCCTTGGTGTGGGTATCATTAATCTCGCTTACTGGTTGGCTCGCAATGATCTCACTTATCAGCATATTGACTCTGAAGGTTTAAAGAAGATACATGAGTACGCCGAAGCTTGGTCTTATTATCTCATTAAAGCCTCGGTTGATCTCGCAGCTGAAGTTGGAGCTCCTTCCAAGTCTAGCCAGACCAAGTACTCCCAAGGCATCATGCCTATCGACACCTATAAAAAAGAAGTTGACGAACTAGTTGATCCAGTATATACTATGGACTGGGAATCCCTACGCGAAAAGGCAAAAAAGTTTGGCATACGAAACTCCACCCTCATGGCTCTCATGCCCGCGGAGACCTCCGCTCAGATTTCAAACTCAACCAACGGGATCGAACCTGTTAGATCTCTCATCACTGTTAAGCAGAGCAAAGACGGTGTTCTCAAGCAGGTCGTCCCAGAGATCAGACGCCTTAAGAGAAAGTACGATCTCCTTTGGGACCAAGTTTCCCCGGAAGGATATCTTAAGATCACTAGCGTGCTGCAAAAGTTTATCGATCAGGGAATATCAGTAAACACATCGTACAACCCTAAGTTCTACGATGAGGAGCAGATCCCTATGTCGACCATGCTGCAGCACATGCTGATGTTCTATAAATACGGCGGTAAGCAGCTCTACTACTTCAATACAAATGATGGTGCTGGTGAAATAGATGTTCATCAAGAACTAGCACCGGGCGCAACAGATGATGAAGACTGTGAAAGTTGTAAGATATGACAGACAAAGAAAAGATGGAAATTAAGATAGCAAAGATGATGTTGCCGGTTGAAACTCAGATAATGATGTCAGACAATGCAGATGATATCGTTCTATTTGCAGTAGGCATGCTTAGAAAGGCTATTCTCATACTAGAGAATCAATACAACAGGGAATCTAGAATTGCACTAGTGGAGCAGTTTAATAAATGAAAAATCTAATCAACTACATCAAGAACTCGAGCATATTATTTACGATTAACATAAATCCATTTTACTGGATCAAATCACCGTTCTACTTTCATCTTGAGACAAAGAGTGATATGGATCCAGGAATGAAGTTAGACTTAGTAATTAAAGTTCTATTCTTAAAGATGGTCGTCTTCATCGACGATGGGAGATGGTAAGTGAGTGTATTCGACACAACTAATCACAAAGATCCGACAAAAGTCAAGGCATTCTTTGACGACCCAGTAACAATCGCTCGTTACGACAAGCAGAAGTATCCATTCCTTGAGAAGCTTACACAGTCACAACTTGGCTTCTTTTGGAGACCAGAAGAGATCGACGTGTTTCGTGACGCTAAAGACTTTAAGGCACTGACAAAGCATGAGCAGCACATCTTTACCTCCAATCTCAAGCGACAGATCCTTCTTGACTCCGTACAAGGACGCGCCCCGACCGCTGCCTTTAGTCCTATCTGCTCACTTCCTGAACTCGAGAACTGGATCCTTACATGGGCATTTAGCGAATCTATCCACTCACGCAGTTACACTCACATCATTCGGAACGTATACTCTGACCCGTCGGTTATATTCGACGGAATGATCGACATGAAAGAGATCGTAGACTGCGCTGGTGATATTAGCAAGTACTATGATGATCTTATTGAGATGAATAATCGATTGGCTTTAAACATTATTGATAAAGATATTTACCGTCATAAGAAAGCTCTCTGGCTTACTCTTATGTCAGTCAACATTCTTGAGGGTGTTCGCTTCTATGTAAGCTTTGCCTGCTCTTGGGCTTTTGCTGAGGTAAAGAAGATGGAGGGTAATGCCAAGATCATCAAGCTGATCGCTCGCGATGAGAACCTTCATCTTGCAGGTACACAGCAACTACTTAAGGTATTGCCAACTGACGATCCTGACTTTGCTAAGATACGCGAAGAAACAAAGGATGAGTGTATTAAGATGTTTGTCGATGCGGTCGATCAAGAGAAGGCATGGGCTAACTATCTATTTAAAGACGGTTCAATGATCGGCCTGAATGAGGCACTCTTAGTTGAATATATAGAGTGGATCGGTCATAAAAGAATGACCGCAGTTGGACTGCCATGCCCGTATAAAGTAGGATCAAATCCTCTACCATGGACACAAAAGTGGATTAGTGGTGCTGAAGTACAGGTAGCTCCACAAGAGACTGAGATCACCAGCTATATCGGCGGTGGCGTTAAGAAGGATGTTAATAATGATTCGTTTAAAGGTTTTTCTCTTTAGTCTATTAATCGCTGTCTCGGCATATGCTGCAGACCAGCAACCACCAAAACCAATTGATACGTGTAAAGTACAGGTGCCATATGGACAACCATCAACATTTTTAGGTCATCCTGTTATTTGTCGTAATGCTTACATACTCGAATCCGATCCCGTTGCCAAGATTCCTAACTGGGTCGCTTGGACGCTTACACCTGACCATGCCATCGGTTGTATTGCTCGTACTAATGCTTTCGCAACTGATCAGTCTCTTTTGACGGTTGGCCATGCGACTCCTGCAGACTATGCCGGTTCAGGCTATGACCAAGGTCATCTAGCAAATGATGCAGATATGTCGTGGGATCCTCAGGTAGAGCACGAGTCGTTCTATATGTCGAACATGAGCCCGCAGCTTCCATCTGTTAATCGTGGCACATGGAAGAACCTAGAGTCGGCAGAGCGTGCATGGGTGTATAGCACTAAGCACCCATTCACTATCATAGCTGGCAATATCTACTCAGCCAGTGATAAGACTATCGGTCCTGATAAAGTTGTAGTGCCTGACTATCTTTTTAAGATTCTAACTGATAATACTACTAAGCAGTCATATGCGTTCTTGTTTCCGCACAAAGATGGACTAGATTCTGATTACACTAAATACCAGGTGACAGTAGCCGACGTAGAGAAGACGAGCGGCATCACATTCTCTATTCCTGATGCTAAGACAGTGAAGAACAAGGTCCCAGACACAGACCTCAAGACTCTCGCAGACGATAAAAAGAAGCAATGTAAGGAGTAACAAATGGCACATATCGAGATGGAAGACCTCATCAATATCCTTAAGGACACCGTTGATGATGAAGCCCAGCGCACCAACATCTATCACGACCTAATCAACCTCTTCATCTCTGAAGGTGAGGACGACTTCGAAGACTTAGTCGGCATGGACGATGCATTCGATACCGCACATGACGAGATCGAGTCTAATATGAATATCGAAGAGTCTGATTTAGAAGAAGAACTCGGCGAAGACGACGAGCAATAACAGTCAATAGATAACTCACTCCCGATGCATATATAGTAAGTGCATCGGGAGTGATATTATGAGTTATGATAATCCTTGGACGTTTAATAGTAATATAATAGACTCAGAAGTACTAGAGAACTATCTAGGGTTTGTCTATATAATAACTAACCTCACAAATAATAAGAAGTACATAGGTAAGAAGCTCTTGAAGAGGACAAAAACTCGTCAAGTCAAGGGTAAGAAAAAGCGCTCGTTGGTAGAGTCTGATTGGAAAGACTACTACGGCTCCAATAAAGACTTGCTACTTGACCTCGGTGTTATAACAGCACCTAACTTTAAGCGAGAGATATTGAGGCTCTGCAAGACCAAAGGTGAGTGCACCTACTATGAGGCTAAGGCCCAGTTCGACGCCGACGTGCTCAACAGGGACGACTACTACAACGGCTGGATCATAGCAAAGGTCAGCAGGAGTCATCTTCCAAAGAATAAATAAGTGGTCTAAGAGGGGATCGAACTGTATGTCAGCACTAGCAACTATGAAGAAGTTGGTTCGCGAGGAGCACGGCATTCCTCTGCTCGAGACCAATATAAGCCTAGAGTATCACGATGAGCTCAACCCTAAACTGTGGAACGGCTGGGACCTCAAAGTAGAGGTTAGGCAGAAGCTGTTAGACTTCGCCAAGACATGGGCTGAGTTTGCTAAGATACAACCTAAGATGATTAAAGATGTAGTAATGATCGGTGGTAACACGAACTACAACTATACGCCGAAGTCGGACATCGACGTTCACTTGGTGATAGATAAAAATTCAGTCAACTCTAACCGTGAGTTTGTCGACGAGTACCTGCAAGACAAGAAGATGCTTTGGACTTTAACACATAACGTAACGATTCTTGGCTATCCGATAGAGCCCTATGCACAAGACTCAGAAATATCTTATGTAGAGGGGCAGGGTGTCTTTAGCTTAAAAAAGAACTTGTGGATACAGAGACCAACGCAGCAGCACCTAAACTTTAAGGCCGACACTAACTTAAAGAAAAAAGTAATGTTCTATGCTCACATGATAGATCAGATGATAAAGAATAAGATGGGCGGAGACGTATTTGCCGACCTGAAGAAAAAGTTATCAGATATGAGATCGTCCGGTATAGCAAAAGGTGGAGAGTTCGGCTTTGAGAACCTCGTATTCAAAGAGCTAAGAAATCGCGGATACTTAGATAAGATGAATAAATATGAGAAAACAGCGAAGGACCAACAACTAAGCTTGAAATAAAGGTTGACATTATGAAAATTATGATATATAGTGAACTTGAAATGCTGATTAGGAACGATATGTTGAGTGTCGGTCTTAGTCCAGATAATAAAGACCACGTGAAACTATACTGGAGTACTAGACTATGATTAGCCACGTAGAGCTATACACAAAGCCTGACTGTCCATACTGCACGCGTGCGAAGCACCTGCTAAAGACCATGAACATCCAATTTAACGAGCAGATGCTCGACAGAGACTTTACGCGTGAGATTCTTCTAGAGAAGTTCCCACACGCTAAGTCGTATCCACTAGTAGTGATCGATGGATTCCATATCGGTGGCTACTCTCAGCTCGAAGAGAAGATCAACGAGGAATACAAGAGTGACAAGCAGCTACTTAATGAGGGAGAGTGACTATGGTTATGCAATATACAAGGGACAACCTGCTTAGCGACCTCCGCTTACACACGTGTGAAGTTCGCTTCACTAAAGTAAATGGAGAGAAGCGTTCGATGCACTGCACCCTACAGCCTAACTTACTACCGGCCATGACAGAAGAGAAGATCGCACAGCTAGCCGATGAGCACGATAAACACAGGGACTCGGGTGTCTTGGCTGTGTGGGATCTACAGAACAACGGGTGGAGATCGTTCCGCATCGACAGCGTCGAGTACGCACAGATCATCGACGGTTACTGATATGGCCAAGAAGCTTGTACTCGTAACAACAATCAGCACGTTCACTCACTCGTACGTTTTTAGCGAAGATGAAGGTGTGGACAGTAAGCTTGCACTCGACTTTATCGGCGACGATCTTGTAGAAGAGATGTCGCAGACGTGGATCGGTGAGCAAGTAGTCAACCATCGCGACATCACATTTGAAGAGTATATTGAGATCTTTGATAGAGAGAACGACTACCTCAAAGACTGGAGCACCGAGAAAAAGCTCAAGTTTATCATGGATCCAGAAGAGCTTGAACAGAAGATGCAGCAGCGTGCCAAAGAACAGATGGTATCTGTAGCAATAGGATTATAATATGCCAAATAAAGTATGGGGACAATCATTTGGGTATCACTACGCTGTAGAGGGTTCTAAGTGTGATGTAGAGAGTCTTAAGTCATTTGATAAAGCACAGGAGTTCTTGACAGAGCTTTTGGTGATTTATAGTCAGTATCCAATTCAAGCATCCGGATTTCCTATGGTGTTTAAGTATGGTGTCCATAAAGATGGACTGGCCATACACCAAGCACTAATTACCGGCATGATAAGTATCTACACACATCCAGCTGATGAGTCTATATACTTTGACATGATGATCGATCGGTCATTTAATCCTGAACCTGTAGTTTCTATGTTAGCTAAGCACTTTGGCATGGGCGTGTATAAGTCTAATTACATGCGTCGACAAGCAGATCTCACAAACACCTTTACAGGAAACAACGAAGACGATATCATCAAGCACATCAATATGGCCGGTAACGTCACCTTTAAACAGTTATTTGAGCAAGCCATTCCTGATGGTCTATACCTAGAGTTCGGTGTAGCCGAGGGTAAGTCTATTCGTGAGATGGGCACCGATGCTCCAGACAAGACCATCTATGGATTTGACTCATTCGAGGGACTGCCTGAGGACTGGAAAGAAGACGGTGACTTAAAGAAGGGCGCGTTCGCCTGTGATATTCCAACCGATCTACCACCTAATGTAGTGTTAGTCATTGGACTATTCCAAGATACACTAGAGGATTGGGCTGAGGAGCATCCTGGACACTTATCAGTCATCCACCTTGATGCAGACCTATACTCATCGACTGACTACGTGATGCGCACACTCGAGGATAGATTTGTTGATGGCACTATCATCGTGTTTGATGAGATACATGGTCACCCTGACCATAAAGAGCACGAGTATAAGAACTTCCTAGAGTTTCTTGATCGCACTGGCTTTAAGTGGGAGTGTTTAGGGCAACGTACTGGTGAAGCAGCCGCGTTTAGGATCTATAAATAAAAACACCTTAAACAATGTACATGGGAGTACTGACTAATGAGTGAACACTGGGGATATCACCTCGTACTTGACGGATCAGGTTGTGATCCGGAATCAATCGCATCTGCTGAGAACATCACAGCCTTTGCAAAGCAGCTTGTAATAGACATCGACATGGTACCATACGGCGAGCCACAGGTTGTTAGCTTTGGTAGTGGCAACAAGAAGGGTTATACTCTTGTTCAACTTATTGAGACGAGTAATATCTGCGCACACTTTGTAGAAGAGAACAGCACCTTCTATCTCGACGTGTTCTCGTGTAAGCCTTATGACCCACAAGTTGTCGTTGAGCTGTCTAAACAGTACTTTAAGCACACCAACTTTCGCACTGCTTTCCTAGAACGTCAGGCTCCGCCGCCGATTGAACCCACTAACTGATAATAACTTTTGAGGATGATATGACTGAAGAACAATATAATGCTTTTGAAGAGAACGAGATCTCATTAAAATCACAAGGCGGCACAGAGATCACTAAGCGATCGATCGCCGCCTTGGTCGACCCAGAGCTAGCCAGCAACTTTCAGGTTATTCCTGCACGCGTGCGTGAGTTGCAAGACGACAAGATCCGCGTGTACTGGCTGCACGACCTAGCAGAGGACCCAGAAGCTAATCACCTACAAGATCCACGCAGCCGCGATCGCTTTCATAAGTTCGTGTTCTCGAGCAACTGGCAGTATCAGCAGTACGTTGATAAGCTAGGGTTTCCACAGACAACTGACGCAGTCGTACTAGAAACACCTATCGAGCCTTTCGATCGTGTAGAGAAGAGCAAAGATGAAGTTCGTCTTATCTACTTCTCGACACCACATCGTGGTCTAGAGTTGTTAGTGCCTGTGTTTGAGGAACTTGCGAAGCATCACGATAACATTCATCTCGATGTATTCTCTAGCTATAAGCTATATGGCTGGGAAGATGCAGACGAGAGATATGATGCGCTATTTGATCGCATACGCAATCATACAAAGATGACGTACCATGGTTTCCAGCCTAATGACGTATTGCGTGAGGCCGTCAGCAAGGCACACGTCCTAGCGTATCCATCTATCTGGGCAGAGACGAGCTGTCGCGTACTGATGGAGTCTATGAGTGCTGGTCTACTATGCGTACACCCTAACTTTGCAGCTCTGGCTGACACATCAGGCGGTATGACATCGATGTATCCGTATGATATAGACCCAAACAAGCACGCTAATATCTTCTACGCACATCTCAATGAAGCTGTTAACATTGTCAACACTGACAATGCTCAGAGCTATCTTGGCTTCGTCAAGTCATACGCCGATGCACGATTCAACATTCAAAAGGTATCTAGCCAGTGGAATGCAATGATGAAGGGGCTACTTCAGCAGTATCCAGACGTTGAGTCAAGGGCGTTGAAGAAGAAAGAGATGTTTAGGTACAAAGTCTAATGATTGTAACAAAGACTCCATTAAGGATCTCTTTCTTTGGAGGTGGAAGTGACATCCCTCAGTACTATAACAAGTATCCAGGTATGGTCATCTCCACCTCTATTGACAAGAACATCTACATCGCCGCAAACAAGTGTCAGGCTAATCACTTTAAGATCATCTACTCACAGCTTGAGCTGACTAACCATAGGGTAGATATCAAGCACGATCGTATCAAAGCGATCATGGAGTACTTCGATGTCTATGGACAGGTTGAGCTCTGCAGCTTCTCTGACATTGATACTCGTGGTAGCGGTCTCGGCTCATCTTCAACGTTTACTGTCGGTAGCCTACACGCTATGTTCGAGATGCTTGGCAAGAAGACCACGCGGCTAGATTTAGCCGAGCTTGCATCATACATAGAGATACACATGTGTGGTGAGCCGATTGGTAAGCAAGACCAATATGCTGCAGCATTCGGAGGCTTTAACGTGATCAGGTTTAACTCATCAGGTGTTGACATTAGACCGGTGTTCATTAAGCCATCAGCTATAGGCGATCTAAGCCGCAATCTAATGTGCTTTAATACCGGTGTCACACGAGCTGCATCGTCTGTACTATCAGAGCAGGTCAAGGGACTAGAGGGTGGCATCGCGCAGAACACTACGATCAATGAGACATCTAGTCTTGTAGACATAGCCGAGGTTGCACTCAAGCACCTAGAGAAAGAGAACCTAGACGACTTCGGTGCACTTCTCGACACAAGCTGGCGCATCAAGAAGAAGTTATCGAAGGGAATATCTAATCCTGTCATCGATGCCATGTACGCACTGGGCATCGACGGTGGTGCACTAGGCGGTAAGCTACTCGGAGCAGGTGGCGGTGGCTATATGCTGTTCTACGTGCCTGAAAATAAACAATCGACTGTATTTCAGCTAATGGCCGATGAGGGTTATCAACAGATGAAGTTTAACTTTACAGATAAGGGATCGACAGTGGAGCTATCGATATGATTTTAAGCAAATACATTCACTATCTTAATCAAGCACTAAACACTATCGACCAAGACGACCACGACATGATGATGTTTGATCTAGCACTCGCTGCACAAACTAATAAGCCGGTCTATGTGTTTGGAAACGGCGGATCAGCTTCAACTGCAGACCACTTTGCGTGTGACCACTCGAAGGGTGTATTGACAGACACTGACTTTATTCCCAACGTTATCAGCTTGAGCTCAAACATGGCACTATTCTCTGCTCTGGCTAATGATATCGGTTATGACAGCGTGTTTAGTCACCAACTCAGACACTTTCCTCAGGATAATGGAATAGCTATCGGTATATCGGCTAGCGGCAACTCACAGAACGTACTCAATGGATTGGTGCAGGCAAGACAGATGGGATTCATAACCATTGGTTTGGTCGGCTTTGACGGTGGTAAGATGAAAAGCGACAGTCTGTGTGATATACTAGTCCATGTCAAGTCGACCAACTACGGCATCGTTGAGGACTGCCACTCGATTGTCATGCATACCACATCTCAGGAGATACGTATGCGACATCTTAAAGAGGGACATGTCGCTAAATTATAAATAACAGTGTACATTATCGTAAAGTGGGTTTAATATAGGAATATTATGGATAACATCATTAAGTTCCCTAACAAGAAGACACCGTACATCGTTGAGCCAAGGACCATCGAAGACGTGGATAACATGGTCGACGAGTTGAAGATGCACCATGTCTACGAGACTTTACAGGTTCTGTTGCCTATGTTGTTTACCAGACTAGACGCTGCAGGATTTGACTTCGGTGTAGACGAGGGAGAAGAGGATCCATTCATCAAGGACGGCGCGTTCGCTGTCGAGGCAATACGTGCCATGCTGTGCAAGTATCACGGCTTATATCACCCATTCTCAGACATCGCAGAGCATATATTCGTACCAGACGATGAGGAGGGAGGCACTCTAAAGATCGTAGAAACAATAACAGTTAAGTTTAAAGACACCAACGCAGATGAAGGGAACGGCTGAGGCCGACACATCATGATTATAGTTGACCTATCACAGGTGATGATATCTAACCTAATGATGCAGTTAGGTAACCACACAAATGCCCAGGTAGAAGAGAATATGGTTCGACACATGGTGTTGAACTCTCTCAGATCATATCGCAGTAAGTTCTCAGAAGATTACGGCGATCTGGTGATAGCTTGTGACAACAAGAACTACTGGCGCAAGCAGACCTACCCGTACTATAAAGCCAACCGTAAGAAAAGCATCGAGAAGTCTGAGCTCGACTGGGCCAGCATCTTTGAGTGCATGAACAAGATCAGGGCAGAGCTCAAAGAGTTCTTTCCCTACAAGGTCATCGATATCGAGACCTGCGAGGCCGATGACGTCATCGGCACACTGGTGATGCACAGCATCAACGAGGATATCTTGATCTTATCGGGAGACAAAGACTTTATTCAGCTTCAAAAGTACGACAGAGTAAAACAGTACGACCCAGTTCGAAAGAAGTGGATCGAGCACGATAACCCAGAGCGCTTCCTAGAAGAGCACATCCTCAAGGGTGACAGCGGCGATGGTATTCCAAACATCTTATCGCCTGACGACGTATTCGTAACGGCCGATAGGCAAAAGCCTATGACTCAGAAACGCATTGAGTCGTTCATAGATCTCGGTATCGAAAGTAAGTTTGACCATCCGCAGTGGCGTAATTTCTGGCGTAATAAAACACTAATCGACCTGACCATGATACCCAAGGAGGTTCAAGAGATGATCTTGACCGAGTACAACGGACAGATGGCCAAGACAAGAGACAAGCTATTCGATTATTTTAACGCTCACAAGCTTAAGCACCTTGTAGAGCACATTCAGGAGTACTAAGATGGGTATGGTAGTAGGTGTGGCCGAGTTCCTCGAGAAGGTATCGAAGCTAAAGACTAGACAAGAGAAGGTCAACGCCCTGAAGGCGAACGATCACTTCTCATTAAAGACGATCTTACAGGGTGCGTACCACCCCAACCTGAAGTGGCTTCTGCCGCCAGGAATTCCTCCCTTCAAGGCCAACGAGTTGGTCGATCAAGAGAACATGCTACACAAGGAGGCACGCCGACTCATCTACTTCGTGGAGAACGGATCGCCTGTCAGGTCTCAGACTCAGAGAGAGACCATGTTCATCGAGTTACTTGAGTCGGTTACACCAGCAGACGCACTTCTGTTGTGCTCGATCAAGGAGAAGAAGCTGCCGTATAAGGGACTGTCGGCAGACATCGTTAAAGAAGCATTCCCTAATCTTCTAGGAGAGGAGCCAAAAAAGTCAGATGGGCAAGTCGAAGCACAGTAAAAATAACGACCGCTTTGCGGACCGTGAGTACATGGACGGTTACGGCGTTACGAAGAGTACCAAAGATAATCGTAAAGAGAAGAGAATAGAGCACCTTCTTCGTACCAAAAGTATAGAGAATCTCGTCGACGAGGAGGACGAGGGACTTGACCCAATAGACTATGACTACATAGAGCAACTTGAACTCGAGGACCACCTCGCAGGAAGAACATATGATGCCGACGTACACCTTGATGAATACAACAACAAGTAAAGAAGTTGATATGTTCATGAGCTACTCTGAACTAGAACAATTTCTCAAAGAGAACCCAAACTTTCAGCAGCAACTGTCTGCACCAGCAATTGTATCGGGCGTAGCGACCAAGCCCGATGCAGGATTTCGTGATGTGTTAAAGCGAATTAAGAGAGAGAACTCTCGCGGCTTCAAGAGGAGTACCGTCGAGACCTTTTAGAGTAACACTAACTAATAAGAAGATTATACATGGAAACATCCGAGCGTCTAACGAGAAAACAAAGAAGAGTAGCAAGACAACAGGGAGTAGATCCAAACGAACACAGCGTAAAGCTGACATATCGGCTTAAGTACATCGAGCCGATGACGAAGAACCAACAGGTGGCATTCCAATCTTACGAGTCAGGCAAGAACCTGATGTTACATGGGATAGCAGGCACGGGTAAGTCGTTTATATCGTGCTATATGGGTTTGAGAGAGATACTCGATGGTTCTGATCGTTATAAGAAGCTTATTATAGTTAGATCTGTCGTACCCACTCGAGACATGGGGTTCCTCCCGGGTAGCAGTAAAGAGAAGACAAAGGTCTACGAGGCGCCCTACCAGTCTATATTCACAGAGCTGTTTGGCAGGGGAGACGCCTATGAGTACCTTAAGCAGAAGAATTTTGTCGAGTTCATTAGCACATCCTTTATCCGTGGAACTACTCTTAATGACTGCATTGTTGTGGTTGACGAGATCGCTAACCTGACCATCCACGAACTCGACTCGGTCATCACGCGGGCCGGTAAGAACTGTAAGATGGTGTTCTGCGGTGACTTCAGGCAGTCAGACTTCACGAGGTATGCCGACCGAGAGGGACTGAAGGACTTCATGAAGATCATCAACAAGATGAAGAGCTTCAGCTTTGTCGAGTTTGATGAGAACGATATCGTCAGGTCTAATATGGTCAAGGAGTACATCATAGCAAAGGACAGACTCGGTATTATAGCCTGACCAACCAACTCGACCAACTGGGTCGACCAACACATGGATTATATTATGAACGGCGATAGAAAGATATTTGATCACGATCCGCTACCGGCACTCGCTGTAACTCGCGTCGACCTACCCGGCACGAGGTACTACGAGTGCCCAACAGGCAAGTACTCGTCGGTGACCGGCATCATCGGTGAGGCCCTAGGTAAAGAGCACTTAGAGGTGTGGAGGAAGAGGGTTGGGGTAGAGAAGTCGACCAAGATAACTACACAGGCGGCGAACAGAGGGACCGCAGTCCATCAGCTGTGTGAGAACTACCTGAACAACCAAGAGCAGTTTGCTCGAGGAGCCATGCCGTCTAATATCCTAACCTTCAATGGGATCAAGCCAGTTCTTGACCAGCACGTTGGTACCATCCGAGGCATCGAGCAGATGATGTACTCGCCGACACTCAAGGCCGCAGGGACCACCGACCTCATAGCTGAGTACGACGGAGTACTGTCGATCATAGACTTTAAGACCTCACTGAAGGTTAAGAAGGAGGAGTGGATCACCGGGTACTTCCTTCAGTCTACGACCTACGCCATGATGGTCGAGGAGATGTATGATATCGCGGTCCCACAGATCGTGATCATCATAGCGGTGGACCACGAGGACGCCCAGGTGTTTGTCAAGCAGAAAGACCAGTACGTGGACACCGTAAAGGATATCTTCATTCGCTAGACACGACTATGGGGTCGAACAGTCACCCATTCGACCCCACCAACCAACGCGACCAACTCACTCCTCGTTGTAGTCTGTATCACCAGTATGGATGTATAAGTCACCAAACGATATCGTACCACCAGTCTTTGATGTATTGAAGTTCGGCATCTCGATGACGTGCCCACCCATAAACTCTCCGACTTTTATGCTGTCATATACTTTGACACACCCTAGAGTACCTGAGTCGACTGGGAACTGTCTATCACCGTTTGAGTCGTAGCAGCCATCCCCATAAGCCGTACGCCATATGGCAAACTTACGACCGTCAGGCAGCTCAAACGCCCCCTCCTTGACGTCTCCACCGTCCATAAAAACCCAATCCTCGCATATAGTCATGGCGCAGACCTCGTCCCACTCCTCAGAAGTAAAGTAGTAGCACAGGTCGCCGATGTAGTACTTACCGGCCTTGAACTCATTATTCAACATCATCTTCCTCCTCTACGTGAACTTTGTTTGGCTCCTCCCACTCGATGGGTTGGAGCTGTTCGGCTATCTGAAACGTATAGTCTCTACGTCCAGAATCACTCATCATCCTAGCAACTTTAGATCCAAAGTATAGGGCCGCTTTTTGGGTGGTGAACACCTTCGGGTTGCCCTCCATAGAGAGTAAAGTATAGGACGATAGGTCGACCTCGTGGATAGTCAGTATGAACATCACTCGCCTCCTGTGCTGGTCCATATTATTATAATATATTATATGGAATCCAAAGTAAACATATATTTTAATAAAAAATAACAGTTTACAAGAGAATACTCATGATATATTATTATATTGTCAAATGAGGAGTTGCTACATGAACAGTAACAAGATTAGAGAAGAACTTTCTTACTGGCGAGCCAAGTACGACGAGTACATCGATGCAGACCACCACGTACTGGCCGTCTGCGCCATGGAGATGCTCATCAAGTACAAGCGCCAGCTAGACATCGCGATCATATGTGAGCTAGATCCATACACGACAGAAGCAGATGTTCGCTACTTTGAGGATTGGAGAGAGTATGCCTAAAGAAAAGAAGATCGGCGTAGAGTTCATCAAGCGAGTCGCCAACGAAGTTTTGTCGTCACCGCGAACAAACGCGTCAGAGAGGTCCATAGTGTGTGACCTAGTAGAGTCGGTACTCTTTGAGGCCAAGGCCTACAAGGGATATATGTACCTCGAGTGGAACGACGCCGAGACCGATCAGACTCGTCGTTTATATTATTAAAACGATAGTTGACAGGGGTCAACTCATGTCATATTATATTATCGTAACAAGGAGAGGATCTACCAATGCATACGTATCAAGTCATATCAGTGGCTCAGAGACTCGAGGCGATAGTGGGTGACGGGCTCAGGTATAAGCTCAGTCGGGAAGAGCTCGAGGCCGAGATCGTCGAGTTCGCCACGTCACTTAGACACTACGCGCAGAGACTAGAAGAGATCGAGGTCGCCTCTCAGGCGATACTACAGAGGGAGATGCACCATGTCAACTAGGTCAATGATAGCCACGCTTAACCAAGATAGCTCCGTCAAGGCCATCTACTGTCACTTCGACGGGTACGTCGAGGGTGTCGGCATAACGCTCCTCAGCCACTGGAACACACTCGAGAAGGTCCAGTCCCTGATGGAGCTCGGTGACCTCTCGTCCCTAGGTTCCGAGATAGGTCAGAAGCAGGACTTCAACCTGCCGACCGACAAGACTTGGTGTCTGGCCTACGGTCGCGACCGAGGTGAGACCGACGTCGGCTCTCGAGACTTCCACTCCCTCCACTATGCCGAGGGTAACTACGGTGACGTGAGCTACCTCTACGTGTTCGACGGTACTCACTGGACGTTCAAGCGCAGGGGAGCCAAGGAGTACGCCGACCTAGGCCAGTACGCCATCACAGAGCTAACGGAGAAAGTCTCATGAACACCGAAGAATTCGTAGCCGACATTAAATTTAGCGTGCACGCGCACGTGAACACCATGAGGCGCGTTCGGGCCCACGAGATGGGCCTGGACGACCGAGCAGGCTACCTGTACGTGGACGACCACACCGTAGTCGTCCACGTCACCGGACAGCAGCCACTAGAGTACTACGGCGGCTTCGAGTACGCAGATAAGGACTCGAGGACCGTGCTGGGCAGCTGGGTGTTCTACTCAGACGACTGCAGTCGGGTCAAGAGGTGTCTCGAGCGGCTTCAAGACGAGCAGGGGCGCGACCACGGTAGGGACTGGAGCGACACGTCTCTCGAGCTCATGTAATTATTTAATAATATGAGTTGACATGGGTCGACTCATATTATATTATCATAATATTGAGGGATGGTCCTCATGTTTCGGAGTAGTCAAGATGACACTAGATAAGGTCTTAGAGGGACTCGACTCCCTATTATCAGATATCCGTGAGATCAAGGCGATGTCCGAGAAGGTAATGCTTCTGACCACGGCCGTCGAGGAGCTCACCTCTCGCCTGGACGACCTAGGGGCTCTCGAGTCAGGCATGGAGGAGGTCACCAGCTCAGTCGAGGACGTCGTGTCTCGCCTGGACGACCTAGAGAGCAAGGTGGGCGACGGCGACGTCGAGGAGACGGTCAACGAGTGCCTCAGGAACGCCTTTAGAGAGACGATCCGTTCACTGTAGTAGGGAGATATCGAAGATGAACACGCTTTACTACTCCAGGCACTACTGTCGAAGTGAGTGCTATCGCCTGACGGTGGACACCAAGGACGACCCGCTCGTCGAGTCGGTCAGGCGCGAGCTCAAGGTGAGGAACGACTACATCAAGCAGGCCCGCAAGAGGTACCCCGCGGGTCACCCCAGTCGACCCAAGATCAGGTACGTCATAGCGTTCAAGGGTCGGATAGGCAGGGACAACCCAAACCGCGAGAGGTATCGCACCGGCGGCGGCAGGCTGGACTATCAGACCATCAGGCACGAGGACGCCTCTCGGTTCGACGTGTACGTACACTCTAGGTTTACAGACTGACGACGACTCACGGAGACTCGTGTCAACCCTCGATAAAATATGAGTTGACACGAGTTCGCCTCGAGTGTTATATTATTATTGTAAGATGACGAAGGGACACACACACGATGAACATATACACCATAGACGTAATGGACCTGCTTCGAGTGGGCGAGGAGCTCGCGGATCGAGTGCTGGACGAGATGTCGTTCGGCGGGTTCGACTTCAGCGAGTCGACCAAGCACGAGTTCGACGAGTGCGCCCGTGAGTGCTACGAGCACGTCATGGGCGCGGGGCTAGAGTCGCAGTGAGCGCGCTTCTGGCCTACGCGCCCTTCCTGGAGCTGGCCGCGGGGGTACTCGCGTGCTGCGCCGTATACGAGTTCTTTTTCATCGACCAGTACGTAGAGGAGTACGAGCATGACGAGCATGAGTGAGGTGCAGGCCTATATCCTGGGACAGGCGACTCAGGACGAGGTCAGGGAGCTGTGGGAGTGTCTGACGCACCGTCGGGACCGTCTCGCCCAGACCGCGAGGCGAGAGCTGTCCCCGGGCGATCGAGTGTCGTTCAGTCACAGGGGACTGAGCTACGAGGGGGTCGTCAAGACCATCAAGATCAAGAAGGCGGCGGTCGAGTGCACGGTGACCAACCGGCCAGGCCCGCTGACCACGTACAACGTCCCCCTCAGCATGCTCAAGCGAGCATCTTAAACTAAAGGATTAAGCGACATGTCATCACGAGCAGACGGTCCGGTCCACGCGGCCATATCGAGACGGATACTCCTCGGGCTCAGCACCCGAGGGGGAGAACTCATCAGGATCCACGGGCTCGACAGGGTCATAGACGCCATAGACGAGGAGGCCGAGATGGTGGGGGAGGTAGACGAGATCGGCTCGTCGGACGTCTCTATATGGGTCAACAACATCTCGAGCAGGCTGAACGCCCAGGCAAACAACGTAGTATCTCACGCATCGGTCACTATAAACCCATAGACCAGAAAGAGACGAAGATGTCAAATACAGGTGTCGCGTTCGGCGTCATGTTCAGGCTAGAGTTCCACGACGGGGAAGACTGGAGACAGATGTACGACCTATTCGAGTCAGAGGAGGAGCTCAGGTACACCCTATCAGACGTAAGGGAGAGGGCAGAGGAGTACGACGAGGAGTCGTCCTTCGGCTGGAGACCACACAGCTATCGCTACTGGGCCGTCACGCCAGACAACGTAGGCCTATGGAGCGAGCCAAAGAACTACGAGGGAAAGACCATCTACCCCCACAGTCACTACAGACGTAGGTATAGCCAGTACAGTGAATGAACGGTCATTCATTCTAAACCCCATTAAATTAAACTAAGTCGAGGAGGGTCCCACGCGGTCGAGCACTCCAACCGGGCCCCTATGAGACCAACCAGCGAGACCAACTCTACACCAACCAACACGACCAACTCTACACCAACCAGCGAGACCAACGAGACCAACCAACGAGACCAACCAACGAGACCAACATGACCAGTGTAGACCAGCGTGACCTACCAGCAGGTGCCGACCAGGTGCCTACCACGAGCCGACACCAGCGAGGCACCGGCGAGGCACCAACTCACCTGACCATAGGGGAGCTACGGGGTGCGGTGGCCTTCCTACTGCACGAGTACCTGAGTGCCAAGAGGGCCGGGGACGAAGCGGGGGCGGAGGGTGCTAGGGCCCTCTACGTCAGGGCGTACCGTAGTCTAGTAGTACTGTACGATAGCTTTCTATCTGACCCTGAGAGGTCGGCGTCCAGACACCTCGCTACGGCCCCTTGGCCTGACTCTCTGATCCGGTAGATGCCGGCCTGAGTACCGGACGCTGTCGGGCGGGTGAGTACCGGTCGGGCTCGACCCATCGGCCCGTAGCTCGCTCGATCCATTAAGTTAATAATATCACCTGAGTCGTCCCTTGTAAACTTTTATTTCAACACGGTTCAGTACCTTCATAAGGATAATTTAGTACTCAACATATCTTAATTTAGTACTCGACTGTGCGGTGTGCCGAGAACTTATCGGTCGAACCGGTACCTGACTCGACCGGTCGCCGGCCGCCGGAGGTTTGAGGCCTAACTTGAAAAATAGTTTGAACTATCCGTTGACATTGTTTTTCGTTATGATAATATTAATGAGTTGAATGGTTCAACAAACAAAAGAGAGGATCTACCATGAAAGTCAATCTCCCGTTCGAGCACTTCGAGGCTCAACTTAATAGTATCGGGTTCAAGGCCACCAAGCAGTCGGAGGTGGTGTTCGTCACCCGCGTCGAGGGCAAGGGTCGAGTCGAGATCAACCTCAAGGGTATGTTCACCGTCGGGGCCGGGAGCTCACAGATGACGGAGATCGTCGACCACTGTAACTCGGGTGGCTGGGAGACCCAGGGATCCGCCAAGGCCTGGACCTACCTCAAGATCAAGTCCGGCGAGGGCGACGACGTCATGGCGGAGTTCATCTCCCTCATCCGACACATCGAGGGACTCCAGCTCAAGGGTAAGGTGAGTAAGAGGTCGGCCGAGGTCGTCCAGCTCAAGCCGGTCGCCACGGACGACGTCAAGGCCAAGAACCTGGAGATGATCCGGCTCGCGGCCCGCAAGAACAAGAAGTAAGGGATAGGCCGGCTCCTACGGGGTCGGCCACTCTCTCTGTCATAACCGAGAAGTTTGGTACTTTTATAATGATAATTAAGTACTCGGCCGTGCTGACTAGTAAGCTCGACCAACTCGAGCGACCAACCGAGCCGACCAACTCGAGCGACCAACGGGGCAGACCAACGGCACCGACTAAGTACCTAACTTAGCCTACCGGCGGCACCAATAAAGTTTAAATCTTTCCTTGACAAGGTTTTTAATGGTGGTATAATAGCTATATCGAGGTCAAAAGATACTCGATTAGATATATCATAGGAGAGGTGCTATGGGACAGAAGACTGCTATTCAGATGGACGTGGCGTGGGACTGTTGCGTTCAGGACTTCCTGATGGTTCTCGAGAAGTACGACGTTAAGATCCACAAGTGGTTCGCCGTGGGCCCGGGCGGAGGGAACCCATACTTCGAGTTGATCTTTGATTCTCGCGAGCAGGCCCAAGACTACCTCAGAGAGATCTACGAGCACAACTCCGACCTAGAATCTCACCTCATCGAGCTGTAAGTTCAGGATCCAGACCATCAAGAGTCTGGATCCCTCTACTCGTATCCATGACGAGTTTGGTATTTTTATAATAATAATTTAGTACTCGGCTCGTCGTAGGTGCCGCTCAGGTGCCGTACACAGTATCTTTTAGTACTCAACTCGTCGTTTTTTTTATAAAAAAATAGTACTCTTCTCAAAAAATAGTTAGACACGCCCATTGACCTTTTTTTATATTTTGATATTATATAAAAGTCGAATCGATCGACGGTCAATTTAACCAGATAGGATCTACCATGAAAGTTCCAGTTTCCTTCGAGGCCTTCCAAGCCACCCTCACGGCCAAGGGCCTACCAGCCACCAAGCAGTCCGAGTGCGTATACTTCACGCGAGTGGAGGGCAAGGGCCGCGTCGAGATCAATACCAAGGGTATGTTTACGGTCGGTGCCGGTACCTCACTCATAGACGATATCGCCCACTGGTGTGACTCCGAGGGTTGGACGGTCAAGGGTCGGGCGAAGGCCTGGGTCTACCTGACTATCAAGGACCTCGACTCGCTCGACGAGGCGGGCGTCCTCGACCAGTTCCTCCAGCTGATCACCCACATTCGGGCGATGCCGGTGGCTCGAAAGACCACCCCGAAGAAGACCGCAGAGGTCGTCCAGTTGAAGCCGGCCGCGACGGACGACGTCAAGGCCAAGAACCTCGAGCTCATTCGCCTCGCGGCCCGCAAGAACAAGAAGTAAGGGATCAGCCGGCCCCAGTGGTCGGCTTTTCTTTCTCTATCCGGGGCGAGATCGGTGCCGCACACAGTATCTCTTGGTACTCGACTCGGCGGTGTCTGAAGAAGAGAGAGGGGGTCAACCCCCCTCCCGTCCCCAGATCATGTTGGAGGCCGCCACGACGACGGCGATGACGGCCATCCAGACCGCCAGCTCGTAGAGGGCCTCGAGGGTGTCGGGTGTCGTGAGGTAGGTCACCATGACATCGCCTCCTGACGGGCCTCGTGCTTATTGACCGCGAAGCGCCTCGCGCGGACGAGGGCCTCTTCGACCGTACCGCCCCCGAACATATCGACGATCTCTTCGTCCTCAAAGCACTCGACGATCACGCTCCATCCCCACTCCTCGTTGTAGTTCTTCAACGCTGCGGCCCTTACGGCCTCGATGATCTGCTGGTCGGTCGCCTTCATCTGGTGTCTCCTGACTGTGCCGCGGGTCGTCCCGCAATCTCACAATAACACGTCCACGGACGGTGTCAACCCTCTCGTGAGACTATTTTCTGTCGACGGTACTCGACTCGTAATATAATTTTGATAAAATAAAAGTTTGACACGGCGAAAAACCGTGTTATTATAATAACAACGAACGGCGCCGGTGGTCGTCGCCGTCGTGAAACACAGGAGAGATACACATGGCACACGAGATCGAGATCGTCAACGGCGCGGCGCAGATGGCGTACGTCGGGGAGGTCCCATGGCACGGTCTGGGGACGTCGGTCCCGGCGGACCTCACCCCGGAGCAGATGCTGGAGGCCGCCGGTCTGGACTGGACGGTGGAGAAGGTCCCGGCGTTCGCGACGGTCGCGGGCGAGCAGGTCGCGGTCGGGAAGTCCGCGCTGGTTCGGTCGCGCGACAGCGCGATCCTGGACGTCGTCTCGGACGACTGGAACCCCGTGCAGAACCAGGAGGCCTTCGAGTTCTTCAACGACTTCGTCGCCGCCGGAGACATGGAGATGCACACGGCGGGGTCGCTGAAGGGCGGTCAGATCGTCTGGGGGATGGCGAAGATCAGGGACTCCTTCGAGCTGTTCGGCGGGGATCGGGTGGAGGGTCACCTCCTCTTCAGCAACTTCCACAAGTACGGTCACTCGACGGACGTTCGATTCACCCCGACTCGGGTCGTCTGTCGCAACACGCTGGCGGTGGCCCTCGGGACGTCCGAGTCTAACTTCTGCAAGATCAGTCATCGGCGGGTGTTCGACGGGGACAGCGTCAAGCAGATGCTCGGCGTCGCGTCGGACAAGCTGGCCACGTACAAGGAGATGGCGGCGTATCTCGGGTCGAAGCGATACGACAGCGAGAACATCGTCGACTACTTCTGCCGCGTGTTCCCGGTGAACGGCAGCGACGCTCGGCGGGAGGTGTCGAAGAACGCGACGCTGGCCCAGGAGGTCCTCGTCGGTCAGCCCGGCAGCCAGTACGCCGAGGGTACCTGGTGGCAGGCGTTCAACGCCGTCACGTACATGACGGACCACCTCATCGGTCGCAGCGCGGACAGCCGCCTGGTCTCCGCCTGGTACGGGTCGAACAAGGCCCTGAAGACGAAGGCGCTCGAGACGGCGATCGAGTTCGCCGAGGCCGCGTAGCACATAAGGGGGGTGTCGATCTTAGCAGTTGACATCCCCATCTCTACGTGTTATAGATAGTCGATAGGAGTGACGATATGGGTAGGATGCAGAGGTTGCCGCGTCTAGACATGCTTCGCGAGATGGTGGAGATTGTCGAGGAGCTGCAGGAGATCGCGGTCGAGGCGGACGCGACGGTGTTTCTAGCACTGGGTGAGCTTATGGCGGAGGTGTCTAGGATGGTAGCAGAGGTCGACGCCGAGGAGACGGCGGGCACAGGGAGGGCGAGCGATGCAGGATAAGGGTACCCAACCGTACATCAGGTACATGGAGGGGATGAGGGTCAAGGTCGAGGGAGGGGCCGTCGATATTTACTGGCCCCCCGCGGTGGTCTATATGCCCTACAGGACGAAGAGGTTCGACGACCCGGTGCCGGTGTCATCGAGCGTCATGTACGCGCTGAGCCCCATTGACTGGTGCGCTCCCCTAGACCACGTGTAGTCGGAGAGATGAGATGATCGAGATCGGACCCAACCTACTCGTCGCCATACAGGCCGTCTGCTTTGTGCTGGGTGGCGCTGCGTTTATGTTCTTCATGTACAGACTGGTGAGGGATAGCTAATGACTAAGATCGTATACAATGACTTTTGAGGAGAACAGGAACATGGTTAGGGTAGATCCTAAGGAGATCTGTAAGCTGTACGACAAGGGAACGTTCCCTAGTCAGGTGGCAATCACGCTGGGCGTCAGTCTGTCCGAGGTGTTGGACGCTCTTGCCAAGCGCCGCCACGAGGCCGGCCCTGATCATATGTCCAAGATGTTTAAGTAGGAGATGATCGTGACTAAGATCGTATACAACGACTGCTACGGCGGCTTTGGGCTGTCAGACAAGGCAGTCGCTCGCTTCTGGGAGCTCAAGGGACTGCCGGTGCACGACGCCTTTACTCGGTATGATCTGGAGGACGATCGTGCAGACCCCATCTTGGTGCAGGTGGTCGAGGAGCTGGGTCAGGATGCCGGCGATGCGTTCTCTTACTTGCAGATACGCGAGCTCCCAGAGGGGACTCTGTACCGCATCGACGAGTACGACGGCAGGGAGACCGTGATGACTCAAGATGATTATGATTGGAAGGTGGCGTGATGTTTGAAAAGAGCAAGCAGTACCGCACACGCGATGGACGAGAGGTTAGGATCTATTCGACCGACACGGGTCACGGTCTTGATCAAGTGCACGGGGCTGTTAAAGCTGAGTGGGGATGGGAAATGTCCGCTTGGGGATACAACGGAATGAAGGACGTCTCTGGTATTCGCGAAACTTTGAGTGACCTCATCGAGGTGAAGCACGGCATTCAGGAAGCCCGCGCCGCACTGAAGGAGGATGAGTGATGAACGATATCTTTATAAGACTCGCGCTAGATGCGGGGTTGTTGAACTACGTAGACCACGAGACGCCTAGACGCTACTTCATTAACGGCCATGCCGAGCAAGAGGATGTCGAGAAGTTTGCCGAGCTGATTGTTAGGGAATGTATGGAAGTTGGTAATTTAGTACTCAGTGATGGATATGGTGACTTCTTTGCCCCATCAGAATTAATCGCTAAACATTTTGGAGTAGAGTGATGAGTAAGATAGACGAGATTATCGAAGAGCACAACGTTCAAGAGCAGATCTCCTACGTCATAAAGCTCCTGCAGAAGATCGCCGACAAGGTCGACACCCTTCCGGACAAGAGGCCGGCGCGTCTGTGGACGCCGTGGGTGAACAGCAGGGTGTCTGAGGTGCCCCGCGGCGTCATGGTGGACGTCATGCTCGCCAAGGGTGAGGTGGTTCCCATGTTCCCCTCGAACGAGCTGTTCTGGTGCGACAACCTCGACGATGACATCAAGATCGTGGCGTGGCGCGCGGCTGACAAGGGCGGCGGCTACGGATGGAGCTGCCCCATCAACAAGAAGGGATGCACTAAGAACTGCGGGGACTACGGCTGTGGCAACTGATATCCCTGAGGAGTTCAAGGTCGTGTCAGAGGACGTCGACGCCTACATGGAACGGCTGAAGAAGATCTTATCGCTAGAGCAGCGTAACGGCAGGTACCGTGACTTCGTCATGTCCTTCGCCAACGAGCCGATGGAGATGAGCCATGAAAAAATTCCTATTCAGTACGCCGACTGGAAGCGCGTGGCTCAGAGGCTACTAGATGATCTGGAAGGCGATAAATAGCTTAAAGCACCTCACAGGAGAACCATATGGCCAAGAATCCTAAAGCAGCTAATACCTTCACTACAACTATGACTCAGGAAGAGTTAGACGCGGGACGCCACAGCGACGTCTTACGTATACGTAAGTACGGACCATTCTCTTTCGATGGTACTCACGAGGTCATAGGTGATATACTCAATGTACAGTGTATAGACGGCAACATATATGCCTGGTGTGCAGTCCCGACTGGAGTCGCAGAGAACACTGCTCCTATTAATAGACTTCGAATGATTACAGACTCAGGGGGTGCAACTTATAATGGCACTAGTGGATCCTATGTTGGTACGGTGCGCGAGGGTCCATGGATCTGGCACGCAATAACTGAGTAATACATCACTTTTTAGTGTACATATCTGCCAGACTGTGATATAATAGATATATCAGTCAGCAACAATCCGTGAGTATATTATGAGAATAGAGCAGCTATTTCCAGTCCCTCTCGGTGTGTTTGACCTAGCACAGGACTTTACTGAAGACGAGATGAGCTTCATAAAGTCCTGTGCTATGAAAAAAAACAGGGGTAACTCACACTCGGCCGAGACTTATATACTAGAGTCTACCGCCCTGTCTAGGCTTAAGGAGGCGTGTCATATCGCACTCAACGAGTTCTACGATAGTGTCTATCAGCCTGGATCAGACACAAGGCTGAGGATAACTCAGTCGTGGATTAACGTGACCGAGGCGGGGCAGTACCACCATCGGCACTTCCATCCCAACTCGCACCTATCCGGCACTATCTACGTACAGTGCGACGATAAGGACAGCATCGTATTCCACAACCCGCGCGATCAGATAATGACCGACGTGTGTAGGCTATATAACTCAATAAACTGTGAGACTAATAGATATGCGACGCCGACGAAGAGGATACTGATATTCCCGTCTACTCTTCAGCACAGTGTCGACGAGAAGAAGACCGATGGTCTTAGGATAAGTATATCGTTTAACTCGTTCTTTGACGGGACAATAGGATTGAGAGACAGCCTTATGGAGTTAACACTGTGAACAAGCGTAAACTAGTGACATACAGAGGAGACTATGATATGGAAGACGAGTATAAGGTAGGCTGCACTTTTAGCTTTAACCAGACAGGGCACCACGACGAGCGGTTCCCCGACACCAACATGCTGATGGACTTCGACGCAACGGACGCCAATATCGACACGATGTGCCGCCAGTTTGAGACCCTTCTCAGGTCAATGGGATACGTCTTTGACGGTCGCCATCTCGCCATGATTGACGGAGACCCGATGTGAGACTCGCAGAGCGACTACTAGAGATGAGCCGCGGCATCGACCTAGACCTTCGGGAACTAGCCCGGGCCGCCTACTACATCGATCAACTCGAGAAGAGGGTCGCAGACCTCACTGCTGAGCTAGACAGCTACACTGTAAAGGATGTTACAGAAGAGGTCATGGACGTGGCCTACTACGACAACCTTCTCAAGCCTGTGATTACAGACGATGAGGAGAGACTCGCCAGGGCCAAGCAGTACGCAGAGAACGGAGTTGAATAATGAACAGACGTAGTCTATTTGGAGCTATTGCCCTATCACCCTTGATGGCCGTATCTGCCTTTGCCAAGGAAGAAAAACTCGAGGGCGCGCCGCCAGAGAACTCTTCTAATCTAACTCTTATGGGCACTTCTACAGAGAAGAGAAAAGATTTAATGTACCTTAGTAATGGTTCTGTGGAGTCTATCTTTACGGGCTTCCAAGCTGATCCCAGTAAAGCTGTGTCTATGGCTGTTGGCGATGACGGTAACCTTTGGCTAAAACGTAAAGATGGTGACTGGAAGAGAGTAGTCACCGAGTAATAAATATCCCCGAAAGGGGACTATCATGCCTGTCTACTGCGACTACCTCGCGGTGCAGTGGGATAATACAACATGGGTACGGCACGAGATGTGCCAATTCGCCAAGAGACAAGACGGCGTTGACGGTGTCTATATAGGTGCACGCTTAGAGTTTAGACCTATACTGTCAATGGACCAGGGCAAGTGCGTGGACATGGACAAGCAGACCCATGCTCGTTACAAGATAGGTGACAAAGAGTGGGTCTGCCTCATAAAATAACAGTTTACAAATCACAGCACTTAGTATATTATATTCCTATATTCAAGAGGAGGTACACACACATGGCGCTCAAGTCTCATAAGATGAAGCACCTAAAGCCAAAGCCAATTCGTAAGTCTCGCTCCGAACAGTACCTCGTAAACTTCAAGTACCTCGGCGATGAGCCGGACTCTAACTTCAAGACATTGTCCGAACAGATACGCGCCTTTAGCTGGTACAACTCGATGTGCGACATGGGCGAGGCTCGCGAGTACCTTAAGGACTACCTAACGGCTGTCGATCGCATCGACCTCACCAAGAAACTCGACAAGGTATCCGATACGTTCTTTCCTACAACCGCCGCATGGATGGCTCGTGTCGCCCAGCGCCGTAGCTCCCTTATCGAGCCACAGGACCACGACAAGTTCATGGGCTTGATCGAGCACTCTATCTCCCACGTCAAGGAGGAGAAGGTCGAGGCCAAGAAAGTAGATAAGCCGAGCATCCAGGATCGCATGAAAGACCGAGAGTACGACATCATCGGCGACATCGAGGCGATGCTCGACACGAATAAACCTTTCAGCGTATATGACTACCTCAAGAAGAACGAGGTTCCCGCGATGTACTCCAACAGGATCATCGAGTACTACGAGCCGCTTAAGGACGAGTACTACGAGGCGATCTTTGGCCCAAAAGAGATGGCCGAGGGATACGAGCACTACAAGAAGAACGAGCTCAAAGAGAGACTCGCACAGGTCCTAGAGATAATCGAGGACGCAGAGAAGTACGGCAGCGTCACGAAGAAGATACGTGCACCACGCAAGCAGAAGCCTGTATCGGCCGACAAAGTTGTCAAGAACTTAAAGTACCAGAAAGAGAGCAACGAGCACAAGATAGCTTCGGTTAACCCTACGTCTATAGTAGGTGCCAAGACTCTGTGGACCTTTAACACAAAGTACAACTCGCTAAGTGTCTTTAACGCCATAGGGCCTGCCGGACTTAACGTTCGCGGTAGCACCGTCCTTGACTTTGACGATAAGACGTCTAAGACCCTAAAGATAGGTCGCAAGACAGACGAGAAGCTCGAGGCGGTGCTGAAGGGTGGTAAGATAGTGCAGAAGAAGTTGATGGAGGAGATGAGGCCGATCGACAACGGTCGCATCAACGAGAACACGATACTACTGAAGGTGTCAAGATGAAGATATTAAACGAGTGCAGCTTTATCAAGCCAAAAAGTATAGTTGATATTGAAAAAATGTACAACGCTAGGTATGTCTTTGAGACGTGCCTCCGTGCCCGTGGGGGCGGGTGGGCGAACTTCCCTGCGGCAGTCTTCTATCAAGATGAGATCTATCCAGGTGGTTCTAACTACTTCGCGATATACTTTGATGATGAAGGACTCTCGTACATCACTGATGCTGGACCATCGATCATTGACGAGGAGTTTAAGGGTCTAGAGTTTGAGGACGAAGTTATCTACTCACGCTATCGACACGACTATCGCGCTGGTAAGAACGGCGCGTTTGTAGATGGCGGTCGCGACTACTTCCGCTACGGTGGTGACAACTTCGATGACTACAATATCGTTACATTTAAAGTAGTAGATGATCACCTCGAAATTGTAAAATAAGTGTGTACAAAATATCACACTGTGTGTTATAAATAATATATGCTGTTGTTGATGACGAAAGCAGAATAGACATACTGGACGCGGGGGCGGTACCCGCCGCCTCCACCATGGATACACGAACACCCTTCGAGATTGTTGCTTTAGGGTAGGGTGACAAGAAATAGAACAGCAACTAATACTTGTTTTATTTGTGTATCTTTGATGGGGGCGAAATAGGATCGACAGGTGTGTTAAAAGCGGACCGAGACAGCTGCATAAATAAGTTATCTGCAAACGATAATTCACCTATTGAAATGCGCCTAGCGGCATAATTTCTTGGGTTGGCAACTTACCTCGAAACAGAAAAGTTGCACTTCACACAAACAACAAACACAGGAGACTACAATGACAAAAACACCTTTTGAGATTCGCTACGACCTTCTTAACTTCGCTCAGATGCAGTTGACCGGAGAGTACTTTGCGGCCATGGAGCGTATCCGAGATACGACAGAGCCAAATTCACCAAATCGAATAGCTGCCATGAATGCACTGGTATATCCAGACCGTGCTGCTGTTATGGCTGTGGCAGAGGCTTTAAAAGAGTTCGTTGATAACAAATAACGGTCTCATAGCTCAGCTGGATAGAGCAGCCGCCTTCTAAGCGGCAGGTCGCTGGTTCAAGTCCAGCTGAGATCACCAAAAATATAAGATTAAGTGAAAGGATACCTTATGAAGTTCTTGAGCATTCGCGATGGACATGACTGCAATATCTCTTACTCTGATGGTAAGAATGTAAAATACATTAAGTTTGAGCGTAACTATCAGAAGAAGCACTACAACTGGGGCCATGAGGAAGGCGACCAGATGGAGTTTTTACTTAAAGAGGCTCAGCGTATCTGGGGTATTGACTTCCGCGACCTCAATGGCATCGCTCTAGTAAACGACAACGCCCATCACAAGCTCGATCGCGACATCGCCCTCAACGAGCTATACTACGTTATCGACAAAGAGAAGAACCCATTCTGGGCACAGTTCAACTGTCAAGTCTTTAAGATCGATCACCACTACGCACACATGATGAGTTGCTGGCCACTTGTAAATGTACAAGACGTTCGCACTCACTTTGTCGTCGACGGTCTAGGTGACCATGCTCGTAACACTGCAGTATTCCAAGATAACGATCTTGTCGACTTCATCGATCGCTCTCAGAACCTTGGCATCTCTGTCATTCTCGAACATATTGGACAACAATATGGAATGAAGGGTATGGTTCTCGACATCTCTGGTAAGGTTATGGCTCTAAAGTCGTATCATCAGGTCCCGGACCAGTTAGCATTTGATGCTATGAACCTAGCTAAATATCTTAGCATGCGCAATCTCAACCACTTTATTGAGATCTCTAAGCAGCTACAGGGATTTATCGATCCTCTTCCTAGTGAGCAGCAGCAGCTCATTAACCTAGCATATCTCTTGCACGTGTTTGGTGAAGAGAAGATGCCACAGTACTTCCGTCAGTTCGCTAAGCGTGATGAGATTATTACTTACTCAGGCGGCACTGCACAGAATACCGTCATCAACACTAAGATTAAGGAAGCATTCCCCAACTCTCATATTCCTCCGCACTGCTATGATGGTGGCTTGTCACTTGGCGGTGTTGAGTTCCTTCGCCAGTTATTTAAGCAAGATCTGTTTGACAACTCTAACTTCCCTTACTGGCAGTCGGACGAGGCACCTTCGTCTACGCCTTCTGCTGCAACTATCGACAAGACCGCTGAGCTTCTAGCACAGGGTAAGATCGTCGGTTGGTATCAGGGCAATGGTGAGATCGGGCCGCGAGCCCTCGGTAATCGCTCGATCTTGATGGATCCATCTATCAAGGACGGTAAGGACATCATCAATACCAAGGTAAAAAGACGTGAACCATATCGACCTTTTGGAGCATCTGTGCTCGCGAAATATGCTGGACAACACTTTGACGTCGACTACGAGTCTCCCTACATGCTCCACGTCGTCAATTGCCTCAGCGATGACTTCCCTTCAATTCAGCACGTTGACAAGACCTGCCGCATCCAGACAGTCAACGAGGATGCACAGTACTCTGTTTACCATTCCATCATCGATAAGTTCCGCGAGAAGACTGGCATCCCTATGCTACTCAATACAAGCTTGAACGTCGATGGTAAGCCTATTGCTGGCTACATGGAAGACGCTAAGACACTGTTCAAGGACTCCGACCTCGACGCTGTCGTGATTGGTAATGATATAATGGTGAAATGATTTTAGGGCGTGGGTGTTAGACACGAGAGAGACTTATAAACTCTTTAGCTTCGGACGGGAGTTCTAGACCAGGAGCGTAACCTGGCATGCCTACCAAATTACAGGAGATAGTTATGCCATACGTTGATGTCTGGGTAGATGATATAGTACTAGAAGACTGCGATAACGACGAGTTGATCGATGAACTTAAGGATCGTGGATTTATCGTATACAGTAAAGATGAAAACCACACTCCTACATCAACTATAGGGGAATTATATACGACATATCTGACTATGTCCCCTGAGTTCTTTGAGAAAGAGTTAAAGAAGTTTTTTCGTGAAAATCTAGATGTAAGCATATACTAATTTAAGGGCTGGTAGCTCAACGGTTAGAGCCATCCGCTCATAACGGATTGGTTGCAGGTTCGAGTCCTGCCCGGCCCACCATTTTTTAAGGAAACACGATGAAGATAACTTTCGACCTAGCTAAGTTCATGGAGGAGATCAATGCCATGAGAAAGAAAACTAACGTCGAGTATATTGATGCAGTTGTTTTCTGGTGTGAGAAGAACAATGTCGAGGTGGAGTATGTAGCCTCTGTCATTAAGAAAGATCCAGTATTTAAGTCCAAGATCCTGATGGAGGCCGAGGAGCTTAACTTTATGAAGAAAACTCAGTCGTTACCTTTTTAGTTGACAATGGTTTTACTTTGTGATATTATTAATAATAATGAGGAATATCCAATGAACCTAGAGATCAAGGGTAAGGCCAAGAATGTTAAGAGCAGAACGATATGCGATGCCGTAGAATTCTATGCTAGTCACCTCCTCACCAAGCGTCTTAAGAATAAGATAAGTTTAAAGATCAACATATCAAAGAGTAATCTTCCGGACAACATAGATGGTTTCTGTGATTGGATGGACGACAACAAATCACCTCGTGACTTTGAGATTACAGTTCGTCCTAACCTATCTAAGGAGGAGACACTGACTCTCATAGCTCACGAGATGGTACACCTCAAGCAGCACGCTACGAATCAGCTGTTTGACTATGCCCGAGGTACATCCTGTCGCTATAATGGTAAGGTCTACGATCGCGACAAGATTGACTACTGGGAGCTACCTTGGGAGATCGAGGCGTATGGACGCGAGCGCGGCCTATACGTTCGATACCTACATTCCAAGAGAGATAAATAAACTTGAGCGCTATACTGCTCAAACAGGAAAATACTATTAATATTAAAAATATGGAGAATACATATGGACTTTAGTCAACTTAAATCGACTTCAGGAAAGTCGTCGCTCGAGAAACTTACTGCAGAACTTACAAAGCTCTCTACGGGAGGTAAGTCTGATAATCGTAAGGACGAGCGTATGTGGTACCCAAACGTAGATAAGGCAGGCAATGGCTATGCAGTTATCCGCTTCCTACCACCGCCTCAGGGTGAGGACATGCCGTTCGTTCGTCTCTTCGAGCACGGCTTCAAGGGTCCAACCGGTTCTTGGTATATCGAGAACTCACTTACGACAATCGGAAAGCAAGACCCAGTCGGTGAGCTCAACTCACAGCTCTGGAACTCAGGGCTTGACTCAGACAAGGAAGTAGCGCGCGCGCAGAAGCGTAAGCTCAACTTCATCTCGAATGTCTACATCATCAAAGACGAACAGAACCCAGAGAACGAGGGTAAGGTCGTTCTCTATAAGTACGGCAAGAAGATCTTCGACAAGCTAAACGAGGCTATGAACCCAGAGTTTGCCGATGAGGAGGCGATGAACCCGTTTGATCTTTGGGCGGGTGCCAACTTTAAGCTAAAGATTCGCAACGTCGAGGGGTATCGTAACTACGATAAGTCAGAGTTTGCAAAGGCCGGTCCGCTGAGCGACGATGACTCTGAGATGGAGAAGATCTGGAAGAAGACGTATCCACTTCAAGATTTTATCGATCCAAAGAACTTTAAGACGTACGACGAGCTTAAGGCGAAGCTTAACAAGGTATTGGGTACAGACAACTCGACACTTGGGTCTACGCCGGCAGCCGCACGTGCGAAGGCCGCAACGACCATAGGAGATGACTACGATGCGCCGACATCAGACGCACCATCGTTTAAGACATCCTCGCCTGCAGCGATCTCTGCGATCGATGACGACGACGATGGTCTTGAGTTCTTTAAGAGCTTAGCTAGGTGATTTTGTTCCTTTACACCTAGGACACTGGGGAGCTTCGGCTCCCCTTTTTTATTAGTGCGCTGATATACCCGCCGCCTCTTTAATTCTCTTGTGTATAGGATAGTCCCTATAGTCGTCTGTAGCATTTACTTGGGTGACGCTTGCATCTGTTCCTGCAGCTGCTTTTAAGTTCTCTGCCGTCGACTTATTCTTATTAGCTTCTTCGAGCGCCTGTGTTGTAGCCGCGTGATTGGCCATTATATTACCCGTGTTCTGATTCTGCGCAACCATAGTGCCTGACTTATTTGCTATATTGTATATCTTCTGCGCGTACGAGGGATCGTCAGGTGCGTATCCCGCTGCAGCTATGGCGTTCGCTGCGTCCGCTATCGACGTCGACTTTAAGACGTTCTTATATCGAGGGTTACTGATTATAAAGTCAACGTAGTCTATTGCAGACTCCTCGACGCTGTTGTACGCCCTAAAACTTGCAGGACCTAGACTCGTCATTGCATTTATAGACCCTGCGGTTCCCTTACCCTTGATCCCGAAAGCGTTATTTGCCGGCAAGTGTCTGCCGTACCCCGTCTCTATTACGCTCTGCGATGCGCCGAGCTGGGCTATTATTGCTGGGTTGGCAAGTCCCTTTGCCTGGGCAGCGCTGAAGACCGCGTTGTATATCTTGCTATACCAGTCACTCTGTGATCCTGTGAACGGCGAGCTTTTGGCGTTTGTATCAACCGGCACGGCGGACGCCATTCCGCCCGCAGACCCTCCGGATATGTTCGTGGACCCGCTCATGCTTAGCCCCGCAGATATATTTGAGAAAGGATTATTGGATCTAGTCATAGATCCTGGACCAGACACTACTCCCCCCGACGGTTCCCCTACGACCGATGTTTTCTCTGTCGATCCCTCGCCGTAGTCAAATATAAATGACTTTGCATTAAACTCCATATTGATCGCGTTGAAGTTAAGACTTGCGAGCATCTGACCTTCACTTGCGCTGAGCGGTATTATGAGCTCTCTACCATGAAGTGTAACTGGGTATCCCTCTTCAGGACCGACAGCGACACCCCCGTCTCTAAATCCAGGAATACGCATGCTTTTAAGTGCTTTGTTGACACCCATCCCTATTGGGCCATTTTTTATCTCACTACCCACCGCGCCGATAGCATCACCGATATACTTTCCACTTACCTCGGGTGGTGCCTCGGAGGACACGTCAAGTTCTGTTATAAGCCAAGGCTGAAATGGATGATCTACACTGAGCTGCGCGCGCTTGCGCCAGAACGTTGCTCGCTTAGTGTCACCCATCGCTTCCCAGTATATGGCATTGCTCTCGTCATCAAGATTCATCTTACCAGAAAAGATACCTCTAAATTCTTTTTTATGCTCTTCTATAAATTGATCTCGCGCCTTTGAGGCTTTCTCTTTCTTGACTAGGTAATCATTATATGCATCTACAAAGTTATTAACTTCTTCTTTAACTATCTTTAACAGCTCGGCATCGCGTTCTTCGTGCCCACTGAAAGTATCTTCAGAAGGCCACAAACCATAGGTATCATAGTAAGCATTCCTGTAGATATCATATGTGTCGGCGAGTATAGCGGCTACTGTTCCAGGCCCAGGAAAAGCCCCGGCCGCAAACCCGCTGAATACATTCAGAAAGAAACCAAACCAGTCATCACGACGTAGTAAATCATCTAGTCCAAAGTAAGCACCTATGAGTATACCAAAAATTGGTAATTTACTGACAGCTTTCTTTAGGACGGCTTTTTGTATTATCTTTCTCAGTGCTTTGTTATCGATCTTCGCTGATATCTTAGTTGCTATATTCTCTGCTGCTCGAGCTTGGTTTATCTCAGACATAACACGAGATGATATGATACGGCCTTTTCTTAAAGATCCAGGTTTAACACCCATATTTAAAAGTTCTGTAGACTCAAGTTCAGTAGGATTACGAGTAAGCACGCCCGTACCTCTAGGAAGGGGACTTACAAGAGTTTCATAAGTTTTCTTCTCTTCACCGCGTAGAACTCTACTTAAGTTATCGCCCTGTGTAAGTGGAATAATTTTAGCATATCCCTCGCTTTGAACTGCCTTGCGTGTAAGTGATATTCTTTCTCTAGAAGCTTCTGCTTCTATCTTCATAGACTCAGCAAGCTGTCTAGCGACATTAGCTTCTTGTGCAGCTTTGTTAGCGGCGGCCCTAGACGCCGCAGCTTTTTTAGCTTGCTTTTGAGTCTGCTCTTCTAATCTTTTCTGAGCATTAAGTGCAGCCTTAGACGCCTGCTCGGCCTCTTTAGTAGCTTTTTCAGCTTCTAACTTTGCAGCTAGCTCGTCTGCTTTCTTTTGCTCTCTAAGAGCCCTGTTCTCCATCTGACGCTTTTTGGCTTCAAGATCTTTAGCCTCTTTAGCAGCTTTCTTTTCAAGGTCTTTAACTTCTTTTTCAGCGGCCTTGAGGTCTTCTTCGATCTTCTTCTTCGCCGCTCTCTCTTTTGCTCTCTCTTCTTTATTCTTATGAAGTTTCTCTATCAGCTTCTTTGTAAGCAAGTTGAGCAGAGGATTGGAAGAATCTTTACCAGGACCATTCTGAAGTAAAGTAACTGCCTGTCTCTGCTTGCTTACGATCTGACGAAGTGTGTCGTTCATGATCCTGATCGCGTCGCCGTAGTCCTTTGCACGATCGTCTGCATTAAGTATCGTACGTCTATTATTTTGAAACTCGTTATCGTACTTCTCTCTTACCAAATGTATGGCGGCCTCGACAGAACTCATCGAGCTGTTAACTTCACTTATAGACTGGCTATTTGCTTCTGTTTTTAAGTTAGCCATTATCTTCCACCCGCCGGCATCGACTTATTATACTCTGAGCTGAGTGCGGGTCCAAACCATATAGGGTACATAACGTGTGCGTCCTCGGGCTCTACATTTCCGACCTTCGACGTGTCTCTTAGCTTCTCGTTACCCATGCTTGCTACGGGTTTTGCTGGATCAGACTGCACGGATGAGCTTGTCTGCGATGGTGCTACACTCGGCGTATTACCACCACCCGACGCTGCTGGAGTTGACAGCTTAGCCGTTATCGTCGGCCTGACCATGCTGGCGGCGGGTGCTGTAGCCGGCGGTGTCATGGCCTCCACACCCCCGGATACGATCGGGCTGCCTCCCTCTCTCGTTGTTGCAGAGAAGTGCATAGGATCTTTATTGCTTGTCCAGTTCATTCCCCAGCCGAGTCCGAGTCTGGCCGCAGCACTAGCTATCTCTGGCGGAAGTGTTGTCTGCGTGGTGCCGTTAGGGTTCTCTGATGGGTTGATGTCTAAGGCAGCACCAAAAGCGTGGGCACTAACTTTTGTTGGATCGTTGACGTTCATCCTAGGCTCATAACCGCCTAGCACTTTTATATATCCTGGGCTGGTGGCGTCGAGCCAATCTACAAGGCTTTGAAACCTATCTTTGTACTCTGTCGCTACTTGAGCAGATACACCGGTTTTTGATGTTATAGTTGATAGGTCAGGCTTTGGGGGTACCATACCATTACCGCCCTCGCCCCCTCCTGGACCCACGTCAAATCCTGGAGGTGCAATACTGCCGTATCCTTGTCTACCACCGCCGCTGTCGTTGGTGGTAATACCGGTCTGCCTGAACAACATGCCGTCGGCGTTAAAAGTTATCTTTTCGGCGTTGATGTCGACGTTTCTCTTGTCAGCGACGTCACTTCTCTTATTAGATCCTGAAATACCTTTGTCAACTTTGGTGCCGGCGTTATTGCTCTCGTTAACTTGAAAATTTGGTGTGCTCTGTCCCTCTTGCGTCACGTAGTCAGAAGACTTTGTAGCAAAGTCTTTAACCCCGTACTTCTGTGCAACACTACTCTTATAAGTGTTAAGCGCTTCTCCAAGATCACCTGTAGAAGTTTGCTGCTCAGATGTCATGTTCCCGTAGTCACTTATTAGCTTAGACGAACCTGACTCAAACTCTCGTGTAGCCGCCATCGTCCTTTCTTTGACGTCGCTTCCCGTATCTGATACTGTTTGTATCATTGGATTATTATTAAACGCATCGGCTGTTTGCGCGGGCGGCTGCACCGCTGTAAATACACTCTCGGGATTAGTTTCAGCTACGGCATCCAATGATGGCGGAGCTTCTGTTAAGTTTTCAGCTTCAATCTTTGGCTTATCCGATGCGCCGCTGTCGAGCCACTTTACGATATCGTCAAACTCATACGCAGCGGCCGCAGTGACAAGACCCGCCGCGACCATACCATCTTTTAGCCAAGACCCTAGTCCAGAGTTCGATCCACCACTTTTGTTACTGTTGATGAGCTGACCAAGCAGGCCGAGCATCTTTGTCATCTCAGCGTTAAGCTGCGCTAACAAGTTATTAGTCTCGTTCAACTCGGACGTTACGAGTTGCATGTCGGTGTCTAGCTTTTGACTCGTTGTTCTGTTCTGACCCGACTGATACATCAAGTCTTCCATCATACCCGATATGCGTGGGTACATGGTCGAGAATATCTCCCAGCCTACTGCTCTTGCTACTCGTCCAAAAGTAGACCCTTTTCTTCCTGCAGATCTAACCGGGATAGCTTGATCTGCGTCTTGCTCTGATGGGGTTGACGGCAGCTGCTTTTTTGTAGTCCTCGCCTCTTGCTTATCTGCAGCTTCTTTGGCCTTCAGCTCTTTTTCGTCTTGTGCATTTGCATCAGTTAAGTCTAACTGGGTTGTCGAGTTCTTAGACTCTGTAAGACTGTCGACAATACTAGTTACTGGTTTTTTAGCCATTTATTTTAGCCAACTTTTCTTGTCCGCGCATGAAGCTTGTAACCCCAAGGATTGCACCGAATGCTAAGTGAATAAGACCACCATTTGATAGTGTTAGGCTCTGCCATGGAGCGTAGGTAAATTGTACACCTAAGCCTTTAAATATGACTGGCAAGAACATAGTAACTAGTGGAAACCCTATGAAGTCCATAAAGCAGATCGCCATATAGAGCCAACCCATAGCAGGGCGCCAATAAGCCTTGACCCAATGCTCTTCTTCTTTTTCCATCTGCTGCTCGACAATCTCTTTGTCGATAGAAGTCTGAGCTAGTCCAACGGACGCCTGCGCCTGTGTAGTTGCTTGAACAGAAGCCATCTGCACTGTCTGCTGACTTGTATTATTAAAACTTTGATTATTGCTTACGTCGATGACCGTAACTATCGGAGCTGGATCCGATGTAGTTGTGTCATCAGTCTTTGCAAACTTAGCCATTGTTACGATTCCTCTGTTCCTCCACCTCCTTGAGGTGTCGCATTATCATCTCTACGTAGAGGTCGCGTTCGAATGGTATAAGGTTCTCTACTTCTGTCATCGAGTATTTATGGTGCTGAGCCAGTGAGAATACTGTTGTGTAGTAGTTCTCTAGATTATTATGGTTCAGCGCAGCGTAAAAAAATCAGATAGCGTCGACAGCTCTATCTCACGATCGTGGTCCAAAGAGTTCTTGTACTTGATAATATATGATAACTTTGGTTGATTTGCCATGAACTCTCTAACTTGCTCAAAAGTCTTTACGTCAAGATCTTCTAAGTAGTCCGCTATCTCTTTCATGGTGTACTCTGAGCAGTCATAGATCTCATCACCGTCGAAGATCTTATCAACGCACCTAACTATAAGCTGAAAGAAAGCTTCGTTACCAGAAGTTAAGAACTCTTTATCGTCGTACAGTGTAACTTTAGGGTATTTAAGCTGGATACCTGCTGTACTTGTAATCTTAATAATACTCTTGATCTTATCAGGAAATATCACTTCTACTTTTTTAAGGTCGATATCAAAGTCATAAACTTTATCATCCTCTTTGTCTCTGTACGATACTTTGACCGTGTCGTTTACAGAGTTCGCCCTGATATGGATAAAGATGTACTCTAGATCAAACAATGAAAGCGAGCTTACATCAAATTGATCCATGCAACAGTTATTAACTATCTGCTTGATTGCTTGAAGTATATCACTTTCTTCTTCACTGTCTTTGGCCATAAGCAAGAGCTTCTCTTCTTTGACCAAGAACGGCCTAAAAGTTAGCTTCTGCTTACTGCTCGGGATAGTAATCTGAAACTGAGGGTGCGATGTTTTAGGTAGCATGTTATACTCCACTTATCTATAATTATTATTCAAGCTATCAGGATGAAAGTATCCAATTTTGTATGGCGTCGCCTACTACGTACGCGGCTGTTGTAGGGCTGCTTACGGCCCTTATCAGAGTATTGAAAGATATACCGCCGCCACCTCCTGTTATATCGACCGAGTTAACTTTCCAGCTTCTAAACGAGAACGTTGCGGTTATCTTCATCAAAGAGTTTTGTGATCCCCAGTCAAGTCCTATATCATTAAGCGACACCGGAAATGCATCGAACATTGTTATCTGCTTAGCTAAGAATCCCTCTTGATCGAATACGTATATGTCTATATCAGACACGTAGTTGTCTTTGTACTCGGACGTAAATGCTGCGTTGTTTAAGTTACCGGATTGTCCGGCAAAGTCTATGATAGACGTAAGCCATACGTAGAGATATCGATATATTGATCCGTTCTTGTCAGCTATGAAAGATATCTGCGTATCGCTGAACTGCGCATTATATGGCATCTTTTCAACAACACCCAAGCCATATCTCTTAACGTCGTTAGTCTGAAGTCTTAAGCCAGGTATAGAGGCCTGCTCTGCCCTAAACTGTATGAGCCTCCCGAGACCCATGGTATCGATACCCTCGCCGTTGATCATGGCCCTAGTTTGAAGAGTTCCCATAAGTGTCGGAGACGGCGACATCAGCACGTAGAACTTGCTCGTAGGTAGTACGCCGTACATTCCAATATTTGAATTGAAAGAAGATATATTGAACGCCATTAACTTACCCTGCTCTTTGAATCTTTGTAGACTACGCCTGACATCTCTTTTTTAAATCTTTGAAGTGGAAGCATCAGTGCACTGTCCCAGTTCTTAGGCTCTACATACAAGTATTTATTGCCCTGCACGTGGTCCCAAAGATAGTGCTTGACACACGGCGCAAAGTACTTAAATCTAGACGAGCTTGATAAGATCTCATACGAGATTCTAAGCTTTGTCGTGTCGTCAAACTTTTCGTTATTGATTGTTAGGTATAGTGAGTTCATCAGCTGCGCCCTAAGTGTAGGCGGCAGGTAGTGCATATTGATACCTAAGAACCCGTTGTTCTTAAATCCTATAGGAAATACTAGAGGAAAGATATCATAGTAGGGTAGAGAGTTCTTTAGCTTTGGATCATAGAAGAACATGAACATCTTGCCGATGTCTTTAATAGTGATATTACTTCTAATATTCTTCTTATCGTTCATCAGCCTCTCTGGCTTAACATTTCTCGAAGTTAATTGACTCGCAGATTCGCGAAACCAATCTCTTGCTTCTTGAGATTGGTTTGGGGTTATACCCGCTGTCGACGCGGCCGACGCTATCTGTGTAAAGTAATTTGCCATTAAAAGTTTATGTTTAACTCTTTCTCGGTAAATATCTGAAACGTCCAGTTTCTATCTTCGCAGAACGCCTTTGCGGCCTCCCACTTAGCACTATTTATTCCCCACGTATGAACCTCATTTATAAATCTTCTTGTAGGTTTATTAGATTTTTTACTGACAACGGGTGGGACGGTCTGCGCGGCCGGCTTTACTTCTATAACCACCACCTCTATCTTCCCGTCGGCGTTCTTCTTCTTTACATAAAAGTCTGGAAAGTACCTATGTATCCTTCCATCTATAGGCGATCTATAGGGTATAAAGAACTCCTCAGACGACCATTGAATAACGTCTTTATGGCTGTCGAGATAACCCATGAGCTTGAGCTCCCATCCCGACCTATATACTATGTTGGACGGATTGCCTTTGTACTTCTCAGGATTTCTTGGTTTAAAGTATCCTTTGTATGCCAACTTATAATCCACCTTTTTACATATAAATAAACTATCAAAGACTATTTATAAGGTAAGTTTAGATGTCCGGACTACTAGACAGAATAGCAGATGCATTTAGCTCTGCAAATGACCCAAACGTTGTGGCAAATCAAGTTGCCGGGGCTGGAACCAACACTACTTTTCCTCACGACTTAATTAATCAGTCTACTGGAAGAAACTACTATATCGATATACAGTTTCAAGAGTATCAAAGAAGGTCTATTTTTGATAGGGCCCAGCTTATAGCTACCGGCGGGATTCAACTGCCTATCCCATCCAACTTAAGAGATCAAACTTCGTCCAATTGGTCAGAGTCTAATATGGCTACAAACGCTGCTATTGGGGCTGGTATAGAATCTTTTCTACAAGGTAAAGATAATAATAAAACTCTTGGGGCAACTGCTACGCAAGCTGGCGTAGCAGCCGCAACCGGCTTTTTAGAAGGTGGTATTAAAAATTTACAAGAAAAATATACAGGTGGAAATCTTTATCAGCTTAATGGAGTGGCACAGAACCCGTTCATGACTTTTATGTATCAGAGTCCGACATTTAAAGCTCATCAGTTTGAGTGGACTCTCTCACCTAGAAATCAATCTGAAACAGAAACTTTAAAAAATATAATAGCACAGTTCAAGTCAAACATGCTTCCCGATATAAAGTCAGGTACCGGTGGTACTCTATTAACTTACCCAAACATGGCCAAAGTGACAATATACCCGTCTGGATATCTTTATGACTTTAAGTACTGTGTTGTTAGAGATTTTACAGTTAACTTCGCCCCAAGCGGCCCAGCTTTCTTTAATAACTCCGGCGCGCCTGTACAAGTTATTCTCAGTGTGGGTTTACAAGAGATTGAGTTCTTTACCAGAAGTGATATAACCGGTAAAGGTATATCACCTGTCGGCGGTATACCAACAAATCAAGCTAATGATATAATGCCAGGACACCACGTATAATGGCCGAAAAATACTTTGCTAAATTTCCACTAATAAAGTACGCTAATAACGCAGCCGTCAATATTGTTGAGCGCGCTAAGATAGCCGACAGTGTATTCAATAACCCATATATCTGGTACAAATACGATATAAGAAATTTTGAGAGACCGGATCAGATAGCTAACTTTTACTATAATGATCAGTACATGGACTGGCTGTTATATATGTCAAATAATATAATAGACCCGTACTATGGCTGGTACATGTCAGACGACGTTTTCTTTGCATACTTAGTAAAGAAGTATAACTTAACTTCGATCAATCAAATATCAACCCTTCAAAATAAGATAGTAAAGTACGTTAATAATTGGTACTCTGGAGAGAAGATCAGTGTCTCTGACTACAACGCACTGCCGACGAGTCATCATAGATATTGGCAGCCATCTTATGGGCCAATGGATAATATAGTAGGTTATGTCAGATATAACGCTGACTGGACACTTAACACGAACTCGATTATAAGTTATGGCGTTGACACCAATTTAGTGTTTGTTAAAGACGAAGTTGTATCTATTAACTTTGTATACTATGATATCACGCGTACTGGAAAAGGACAAGTTTTATTCTCTAATTCATCCTCTATAACCATCAATCATATATCCGGATATACCAATGAGACACTTAGTGGATCCAGCTATATCTATGGAACGGACAGTGGATCAAACACCGTGATAACATCGACTACCCCGATAGTTAATAACATACTCTCAGGTGAAGAAGTGTACTGGGATGCAGTCACAATATTTGACATGGAGAGGGCCTCAAACGAGTCTAAGAAAAGCATAAAGGTCTTGGACAGAACTTTCTCTACACAGATATCTAAGGCGATGACGGCTATACTATGAGTAATCCTGGAGACGTCCAAGTAAATAGTCTTACTATAAAAGCGGCGGGCGGTACTTTGGACCTCACCACTTCTTTTATGAGTATGTCTATATATGAGAGCATCTTTACACCAGGCATAGTTTGCTATATAAATGTTCTTGATACGGACGACCAGATAGGCGTTATACAGTTAGTAGGAAACGAGCCCGTAAGTCTATCGATACAAGTCCCAGGCGGTGAAGAGCAAACATATAGCTTTACGGTCATGAGTCATCATAATAACAAGGGTGTCACCGCATCTATGAAGTCTAAGATGTACACGATAAAGATGATATCCGATGAGTCGGTTCACGGACACTTAAACTATACTATAAAACCCGGCAGCACTCAGATATCCAATCTAATAAAGCAAGTCGTCACAGACTTGCTCCATAGTCAAAAGAACGTCATCGTCGAAGATACAAAGGGTACTCAGAATATTATCTTAAATGGGGGTATGTCGGCACACGAGGCCATGGCCATGATTAGAAAGAGGGCTGTCTCTGCATCTAATAAATCATCGTTCTTTGTTTTTTATGAAACGCGGGATGCTGGAAAGATGGCATTTAAGTTCTCAACTATAGAGCAGCTTTTTCAAGGCTCCTCTGTAAAAACTTTTCAACAGTCAGACGCTATCAACTCGGATATATTGGCGCAGACCGATAATCAGATACTTGCACTTGAGACGCCGTCACACTTTAACGCCCTAGAGATACTTAAAGGCGCGGCGTCAGACGTTATCAAGTATGACTTAACAACACAAACATATAATAAAACGCGGACTGAGTCAACACTTAATAGCTATAAGTCCGGTGGTCAAGGAAATATGCTTAGCGCCGATGCAAAGAGCAAGTTTATTGATAAAGCAAAGAACTTAAAGCAGCACCATATAGTTCAAGATAATTATAAAGATAGAGCTGTTACTGGAATTGCGGAGTCGGCGCAAGATAAGTCAGCTTATGTTTCTATCTTAGCACAGAACTCTTTAAAGTTTAGAACGTATGGTGACTTTAAGTTAATCCCTGGCGCGGTGGTGACACTGAACATACCTACTAGGTCGAGTACGACGGATAATAAAGATAATGACTCTCAGTTATCAGGTAAGTTCTTGATATCGAGAATACACCATGAGATTGGATTGGCTAGTGAGAGTCCAAGGTACACTTGTGTTGTTGAGTGTATCAAGGGCAACTTGGAGAAGGGCGCATGACAGATACAAATTTAGGAAGTAGCTTTACTTGGTGGATAGGAAAGGTAGTCAACGTTAAAGATGACCCGTACTTATCCGGCCGAGTCCGCGTTAGAATATTTGGGCGTCACGATGATGTTGGTAACTTTCCTGATGACCAGCTCCCTTGGGCGATGCCTATCCAGCCTATAACCAGCGCAGCGATAGGAAGGATAGGAACGTCACCGCTCGGCTTACTTCCCGGATCCAATGTGATAGGCATGTTTGCCGACTCGGATCAGCAGTATCCGCTTATATTGGGAAGTCTCGGAAAAGCTGGAGATGCGGACGACGGTCCAGTTACAGATGGTGCTATATCTGTAAACTATGCCAAGGGTGGCAGCATGCCTTCGATAAGTCAACCTGGATCTGTTAACGATTTTAACGCTTATAGCTTGCTGTTCTTAGGTGGCGCAGCCATTACAGCAAAGTTATATGAAACGGCAGTGGGCCCAGACGCATCCACGCCCAATAAAAAAGGATCTAACATCACAGAGGATGTTAAGAAGAAATTACATAAGCCAGACTCACCGACGGTTGCATCTCTTGATCCCAAAGATAAAGGTAATGTATTAGACCATGTTAAGCAGGTCGATCCACAGGCCGTTTCTAGAGTACTTAAAAATGCTGTCGACAACTTGTTGCCCGTACGAAACATCATGCAGATGACAAGCCCCTCTGGTATTACTAATTTGCTACAGGGCTCTTTACTAGGTGGTTTTAGTGGATTAGCTTCTAAGATGGGTTTGGGGCCTGTTATGGGTCTTTTGTCTGGGGCTCTGGCTGTCGGTGGTCTCTCTTCAAGTTACTCAACGCTATTAAAGGGTGCGGCCGCCGGATTATTATCTTCGGCTGCAAGTAACGGTGGGATACCTCTACCGCCCTTGATACCAATAGCTACAGCAATAACTAGTGGGTCTGCTAGACCGCTTACTAGTTTGATTGTATCAGTTGCTCCAGCTTTATACACGCAGCAATATTACTCGGCAAGTTCAGATCCATATCCTGGGCATATACAGTGGAGAGGACAGAATGGAGACTTCTTATATACACTAAGAAATGGCGAGCCAAATTATGCATCGGCCCAAGAGCATATAGCCGCACACCACAGTGATATGTTGTCGTC
>Ga0304729_1000066_pt1 | contig 68411 bp, 99 predicted proteins | sample C_131016_MF_Meta_FD_190475 | JGI IMG/M metagenome (GOLD analysis project Ga0304729, IMG submission 190475) | Freshwater microbial communities from Lake Croche, Canada to study carbon cycling - C_131016_MF_MetaG (v2) (version 2) | ecosystem: Environmental > Aquatic > Freshwater > Lake | place... | reverse complement strand
TGCTTGGTAATGCCGCCCCTCAAGTTTAAACCTGTTGTAAAAGATCGACTCTTTTACGACAATTATCGATACTGTATGTCTTTCTACTTGGCAGAAGTAAGTGCCTTGAAAACGCTTGATCACGCATACATAAACGTCATTATCAATAGACGTAAACTTTGGCGCGAAGTGGCACATCAACGAATAGGCGGCGGAGTAAATATTAAATCACGGCAAACTATTGTTAGCCGTCGCTGGAAAGAGATTACCGACGACACCGTTAAAGATTTACATGAGCTGGCTGACATCTTAATTAAAACATCAATAGACCATAAATTTGTTACTTCAGTTAATCACGCTTATGTTTATACTAATAGTATTACGCTGTTTAAAAGAATAGTTAAATTATCTAATATACAAGATATTGGTTATTCAGAAGCAGTAATAAATCGCCCCAAAGATACTATTAAGTTAGCTAACCCCAAATATCCATATAGGAGTTATCTCAAAAGTGTTAAATTAAGTCCCAAAGAAAAAGAAAATATTATTAACTTCTTTAGTAATCAACAAGATTATATGCGAATCAGCCCGGCGTTAGTTAAATGGCTGCTTGCCCCATTTCATAGAACCCAGGATTACTTTTTTATAGATTACGACAGCGAAAGCTGGTTGTTAATGTTAGAGCTAGTAAAACCTGGATTAATACGAAAAACTGTCAACATTATTTCGGCATAAATAATGTACTATGACAACTTTCACAAACGAACTGTTATTGCCAACTACATTATACGGTTCCCCATCAGGTAACTACAACGGTACTAGCCCAGAATTTATTGGCAATTCTGTTCCAGCTGCTAATTTCTACAACGGACAAGGTGCTGCACAAACTGTTATAATTCAAACTACTAACTTTATTGGCGTTATTACATTAGAAGCTAGTTTAAACGATTGGCACGAACAGGCTATGTGGTTTGAAATTGGAACTTACGGTAATGCTAGTGTTCCTACCACTAATACAGAAGCTATTAACATAGTTGGTAATTTTGCGTGGGTCCGTGCTAATGTAACTGCGTTTACCGGCGGCACAATTAATTCAGCAAGTGTAGTTTATTAAAATGCGTACCATTGTCATTTATCCAGGTCGATTTCAGCCCGGTCATAAAGGACACAAATCCTCTTACGATTATCTAGCTAATAAATTTGGCGCTGAAAATGTATATGTTGCTACGTCCAATGTCACAGCACCTGTAACTAATCCGTTTAGTTTTGCTGATAAAGTTCAAATGCTTAGTAAGTTAGATATTCCTAGTAGTCATATCATACAAGTACGCAATCCTTATCAAGCAGAAGAAATTACAAAAGATATACCTGACCCAGAACATACAGCACTTGTATTTGCTGTATCTGAAAAAGACATGGGAGAAACTCCACGTTTTAAATTTGGTATCAAGAAAAACGGTGAGCCAAGTTATATGCAACCGTATCCAAAAGAAGGCAAGAAACTACAACCTTTGACCCGCCATGCGTATGTCATGGTTACCCCAACTACTACATTTAAAGTTCGTGGGGCAGATGCTAGTTCAGCTACGGCAATACGCAATATGTATGTGGCTGGAAATGATGCCGATCACAAACAAATTATACACGATTTATATGGAGTAGATGATTCTGCACTACAAGACTTATTTGACAAAAAATTAGGGGTGGCACAAAAAACTAAAGATGTTATATTGCAAGAACCTCCCATGGATAGTAATGTAATGGACACTCCTGCCCCAATACAACGCGAAAGCACAGAACGCAGGAAAAAACTAACAAAATTGCTGGAATCGACTATGATAGCCGAGCGCAAAGCCGCTTATTGCTACCGCTCTTTTGAAGAAGATTTAATCCCAAACTATATCTCCGAACGAGACAAATCTAAACATTACTAAAAATTTCACCGTGCCATGCTATGACACTAAGTATTATCATGGCAAGAAACTATAGAACAATTTATGAACAACATCATGGTCCAATTGGTAAGGATATTAATGGCCGGGCATTAGAAGTACATCACATCGATGGTAATCACAATAACTGCGATATTACCAATCTCAAACTAGTTACAATAGAAGAACACTATGCTATCCATAAAGCTCAGGGCGATTATGCCGCTTGTGCTATTATGTCTTATAGGATGGGATTGAGTCCCGAAGAAACCGCTGAATTATCTCGCAAAGCTAGACTCGAACAAGTTGCTGCTGGTACCCATCCGTGGCAAGGTTCTGCCCATAATAAAAGTTTAATAGAACGCGGGTTACATCCTTTTGCCGATAAAGAGGCGGCTCGACAACGTAATCTTAAAAGATTAGCAGACGGTACTCATAATTTAACCACAGAAAATAACCCATCTACTATATTAGCTAAAGCTGGCAAACATCATTTCCAACTTAACAATCCAGTCAATAACTTATTAGCGTCAGGTAATCATGCTTCTAAAATTAAACTGTCTTGTAGATTCTGTCGCAAGACAACTAGTAAAAATCAGTTCACTAAATTACACAGCACCTGTCAAGAAATTTTGCCGGTGATTGCGTAACTAGTAAATATTAGCACATATTTAAACAAGAGGAAATTATGTCAGAACAACAAACAGCAGTAGCAGCTCAAGCGACACCAACTACAGAGGCTCCAGCTGCTCCAGCTGCTCCGCAACAAGGCCAAGTACAAGTTAATATTGATTATTTAAAAACTACACGGGTTCACATTTGTATGCCGTGTTATGGCGGAATGTTAACTGAATCAACTTTCATGTCCTATATTAAATGGGCCAATACAGCACGTCAAATGGGCATTGATTGGACTATGGAAACTATGACTAATGAGTCACTTATTTCCCGTGCTCGTAATACACTTACAGCTAAATTCCTTTCTAACCCAGATTCCACACATTTAATGTTTATTGATGCTGATATTGGTTGGGAGCCATGGCACTTATTAGTATTGCTTAATCGCGATGTTGATGTTATCGGCGGACTATATCCTATGAAATCCTTACCAGTTAAATGGTGCGTAAACGGATTCGAAGGCGCAGAAGAAGGACCAGATGGCCTACAAGAAGTTACTAAAACAGGAACAGGATTCCTGTTAATGAAGCGTGGTGTATTTGAGAAGTTAAATGCCCATCCAGCAGTTAAACCTTTTAATTCTGACATTGGCTTGCCACCAGAGTTAAATGTATACATGAAAACATACTTTGACACAGCAGTTCGTGAGAACCGTTACTATTCAGAGGATTGGACATTCTGCGAAAACTGGCGTGATATTGGCGGCAAAGTTTGGGTAGACAAACGAGTACTTTTACGCCACACAGGCACATACGTATTTGACTTTGCTACACAAGATCAACTATACAAAGACTTACATGCATTAGCTATGAACAATCAACAAGCGGCTCAACAAGTAGCTCTAGCCGCTGGCGCTGGCACTACTGCTCCTCCAGCAATGGCAGCTCCTGTAGATGTTCCTGCTGTTACAGCTCCTAAAGTAGTAGCAAGTAGTAAAAAGAAGAAAAAATAAACTGAGTAGTTTATAAACGGGCAATAAGCCGCTAGAGCAATCTAAGCGGCTTTTTGTTTTCCGCTAAATATAGTAATGAACATTGAGCAACTAGAATCTTTCAATTTATCCGATGCTGTAAAGTTTCACGATAAACTTAACCCTTTGTTGTGGGATAATAGAGAAAACTTACATCCTGAAATTAAGGAACAGTTATTGGCTATTGCCGCGGATTTTGGCGATTATATTGGCGTTGATAATTTAAATTTAAAAGACATAACAATATCGGGTAGTAATGCCGCTTTTTCATATACTCCACATTCTGACATAGATTTACATTTAATTGTAGATTTGGGCGATGAAGAACACAAAGACATCTTCCGCGAATTGTTTGATGCTAAGAAATTTATCTACAACACAGAACACAAAATTACCATCAAAGGCATTCCTGTTGAACTATATGTACAGGATGCTAACCAAGCACATCACAGCCAAGGTGTTTATAGTATTTTAAATAATGCTTGGATAGAAATTCCTCGACGTCGTCATGCTGATATTGATGACATGAGTGTTCGCAGCAAATACAAAGATTTAAGTAAGCGTATTAGAGAAGCTATTAAATCTAAATCCGTTGAGCAAATGAATGCTGTTATGGAAAAGATCAGAGATATCCGTGGGGCAGGTCTAGCCTCTCACGGTGAGTTTGGTGCCGAAAACTTAGCGTTCAAATTATTACGCAACAAAGGCAATTTGAAGAAACTACAAAATGCTCGTAAGGCAGCCAAAAGTTTAGAGTTAAGTTTGAAAGAGCGTATTCGCCCTCCAGTTAATTATGGTTACGGTCAGGACTATTTAGACGAAGTTGGATTGACTCCAGATGGCACTAACCCAAGTACGTGTGAGTTTACTAACGAAGAACAATTGGATGAAGTTGGGCTAACTCCAGACGGCACTAACCCAAGTACGTGTGAGTTTACCAACGAAGATAATAAATCCGACAGCGATGTAGTAAATGACTTTGCTCAATTCTGTATTACTAATTTAAGATTAGAATCGCCTGTTAGGCTTAGACTAAAAAGAGACCCAGCTTGGTCCGAACGCAATAAAACATTTGGTCGTTACAATGGCGAAACAAATGAACTTGAAGTATCGTTAGCTGGTAGACATTTAATGGATGTGTTGCGTACAATAGCACACGAACTTACACATCAACGTCAACACGAGCGTGAAGATGTTCCTAGTCATGCTGGCGAAACTGGTAGTGAATATGAGAATGAAGCTAACGCTCGAGCTGGTATACTAATGCGTGAGTACGGACATCAACATCCAGAATTATTTACGGGGGCAGATTTAAAAGAAGGATTATTATCTGAATATATTTCTATGGGATCAGATAAAAATTTCCAAGAAGCAGAACCTTATAAAAATTATAAAATATATGTACGGAAAAAACCATTTGGTAATACTGGAATGTATACAGCACATACCGAAATAGATCGTAGAGAATTCGTAGGCAAAGGCACTAGTCAAGAAGAGGCAATTCAAGCTGCTCGTGATAAAATTGATTTTGTGTTAAACGCTCAAAAGAAAGTTACTGGGTCAAGTACAATTGATTTTAATGTTAAATTTGCCACAGATTTATTAGCTGATCCCCGTCAAACATTTTATGCTAAACTTGAAAATATTAATGGCGGACCTAAATTAGTTATTGCCGGTACAGACATTGCGTCTGATCCAGAATTATTGGCTGCTGGCGATTTTAAAAAAAGCTCATTACGAAACAGAGTCGACGATGAAGGACGCTCTACCCCATTGCCGGGTATTCCATTATCTGCTAAAAGTTTAAGAGCTGGACAATGGATAGCCAACGGTAGATACGCTATCGGCAATGAAACAACAGACAGCGATGGTAATCGCATATTTGATTTAACTTATCATAGCACAGCACATACTAAAACTGATAAATTAAGATTAAATCAACCAGCATTTACATTAGGTACAAATCGTGAAATTAGTGAAGCTACAGGATATATTCCAACTGCCGCAGAAGCTAACGACCCACGCTTTGAAATGGCAATTACTGTAGATATTAAACCGGGTGCTATTGGTAAGAACGCTAACAAGTTATTGTTAAACACAGACAGCCAAGGGCACCCACAAGAGTTACGTGCCGATGGTGTTGTACAACGTATGATGAATGAATATTTGGAGTTTAAAAATGCGAATTGATGAAATTTTAACAGAAGCAGTTAAGCAACGCTTGGATGCTAAGTGTTGGAAAGGCAAGCACAAAGAAGGTACTAAGATTAAAGGCGGGGTTCGTGTAAACAACTGCGTACCTAACGAAAGTACAGAGCTAGAAGAAGAGTTTGATCTTATTGAATCAATCATCGATAATCTTGCTCTACACAATCAAGTGGACGCAGAAGTAATTTGGGAAGATTTAGAATCTTTGTCTGACGACGAATTGTATGTATTTGCTACTACAACTCCAGTTATGGAAGATTGGCAAAAGGCCAATAAGAAAGACAAAACTGACGGCATGAGTCAAAAGGCTGTAAATTCTTATCGCCGTGAACATCCTGGATCAAAATTAAAAACTGCTGTAACTACCAAGCCCAGCAAGTTAAAGAAGGGCAGTAAGGCATCAAAGCGTCGCAAGAGCTATTGCTCACGCAGTCGAGGACAAATGAAAATGCACAGTATTAGCTGTGCTAAAACTCCAGACAAGGCCATATGTAAAGCACGTCGTCGTTGGAACTGTGAATGATATTAAATGATTTTACTGTTCCTAAAACAAAGTATAGCAACGAACAATTAGATGCGGTGCTGGTCGAGCTATGCGAAATTATTTTAGAAGGTAAACAAGATAATCCAGACTTTTATGGTTCGGTATCAGCCGCTGTTATTGACCCTAAAGGTAGATTAGTCACAGGATTAAACTACGTATACGGTAACTATCGCATACACGCAGAACGTGCTGCTATAGACAAGTACGAAAAAGAATACGGCGAACTTCCTAGGGGTAGTATTGTAGTTACTACGCTAAGTCCGTGTTCAGACAGAATGGATAGTCGCTATGAAGAATCCTGCGCAGATTTACTAAACGACAAACAAGTTAAAATTGCTTATTGCGGATACAACGATCCTACACAAGAAAATACACAAGACAAATTTGTTACTATTATTACAGAAAATAGTAAGATCAAAAAACTATGCGGTAAATTTGCTAACACATTTTTAAAAAAAGATATTGATGAAAACTTTGCCGATGGCAAGGGTCCAGGTCGTCCAGGAGATAGTCAACGTCATGGAATATCAAAGGGTGCTAGTATGGCTGAGTTAGAAAAAGCAAGCCACTCAAAAGGACGCAAAGGACAGTTGGCTCGCTGGCAGTTAAATATGCGTCGAGGCCGTAAAAAATGAGATTCTTTGAAATAGCCCGCATACCAAAAAGCCAATTAGATGGGTGGGGCGATGCCGATACCATAGCACCACAGCAAGAGCCCAAAGGTTCTAAACCGTTACCTGGTGGCAGCGGATACAAATATCATGTTGATCGCAAGGGTAATTATCGTATAGAAATTACTTTGTATGATCAAGGCAAAATTATTGCTGAATTAGATTTAGAAGAATTAGGAGCTCCTATTCAACTTTGGCGAGTTGAAACTGTTGTTGCTACTCCCGAATATCAAGGGCGAGGACTAGGTATGTCTTTGTATGGAATAGCCCTAAGTATTTTAAAATTAACTTTAGTAGCAGGCGAAACACAAACTCAACACGGCGCTAGACAGTGGCTTAAACTAAGTCAAATACCTGGTGTAGAAGTTATGGGCATGAAAACTGCTCCTAAAAAAGATTATAAACCTGGGCCAGATAACCAAGTATTATGGTCGGGCCCCGAATATCATACATATACATTCCCTGTAGGACAAGGTTCAAAATCAATGAAAAGTGCTCAGCGCGGTAATGGAATATATAATTCAGCTGGCGCAACTATGATTGCCAAATGGACTGGCAAATAATACTAAAAATATAATACGCTAAATACAGTATGAATAAAACATTCGTACGAGTATTAAGTGACATTGACTGTGATTGGGAAGGATTAAGTCCTATCTATCGTTTGTATGTCAACGACGAATTGTTTTCTGAGCGTACTTGGATATGGCCTGATAACGCACTACAAGAAATTATACAAGTAGAAGGTCCTCCAGGAGACTATACTTTGCGCTATGAGTTAGTTGAGCCGCATTTAGCACAATTTAAAGTGGGCAGTTTATCCACAGATTACGGCCCTGTTGAAATTATCGATAATCTACACTTTAGGATTACAGCATGAAATTATATGAAATTGTAGGATTAAAAGAAAACGCATCCGCTGGCTCAACGGGCACAGGAAGCATTGCAACGGTAGCAGCGCCGCTAGGAGCAATACAACGAAGAATACCGCAAGATAGTATGTTTTCAGGTAAATATACTACCGACGCAAATCTGACGCCAAATACGCCAGATTGGATGAAAAAATTTAAACGGAAGAAATAATGTTAGCTGACTTATTAAAAATTTTACTTGCTAGTGATTTTGCTTACTACTTAAAAGCACACTTCTTCCATTTTAATGTAGAAGGAAAAGACTTTTATCAATATCATAAATTCCTACAAAAAGTATATGAGGACGCATATTCTGCTGTCGATCCAATAGGAGAATTTATCCGCACCTTAGATGAATACACACCCGCCAGTCTTACCAGATTCCATGAATTATCTCGTATCCAAGACCAAACTAAAGTGCCACGTGCACAGCTCATGCTTGAAGAATTGTTATCTGATTCTTATATTATGGTCACCCTTCTTAATGAATGTTTTGCGGCTGCTACAGCAGAGAACAAACAAGACATTGCTAATTTTATCGCTGAAAGATTAACTGCTACTAACAAGTATATCTGGATGCTACAAAGTTTTTTGAAAGAAGCTAGAGCATAATATGAACTATGATTTTAGAAGCATCGTTGAAAAGTTAGCTATTCTTGAAGGTCGCATCGACCCGTCAAATAACGAACCTTTGCCTGAAGCAAAACAAAAGAAGCCAGCACTCTTTAATAACTTAAAAAAGAAAGAAGAATCTGCTATTCCTATGGTCGGCGGTGTTGAGTTTGCTGAAGATAAAATGGAAGAAGATGTATTAGGTCGAGTTAAAGCAAGTTTAGCTGATTATTTAAAGTCTGCAGAAGAAAATATTAAACAAGATAGCGATTTAATTGCTAAGAAAAAACAAGATTTAGATTTAAAGAAAAAAGAATTAAAAGATTTAGAACTACAAGTTAATCAACACAAAGTTGAGGAAGCTATTCCAATGACATTAGAAGATCATCAGAAACTTGAAGTTGGTGATCGTATCTGTGTAACTGGCCCTAATCACTATGAAGGTGAGTTTGGCACTATCGTTGATTTTGGCCGCGGCAGTGATTTTATTATTGTAGATATTAATGGTGACATAGTTAGTATGCACGCTTCAGATGTTGAATATCACGATGACCAGGAAGATGTAGAAGATTGGGAAGACGACTACGAAGAAGTAGAAGAAGATCCAAATCAAACTCCATCCCAAGGCGAAGCTCCTGCGGGAATGACAGATCCTACATACGCAGAGTCTGCTCCAGTTAGAACAACTAACGTTGAATGGACATCAGGCGGCGGTAGTGTGTTAGTTGAAATTCACGGCGACGAACGAGATGGATTTTGTATTAAACGTGCTGGTAAAGAATTGCCAACACGCTTTAAGAGTTTAGAAGAAGCTGAGATAGCATTAGAAATGTTTACAGCAAGACGTAAGGCACAATTAGCAGCTGAAGAATCCGCTGACTACATCGACGAGGCTTAACAATGAATTTATTTGATATTTTCGAAGGTGCTATCGACGACCTCGAAGCACGTCGTATTGAAGATTTAAACGCTAAAATGGACGACTTAACTGCTCGTGCCAAAGCAACTACTGATTCAAAATTTAAAGAAGCATTACGCCACGAGTTTGTCAAGGCCAAAGCAGAGCGTGATAGCTATTACAAAATAAATGTAGAGGAAGCTGGATCTCCGGCACAACAAGCCGCTATTGCTATCAATATGAAAAAGCATCATCAAAAGCCTAAGACAGAAGGTGCTAAAGTTGACCGTATGCAACAGCATATTGCAAGTAGTGAAAAAGATTTAGGCCACAGTAAAAAAGATGCAGAAGCTATCGGATGGGCTACATTAAACAAGCGTGGTTACTTAGACAATAAGAATAAAAAAGATCATACAGAAGAAGCAAGTATGAACTGGGCATCACATAAGTCAACTGGACCTAAGTTTAGCGGCTATTTAAAAGGAACAGATCCTGCTCCTACAGAATATGGTAATAAAAGTTTTGGCGGTTGCGAAGAAGAAGAAATGGAAGAAGGTATCGACGGCAATATGACTGTTCGATCATCGCCGTTATCACAACCATTGCGTAAACGTAACTTTGTAGCAAAAAATGCTATTCAATCAGGTGCTGGTAAACACGCGAATCAATTGAAAAAAGCCGCGGCAGCAGGCCGTCATGCCAAACACAAAGGTCAACCTCTTGATTTAGACGAAGGCGATAACTTTTTAACTTGGGCGGTTCGCAATGGTTATAATCTTAACAAGCCGGCTGTATACGAATCTGCTCGCAATACATACAACGCATTAGTAGAAGACTGTGGTCCTGTTGCTCCACATGAAACATATTACGGTGCTATGGACGAAAGTCTTAAAAAAGGTGAATACTATATTTGGACTGTATATTTTGATGACGGTAGCAGTAAACGTATTAAAGTAACTTCCGATGAATTTGATCCATATGAGTATTATGCTAAACAAAAGAAAAATGTAGTCAATGTCGATTATAATTGGGAAATACAGCAATGAATGAAAACCAATATCCAATTACTCCAGAACAACAAGGTGACGAGGATTATAAACTAAATCCTTACGCACCCGTTTAAGTAATCACCCTAGGACCGTAACTTAGTTACGTTTGGTGTAGGCGGCCCCTGCCTTGGAATAACCGATTCGCTACCGGAAATCCCTAAAGTGGCACTTAATCCTCTACGCTCTTTAGTAGGATCAGCATATGGTATTCTATTTGGATTACCAAAACATCTCTTTTCGTGACTTACTAAATTCGACGAATCTATACTGACGTTACAATAGCAACATTTTTTAAATTTTATAGTTTGTCGTGTACGTGTTCCTTTTTGTTGAAGACGACCTTTGACAAATCCTAATGGGCAATTTACGGCTATTAAACTAATATATCCGTTATTAAACCATCTGCCACGCTTTTTACCCCTTTGAGCATCGCTACTTGCTTTAGCTATCTTGGCAGCTCGTTCTTGACCGTAGATATCGATATTGTTTTTACCGGCATTATGACCACCCCCACTCGCTCCTGTTTCCGGTATTCGATTAGCATATATTTTATTACCAAAATCATCTTGGGCATCTACTACATTCCAAATTTTACTATAAAATCTACTCCAATATTCGAGAACTTGTTTGTCTTCTGTTGATATTAAAATTTCGGTTCGAATTGATTTGCCAAACAAGGTTAACTGCTCGGACCAACCTATGCCCGAGCCTTTATATGTAATAGGGTTCCTTACTGTTTGTCCTAAATATCTTAATCCTGTTTTATTGTGGGTCTTTAGGTAAAGATAGTAAATAGTCATGCTGATAGTTCCTTATAAACTGTTAGAGTAGTTGGGAACTCCAATTCCGCGAACTACATCAATATTTAGCCATAATACTAGTATTGTCCAAAAATATCCTGTATAATAAACTTTTAAATAGGAGAATTATATGTCAGATCGTGTATTCACAGCAGAGCAGACTAAAAAGTTAGAACAGATTATAAATGAAGGAATGCAGGTCACTCTTGAAATCGAAACACTAACCGGCGGCTTAAATGATACTGTTAAAGCAGTAGCTGAAGAATTAGAAATCAAACCCGGCATTCTCAAAAAAGCAATTCGCATTGCACACAAATCTGAATTTGGCCGCACACAAGATGACCACGCACTACTTGAGCAAATTTTAACACAGGTTGGCAAAACGCTATAAATATTATAGTTAGCAATAAGAGTCGTTCACTTAAGAACATGAAACAAGGGCAGTGACCCATAAGTCACAGAAAGAGTAAATGAGTTTTGTAGACGCACTATATGACCGCGAACATGATCGCATACACGTTGTAGAACGTGTTGAAGGTAAACGAGTATATAAAGAATATCCAGCTGAGTATATTTTTTATTATAACGATCCTCGCGGCAAATTTACATCTATCTACGGCACACCAGTTGCCCGTTTTTCTGCTCGTAACTCCAAAGAATTTCGTAGGGAAGTTGCTATACAAAAAGGCAAACAACTATACGAGTCGGATATCAATCCTATCTTCCGTTGTTTAGAAGAACACTACAAAAACAAAGATGCTCCAGAATTACACACAGCGTTCTTTGACATTGAAGTAGACTTCCACAAGGAGCGAGGCTTTTCTCCTACAACAGATCCGTTTAATGCTATTACAGCTATTTCTGTTTACTTACAGTGGATGGATCAATTAGTTACCTTAGTAGTCCCTCCCAAGCATATGAGTTTAGCTACAGCACAGGAAGTAGCGGCAGACTTTGAAAACTGTATTGTGTTTGAGCGAGAGGAAGATATGCTTAATACCTTCCTTGACTTAATTGAAGATGCCGATGTGTTATCCGGTTGGAACTCAGAGGGCTATGATATACCCTATACAATCAATCGCATTACTCGTGTACTAAGCAAAAACGATACACGCAGATTTTGTTTGTGGGGCCAGGCTCCTAAAGAACGTGAGTTTGAACGCTATGGAGCAACCAGCACTACATTTGACATTGTAGGCCGTGTCCATATGGACTATATGCAACTGTATCGCAAATACACCTACGAAGAACGTCATAGTTATTCTTTGGATGCTATTTCTGAATATGAGTTAGGAGAAAGTAAAACACAATACGAAGGCACCTTGGATCAGTTATACAATAAAGACTTTAAAAAGTTTATCGAATATAACAGACAGGATACATTACTGTTAAACAAGTTAGATGTTAAACTACGTTTTTTAGATTTAGCCAACGAACTTGCACACGCCAATACTGTATTACTGCCAACTACAATGGGTGCTGTGGCTGTTACTGAACAAGCTATTATTAACGAAGCACACGAGCGTGGTATGGTTGTGCCCAATCGCGCACAACGTCTTATGGACGATGAAACAGCAGCAGCAGGTGCTTATGTTGCCTATCCTAAAAAAGGGATGCATGAGTGGGTAGGAGCAGTTGATATTAACTCATTATATCCTTCTGCAATTCGTGCTTTAAACATGGGAATGGAAACGGTTGTAGGACAGTTACGTCATACTATGACTGGCCGTTATATTGACGACTTAGTGGCCAAAGGTAAAACATTTGCCGGAGCATGGGAAGGTGTATTTGCTACATTAGAGTATACTGCTGTTATGGAACAACAGCGTGGCACAGAAATTACCATCGACTGGCAAGATGGCGAACAGTCAGTTCACTCAGCTGCAGAAGTGTGGGATATGGTTTTTAACAGTAATCAACCTTGGATGTTAACTGCCAACGGTACTATTGTTACATATGAAAAGAAGGGCGTTGTTCCTGGACTGTTAGAGCGTTGGTATGCTGAACGCCAAGAGATGCAGGCTAAAAAGAAAGATGCCAAAGATTCTAAAGAGATTGCATTCTGGGACAAGCGTCAGTTGGTTAAGAAAATTAACTTGAATTCATTGTATGGTGCTATTTTGAATCCGCATTGTCGTTTCTTTGACAAGCGGATTGGACAGTCAACTACGCTATCGGGTCGATCCATTGCCCGTCACATGGCAGGCTATATTAACGAATGTATTACAGGTGAATTTGATCACTTGGGCGATGCTATTGTATATGGTGATACAGATTCATGCTACTTCACAGCGTGGCCTGCACTAAAGAAAGAAGTGGCAGCCGGCAACATGACTTGGGATAAAGCAACTTGTATTCAGTTATATGATAGCATAGCAGATCAAGTCAATGCTTCATTCCCAGCATTTATGGAACAAGCATTTCATTGTCCACGCGAAGCTGGCGAGTTGATTAAGGCAGGACGTGAACTTGTTGCGTCTAATAGTTTGTTTATTACTAAAAAGCGTTATGCTGTATTAATTTATGACTTAGAGAATAAACGCCTTGATGTAGATGGCAAACCAGGTAAGATTAAGGCCATGGGTTTAGACTTAAAGCGTAGTGATACTCCTAAAGTTATTCAAGAGTTCTTATATGAAATTCTTGAAAAAGTATTAACTGGAACTCCACGTGATACTATTGTTGAGCGTATTAGAGAATTTAAATATGAGTTCAAACAGCGTCCAGCTTGGGAAAAAGGAACTCCTAAACGTGTTAACAATTTAACCAAATATGGTGCGGCTGAAGAGCGTGAAGGTAAGGCTAATATGCCCGGGCACGTTCGTGCGGCATTAAACTGGAATAATATGCGTCGTATGAATAGCGATAACTATTCCATCGCAGTAGTAGATGGTATGAAAACTATTGTGTGTAAGTTAAAACAAAATCCTATGGGCTGGACTAGCATTGGCTATCCTACAGACGAACAGCGGCTACCCGAGTGGTTTACTGAATTACCTTTTGATGATAGTTTAATGGAGGCAACTATTGTGGATCAAAAGATTGACAACTTATTAAGTGTATTAAATTGGGACTTAGCAAGTGCTACTAACACAGACAATACATTCCAAACCTTATTTGAGTTTTGATATGAAACTAAGCGAACTAGTATTACTTAAAAATCAAATTGATGCTAAATCAACAGGAGAATTGAGAGATAAAGTTTCTCAAGAACTAAATGAAATTATCTTTTTGATTAATTCAAAAGCACCAGAACATCAAGCTATTTTTGAAGAACGACAACATAGTATTCAAGAATCATTTGATACTTTTGAGCGGGAATTAAATTTATTAAAAGCTGAAATTAAACAAAAAATTGAAATAGCAGAAAAGACTTGGTTTGAAAAAAGTTACGACATTTATCAAATTGAAATGACCGAGGGCCTTGCCCATACATTTGAAGTTAGAAAACAACCTAGAATAGATCGTACAATATTTCGTTCTAGATTAAGAAAATATACAGACTGGAAATATTCGGCTATGTGTATTCGCCCAGCATTAGAAGATTTTGTTGACGATATGGTTGCTTGCGATCCCTTATATCTTATTGATTTAAGTCACGAACATTTGTTGCCAGCATTGGGCAGGTTTAATGAAAAATATCAAAATAGATTGCGTACATATACTGTAAACGAAGATTTGGCACACGATAATAAAATTTTAAACAGGATCCCAGATAACCAATTTGGACTATGTTTTGCGTTCTATTACTTTAATTTTAGACCTATCGAATATATTAAAAAGTGGTTAACTGAGATTTTTCAAAAGCTCAAACCAGGCGGTGTACTTGCTATGACATTTAACGACTGCGACCGTTCTAGTGCTGTTATAATGGTTGAAGAAATGTTTTGCTCTTATACTCCTGGATATCTTATCTATGAATTGGCAACTACTATAGGATATGAAATTGAATTTGTATGGCATAATGATCGTGCTACTACTTGGGTAGAATTCAAAAAGCCAGGTCAATTGGAAACACTCAAAGGTGGCCAGACTTTGGCGAAAATAGTTTCAAAACCGTTGTAAAATCTAAATAAATCTGTTATACTAACAACATTATTACATAAAGGAAATAAAATGCGTGACCACTTACTTGACCTTGTTTCACATACACTTGATTTGGGCTGTATCGAACAAGTTAAAATTACCGGTACTGATACCGAAACAAACATTGCTGGATTAGCCGAAGACCGTTCAGTTGTAGTAGAAGGTTCGTTTGCTGGTCCAGTAGCTGACTTTATTGGCACATTTGGTATGCCAAACTTAGCTAAACTTAAAATTCTGTTAAACTTACAAGAGTATAAAGAAGATGCACAGTTAATAATTAATCGTAGGGCAGACGGAGCTCTAGATCAGTTGAACTTTGTAAACAAAGCCGGCGACTTTAAAAATAACTATCGCTTTATGGCTGCTGAAGTAGCCAACGAACGTATTAAAACTGTTAAGTTCAAAGGTGCCAACTGGGGTATCGAGTTCGAACCTACTGCGGCGGCGATTCAGCGTTTGAAAATGCAAGCACAAGCTAACGCAGAAGAAAATAACTTCCAAGCTAAAACAGAAGATGGTGACTTGAAGTTTTACTTTGGCGACCATTCAACACACGCCGGAAACTTTATATTCCAACCTAATGTTAAAGGTACATTAAAACGTGCTTGGTCTTGGCCAGTTAAAACTGTTATTAGTATTTTAGATTTGTATGGTGATAAAGTAATGAAGATTAGTGATGATGGTGCGGCAATGATTACTGTTAACTCTGGACTTGCTACTTACAACTTTATTCTCCCAGCACAATCTAAGTAATTAATGGCTCAAGATAACTTAACTGTTAAACAGTCTGACTACGCTGTATTCTTACCAGCGTTGTCGGGTTTTTACGGCACTTACATAGGCAAACAGCGTGGCGGGCAATATGTTCCGCAATCACGTATGCCTACTAATATCCAAGATATGGAACAGCTTAATTGGCTTAACGCTCAAAAAGGCTTGTTTACATATAAGTGGAGTTTGTATTCCGCAGGACACGCTAACTTAGATCTTACTAAACAAGACTGGAACGAAGACATGATCCGTAATAGAGATCGTGCTAACACCTTCATCTTAGGCGACTCTGGTGGATTCCAGATTGGTAAAGGCGTATGGGAAGGTGAGTGGCGTGATCCTAACGGACCAGAAGTTAAAGCTAAAATGGCAGAATGTGTTGCTCGAGGTATTGAACACGTTCCGGCATTAAAACCAGACGGCACACCAAAGCATGATAAAAACGGCAATACCAAGTATGTTAAAATTGATCACGTTAAAGAATATCAAAACAAATTAAATGCGGCACAGAAGAAACGTGAAGCAGTATTAGCTTGGATGGATGGCTTAATGAACTATGGTATGGTTCTTGATATCCCAGCATGGGTAGAGCGTAGTCCTGCTGGCCGTGTTGCTACAGGCATTGAATCATATCAACAAGCAGTTGAAGCAACCAAGTATAACAACGAATACTTTATTAAACATCGCAATGGCAATTGTAAATTTTTAAATGTACTACAAGGTGAGAATCACGCACAAGCAGATGACTGGTACGCACAAATGAAAGATTTCTGTGATCCAAACATTTATGGCGACAAAGCATTTAATGGCTGGGCTATGGGTGGACAGAATATGTGTGATGTTGACTTAGTATTGCGTCGTTTGGTAGCATTAAAGTTTGATGGCTTACTTAAAGAAGGGCAACATGACTGGATGCACTTCTTGGGCACAAGTAAATTAGAATGGGCATTGTTATTAACAGACATTCAAAGAGCTGTTCGTAAGTATGTTAATCCTAATTTTACTATATCGTTTGACTGTGCTAGTCCGTTCTTAGCAACTGCTAACGGACAAGTATATCATCAAATTGATATTGAGGATCGTAAGAAATGGTGTTATCGTATGAGTGCTATTGTTGACGATAAGAAGTATGCTAAAGATACACGCAAATTCAGTAACGCTGTATTACAAGATAAATTAATTCATCACTTTGATGATAGCCCTGTTAGTGATAATTTACAGATTAAAGATATTTGTATCTATGCTCCAGGCGACCTAAATAAGATAGGTAAAGAAGGTAAAACATCTTGGGATTCATTTAGTTACGCATTACTAATGGGTCATAATGTTTGGCTACATTTAGAATCAGTACAACGTGCTAATCGCGAATATGATGCTGGAAAATGTCCTGATATGTTAGTAGATGAACGCTTTGATAGTTTATATTTTAAAGATGTTGTGGAAGCTATATTTGCGGCTCCGGATCGAGAAACTGCTATTGCTATCATTGATATGTATGATAAGTTTTGGCAAAGCATTATTGGTACTCGCGGAGCAACAGGTAAGAAAACTGTTAATGCCAGCACTATGTTTAACAGTTTATTTGAAGCAGAAGTAGATGAACATCCTATTGATGATTCTGGATTAGACGAAACTAAACTTGACGAATTGGAGAATAGTAATGATTGAAAATCGTATTAAGCATTTAGAAGAAGAACACCATAAGTTGGATAAAAAAATTGACGGATTAGAAAGTACTGGAGTATTTGATGACGTTGAATTAACTGATTTAAAAAAACAACGCTTACATATTAAAACACAAATTGTAACCCTTAAACAAGATAACGCCGAAAACGTTCCAATTAGTACAAAATAAAATGAAAAGTCTTATCGTAGGTATGGGCATTGGTAATTTGTACAAAGATGTACTTACCAAGCTCGGTCACGACATTATTACAGTAGATACTAATCCAGCAGTTAATGCCGACTTTACGGAATTAGAGCCAGCAATGTTAAGTGGACCTTTTGATACTGTGCATGTTTGTACTCCTAATTTTACACACGAACAAATAGCTCGGCTTGTTGCTCCATTAGCTCGCATTGTGTTTATCGAAAAGCCAGGAGTTGAATCAGAGTTAGCTTGGTTGAATTTGACTCAAGATTTTTCTGATACACGATTTATGATGGTTAAGAACAATATGTGGCGTAGTAATATTGCTGAGTTAGCGGCATCAGCAAGTAAAGCAAAAACAGTAAACATACGATGGATTAGAAAGAACTGTATACCATACCCAGGTAGTTGGTTTACTATTCGCAAGTTAGCATACGGAGGTGTTAGTCGAGATTTAATGCCCCATCTATTAAGTCTATATATTGCTATGAATCCTAAATGGCAAACCGAATCAGTAAATGGTAAGGGTGCACAAATGATGTGGGAGTTATCAAATATTGACAGTACAGAATACGGTGTTATTAATCGCAATGGTACATATGACGTCGATGACCAATGCCATATCGACTTTGGAAGTAAATGGGGATGCCAAGCTAACTGGCGTAGCATAGATGTAGAAGATAGTTCAATTGAATTCATCTTCCAAGATAACACCAAAGAACGTTTTGAACTTGGCTGGTGTCCCGAAGAAGCATATAACAATATGATCGTTGATGCTGTAGACAATGTAGATAACAAAGAGTTTTGGAATGTTCAACTTAAACAGGATCTATGGATCCACAAACAGATAGAAACACTATGAATGTAAAATTATTAAAAACAGTCGGCGATGGCAAGTTTATCGAAACAACCTGGCTTAAACCCTATATAACAGATGACGAGATCGAAGTTAAATCTATTTTAACTGGCGTATGCCGTTCAGACATTGATATGATGACGGGTAGTTTTGGTCCGTTACCTGATAATATGCAAGGACATGAAGGTGTTGGGCAAGTAACTAACGTAGGTGCGTTAGTTAATGACATTGCTATAGGTGATTATGTAGCTACACGCGGCGAGCCTGCTTATGCCGACTACTATAATGTTAAACAACAAGAATGGGTTAAAATTCCTAGTCCGGATCCTAAATACATCATAGAACCTGTTGCTTGCGGAATAAATTTGATTAGACAAGCACAACCTGAAATTGAAAAGCGTTCAGGCGATATACTAATCTTAGGCAGTGGATTTCTAGCGTGGGTAGCATATAACACGATTAAACTTGATAAATTTAAAAATAATATTGATGTTGTTGGGCGTAGTAACAAAGATATTTGGAATGATATATTATTAGAATCTATTCCAGATAAGAAATATGATATCGTTATTGACTTGAGTAATGGAACTGATATATTCGATAAGGATATACTAGCTAATCAAGCACTAATCATTTTTGGAGCACAAAAGCAAGTAACTACAGATTTTAGCAACTTACTTTGGAAAGCCTGTACTATGATATTCCCAAGTCCACGTAATCCAGAATTTACGTGGGTTATGAAACGTGCGGCTTATTGGATCGAGTCTGGACAACTTGACGTTGACAAATTCTGGTCTAAGTGTTATAATCGTAGTACAGAATGGCAACAAGCGTTTGCGGATGGTAAGGACCGTCCAAGCGGTTACAGTAGAGGTTATATCAAGTGGGATTAGACACTAACGAACGTCAAGCGGCAACTTATTTTGTAGGATTTGAAGTCGAGCATACTATTTGCTATGGTATGAAAACACTATTTGTAGTTGGAACTCCTTTTGTTACTGAAATTATAGACAAGGCCATTACCAACGAATGTAGGCACGTTTACTTTGGTACCAGTCAAAGTTTTAATCCTGAAGAGATTTCGCAAGCAGAATATCGTGCGTGGGATGAAGTAATTCTTCCGTTATTACAGTTAGGATACTGGGTTAGTTTAGATTTTGATGTTAAACACTCAGAAGGTATACTTGAATCTGGATACTGTGAATATGAACGTTTTGTTCCTATGATTAGTGTTAAGCTACCTTATATTAAACAGTTTAACTATAATGCTACACTTAAAATTGATGACACTACATGGGGTGCTACTAATCCTGGAGTATGGACACATCAGTTACACGACTTAATGGCTAACGACAAATATACATACTGGGATCAGTATACCCAGGATACGGAGATCAAATAATGGATCAAAGACAACAAGCATTAGCAGAACAAGCCAATCGCATTAAAGAAAACGCAGAGCGTAAGATTTGGGTTACATTCCGCAAGGAAGGCATTCATAAATACCCAGCGGCCGCAACAGATCCAAACTTAGCCACAGGAGACGAATATGATGTATCATTCCTTGCTAATCCTCATCGTCACATTTTTCATTTCAGGGTGTGGATCGATGTCTTCCATAACGACCGGTGTATCGAGTTCATCCAGTTCAAACGCTGGCTCGAAAATCTCTATTCCTCCTCAAACAATAATAATTCCGTTTTAGAACTTGACTTTAAGTCCTGCGAAATGATCGCAGATGACTTGTATGTACAAATAGCCGCCAGGTATCCTGACCGTGCTGTATGGATTGAAGTAGCCGAAGATGGTGAGAACGGTTGCCTCATTAAATATGAACTTTCTCGCCCTAACCTAAGTATTAAATATTAAGGAAACAAAATGGGTAAGCAACATTACAAACCCAGTGCTCGCGCACTACAAACACACGATGATCTCACTAAGTTTTTAAATTTCTGTGTTGATTTCGGATATCGATTCAATGAAGGAGATTTATACAACTTCAAGGCTTATGCTTGGCAACAATACAACAAATTTATTCAAGGCAAAAATGCTAAGAATATGTGGGTTGAAGATGCACGTCGTTTAGGAAGACCGATTTGACCGTTTTCTTAATCGATCTCGAAGCAGTTTCAACCAGGTACACGGGTCAGTGGAAGACTCATGTACCTGAGTTACTACGAAAGGCAGGTCACAATGTTCAAGTTATCTCTGGTCCTCAAGACATTCCTAGTGCCACTACTCCTGGTGCTTTTCTTAATTTTGGTGGTACCAATATATACAAGGCTAACCAAGTTGAGCAAATGGGCCGTTTATTTTGCGCCGGATCAGTTAGTCCTGGTGATCATTTCATTTTTACTGATGCTTGGCATCCTGGCATCATAAATTTAAAATATATGAGTGAGTTGTTAAAGATTCCTGTAACTACACATGGACTATGGCACGCTGGCAGTTATGACCCGCAGGACTTTTTAGGTCGTTTAATAGGTGATGCTCCTTGGGTAAGACACGCTGAAAAGAGTTATTTCTTTTCATATGATCACAACTACTTTGCCACAGACTTTCACATTAAAATGTTTGCTAAGAACTTATTTGAGGTTGAAGACAATGGTGCCAATCCTTATGTAACGCGGTCAGGATGGCCCATGGAATATATGGAAACAGAACTAGCACCATATAAGAATTTAAAAAAGCGAGATTTGATTTTATTCCCACACAGACTTGCTCCTGAAAAGCAAGTAGATATTTTTAAAGATTTGGCTACTCGATTGCTCCAGTATGAGTTTGTAGTGTGCCAAGAGCAACAACTAACAAAACACGAATATCATACATTATTAGGCGAAGCTAAGATAGTGTTTAGTGCTAACTTACAAGAAACTCTGGGTATTAGTTGTTATGAAGGCGCATTACTAAATGCTATTCCATTAGTTCCAGATCGACTAAGTTATACTGAAATGTATCACAATCATTTTAAATATCCTAGCGTATGGACAGAAAGTTATGAACTATATGATACATATCGCCCAGACTTGTGTCGAGTTATTATGGAAGATATCGAAACATATGAAACTCGAGTTCCATATATAGAAAAACAAGCCGATAGTCTTACCAAATATTTTTTTACAGCAACAAACTTGTTAACAAATATAAAATGAAAATTTTAGCATTTCAAAATTATTCAAACTTATTGACTTGTAAACCTAAATAAGCTATACTAATACAAAGGAATATATAAATGATAACAACAGACAAATTGCTAGTAGAAGAAGCACCGTATCATCCTGGATACGAAGATGCTGTGATTAACCCAAAAGATGGTCGACCATTAAGCGTAGTAATTCGCGAAAAAATGATTGCCAATAAAAAGCGATTTTGGGCTGGGGACAACATTAGCGAGTATGTCAGCGAAAAAGATAAGAAACAATTAATCAACGAAGCTACACAAGCATTTGAAAAAGTGTTAGATAGTTTATTAATTGATCGTACATACGATCCAAATTCGAATGGTACAGCACGTCGGCTTGCTAAAATGTATTTTAATGAAATTATGGCTGGCCGCTATGAACCTGCTCCAGATTGTACAGCCTTCCCAAATAATAGTGAGGATAGATATGAAGGAATGTTGGTTATACGCAGTGAGTTGCGTAGTATGTGTAGTCATCACCATCAGCCTGTCACAGGTGTGGCCTACATTGGTATCATTGCCGCGGAAAAACTTATTGGATTGTCCAAGTACACAAGAATCGCACAATGGTGTGCGAAGCGTGGAACTCTTCAGGAAGAATTGTGTAATGACATCGCAAAAGAAATAATGAAAGCAACAGGTAGTAAAGATGTGGGGGTTTACATTCAAGCTACGCATGGTTGCTGTGAGAATCGTGGTATTATGGCGCATAGTTCGTTAACTCAAACTACAGTACTTAAAGGTGCGTTTACTAAAGACGCTGGTACTAAGAAAGAGTTTATGGATAATATTAAGCTACAACAAGATTTTGCTCCTCGTTGATGAAGGCGTTAGTACTTGTAGCACATCCAGATGATTGTGTGATATGGGCTAAAGCATATATGGATGCTCATCCTGAACATGGATGGACCATAACTTATCTTACACACTGGAGATTTCACAAGCGTGGCCGTGAGATTGCTCGATATTGGCGCAAGAGAAATATTCCTGTGCGTTTTTTAGGATTTAAAGATCACGGTAGAGACTTAGGCACTAATAGTTTAATCACTTGGTCCGAAAAAGAAGCTATCGGGGTATTACAAAGGGCTACCGAAAACTATGATCTATTACTAACACACGGGGTAGAAGGGGAATATGGGCATCCGCATCATCGTGTTGTACACAAGGCTGTAAAAGATATCCTGTTTGTGAAGAAGATTTATTTTTCAAACAATCCTACAGATATGGCCTATCCTGTAGTAATTGAAATAGATGAATTGCCAAGACACAGAGCCGCTATAGAAGCTCATAGTCAACCTATTGCATATTATAAGGAAGCAACATAATGAAAGAACAAATATTTACAAACTTAACCGACGATATAGATTTTAGTAAAGATGCTCCTTGGACTAATCTTATAGAAGAAGATTATCATGTTAAAGTGTTCGAAGATATGTATCCTTGTACTCCTGGGCATTTGTTATTTGTGCCAAAATACAATACTATAAGTGTACTAAGTGATGCGTTTGAAGATGCTGTCCGTTGGGGGCAAAGTATGGTCGACAATGGAGAGTGCGAAGGATTTAATATTGGACTAAATTATGGAGAAGTGGCCGGACAAACAGTTAAATGGCCGCACATTCATCTTATCCCCCGTAGAACTGGAGATGTTGAAGATCCTATTGGCGGTATTCGTAATGTTATTCCTGGAATGGGTAATTATAAAAATAAATAGTATTACAGCGGTCTTTTGGATGTCACCCCGCTTGATAAATTCTGTCATCTATGCTATAATCTAACATAGGAGAATTATAATGGCACACAAGAAATATCTACCAAGAGCGTACAAATATACAAGTACCAAAGAATATCACGATGCGTTTCCATGCGCTTATCGTCAATGGCGGGCAGACAGTCATTGTAATCTAATTCACGGATACTCATTTAGTATGAAGTTTTATTTTGGCACAGATGATTTGGATGTTCGAAACTGGGCTGCCGATTATGGGGGACTTAAAGAACTCAAATCTGTATTAGAAGATCAATTTGATCATACATTAATTGTAGCACAAGATGATCCAGAAATAGCAACATATAAACTGCTAGAAGAAAAGAAAATGGCTAAAGTTGTTATATTGCCCAAGTTAGGTTGCGAAGGTTTATCAGAAATGCTTTACAAGTATGTAAATGGCGTTTATATTCCCGACAACTGGGGTCCTGGCGAAGCAGAACGCTTATGGTGCTACAAAGTAGAAGTTCGCGAAACCCAAAGCAATATGGCTTATAGAGAAGGACATCGCGAATGGGACGAGGATTTATTCGCATAGCTTAAAAATTATTAAGTGCTCATATTATCAAGTAAATAGTAGTATCGTGTTTAAAGGATAATATGAGCAAAGCTAAAAAACCCACTGTTAACGAATATAAAATAGCAGTATTGCTACCCACTCGCGGTAGAACCACAGCATTAAAACTTAGCATTATTAGCTTGTTCAATCGAGTTCTTGATATGGACAATGTACAAATCATCTTGGGTTTTGACAATGATGACCAAATAGGATTCAATTTCTTTACAGAAGAAATCCAGCCTTGGATGGATAGTAAAGAAATCAACTATGTTGTATCACAATTTGATCCAATGACTTATACTGGATTGAATCGTTACTACAACGGACTTGCTACACTAGCATCTGCTGATTGGTTGTTTGTATGGAACGACGATGCCCTAATGGAAACTACCGGGTGGGATAGAATTATTGACAAACATACAGGCGAATTTAAATTACTCAAGATTCACGTTCATAGAGAACATCCATATTCTATTTTCCCTATCATTCCCAAAGAGTGGTTTAACTTATTCGGGTATCTATCACGTCATCAAATGACTGACGCAGAAGTTAGTCAAATGGCATACATGATGGACTTAATGGAAATTGTAGAAATTTATGCTACCCACGATAGAGCGGACTTGACTGGTAGTAACAAAGATACTACCTTTAAAAATCGAGAATTATTAGAAGGTAATCCCAATAATCCCAAAGACTTCCATTATCCAAGTTATGTTAGTGCTAGATTAGCCGACTGTGCTACTATTATTGCTTACTTAAAATCTCAAGGTAAAGACACTAGCTTTTGGGATAATGTTGTGGCTGGCAAACAAGACCCCTGGGTTAAGATGCGGGCCAATGACATCAATAAACAAATGACAATATCGGCTCCTGTATAATGAGTAAGATAACCGAAAGCACACATTTAGATCGCTGTTTAATTACAGGTGAGTTTGTTACTAAAGTTTTAGACTTTGGCCAACACGCTTATGCCGATACATTTATCGCAGAAGATCAGTTGAATATGTCCGAGCCAGTATTCCCACTACAACTACATTTAAATGCTAACTCGGGCGGATTACAATTAGGTTATGTTAGTGATGCCGAAGATCGTTACAATTTGTATAGCTATAGTTATACCTCTAGTAACAGTAAAACTGCTCGCAATCACTGGGATGAATATGCCGATACTATTAAAAGTAAATTCAATACTGAAGGACTTGTAGTAGAGATTGGCAGTAACGATGGTTATCTGATCGGCCATTTTACTAGTGATAAGATTAAAGCTATTGGTATTGACTCCAGTGCCGCTATGTGTGACATTGCTAAAGAACGAGGTGTAGAAACTATTAACGAATTGTTTACTAAGGATGTTGCGGCAGCCCTTGAAATAGCTGAAGGTCCAGCTAGTGTTGTTATGGCAAACAATGTGTTCAATCATGCTAATGATCCTGTTGCCTTTGCTAGTGCTGTAGCCGATTTGTTAGCCAAAGACGGAGTGTTTGTATTTGAAGTTCCTTATTGGGCGAGTATGATCGAAAGCGAACGTTTTGTTGATATGGTTTATCACGAACACATTAGTTATTTTACTGTTAAGAGTATTTGGAACTTGTTACAACAAGTAGGTATGGAAATAGCAGACTTTGATATTGTTGATTATCACGGGGGTAGTCTTCGTGTTATTGCTAGACACAGCACCGATAACGGAATGCCGTTTTTGGTTCGTGGTGCTATTGAAAACGAAACTGCCATGGGATTGTTTGATACTAAGTTTTATAAAACACTACAAACTAAGTTTGAAACCCATCGTAACAAGTGGCTATTAAACTTTTATGAAATATTGTCTAAAGAACCCGAGGCTGTTATTATTGGTGTAGGAGCTGCTGCCAAAGCTAACACATGGCTAACTTGGCATGGGCTTAATAAAACACACTTACATTGTATTACAGATGCTAGTGAGTTTAAGCAAGGCAAGTATACTCCATTAAGTCGTATTCCTATTCGAGGCGACGAAGAGTTTGCTCGACATACCAATCCTTATGCTTTAGTACTAAGCTGGAATATCGGCGAACCATTAAAACAAGCATTACTTAAAATCAACCCTAACACAGAGTTTATATCACAATGAAACATTACAACATTTACAACAACACAGAACCTAAGTTAGGTCAATTTACAGACGACCGCGGGAGTATTACCGATATCTTCCATTTAGTGGATATGAACTCTGGTTGCCTTATTACTAATACACCTGGTGCTATTCGTGCTAATCACTATCACAAGCTGACTACACAGTATACCTATATACTTACAGGTTCTATTGATTACTACTCTAAACCTGTTGATAGTGAAGAGCCAGCTAATGTTATTACAGCAGGACCAGGCGAATTTATCATCTCTGAGCCTAATGAAATACACGCTTGGCGTACAGGCCCAGAAGGTTGTACTCTTATTGCGTTTGCTCAAGGTCCACGCGGCGGTGAGGACTATGAATCAGATACTATCCGTGTAGAATCTATCATCCCTAATGTATAAAAAAGCAATCATATTCGGAGCTCACGGTGGAATAGGACAAGCAACAGCAGAACAGTTCCTGCGAGCCGGTTATGTAGTTGTTCCTGTTCACCGTGGGTTGCTGGATTTTACAGATCCTAAAAGTAGTAAAGCTGCGTCAGATTTATTAACTGAAGCTAATCCTGATGTTGTTATTAATTGTGTTGGACACTTTGATAACGGTAATAGCGAATCACACCACGCAACATTTAATATTAATGTAGGATCAAACTGGTCTATTATTAAACATTACATTGATAATCCAGGTAAGAAACCTGTTAAAATTATTATGGTGGGATCAAGTGCTTACAAGTCAGGACGCAAGGCCTACATTTTGTACGCGGCCAGTAAAGCAGCACTATATAATGTATGGCAAGGTGCTTGCGATTATTTTAACGATAGTAATGTTACTATAGGGTTAATAAATCCAGTAAGAACACGCACCCCAATGATAGATATGTCAACTCCAGCTTTTTGTTTAGAGCCTAAGGATGTAGCATTAGAAATAGTAAGCATGGCATCAACACAGACTAATCAACTTGTTGATATGAAGTACCCAGAGGAGAATTAAATGAAAATTGGTTTAATAGGACGCGGCACAGTAGGTAAAGCAGTTTACGAAGGTTTAAATCATTTAGGTCATCAAATGAGTTTCTTTGATCCGGCATACGAAGGATCTCTATTACAAGATATATTAGATACTGATTGTGTATTCCTGTGTGTTCCAACCAATCAAGCAGAAAACGGTGATTGCGATACAAGTATTGTGGAGCGAGTAGTTACTGAATTAGATCAAGCTGGCTACAAAGGTTTGGTAGCAGTTAAAAGTACAGTGGTTCCGGGTACAAGTGACAGACTAAGTGCCGAACATCCAAGTTTGCGTATTTGTTCGGTGCCAGAATTTCTCCGTGCCAAAACAGCATTAGCTGATTTTATGTACAATCATGATTTGCTAATTATCGGTAGTGACCGTGAAGAAGATTTTGATATGATTAAAGAGATTCATGGTAACTTGCCACGCAATGTTGCGTGTGTTAAACCAGCTGAAGCAGAAGTTGTAAAGTATTTTAATAATGTAAACCATTCTGTACAAATTATCTTCTCCAATATTGCCTATGATGTATGTAAAGCTCTTGGCGTAGACTACAATAATGTTTACAATGCTATTATTAAGCGTGATTGCTTTAATCCAGCATACTTGATGTGCAACGAGAACTTGCGTGGATTTGGCGGACATTGTTTACCTAAAGATACATCCGCATGGGCTAACTTGGTCAAGAAGTTGGGATTAAATTATACAATGATTGATGCTGTACAAGAAGATAATAAAGGTTTGTCTAAATGAGTAAAATTCTAGTAACAGGCGCTAGCGGCTTATTGGGCACAGAATTCTGCCGCCAACTTAAAGAAGTTGGACACGAAGTATGGGCGGTAGATAATCACAGTCGTAGTACAACTATTCCACCTTGCGACCATTGGGTTAAGATGGATTTATTAAACGATGGTGCTTTTACCGGCTATGTTGAATTACCTAAAGACTTTGAATACATTTATCACTATGGTGCTATCAATGGCACAACAAACTTTTACAAAATGCCTAATAAGGTATTAACTAATAACTTTATCTCTGATATTAACATTTTTGAGTTCGCTGGCAAATGCACAAATTTAAAACGTTTGGTATATGCTTCAAGTAGTGAAATTGTATCAGATGATCCTACAAGTCCGTTAGCAGAAAACACAGACGTATTAATTAAAGATATACACAATGCTCGCTGGAGTTATCGACTGGCTAAGATTACCTCTGAGAATTATTTGGCTAACTCTGAACTGCCATATGTTATGATCCGTTATTTTAATGTATATGGTGAGAATAGTAAACAAGGACACTTTTTGGGCGACCAAATCAACAAGATTAAAAACGGTATCTTCTCTGTAATTGGTGGGCAGGAAACTCGTAGCTTCTGTCACGTAAGCGATGCTATTCGTGCCAGCATTTATGTTGCCGAAAATATTAACCGCGAAGTGGTTAATGTGGGTAACGATCGTGAAATTTCAATTGGTGATGCTGTTAAAGTTATTGCTGCTGTAATGGGTCACTCAGATGCTGTGTTTGAGCAATTACCAAGTATGCCAGGTTCGGTCCAAAGTCGTCGTCCAGATATTACCAAACTGCGTTCGATTATGCCCGACTACAATCCAATGTCGTTTGAAGAAGGTATTCGTCAAATTCTGTCGTAATCACTTGACGACCTAAATACAAGTGTGTATAATACTTGTATGGACCATACTAATTTAACTTATAAAGATGTAGAATCGTTATCTAACGAAATACTACGCCAAATGAACAAAGACGGCTGGATGCCAGATTATGTCGTAGGATTAACTCGCGGCGGATTATTACCAGCTGTTCTTATTAGCCATTATTTGGATGTGCCAATGGAAACACTTAAAGTATCTTTGCGTGATGGCCAAGAACAAGAACACAACTGTTGGATGGCGGAAGATTCTGCCGCAGGAAAAAATATCCTTATTGTAGATGATATTAATGATTCCGGGGCTACACTTAACTGGATCAAAAAAGATTGGGCAGACAGCGTTGCCTCTGCTGACTGGAATAATATCTGGAATGTGAATGTTCGCTTTGCTGTATTGTTAAACAATGAGCCAAGTGAATTTAAACGTATTGATTATTCAGCATTAGAAATTAATAAATTAGATGATCCACGGTGGGTCAATTTTCCCTGGGAAAACTTTTGGTTTAAATAACCGTCGCAGTTAAGTTATAAATTCCCAATGATAGCCTGCCGCTGATTTACGGTAGCCTCTTCCTATTATAGAATCGGTTATATCTCTAGGACATTTTAATCCTACATATTCTGCGGCAGCTTTGAGTGTTGAAAATTCTAACCCGAGTTCAATACATCTAACTGGACTTGGAGTTCTGGGAGATTGTGAATTACTTTTAGATACAGATTTGTTACCTAGGATATAACCACAAGGGATTTCTTCCCCATGTTTAATCCTAATTTGATCATCGGTTATTGGATTATAATACCATTTAGTGCCACAAGCTGACTTTGACCATATGTCTATATTTCCAGGAAGTTTACCTTTCTTTGCGGCACTTATATTCTGACATTGTTCTATCGGTCTCTTCTTACCAAAAAATGGATGTAATTCTCCTTTGAGGCCTTCGTTATTTTTAAATCGTTTTTTTCCATTCGGTAATCTATACTGCTCGTTTAGTAATAGCGGATTACTCCAGTGCTCATATATAAAATGTTGTTCAAAATCGTAAGCGTCATTACCGTCATAAAATTCTGCTATAATATACCAATCATACTCATCAAATTTTGGTTGTACAGTTGTTGACGAAGTTCTATACTTAAATAAGTCTATATGCGACGGAGTAGTATTAGCTTCTCTATATCCAATATAGAATTCTTTGGTTATTTTGTGTATGCCTAAATAAACATATGGCATCACTCTAGTTGAGGTATAAATAATCATGCTGATTGCTCCGTTAAGCGTTAGAGTCGATGGATACATTCAATATCGCGATCGACACTTTTATTTAGCCATAACACTTGATTAAATCTAAATATATGTGTATAATTAAGCATAAACATATCAAGGAACATATAGATGTCAAAACTTAAAGTAGCAGAACTATTTTATAGTATACAAGGAGAGGGAAGATATATGGGGGTGCCATCAATCTTCTTAAGAACCTTTGGTTGCAATTTTAAATGTTCTGGTTTTGGTATGCCCAGGGGTCAACTAAGTACAGAAGCTGATGGAGTTAGTCCTGATGGATTTACAGCATATGAAGAACTACCATTAGTTAGTACTGGCTGTGATAGCTATGCTTCGTGGGATCCACGCTTTAAAGATTTAAGTCCGTTATTAGAAACAGATTTAATCGCTGAACGCATTGTAGAAATGCTACCTTATAAACAATGGGCACATGAGCATTTAGTTATTACAGGTGGCGAACCTTTGTTAGGCTGGCAACGAGCTTATCCTGATTTGCTAGATCATCCTGATATGAAACTATTGCGTGAAATTACATTTGAAACTAACGGCACACAAAAGTTAAGCGAAGAGTTTAAAAACTATTTAAATAACTGGCAGTTAGATGGTATTGGTAAACCTAGACAAGTTACATTCTCTGTAAGTGCTAAACTAAGTTGTTCAGGAGAATTGCGCGAAGAAGCTATTAAGCCAGAAGTAGTTTGTGACTATCAAGAAGTAGGATACACTTATTTAAAATTTGTAATTGCCACAGAAGAAGATGCTGAAGAAGCATTAACAGTAGCACAAATTTATCACAACGCAGGATTTAGGGGGCCTATCTACTTAATGCCTGTGGGCGGAGTTGAAAGTGTATACTCACTAAATAATCGTCGTGTAGCAGAGTTAGCCATGGCCAATGGCTTACGCTATAGTGATAGATTACAAGTTCCTTTGTTCAAAAACGCCTGGGGTACATAATATGTTAGACACATTAAAAAGATTATTTAAAAAGAAAAAGATCGCTGCTGTAGCAACAGAGCAAGTTAAATCTGCTAAACAGATTGCTACAGAAAAAGGTGAGGCATACTTTGAAATTTTAAGTATGGATATTGATCCCAATGATATTAACGCAGGTGCGTTTGAGTTTGACTGGAACGATAAAATGATTGCTGATCTTATTCGTCATGGTTATCAAATGGATCAACGGGACACAGATGCTGATATTATTGACCGCTGGTTTACAGCAGTATGTCGCAATGTAGTATTAGAAACTGCCGAACAATATGAAGCTATGAGCACCCGTGTTGTAAAAAGCAGAGACATCGGCGACGGGCGTAGCGAAGTTAGTTAATGCTAATATATGTAAACGGTGATGGCCATGCTTCGGCAGCCCAAGCAGTTAATCAATACTTAACGGCAGGCGAAGATCCTAATTTAATGTATATGGGAAAATTAGCACATCCAGAAAACTTAGCTGTTAGCTGGGGAAAGATGTTAAGTTTAACGCTTAAAGCTGGATTACATTGTGAAGCAAGGCCCAATAATACTATTGATACTATTATAAGTTCTACTAGACAACAGATAGCAGACAAAGGTACGGATGCATTAGTAATTATGCAATGGCCTGATACCACCTGTGGCGAATTGGAAATTTGGGATCTCCATCAAGAGCTAAACAATCAAAATGTCAAACACATATTCTTTAACAGTAGTAATACTATTAGAGATCAATATGACTGGGGGATAAATTATATCACCGATACTTACCAAAACATATTACAAACTGCCAATATCGAAACAGTTTCTCCAAATTCTATCTATTTTGGGCGAGATGGCCACGCTGTTTGGAACCGTTTTCTCTTAAACTATGTTATTAAACACAAATTCATTTGACATTTAATATAAATTCTGTTATACTGTTTGTATGAAATACGTTCTTATAGACACAGCTAATCTCTTTTTTCGTGCCAGACATGGAGCCTTTAGAGCCGCAGACACGTGGGAAAAGGTAGGGTTCGCACTACACGTCACTCTAATGGCTGCCAACAAAATGGCACGTCGCTTTGAAGCAGATCATGTGGTATTTGCTCTTGAAGGACGCAGTTGGCGTAAAGACTTTTATAAACCATACAAAGCCAACCGTACTGTAGCTAGACAAGCTCTCACAGAAGCAGAAGCAGAAGAAGACAAAATGTTTTGGGAAACCTATGATTCTTTGACTAAATACTTGTCAGAGAAGACAAACTGTAGTGTTATCCGTTGCCCAACAGCAGAAGGTGATGATATTATAGCCCGTTGGATCGCATTACATCCACATGATGAACACGTTATTATCTCCAGCGACACCGACTTTATTCAGTTACTAGCAGAAAATGTTAAACAATACAACGGTATCACGGACGAGTTACATACTATAGAAGGAATATTCGATGCTAAAGGAAAAGCGGTTATCGATAAGAAAACTAAGGAACCTAAGTCGACGCCGAACCCAGAATGGCTACTCTTCGAGAAGTGTATGCGAGGAGATAGCTCGGATAATGTCTTCTCAGCGTATCCCGGCGTCAGAACTAAGGGCACTAAGAACAAGGTTGGACTCCAGGAAGCGTTTGAAGATCGCACGAAACAAGGCTACTTCTACAATAATTTAATGTTACAGCGTTGGACTGATCCGGATGGATTAGAACATAAAGTATTAGATGATTATAGTCGAAATGTAACATTAGTAGATTTAACAGCACAACCAGAAGAAGTAAAAGCAATAGTAGATGCTACTATACAAGAACAAATTAGTCACAAAGATGTCGGACAAGTCGGTGTAAGATTTTTACAATTCTGCGGAAAATACGAATTGAATAAATGTAGTGAAAATGCCGAATCGTTTGGTAACTGGATGAATGAAACTTATAAAGGTGTATTAAATGGCTAAAGATATCTTTTGGACCACAGTAACATTTAGTATTATACTTGGAATGTTATTATTGGCAGTATGGCCTGCTGATAAAAATCAAGTAGTAATAAAATATGATTGTAGAATGCTAATGGGCGGATGGCATCCCGATGTACCATTAGCAGTACAAGAAGAATGTAGAAAAAGGAGTAGTAAATGAGTTTAGTAGCTAAACCTGTAATAGACAAACAATTTTGGATTTTACAAGAAGATAATAACAAAGTTGGCAATATTGAAGCTTGTGCCGGCGGGTATCAAGTTAAAATCAATAATCAAATAGTAGCACAATACAAAACTATTAAGTTAGTTGAGCGTAACATTAATGTTACATTTGAACCTGCTGTTAAAATAGAAAAGAAAAAACTTATACCAAATTCTGTACATGGGTTTCTAACAGCAGGTCGTGTATACAATCCTATGTGGGACGTTCCACAAAAATTGCCAGTATATACAAAAAGCAAAAAAAGTCGTAGCTGGTATGCCGCAGGTTGGTATACTGTTCGCAAAGGACGCCATTGGGCCACTATGTTAAATCCTAAACTAATCGTATTACAACGATATCCTTACAAAGGACCATTTCACACACCAGAGGAAGCAGAACCAAAATGATTTATCTATTAACGTATTTTGTTCTTGATCACTTTGATGCTCCTAGCATTTATTTTAAAATATTTTGGGGTGTTATTATTATTGAGATATTATTTTCAATAGTAGGATCCATCGTTAAAGCAATATCAAACAACTAAAAAGGAAAAAATATGACAAATATGTTTAGAGATTCAGATAAATTTATGACGGCCTGTGAGCAAACAATCTCAGGCATGAACGACGAACAATTTAAGTTATATTGTAATTTAATTACAGAAGAATATGAGGAACTTGCTGCCGCTATTGCTGCCGGTGATCCTGTAGAAACTTTAGATGCGTTAGTAGACATCTTAGTAGTTACTATTGGAGCAATTAATTCCATGGGTGCAGACGGAGAAGGTGCGTGGCGCGAAGTAATGGCCACTAATTTTGCTAAGATTGATCGTCAGTTAGGCAAAGTTCGCCGCCGTGACGATGGCAAGATTCTTAAACCAGAAGGTTGGGAGCCGCCTAAGTTACAAAATTTCCTAAAACGCGAACACTAATGCTACATTTACAAAAATTTCTCGACAGAGTTAGGGGAAATGATGCTCGTGGGGGTAAGGACTTTACTATGCCCATGAGTGAAGCAAAAGGCATGCATGCCGACTTAACCGAGCTATTATTAGAGCTTAGACTACTAAAAGAAGCTAAACTAAGCCCTAAAGACGAGATTATTGAAGTAAAAATTGGGGGCGGTAGCTTTAAATAAGGAAGATATGTATGTATATTATGGCTAAATAGTATACTACCATGTCACGTCCAAAACCTATAATCTTAGCCGAACTTACAAATAAGTCCACATACAAAACTGAACAAGTTTTAGCTTCAGACGGTGTGTGGGCTGTTTACTTTGACAGTCAACCTGTTAATCTTAAAACATCTAATATGTTAGTACAATATCCTGGTCCTAAATACAAAAAGGTTAACTTCTCTAATCCAGGCCACGCTATCAACTTAGCAAAAAAACTTAATGTGCAATTTAAGACAGATAAGTTTAGTGTAGTCTTACTTAAACAAGGCGACCAAGTTTATCCTTGAGATAATCTTATGTCTCGCAACAAACTTAAACTAACTGAAGAACTTGTAGCTCAACTCCCCGAGGCAAAACGCATTAGTCCAGAGTCAGCTCGCATAGCATGGTGGTTCAATCTTAGGCCCAATGGTGGTTTACGATTAACTAAGATGGGATATGAAGCTCTAGCTCATCAAATTAAACTAGCACACTACGAATATAATGTTGAACCACTTACTATAAACAGTAAGATGATTATTGCCTTGGATCGCAAACTACAACAGCCATGGTATTTGTATACGGTTAAAATGATGCCAAGAACTTTGGTGTTTTTTGGTAGCAAAGAAGCAATGATGGCCAATTTATATGGTGATTTAAAAAAATTTCTTGACAATTATAGCTAACGGTGTTAAACTTACAAAGTTGGTAGTTGCGTAGGGCGGTTAGCATAATTGGTGAATGCCGGCGACTCATAATCGTCAGATTGGTTTGAGTTCGAATCTCCCACCGCCCACCATATACTAAAATTTAATATTGTTAGATTTGTCAATGCTAAATAGCTGTATGGAACAGAACAAAAAACCAGTTAAGCAGTATTACTACTCCGAAAAAGAGTGGGCAAGATTAGGATGTGGCCCACGACCAGCGGAGCGCAATCGTAATAAATTAGTTGAGGAAACTCAACAAAAAGACAAAATAATCTATATAGATTAGGTATTTTTTAATAAATACTAGCACTAAAAAAACAATAGATTTACATGGAAACTTATATCATTAAAGAATATTGAGTAAGAAGTCCATAATAAAAGGAAAAAATAAAATGGGAATTTATACTCATATACACCTTGGGCGTGAAGCTACAGATAATGAACTTCGGCAACAGTACAAGAAAATAGCTGAGTTAGAAGCAGCAGGCATACCTGTTGGGGGTAGGACGCCGATTGGCGATGTTCCGTATTATAATCAACGCGAGTGGCAGACCCTTGATGCGGCTAATAATTGGATAACGTTTGTTAATTATACTTTTAATCCAGGGCCAATTTCTGCTGTAGTGGTACAAAATTAAAGAATTGTTGTAACTCCTTCAAATTGAAGGCATTGCGGACTCGGGTTCAATTCCCGACATCTCCAAAAAGTGCATTTGAAATAGTGTACTTTTTGGGGATGACTTGGCTTCGACGTGGTGAGATAGAAAAGAAGGCAACACAGTAGGCGATGACTGTAAATCAAGCAAATCTCGTAAATGCAAACGCAAATACAGGCGAAGTAACTGTTTCAGGTAAGAACATCAAGTTCCGCACTTTAGCAGCCAAAGGCCAATCTTTAGCAGTTTAATCACTGCTTAGGGTAATTATACCTCGTAACAGAAAATAGTAGATAGGGACTTCGGTCCCTATTCTTTTGATGAAAATATGTCAAAAAGAGCACATTTTTATTGCGTCACAGCAAAATTTGCTATATACTAGTAGAAGTACTAATATAGAAAGGGTCTACAATGAAGCTAATCACAGCAGTAATTAAACCTTTTAAACTTGATGAAGTTAGAGAAGGTCTAGCAGAAGTTGGTGTTACCGGACTAACTGTAACCGAAGTCAAGGGATTCGGACGTCAAAAGGGACACACCGAGTTGTATCGCGGTGCCGAATATGTAGTAGATTTTCTCCCCAAACTCAAAGTAGAAGCTATTGTGGACGACCAATTGGCCGAAACCACAATTGATACTATTATAAAATGTGCTAAGACTGGCAAGATCGGTGATGGCAAAATTTGGGTTACCACGATTGACGAAGTTATTCGCATTCGTACAGGCGAATCTGGCAAGGAGGCCGTATAATGAAACATCTATTAACAGCGTTGGCATTATTTGTCATGAGTGCTGTGGCCGTTGCCGCAGATGCTCCTGTACCTAATCCTGGTAACACAGCATGGGTATTACTTAGTACAGTATTAGTAACATTAATGGCTATCCCTGGATTAGCCTTATTTTATGGCGGTTTAGTTCGCAGTAAAAATATGTTATCGGTACTCATGCAAACATTTGTAGTATTTGCCTTGTTTGGTGTACTATGGACTGTGTTTGGTTACACACTTGCCTTTACAGGTGGATCACCATTCATCGGTGGACTTGACAAGTTGTTCTTGTTAGGCATTACTCCTGACTCAGTGGCCGCAACATTCAGTAAAGGTGTTGTTATTCCTGAGTTGAGTTTTGTAGCATTCCAACTTACATTTGCCGCAATCACTCCGGCTCTTATCATTGGTGCCTTTGCTGAACGTGTTAAGTTTGGCGCATTGTTAGCATTCTTAACCATCTGGTTTATCTTTGCTTACTTGCCAATGGCACATATGGTATGGTACTGGGATGGTCCTGATGCTATTACTGATGCTAAGTCACTCGAAGCAGTTACAGCCGCCGCTGGTTGGTTGTGGGCCAAAGGTGCGTTAGACTTTGCTGGTGGTACAGTGGTTCATATCAACGCTGGTATTGCTGGATTGGTTGGTGCTGTTATGTTAGGCCGTCGTGTTGGCCTTGGTAAAGAAAATATGAGTCCACACTCATTGACATTGACCATGGTTGGTGCCGCGCTGTTGTGGGTAGGTTGGTTTGGCTTTAACGCTGGATCTAACTTAGAAGCCAACGGTGTTACTGCACTGGCATTTGTAAACACAATGGTTGCTACAGCAATGGCAGTTCTTAGTTGGGCAGGATTTGAAAAGCTGGTCAAGGGTAAAGCAAGTATGTTAGGTGCCGCTAGTGGTGCTGTAGCAGGACTTGTTGCTATTACTCCGGCCGCAGGCTTTGTAGGTCCAGTCGGTGCGTTGGTGATTGGTTTTGTTGTTAGTCCAATTTGCTTCTTCTTTGTAGATAAAGTAAAATGCACTTTTGGTTACGACGACGCACTTGATGTATTTGGTATCCACGGTGTTGGTGGTATTGTTGGTGCTATGCTAACTGGCGTGTTTGTTGCTCCATACTTAGGTGGCACTGGTGTATACGACTATGTGGCTAACAAGGTAGCAGACTTTGATATGGTTGCTCAACTTACAGCTCAAGCCTGGGCAGTAGGCACAGCAATAGTTGTATCAGGTGTAGTATCTGTAGTGGCATTCAAACTGGTTGACATAGTCATTGGCTTGCGTGTTAGTGAAGAAGATGAACGAGAAGGATTAGACATCACTTCACACGGTGAAACCGCGTATCACAACTAAAAAGGAAAGCATTATGAAAAAGTTATTATTAGCATTATTTGTTATAGCTGGTATTTCTACAGCCCACGCACAGTTATCAGCAAACCTAACAGCCACAAGTGACTATCGCTTCCGTGGTATTAGTCAAACTCAAAACGGTACGGCTGTTCAGGGTGGCGTTGACTACGCACACGAAAGTGGCTTCTATATTGGTAACTGGAATAGCTCAGTTAGCAAGCAACTCTATCCTAACGGTATAGGTGTTGAGTCTGACTTATATGTTGGTTACAAAAAGGATATCTACAACGGTGTCACGATTGATATTGGTAGTTACAATTACTTCTATCCTGGCGCTGTTAACTTATCCGGTGGTCCAAACTTTGATACTCAAGAAGCATATTTTGGCCTTGGTTATGGGCCAGTTACTGCCAAATATAGTTATTCGTTGGGCACATATTTTGGTATTGCTAATAGTTCTGGATCTGGATATGCACAAGTTGATGTAGCACAACCAGTTGTGTTTATCGAAAACTTAAATGTAGTCGCTCACTTTGGTAACACAAGTGTAGCTAAAAGTTCAAACTTAAACTACAATGACATTAATGTTGGGCTAGTTTATAACTTACCATATGGTCTCGATCTTGGGGCCCGGTATTATACCAATACCAATCAAGGCAGCGCATTCCAAAGTTTTAACACCGTTAATGGTAAAACTTTATACAAAGATGCGTGGGTATTTAATTTAACCAAAACATTTAATTAAGGTTGTATTGCATCGTAAAAAGGCTACTTCGGTAGCCTTTTGTTGAATTGTTGCGGTGCTTTCCTTGTAAAATTTGCTGATCTATTGTTAGCCCACTAAATAATTGTCTGTAATACTTTATAAAGGAAACAACAGAATGAAGAAAGTAATTTTAGCAGTAGCATTATTAGCAATGGCTGGATTAGCATCCGCTGTTGATGTTGGTGTTTATGGTCTATATGAAAAAGGCACCAATGGCAAGAGTCAAGATTCGCTTGGCGTATTAGTTGGTGATAATCTTGGCAAACTTAATCCAAGTTTAAATAAAGTTGGTGTTCGTGCCACTTTTGATCGTTCCACAACTAATGTAACAACTTTAAATCGTTATACAGCAACCGCAAGTTACGATGTATTTAAATTTGGTCCAGTTCAAACTAATGTTCGTGCCGGTCTTGCTTATTTAGATCCGCAAAGCACAAAAGCCAGTAATGGTGGAGCTGTTTTAGTTGGTGTTGGTGCTGTATATCCAGTAACAGCAAAGGTATCTTTAGTTGCCGAATATGCTTACCAAAAAGGTAACAATATCACTAAGAACTATAACGGTAATATCTTTACCGCTGGTGCTAAGTACTCATTCTAATTTAAATTAGAATATATCAAGAAAGGCCTTAGGGCCTTTTTTGTTGGGTGTTTATTCTATAGTAATATAATGACAAAAAATTATAGCGTAAATATCTATACTATGCAAGCACTATGGGATAAACATCCTGCGCTTCCTTATCAGGCCGTAGCACCGTGGCCGTTAATAGAAACCAACGGTAATTTAGATTGGGTCGCCGCCGTTGACATAATGGAAGGGTGGCTTGAATCAACAGTAGGTAAACACTACATTCGCTGGACTTGGAATATGTGGACTTTAGATCAAACACACTTATGCGGTGTGAGTTTTGCTCGCGATACTGACTCTACGTTGTTCTTACTTAAATGGTCAAACTGATTTATTAGGTTTTTCCATTAAGATATGCTTAATCACTATCCCCCACAAATCAAACTCATACCATTTGCTTCCAGCGTGTGAATATGCTGTAGGGAAAGCATGATGATTATGATGTAAAGCACTTCCTAATAAAATAAAATTTAACCAAGTATTGTTTGTACTTTGATCATTTGTATTATGGGTTTGATATCCCCACTTATGACAAATTACATTAAGCGCAGAAGATGTGTGAAACGCTAACGTAGTTGGCATTGCCCACAAATAAACAATCCATGGCCAACCAAACAACAGCGAGATTAACAGTACAAAAAATACCCAGCTCAAATATAATTTAAAATGATATTTATATAAAAACACTTGGCGTTTATCTTTGATTAAATCTTTAACATATTTAAGAGACGCATCGGTTTCCCAGTCATCTCCTAATTGTAATGTCCAAACTTTAAACGCACCCGTAACGTTTGGGCTATGTGGATCTTCGAGTTTGTCTGATTTTGCGTGATGTAGTCTGTGAGCTACAGTATAATGTATAACACTACCAAACCCGCCCATAATACTTAGTATTAACATTAACCAATCTGCCCAAGGCTTTGCTTTAAAACTTCTATGACAAAAATATCTATGCACTCCGATATCAGCTCCAATTTTGGATATCATAATATATCCTACTAAGCCAATAGCAAAGCCTCCCCAGTTAAATGATGTTATTAACCAATATAAAAAGAAAGCGTGTGAAAACAAAATTATCCCGCGAATTTTAACTCCAACAGGAAGGTTCCATTTATCTGGATCTAAATATTTTGTATTCATGGTGTATTTACTACAGTTCTATAGTGTAGTTTTTATATTTTTCAATGCTTCGATTTATTATTTTTGTATTATTGGCAGTAGGTTTAGTCATAACTTGTAACAAAATTTTAGGGTAATCAAAATGATAGTCACTGCCGTGACGGCATTTCATATCGTTGTACGCAAACCAGTTTGTTTCTGTGGGTAGGTTTATAAATTTTTTATCAAATTGTTCTGTTGGTGTGCCAGGAGTAGTAACATAAAATTGTGGTATTGGACTTGTAACATAAAAGTTAGCCCTAAAGCTCCAACGATCCTGATCTGCGTCGCGATGCGGGCGAAAATCTCGAAGACTTTGTACAAGAGTAACTCTAACTACTTTATCAATTGGCAAGGTAGAAATAGTCTTGTAAAAATTTGGTAATTTTTCTTTAATATCTACTACTGGGGCTAGCCACCCAGGAACTGACTCAGAAGTGCTATAAATTTCCATACCCTGCCACAAATTATTTTGCAATATTGAGCTTATGCTACTTGAGTTATAATTTTTAATTTTTGTCATTAGCGCCGACTGATTATTCCAAATATCCCAAAAAACATTCCAGTCATCGGGCTCAACTAAAGGAAGGTCGACAGGAGTTGCAATTATTTCAGACATTTTTATATTCCCAATTCTTCTTGTATTTGGGTAACTGGAATGATCATATTCAGTAAGTCTGGGTACAGTTTTTTTGAATCTTCCCAAAATTGGTCATATAACTCCTGAATATTTTCAAAACCAAAAAACTTATTTCTTCGTGGCATTTTATTAAAATATTTGCTATAAACAATTATTTTTTCTAAACTTTCATTAAATTTAACATTTTTAAAATAATCAGGATTAGCTAACATACATTCTATTATATCTTCTTTCATATATGCTGCTATAATTTCTGAATTCTGCATATAAAAATAAGGAAAATGCAATCTGTTGTTATTTTTACACCAATCTAAACAGATAGTAAACTCAGGCCCCATAACAAAAGATACACGATTATCTATTGTTTTAAAACATAAATCGCCACCACCTAGTATAGCACATTTGTTCATTGACTCTGCTGTTTCTAATAAAAATAATTGAAAATATCTAAAAATAGATCTTGATCTATATCCTTGCCCACGATATTCAGGAATTTTTTTATTAATAAAATCTACCATATCCACTTCAACAATTTTTTGTTCAATATTATGTTCCTTACAAAAATTATCAGCCCAAATCGTATCGTGATTGTTGGACGAATGATGTATAGTTAGCGCGGAAAAAGGAATATTATTTTCTAAGAAAGTTCTAGCAATCACCTCGGCATCAATTCCGCCACTTAAACATAATAACAAAGGTTTATCAGCTAAGGCATCAATTCGTAGAGCTGTGTTTTTTACTTCCTCCTTCCAAGACATTAAGGGTCGAATTACTGGATTAAAATTTATCTTAAACCGTTCTTCTATTATAGTCCCTGATAAATTTTGGTAATCGTATTTAAAATTTACAATATCATTAAGCATGACGATCAATAATTAAATCGCTGAATAGTTCAACCGCTTCCTCCCAAGATTTTACAAAAGGAGCTAATCGTAGACTGTAACACCACCTAGGAAGATCACTATTATTGACTCCTTGATGTGGTATATCTACTCTAACTAATGTTGGCCCGCTTACTTGCTTTTCGTGTATAAGTGTAACATCTTCTGGTTCCCAATATGTTAGCGTAGTCTTTCCTGATGTAACAAATGATCTACCTTCATTTCCATGATTTTTTTTGAACCACCTTAGTGAAGTGTTCTCTGGATTAGTAACCCAATTAATTGCGTATACTGGAGTTAGTAATTTGTTATCTACATAATATCCATCTAAATGTATTCGCATTGGTGAGGATCCCGGAATAGTATAACCCATCTGTGAACGTCTAGGAGTTAAATTTTTGCTACGAAAAAAATCTAACAATTCTTGAGAAAAAACTTCTTCACCTTCAAATAACTTTACTCTAGTAACTAATTCGTCTGGCGGCGGATATACTGGATCGACAAAGCCAGGTTTGAAGTGTGGGAAATCTAATTTTAAATCGTAGCAAGGTAAAAGCGTCATTTTGTTTTAACCAAGTTAATAATAAAAGCTGAAAAATCAACTTCCCACCACTTTTTACCAAATTGCCAGTCTGATGCTACGGCATGATGGTTGTTATGCCAGCCTTCACCAAAAGCTAGCCATGCTAGTACCCATAAGTTGCCGCTGTCGTCTCTAGTTAGATTTGGTCGTGTACCAAAAAAACGAATGTGAGCAAAAGTACCTAATGAAGCTATAGCGTGCCATAATAAAAAATTAGGAAACAAATAAGCATAAACTATAGCAAATGGATCAATACACCACAAAATAATTACATACGCTAGGTGTATTAACCAATAACGGTCGTGAATTTTCTTTTGAATAGGATCACGCAACAAATCTACAGCAAACTTAGGTGATGCTGTTAATAACATTGGAAAAAAGTGCATGAATAGGAAATTTTTAATGCCGCCGCTTGGGCGATGTGGATCGCGGTCAGTATCAGCAAAAGCGTGATGTTCACGATGTTGACAAACCCACTGTATCGGTGACCCAACTCCTGCTAAAATTCCTAACACAGTACCTATGCTAATAAACCACTTAGGTGCTTCAAAACTTTTATGACTAATGTACCTATGATAGATAATAGCTATTCCCCACCCACCAATCAGGAAATAAGCTACTAAGGCAACAAGCCAATCTACGGTTGTCCCATACATAATCATAGGTATAACACTCAAATGTGTTAAAATTTGAAAAAGAAGGATTGGGCTTTTATACCATTTAATAGAGTGTTTCATATTAATAAATTGCCTGAGATAGATCCATTAGATCTTTATAGTATTTATGGTGCCCGTATATTCGTACTTGCATGCGTTCACTATTAATTTCGTTAGTACAATGAATTCTGCCGTCGTCAAAATGCCATACCGAAAATGTTTCTTCGTCAATAGTTCTTTCGTTGCCGGCATTATCAATAAAATATAAATTGCCGCCGCCTGACGAAACATTTAATGTAATTGTAACACCGCCATTAGCATAATATTCGCCGTTAGTTTTTGGGCCACTATCCCTGTGAATAACACCAATACTAGGTGGCGTTTGATACACAAGCCTAATCATGCTTACATACTCTAACCCAAGTTGTTCTACTACAGATTGTAAATATGGCAATTCGCAATCGGTGCGATATTGCCATGGCTTATCAAACGCTACCCACAACGGGGTTTTATTACTTGTTTGATGCTGTCCTATCCACGAATCTTTTAAATCATTTTGAGTGGGATCGGGAGTAGTCATATTAACTTGATAAAATGTATTAATTTTATGTGGGCGTAATGTTCTACCTTCGCCTTCACCTTGCCATAGAGGAATATCTTTTTGTTTTTCAAATTTAGCCGAACTAAAATTAACACCGTTATCCCAAAATCCTCGATCGGTAGAATCGACAGCATGAGTAGTAGCCACTTTTATATTTGCTAATATGCCAGATTGTTTGATTTCATTAAACATCTTTTCTTTGTCAAATGTAATATTAATCGGCGCGAAGTTGGGCCATTGTGTTGTGGAATTCGTTGTCATATTTGTTATCTAAATGTTTATATAAACACCATTGTTTGGTGTGCTGAATAGTTACCGGAAATGGTAGTGTACTCCATCCGCGATATACTTCAGGTACTCGATTGCCTATAAGAGATTTGCCGCTGCTTAATTTCTCTAGGCCTTTTTTAAACCACTGGTTATATTCATTTACAGTAATAAGAGCAGTTTTGTAACCATGTTCTTGTGCTAGTTCTAATTGGCGAGGAAGCAAATACTTACCGTGATACCAGTGACCGCGCTCTTCTTTAACAGTATATCCCCTAGATACTACAATACATATATTAGGATTATCACTTAACGGGTAACAGCCAGAACCGGCAATATATTTATTTTCTTTGTCTAATAGAAAATAAGCAGCACGATTATTTTTATCAAATCTTTTTTGTATAAATACAGCATGAAGAAGAGTATGTGGCTTTTCTTGCCAATTCTCAAAATCCATATTTACAGTAGCCTTCATCTCGGTATCAGAAATAGAATTTTGGCAAAATATTTCTAACTGTTCTTGATTAAAGTTGCTGTCAACTAAAATTACTTTCATAACACTACTTATTTAAATAACAAATGCTCGATATAATTAAATTAAAGTTTGATCCTGACAAGTGGACATTTTCTTCTGGAAACAAAGTTCGTACGATTTTATTTGTTGCCAATGTTGTTTGTTTATATTGGTTGTTTACTTCTTTCAGTTGGACAGGGTTAGGTATTGGTATTATAGGTCATATACTGTTGGCCAAAATTGGCGGCGATATCGGAGTACACAGATATTTTTGCCACAGAAGTTTTCGAGCTAAGACATGGGCAGAGTGGCTTTTTTTATTTTTAAGCATTCCAATTAGTTTTGGCAGTCCTATACATTGGATAGCTGCACACAGACTACATCACGCAAAATCAGATACACCAGGAGATCCACATAGCCCACATCATACAGGATCATTTAAAGTTTGGACATTTCAATTAGGCAATAATTGGCACGTAAGTCCAATGTTTGTTAAAGATTTATTACGAGACCCAAGGCAAGTTTTTATATTCAAAAATTATTTTAAACTTTACAGCTTATGGTTAGCTATTATAATTGCTATTGCTTTAATGTTTGGATGGCAATGGATAGTTTATCTGTGGGCATTACCTATTACACTAACATTACATTCATCTTCCGCAGTAAATGTAATCTGTCACAAATGGGGATATCAAACATACAACACTGGCGAAAAAAGTACTAATAATATTTGGTTAAATTTTATTGTACTAGGTAATGCTATGCACAACAATCATCACGGTAAACCTGATGCCTATGATATATCAGGCGACAAATGGTACGAGTTTGATTTATGGGGTAAGTTAATCAAATATACTTTAATGAAAAAATAATGTTATACAAAATTATCAATATTCCTAACCAAGATGAAATTGTTAAAGAGTTAAAAAATAATTTTCCTTTATATTTTGGAAATATAACCGAAGATAGATCACAATTTTACGGATGTAATGTTAAGTTAGTCAAAGAAGTATGTCCATTATTAGGAAATTTTTTGCGTAGTGTAAACTTATATGATAGATGGTTAGGCGGCGGCATAAGCATTATCGGTCCATCAATAATGCCTGTACATACAGATTCAGATAAGCCTTTACGCATTTATGCGTTGAACATTCCTATATTTAACTGCCAAGATAGTTATACTGTGTGGTACAATCCAATTGATCCAACTAAATTTGAAAAAAAAGAATATGTATCAAACGATGTAAAAGTTATATCTAACCATTATAGCAAAGACAATATAGTTGAATTAGATAGAGTGTGCAGTGATTCAGTAGTTTTTGTAAACATTAAAACACCGCATCACGGCATTAATCATAGTAGTAATCTCAGAGCCCTTATAAGTTTAAGATTTATTCCAGAACTAACTCTAGAAGAAATAGAGAATTTTAATTCACTTGGTGTATAATATGAAATATTATAAAGAAATTGATATTGATGATTTTGAAATCATTGTAACCAAAACATTAAAATATATAAAAGAATATACATCTTTAGCGGAAGTGCCCGTTCGATATAACTGGCACCAACTATCATTCGATGATTTTATTTTGCATGTACCTGAATTAAAAACTGCTTTTTTAAAATATGAACTGATTCCAAATTTTGTAGCATTCCATGTTATATATAGCAAAACAATCGTAGTGCACAAAGATTCTTATGCTAAATCAGCTAGAATAAATTTACCTATTTTAAATTTTAAAGGAACTTATACTAATTTTTATAAAAATGCTGTTTATCATAAATTTGTTCACCCGATTACTGGTATTCGTAGTTATAATGTTATAAATGATGATTACGAGCTAGTCGATAGCGTTGAAATAAAAAAAGCCATAGTAATTAGAGTACACGAGGCACATGGAGTTGTTGTACCTATAAATAATCCAATACCTAGACTCACACTTACTATTGGATTTGATAAAGATCCTGTATTCCTGTTAGAAGACTAATCCAAAACCGGTTGACAAAGTATAAATAAGATATTATAATACTATTATGTTAAACTATATTAACTATCAAACATTCAATTCCTCAGTAGTCTGGGGGTTATGCGAACTATTGGGTAGGGGTTCTGAGTAATAGCGTTTTTATTAAATTTTACACAGAGCCCTGGAATTAGACACTCCGGGGCTTTTTTATTGAAGAAAGGAAATTATATGACAATAGATTATACAAATTTGAACAATCGTATTGTAGAACAAGCTAAAGAAGCTGCTAAGAATTATTTCAGTTTATCTGAAGATGAAAAGCAAAAGTTGTTCCAAAATAAGATTGAGCGAGCAAAAGCTATGATACAATTAAGAGATAGTGTTTATTATCAAATTGAAGACTAGGCTAAAATAAGTGGTTGACAAGCAACGAGGGCTTGTGTTACATTATAAACAAACACAAACGGGCGGGCACTAGGATGAAATCCCTCTTGTGGGAGGAAAAATTAGTGTATAGTAAAGCATATTCCAACGAGTGTTCTTTACTATATATGGGTCGGTGGGTGAGTGGCTAAAACCATCAGACTGTAAATCTGACTCCTTTTCAGGATACGAAAGTTCGAATCTTTCCTGGCCCACCAGATTTAAAGATAGGTAAAATTCCGGGCAAGTGTTACGGTAGCACAACAGACTCCAAACCTGTTGGATGGGGTTCAATTCCCTGGCTCGGAGCCAAATATTGACTAGCCTGTTGTAAACTTTATTGTGACCGCAGGCGTTAACATATATAGTATGCCCAACGGTTGGGCATATTCATTTAACTTAAAGGAAACTTAAAATGAAACAATTATTCGTAATCATAGCATCAGTATTCGCATTAACAGCATTTGCTGCAGACGCACCAAAAGCACCAGAAGCCGCTAAACCAGCTGCTGCTCCTGCTAAGGTAGAAGCAAAAAAAGACGCAAAGCCTGCAAAAAGCCAAGCGCCTGCTGTCAAAGATACAAAAGCAACAGCTCCAGCTACTAAGTAATCTTAAGTTAGAGGACAACGACGATGACTATTATGAGGATATCCCGGATATCTATGATAGTTATCGCCGTCCAGAATTAGTCAAAATTGACTCTATTGATTATGATATGGAATTAACAGATGAAATTAAACTTAGATTAATATTAGCCAGAAGCAAGGCGCTTAAGAAATACCAAGAGGTTTGGGGGTAATACTCTAAACCTTTTTCATTTATAACAAAGAAAGGAGGCACTATGCCAGCAATATTTTTGGTGTCTGACACACATTTTGGGCATTTGGGAGTTTGTAAGTTCACACGTAATGACGGAGTTACAAAACTGCGTCCGTGGGACAATGCCGATGAAATGGATGAAGCAATGGTTAAAGCATGGAACATACGAGTAAAGCCTAACGACAAAGTCTACCACTTGGGTGATGTGGTAATTAACCGTAGAGCACTGCCTATCTTAGAACGTTTAAACGGTGATAAGGTTCTTATCCGCGGTAACCATGATGTCTTTCCCGATGCTGATTACAGTAAGTACTTTCGTAGTCTGCGTGGATATCATGTTATGAACGGTATGATCCTTAGTCATATTCCTATTCACGAAGAGTCGTTGGGTCGTTTTGGTGTAAACATCCACGGTCACTTACACGCTAGTCGTGTTATGAAAACGGCACAAACTACTCACGAGTTTGTGACCAAAGGTGTAAGACAATGGATTGATCCACGCTACCATTGTGTATGTGTAGAACAACTCCCAGACTTTGCTCCTATACTGCTCGAAGATGTAATTGAACGCATTAAGGCAGAAGGTGGTACTATAGGATTCAAAAACGGTAATGGTACTACGCAAGTTTCATAGAAATTGCTGACTCCGACTCTTTCGAGTATTCAGCATCCGCCAGGGCGAAACCGGAGATGGGCTGCCGCTGCGGGGTTTGATAGTTTTCCTGACACACAAAAAACTATCACTATCAATGGTGTCTTTAGTGTAGTGGCCTGCTCTGTGAAAGCGGTAGTATTAGATCGATAAGGGTAAGACACCCCAATGCCCCTGTAGACAAATTGGTAAAGTTACTTCCCGTGGGATACCATTAAGATGATTGTATTGGTTTATTAGCTGTAAAGCGCAAGGCGGCGCAAATGCATCCTATAACTACAAAACTAATTCCATAAACTGTGGGACTAAGGATAGTTTGTAAATAAGAAAAGTTGCTGTACAAAGCACCTACAACTACTAACAAAAACGAAAAAATCATAGTTTTGTCTTTAACTAATTGGTTTATTGATGGCATTGATATCATTGTTATTTCCTATGCAAAAAAATTATTTATGTAATAAAAATGATAGTTATTTTATATACTGGGTTCCCCAACACACATGAAAAACTATCACTTCGTCACCCCTGTAGACAAATTGGTAAAGGCACCGCTCCAAGAAGGCGGGATCTGGAGGTCCGAATCCTCCCGGGGGTACCAATATGTTAATAAATAATATTCTCATGATTATAATTTTTTGTGATACTGTTTATTGTTCTCGAACAATCGGTGCTTATCGAATAGCTTCGGCCCTAAGAAAAGAAGGAGTTACTGTCGAAGTAATAGACCATCTTAGCAGGTGGGATATAGATAAACTAATACAATTATTATCCCATATGCAAAATATAGAATGGGTAGGGTTTAGTCTACCCTTTGACGTTCGAGACGATCAACGCATTACAAAATTAGGCATAGACGAACAAGAAAAATTGTTAAATTATTTTAAACAAAAAAATATTCCTATTCTTCTAGGTGGGTCAACCGCAGACATTGTTAAAAATAAAGTAAATAATTTTTGGATTTCAGTAGGGTATTCGGATATTGCTGTAGTTAAATTTCATGAACATATAGTAGAATCTAAAGAAATTATATTTAAAAAAATAAACAACAATAACGTAATTTTTGCCGATGAAGATTATTATGACACAATAGATCTTGGTAACATAGAATTGATTATAGAAAAATCTGATTGTTATGCAGAATCAGAACTTATACCTATAGAAATTTCAAGAGGGTGTATTTTTAAATGCTCATTTTGTGCTCTTTCTCACACAGGCAAAAAACCTGGCACTTATATAAGACCAAAAAATAGTATCAAAGAAGATATAAGCAATTTTCAAAATAATTTTAATACAAAAAACTTTATATTTGTCGACGATACATTTAATGATAGTATTGATAAAATGCGTATGATTAAAGAAATACAACAAGAATTACCCAAACCTTTTAATTTTTGGAGTTATGGTCGATTAGATCTATTAGCAGCTTCTCAAGAGCAAATATCTTTAATAGGAGATACTGGATGGAATGGAGCAACTTTTGGTATAGAAACATTAAATCGACAAGCAGGACGAGCGATAGGTAAAGGGGCAGATCCGGAAAAATTAAAAAAATGTTTATTGTTAATTAAAAACCTATATCCAAAGTTTCACATACAAGTTAACTTAATAGTTGGACTAGCACATTCAACTGAAGAAGATATTATGTCTAGTGTAGATTGGCTAATAGACAACGATATTTCGCGTATAAGGGTAGTCGCATTAGGAATCAGAGACCCAAGCCAATTAACGTTTGGGATCAGTAGTCTTTCAAAAAACCCATCAAAATACGGTTATCAAATTATTGATTCACTTAACGGAGATTATCAGTGGGCAAATAATCACTGGACTTCTGCAAGAGCAGAAGAGTTTGCAGCTAAAGTTTCAAAATATATAAATTCTCAAAAAGTAAATAATATGTTTTTGGACCCAGTAACCAATTATCAAGCCGATATTTACATACATGAAAAAATAAAATGTTTGGAAGAATTATATCCTACCCACGAATATTTACATACATAAAACAACATTGTTGGGACAATTATATCTTACCCACTAATAGTTAATTTCCGTTAATATCCTTTTCAATTACAAATTCTCCCAAAATCTAATTTGTTTTTCTATACAGTAATATTAATACCTTGTATTTTTTATTAGTTGCCTCTGCACTAACTTATATATTGCGTATACAAGTATTGGTATGGTAATGCCGTAAACCGCTGAATACATATCAAAAATTGGTAACTTATCCATTTTAGCAGTCCAAGCAAAGTAAAAAGTTCCAACAATGCCAACTAAAGAAGTATAAAAAACTATTTGCTCTTTTAACTTAATATTTAAGATGTGCAAAATTAATGGTGTGAACATTACTGTTCTTACTGCACCCATGAGCATCATAATAGTCCATATTTCTAGTTTGGCCCAAGAAATTACCCAAGCAATTAACATGAATATAACCATTACTAATCTAGAAAACCATACCTCAGGTTTATTAAACCATTCTAATGATACAAGACTTGCCATGTAGTTCATACTGGAATCCATAACCGTTGACGTCTGTCCAACAAACAATACCCCAAACAATATCAATGCGCCAACCCCAAGTAGTTGTGTAATACCAACTAACGCCGAAGTATCGGGACCAGTAACTGCAAAACCTTGTGAGAAAGTAAATAAACTTAAACTCATAAAAGACATAATAATAACAGCAAATAAAACAGCGCCAATAGTAAAGCTAGGCATGATATTTTCTTTAGGCATACTAAATGCTTTTTGCCATAAATGTCCGTGCCCTGTGGCACTAATAATAATTGTAATAAAGTAAGCAACGCCTACCGTTGTTAAAAATTTATAGTCAAATACTGATGTTAAATCATTTTTACCAAAAGTAATAAAACTAGCATCGCCAGTAATTAGCATATACATTGCTGTGCCTAAGAATGCTAACCATAATAAAGTTTGTATAGATCCAGTAATAACACTAGTTCTAATTCCGCCTTTAACTGTAAATAGCATTGTAATAATGCCAACAGCAAGGCTAGCGTAAATTGGCTGAATAAACGAACCTAAATTAGCAAAAACCCATAATTTGCCAATAGCGGTAAATCCCAAAAGTAATGCTCCAAAGGCAATAATAACCATTTCAAGTTGATATAAAGCAGAAACTTTTTTGCTAAAGTTTTCTTTAATATACATGGTTAAGCTAAATCCGTCTGGATAATTATTTCTAATTTTACTTACAATGAATCCTAAAATAATTAAGGACAATGCGTTAGGAATAGCAAACCAAAGTAGACCAATTAATCCCCAATTGTAAGCAAGGGCTGGGCCCACGAATAACGCAATAGCCCAAATCCAGTGGCTACTAATTGCGGCACCCGAAGTAACTAATGTTAGCGAACGATTAGCAAATAAGAAATTTTGTAAGCTATTGCTCCAAGATTTTCCAGTTAATGTGAATCCAACTAACAAAATAGCTAAAAAGGATAAAGAGTATATGATAATTTCCATGATGGCTTTCTATAAACAACTATTTAATATATAGCAAGTCAGTAGTTAAATTTTTTAAACACCAAACGGCAGTGAGTAGATACTACAAGCCAAACAATTTTTCTGCGTTTCGAAAAGCTATATTTTCCAAATCAACTTGAGAAAGACCAGAATTATACAAATCGTCTACATCTTTCCATTTATTTAACCCACTCGGATCGTCGTGAGGATAATCTGTACTAAAAAGTAATCTTTCAGGTCCAGCATATTCCATTAAAAGATTAAAACTAGATTTCATTTCTATATCAATAGTAAAAAATATATTTTCTTTAATATATGTGAAAGGATGTTTTTTGCATTTATATAAGTGTGGATAATGTTTATAAGATTCTGCTATGTTTTCTATAATTTTACCCATCATTAGTTGCGCCCCTTCGGTTATTACTACTCGAAGATTTGGATATCGATCAAATATATTATCCGATAATAGATCAAATATTGACATTTCCATCCTAGACGAAAACAAAGCCTTGTTGGCTATAAGATTTATTCGATCTGATATTAAATACTTTATTGCGTGTTGCATTGAAAAATGCATATAAATTACAACATTATTTTTTTCGCAAATTTTGTAAAATTCGTCCATGCGTGTATTTGTTGACCACGGCACTTCACTTTTAGTAGCGTAATCATGTATTGTATAATCTATATAAACTATTTTAAAATTGTTTTCTATTGCCCAATGTAGTTCAGTTAATGCTAAATCCATATCTTGTAATGGTAATATTGCCGCACCAAAAAATTTATCTGGGAATTGATCAATAATTTTTTTAATTTCTATATTATAGCTATGCGCCATTTCCGCTGCTAAATTTTTTTCTACCGAATAATTAAATCTTAGTGCTCTGTCTTGGGGAGATAACAATTGCATGTGTATTTTTAATTTTTTTAAATCCTCGATCCTAACATTAATATTATTCATACCTAATTCATCACAATGTTGTAGAATAATTCTTTCATCTTTTGCTTGGCATGGATCTTCAACATAAGAAATCCCTATTACTTTATTATCATTAAACTCATATTTAGGCAAAAGACTTTGAAATTCTTCTGAAATATTTTTATAAATGTCACACGTTAAAAAGTGACTATCGCAATCGATGATTCGCATTATTATATTTAGTAATTTATTTAGTAATTAGTATTCGTAATATTAATCGCTCAATCTAAATTTTTTCAAGTTATTAATTTTTCCTACTATGTATCCATTGGAATATAATTCAAATGCTGTTGGCCGATCATTGGATTTTTCTTTAAAATATTTTGAGTTAATTGTTTTAAAAAAATTAGTAGTATCACTTGAAATTAATTGATATAATCTAGTATCTTTATGTAAACTATAAAACCAATCGTCGTGATCAGCCATAAATTTATCTGTTGATTTAAGAGACTGAAACCCTACATTATCAATGCTTGGATAGATAATGGGCACAATCGCTCGTTGATAAACATCATTACGATATATTAGTTTTTGTTCATCATCCCAATCAAAATTGTAAATAAAATTTTGTATATGCTGATAGTGCGGAATTTGGTACATAGCTTTAACTATTTCATGAGATTGTTTTATTATTATTTGCGGCATTTCTGGAGTTGAATAAAACAATACTGGGTCCACATTAGGATAAAATATATCAAACGGTTGTCGCGGAACATTGATGCCAACATCAAAAAATTGACTGATTATTTTTCCTTCCCAAAATGATATTTGTGGTTTTTCGCATCCGTATATGACCGCAATTTTTTTTCCTTGATCGGCTAACTTTTTAATATGTGTCAATTGTTCGAGATTATATCTTGCGACGGTGCTAGGGTGTATCCAATCGGAAGATTGATATAGCCATTCATCAGTATTATAAGTTAACATCTTTTGAAAAAAATCATTAATTGAAATTTTTACATCTGGATGAGATATTGAAACTTTTTGTAGTGCTGGTATAGTAGTTAATAACCATTCGCTTGCATTATTCGAAGATATAATATTAGTGGATGTTTTGAAATCTCTTAGTCCCGATGTAGGAATACTGGCAACAATTTCATCAACTCGAATATTATTATCTAAAAAACTATAAAGTACATTTGTACTATCTGCTCCGCCACTAAACATAATAATAACATAATCATATTGATCACGAATTTGCTGTGCCCGCAATTTATACATCTCGGGCAAAGAAAGGTTAGGTTCTATTGACCAATCAACTTTGTTAAATTGAGTCTGATGAAAATCCCAAGTAATATTAGCCAGTGTTTTTTGTGCTTCTAATATAGCTTCTATTTTATCAAAAAATACTTTTTGATTTACAATATATCTTCCTAAATAACTTTTCATTATAAAGTATTTTCTTTAAACATACTATAAGATAATTAAGATGTAGTTGTTGTTATTTCAGTTAAAATGTTGTTTGTTTTATTATATTCGATACGCTTTATTTGTTGTGAGAGTTGAGCTCTGTTGTGTTGCCAATTCATATAATCTTCTTCAGTTTTCCAAGTAATCTTAAAAACATAGGTATTAGTATCAATAACATATCCCTCTTGTCTTACAAAGCCTGTTTGACCAGCTGTCCAGTTGTTTATGAAGACAACTGAATTAAAATTTTCAGCAGATACTTCACCAAAAAATAATGTTTCGGTTGGTTTAGATGCGACAAAAACAGCGGTAAATGGCATTTTAAATTCTCCTATAGATAGAACACTATTTAGCGCAATAATAATTTAATAAGAAATATTGTTTATAAATAGATATCTTAACAAAATGACGGGATTCCACCTTAATAATGAAATATAGATTAACTAGCATTAAAAATATATAAGGAATGTGTGTGTGCTAAGACACAAAGAAATTTTAGGAACTTATTTAGATTATTCTTACGTCTATTATGACCAAAGTACCGATCATCTCTATGCCGCCTATGAATATTTTGAAAAAGAAATTGAAAAAATGGGAAATTTATTTGCTAGAGATCCAAAGGGCCCAGCGGGAGGAATTTTATTAGAAAATCGTGGAGAAGTTATAGCTGGAATAATTTATACAGTGAATCCCAAATCAATAGGAATTTTATCAGGGTTCGTAAAGGAGCAACATCGAGGTAATAAAATATATAAAACATTACATCAATATTTAGACAAAGTGGCCAAACATCACGATAAAAAACATATTGTTTCTTGGATTCATGTTAATAATAATGCCATGCTTCAAATAGTACCTGCTCTTGGATATAAGACTGTATGTCACTTAGTTCACAGAAAAGTCTCAGAATAATGAATTACAAGCTAGAACATAATAAATTTTATATAACTTTAGATGGTATAGACAGTCCTGTAGGAAATTTACGAGAAGAAGCCGAATTAATAGCACGAAATTTATTTTCTAAGTCAAACAAAGTTTTGTTAAGTATTAGTTCGGGCGTTGATAGTCAAGTTATGATACACAGTTTTTTTAAACAGGATTTGCCTTTTGAGTGTTCATTTTTATATTCACCAGGTTATAATGATTTAGAGTTTGACCGTTTAAAGTTTTTAGAAAACAAATACGGGTTTAAATCTATCATTGTTGAGCTTGATCCTATAAAACTAAAAGATCAAGTTATAGCAGAATCAGAAAAATATAAAATACAGCGTAATCAGATTTATCAAAAAATTTACCTAAGCAAACTACCCGAAGACTATGATTTTGTTCAAATGGCACATTCAGAGTTTGTATTGCGACACAACAATAAAAATTATTTTCATTATGGCTACTATTCATATGTTATTGACAGGGATAGGGCATTCAACTCATTAAATAGAAAAGGAACTCATACATTTTTTGGTGAGACTAGCAGATTTACATATAGTATGCTTACGGATGAAATTTATAAGGTAGCTTTAATTTCAGACAAATATTTTAACAATGATTTAAACGGATATAATAGATACGATAACTATATAAAACCTTTGATATATGCAAAATATTGGAAAGATGAGTTAGAATACTATCCTAAATTAACAGGAATCGAAAATATAAATTATTTAAGTGATATAGGCTGGTGGCACGAACACGGTCTATATATTCCGTTAGACACTATGCTAGAAAATATGCGTTTAAATATTTCAGTGGAATATGTAGAGAATTACCACCGACCTGATAAAACTAATCAATTATGATTTATACAAGTGAAAATAATTGGTATAATTGGCAATATGACGAGCAAGAATTATTTGGCCGTCAAACTGGCAACGCAAAATTTAAAACTACCTACGGTAAATTTACAAGCGAAGTACGCGATTTTAAAACTGAGCTTGAACGTGCAGCCGCTAGTACACTAGATCATTTCCCAGGCATTAAACCTTCTGTGTTTTTTAGCGGAGGAGTCGATAGCGAGTTAATACTCAGATCCTATTTGGCTATTGGTGCTAACCCTGAAGTTTTTATTATACGATACGAAAACGATTTAAATCTTCACGATATTAGTTATGCTATTGTTATATGCGATTTACTAGGTGTAAAATATAACTTAGTTGATTTTAATTTACAAAAATTTTATGAAAACGATGCTGAGTTAATTTCTGAAGAAGCACAAATCGATACAGCAAAAATGTTACCCCATTTAAAATTTTCTGATTGCGCTAACGGACTAATAATTGTAGGCGATAGCGACACTTCCTGGGTTAGATTAAACGAAGATTATTCGCAATCTTCTGACTGGGTGTTGCGAGATTATGAATTTGACATTGGGTTAGACAAATACAATATATTACATAATAGAACAGCAATCCATGGATGGTGGAGATGGACTCCGGGATTAGTATTGTCTTACACTAAATTAAACTGGTTTAGTGATTTAATCAGAGACAAATTTGACGGAAAATCCGGAGTTAATAGTACTAAAATGATTGGATTTAAAGAATCGTTTCCAGAGTTGATAACCAGACCAAAATATACAGGATTTGAAAAAATTCAACCGGTTATCAACGAATTTGAAAATTATTTAAAAAAGAAAAATAATGGATTTTTATATCGTCAAACTGCCGATAGAACATTGGCAGAATTAACAGAAGAAATCACAGGTGACCTATGATTTATAAAATTGGCATTGACATTGGTTTAACAAAAATCGAATGCGCTGTATTAGATTCTAATAATAATATCATTTATAGAGAAAGAACTTCTACGGAAAACGAGCGAGGTACTACCCACATTTATAGTAAAATAAAAGAAATTTATCAAGATGCTATTAATAAAACTAAAATCAAAGAATTTACTATAGGAATAGGAATGCCTGGAAGTATTTCAAAAAATACATCAATGCTTAAAAACTCTGGTATATTTGTCAATCGAAAAGTAGTACCCGAGATAGAAGAATTGCTTGAGCACAAAGTAACCATAGCAAACGATGCTAACTGTTTTGCATTAGCAGAAAGTATGTTGGGTGCGGCTAAACATTATGATATAGTATTTGGAATCATACTCGGTTCTGGAGTAGGTGGCGGATTAGTTATTAACAAAAAATTACGTGTTGGATCACAAGGTGTAGCTGGGGAATGGGGGCATACTGATCTCGATGCGTTTAACGAACTGCCATGTTTTTGTGGTAAAATAGGATGCGTAGAAACTTGGATATCAGGATCAGGACTTGAACGCAGATATAGTTCATTTAATAATGGCGCAAGAGCTACGGCTAAGGAAATTTCAACTTGGTCAGGAGGTAGGTCTACTATTATGATGGAATATTTTGATAAATTTGGACAAGCAGTAGCAAATTTAATTCAAGTAATAGACCCCGATTGTATTGTTATAGGAGGTGGATTAAGTAATATTCCGTTGCTGTATACCGAAGGGCCCTTAGCAATTAAAAAACATTTATTTAACGATGCATTTGATACTCCTGTGCTGCCGCCTGCATTAGGAGATAGTGCTGGTGTTATCGGAGCCGCATTAATCGGATATCAATCTAATTGACACTATTTAAAAATTAGTGTATAGTAACTATATTATATAAAGGAATCATTATGGCAAAACCACAACAAACTGCTACCGAACTACAGCGCACATTAGCTGGGCAATGGACTAAATCTGAAAAACGAGCCTATGCTAGTCGTCAAATTATGGCCGCTAAGAAAAGAACTTATGAAATACTAAAAGCGTTTAGGAACGCACAAATTTTAGCAAAGTAACTAGTTAAGGTTAACATCTTTACAATAGTTAATTAAAGATGTTAGCCAACTATCTCCCAATAAATCATTATAGGGTACTTTAAGAGTATTGTATAGCACTTCGTTATTTCGATTTTTATAAGTTTCTAATTTTAAAATATCAAGTTTAACATCCAAGTATGTTTCTACTTGTATAAGACTTAATTTGTCTCCACTAATCAGTTTGCCTATATCACAAACAAGCCAATCATCTGTAGATTGACTATCGCGAATATTCCAGTTTTTGTACAAAGAATGTCGTTGTCTAATATACAGCTCTAAATCAGGTTTGTTATCTTTTAAAATATTAAGTTTATAACTTAAAAATTTCCAATTTTGATAATTAGGAGCATCAATTAATTTTTGTAAATCTTCTGAAAATTGAGGTTTAATTTTAATCATTTCCTCAATTTCCTTGCGTCGTTCTTTCCAAAGTTTTTGTGGTACCATATGAGACTTAATCCAAGCCATTGAATATGCTAAATTTAAATCTTTTTCGTCCGAGCAATACAACCGTATACCTGTATTAGGCAAATTAGATAACGCTATCTTATCAGCATACCAGTGAGTGGGAATACAAATCCATTTGTCTTTGTATATATTTTCCAATACTTCTATTTGATCAGTGGTAACAGGCCAACTTTGGTTGCGGGCAAAAGTTTTAACCATTAGCCCAATTGACCGTAAATAGTTAGGGAAAAGAACTCTATTTAATTGATTAGTTGTAGAATTAGATTCTAAATAAAATTTTTCACTACTAGTTTGTAATAAATCGGCTGTGAACTCTCCGAACATACCAGGCAAATAACTAAGAATAACACATTTCATATGATAGATAAAAATTTAATATTTGATATTACCGAATACCCTAAGGATATTGCTATCTTATTTTCTGGTGGGGCAGACAGCGCATTGTTGTTCTATTTATGCAGTAGCCAAATTTTAAATTTAAATCTCGATACCAAGTTGACGTTATATGTTATTGACAGACATAACGGACCAATACCTTATGCCAATTTAGTTTACGAACAAATATGCGATACTATTGGATCTAATCAGTTTCCGTTAATTACATTAGATATACCCCTTACACCTAATGCTAATCAAGTATCAGTAGCATCTAATCAAATAAAAAATAGCGCCAAACACGATGTATTATTGTGGGCCATTAATCAATACCCCGACGATACTACTATTAGGCCTAAAATTATTTCATCATTTACCGAAACAGATTTTATTCGTATGCCGTTTAAGCATTATACCAAAGATATGATTATAGAACAATTTTATCGTTTATGCATTGAAGATATATTACATGATACTCATTCTTGCGGTTGGCGTACAGAAGGCTATTGCGAACAATGTTTTAATTGTAGAGAAAGAATTTGGGCATATAATAAACTAGGCCGAGAAGTTAATTTAGGCAAATGATATTTGTAATCAATAAAAATAGCTGCTAAATATAAAATATGAAAATAGTATGCTACGATCAAACTGAAGTAACTATTGATATTCCCAACCATTTGACACATATTGGAGTGATGGTAAGCGGCGGGTTTGATAGTGCTATATTATTATATTTGGTATTAAAGGAAATACCAATCGCAATATTAAACTAACAGTATTCAATGTTCCTAATGTCAAGGACAATGCTGACTATTTTTCCAATCAAGTTGTAAACTTTTTAGAAAAACATTTTAACAAAACAATTAGTGATATTAGATCTATCGGCGATGGCACACTACCCTACAATCAAATAATTCAAAAACCAGGCAGATATATTATTGAAAATAAACTCGTAGAAAAGTTATATATTGGTGTCAACCAAAATCCTCCTAAAAAATTTCCTATAGCTGGACCTTGGCGCAGAGACCCCACCGATGTTATTCCAGACAACTTATCTTATCCATTTTTAAAATTATATAAAACCCATATTTTGGATATTTACAGCCAATTTGGTATGCTTGAACTAGCCAATATTACCTATTCGTGTACCGAAACACTTAATAATAGATGTAATCAGTGTTTTCAATGTTATGAACGGGCATGGGCTTACAAAGAATTGAATTTAATTGATAATGGCATTTAACGGTTGACTTTAATTCAATTATCTGTTATACTATACCTATAGTAAGCAAATATTTTATTTACTAATAATTCTCACTGAAAGCGTATATGGAACTGATTCAACAAAACTTAACAGGCGATAAAATTACCCCTAGGTTGAAACAAACCAAGTATGATCCACACAGCATTGAAGGTCGCACTTCAGAAGCGGCTGCCAAGGTAGTTGGACGTTATGAACTAATCTTCATTGCCGCACAGCGTATTCGTGAGCTAAACAAAGGTCATGCCCCTTTAGTTAAAAAAACTCACGGTAATAACACTACAGCATTACAAGAAATTGAACAAGGACTTATCGACGGATCAGAGTATCTTATAAAATCTACCGAGGTCACTGTAAAGCGGTATAAATAATTTTTTGGATTATTTAGAGAAAGTGCCACCTGCTCCGAAGTAGCTCAGTCGGTAGAGCATCGGTCTGTTAAACCGGGGGTCACACGTTCAAACCGTGTCTTCGGAGCAGGTGGCACTACTATTGTCATACTCGTCAACTAACATTTTTAATTCGCTATATGATATCGACGATTGCGTTTTCTTTTTATTATTTTTTGTATGAGACATTAATTCGCAATTAAGCGGATGTGTGATATAATAAGGATCGTATTTGTTAACTACAGATTCTGTTATCGATACCCGATGATCGCGCGATAAGCCGTGTAAGTTCCACCTACCTGATTTACCGCCGGGGGCAAACCAGCCAACAATAGCAAGAGTCTGTAAGTCAAACAAATCTGGATAGTTGTAAACATTAAACGTAAATTTATAACCCGACTTACTGCTTTCTGAGTATAGATCTCTATGTAGCAGACAATATTTTTTCTTAATACGAGATACAAATTTAGTGTTACAATGTTTGCATTTGCAATTAAACAACTTTGAAAATAGGCCAACAATTTCAGGCTTAACTGATTTTAATTTTTTTATTTTACCGTGTTTAGATAGCGACTTACTTGTTTTTGCCCTTGATTCCACTGTTCTCGGTGGCCTTAATTTATTATTATAAGTAGCAGAACAAGATTGACTACAAAAAGTTTTCTTATGCGCTGTAGGCTTAAATAATATATTACAATTTTTACAAGATTTAAGAGATTTTTGATATTTTTCAAGGTATTGATAAGGCATTTCTTGTTTAGTAATTAAACAAGAACACAAAATTGGTAATATTTTTCCGCCAGAAATTCCATGCATTCTTTTATGCCCGGCTAAAGCTAAATTATTTTTAAAAGTTTTATTGCATATTTCACAAATTATCATATTAGTATTTAGCTTGTTAAGGTTCGATTCTAATAAAAGGAGCCCGTATTACCAAAGGAGTTGACATAATTGTTTGATAGTATATAATTATAATACTAAGTAATAAGAAGGAGCCAGTCTCTAAGCCCAACATTACATAAAGGAATCATATGAATTATATTTTATACGCATTAGTATTAGTTCCAATTAACCTAATCGGAGTTGTTTTAACTTATCCGTTAGCGTTCATTATTGGCATCATGTACTCAACCCAAATCGGTTGGTGCAACAACGGCACAGTATGGCAATCAGGCCCACGTTTGTTTAGTTGGCTAAGTTGGTTCCAAACCCCCGATAACAGCCTAGATGGCGATCAAACCTTTAGATCAGAGCATAACCCTTGCTGGTGGTCAAAGGTACAGTGGTTATGGCGTAATCCGTTCTACGGCTTTGCAGTTAAGTATCTACATGGCACAGAAGGTATGACTTATCAGGGCAAAGTTGATTGTGGCGCAAATAATCCTGGGACCATTCGTGTTCAAGGCCAAGGGCTATGGCAATACAACTCTTATCAACCAATCTTTGGCAAGACAATTTGCTTAAACTTTGGACACAATATCCGTGCCTTAGTTGACCCCGCCTACATTAACGATCCAGTTAATAAAGACTTTATTGCTAATTTTCCGGCAACCTTTGCCTTTACTATTCGATTTGTTTAATATAGTTGATACAACCCAAGTAAGTTATTAAGTATTAACGGAAGCGTGGCCGAGCGGCTTAAGGCGGCAGATTACTAATCTGTTGAGGATGCAAGTCCTCCGTGGGTTCGAATCCTACCGCTTCCGCCAAAATCTAGTAGGACTGTAGAGAAACAAGTTTACTCACAGCACTTAACATGGCGGTTAGCCCCCGCCCAGTCCTACCAAAAATTACTTAGGCCTTCTTTTTGATACATCTAAATACTCTTCGTAGTATTTTCTATCTAAACTAATACCAATGTTAATTAAAATATTGTTAAGATAATCCCAGTCTTCCCATGCTCGATCAATATCAATTAATGTTTTGTAATCTAATGGCTTCGTATTATAATAAGGTGGATCATATTTTGAAAGAGTATTAAACCTCTCTTCCCTATATGCGTCGGCCAAATTAGAATCTGTACCGCAGGTATTATAGAATGCTTGAATCCACTTGCTATTTTTATCACAAAAATCATCAACAACTCTTCGTATATTATTAGAATACAAACATATCTTATGTTGATTTTTTTCTAAAGTAGTCCAATATTTAAATTTTTCATTAAAATCATAAAACCAGGGGTGTGAAGATATTACTGTATTCTTTCCTGTTTCCACTAAATGACAATAGCTTGGTAACAATTCTATTTTAGTTAAATCAAAATTAGGATCAAGATCATTATGATTTCTTAGAAAACTATTATGATTTGCTATTTTAGGGTAAAAAAATGCCACTTTGTCTGCATTAAGATTGTTAGGTTTTAATCTCCAAAACAGTTTTCCGTCTACAGGTTTGATGTTGTTAGAATGTTCTAACAAATTACTAAACCCGTCTCCTCCCACACCGCCTATAAAAAATATCCAATATTGCATATTAATATTTATCAATGATAAAATTGTTGGACAATTACCAGGACGCTAAGTATTAAATAAGAGTTAAGGCAGTTGATGTGGTAGCAACAGCTACGATGCTGTGCCTTAATGTAGTAACGTCGTAACTCATCCTGAAGGATGGAGTAAGAGTAGAAAAATCAAAGCATCTGTAGTTTAATGGTAAAATAGCGGATTTCCAATCCTCGGTCGAGAGTTCGATTCTCTCCAGATGCTCCAACTTATCTAATAATCAGTAGTTTGATAGTTGTTTAAAAAGTCGCATACTTGAGTGTAGGTTACTCCTACTTCAAATCCTACAGATAATATATATCTTGTTTTGTCGCTGTAATTAAACACAGTATGAAATATCGATGAATCTAACAACGTTGGGCGGTATAACTCGTAAGGTAATTTAACAATGCTACTGTAAAGACCATCATCTTCCCCTTTAAAAAATGTAACAGCGTTGCCAACATCATTTAACAAAAAGTTTATAGCTGTTTTTCGTTTTTTATCAATATGCCAATCATAGCAACTCTGCGGGTCATTTTTTAAATAGTATGCTCTAGCGTGACCAAACTGTTCCGATAAATCTTTAATAAATTTAGTATTTTCAAAACTGGATTTAGCCACCTCAGGAAATCTGAGTGTTTCGTCTAAAAATGGGCGGATAAAATTAGATCTTCGTGCTTCTTCTAAGTAACTGTTATTTAAGTTAGGTAAGTGTGGGAATATGGAATACACATTAGGAAACATTTAGATATTTAGTAACTATATTATTCACAAATTTATAAGGCCGAATAAAATACTAATAAGTAAATTTATAACATAGGAAATAACATGGCAACCAAAGGTGGAAATCAAAAAACTCGTAAAGCGGATCCAATGCGTACCAAAAATGGTAAAGAGCGTTTGGGCCCATTAAACATTCAACAGCTAGAAAAGTTATTAAGTGCGGCTCGTAAGAAAAATGCTCCAGCAATTCAACGCCGTATTGCTGTGTTAAAAAGTCGTAAAGGATTCGTCGAAGAAGTAGTTGTATCAGAAGTGTCTGCGGAAATAGCCGCAGTGGTGGAGTCGGTACTGTAAAGAAGTAATTGCCCTTGTAGCTCAGTTGGTAGAGCGCAGCATTTGTAATGCTGATGTCCCGTGTTCGAATCATGGCGGGGGCACCAAAATTTAAGGAAATATAATGCTATTAAAATTAACATCATCTGCCGTAGAATTTAGTGGCAAACCTATTGTTATAAATTCTGAATACATCTTGTCTATACTTGAAAATGATGTAACAACTGAAAACGGGCTTGTTGAAAGTAAAACTTTTATATTTTGCCCACCTCATGGCACTTGGGAAGTTAAAGAGAGTTTAGAAACAGTTTTAGATTTGATTAACCAAGGAAAATAATGAGTAAACTATCCGACACAATCAAAGCCGCATTAGATAAGAAAAAAGGCATTCACCATGTTGACGGTAGCGATGTTAACGCTACTATAGAAAAGAAAATTAAAGTAAAACCGTCATCTGGACCAGCTAAAAAACCACCAACTCGTAGCGCAGGCCGCGGCCGCTAACCTCAGGTTGACACTAAAATCATATTACAGTATAATAGTAGTATGAACTTAGAAATCGCCGTTGATGCCATCCTAGACTTTTCCCAAGTCAATCAGGTAGATCCTTTACGGGCTATAGAGCTTATGGTTAAGCATTTTCGCCAACTTTCTCCCAAAGAATTACGGGCAATTAGGGTGTTTATGGAAGAATCAGCCAAGGTTGACAATAAAATCACTTGATAGTATAATGTTTGTATAGTAGTTATTTTAAATGTAGTTTAAATATATAAGGAAACACAGCCCATGTCAGAAACTAGACAAGTAACCTCGGTACAAGCCCGTCGTTCATTATTAAAATCATTCAAACATAAACGCCCAATCTTTCTTTGGGGGCCTCCCGGAATTGGCAAGTCAGAGCTGGTAGCTGACATTACAGCAGAACTAGGTGGATATATGATTGATTTACGCTTAGGTCAAATGGAGCCCACAGATATTCGTGGTATTCCGTTTTATAATAAAGATGTAGGTAAGATGGATTGGGCAGAGCCTATTGACTTGCCATCCGAAGAATTAGCAAGCCAGTATCCAATCGTTGTACTATTCTTAGATGAGATGAATAGTTCGGCACCGTCAGTTCAGGCAGCGGCTTATCAGTTAATTTTGAATCGTCGTATTGGCAAGTATAAATTGCCAGAAAATGTTGTACTGGTCGCCGCAGGTAATCGAGAATCAGATAAAGGTGTTACATATCGTATGCCTACTCCATTGGCAAATCGTTTTATTCACCAGGAAATGAAAACAGACTTTGCCTCTTGGCAAGATTGGGCTGTTACTCATAGTATCCACAAGGATATTATTGGTTACTTAGGCTCTAATAAACAAGACTTGTATGACTTTGATCCTAAATCAAGTTCACGTGCATTTGCTACACCACGCTCGTGGACCTTTGTAAGTCAGTTATTGTCGGACGAAGATACAGACGAAGATACAATTACTAACTTGTTGTCAGGTACTATTGGTGAAGGACTTGCTATTAAGTTTAACGCACACCGCAAAGTAGCTGGTCGTATGCCTAAGCCAGAAGATATTTTAACTGGTAAAGTTACTACATTAGAAGTTAAAGAAGTATCGGCGATGTATTCCTTGGTTATTTCCATGTGTTATGAACTTAAAGATGCTGTTGAGAAAAAGGTATCTGACAAAGAGTTCCACACTATGGCAGATTACTTCTTTGCTTATATGATGAAGAACTTTGAAACTGAGTTAGTAGTTATGGGTGCCCGCATAGCTTTAACGGTTTACAACCTCCCCTTCCAACCAACCAAACTCAAGAACTTCGACGATTTTCACCGAAAATATGGAAAATATATCTTATCGGCCTCGGCTTAATTAGCTTACGGAGGGTGGTGTAGTAGTTGTACACAGGGCTGTGTTCGCACCGCCCTCCAACTTTTTGTAATTTATGACTATACCTAATATTATTGTAAACTCCACACATGGCCCAATGATTATTAATCAAAATGATCAGTACATTGGCAAGTCCATACAGTTGTTAGGTACATGGGCACAAGATGATATTGACTTAATTGCCAGCTTCTGCGAGCTTATACTGGAAAACAAGCCTAACATGGTGTTGTATGATGTAGGTGCTAACATTGGCAGTCATACAGTAGCATTAGCCAAAAAATTTGGTAATCGTATTAGTATCAGGGCATTTGAAGCTCAACGCCAAGTATATTATACACTATGCGGTAATGTAGCTATTAACGGCTTGGACAATGTTATTTGCGAATATCTTGCTGTAAGTGACAAGTCTGATGAAACTATAGACATAGCACTACCTGATTATAATACTGTTAATAACTTTGGTGGTGTAGAATTAATCAAAGCTGAACATAGCGATAATCAAGATATGGTTAAACCCAATATTGAATCCGTAGTAACCTGTACCCTGGATAACTTTGACGAGGCGGTTGATTTTATTAAAATGGATGTAGAAGGTATGGAGCATTTAGCACTGGCAGGTGCTAGGAAACTATTAGCTAAACACAGGCCAGTTTGTTTTGTAGAAATAATGAAAACAGATCAGTCTAAGGTTAAACAAATATTTAAAGAATTGAATTATATTGCTTACGCTTATAAAAACGATGATTGGATCTTTTGTCCAGCTGAAAGCGACTATGAATTGGAGGGGGTGACTCAAATTGCGTTATAGCATACACCAAACTAGAGAAAATAAACTATATAAGCATGGCATCCAAATTTTTAAGATGCTGGATTTTCACGATGCTAGGCAGTGGTTGATTCAAACCTACGGTTTTAGCGAAAGTATTGATACCGATGTTCCGCTTAATAAGCATTGGGCATTTTATTTAAAGTTCAATCATCACATGATATATGTTAAAGATACTGAAGAACTTAATTGGTTTAAACTTAAATACGGGCAGGAAGTAGAATGAACTACTATTACGAATTAGATCCGAGAACTAAAAAAGCCTTTGAGCAAGAGTGGCACTACTGGTGTATGCCTAACTGCAGTCCTGCGGAAGGAGGACAGATGAACTTTAAGGTTCACGATGAGTTCGTGGCTAGCTCTACTAGAGTATGGTTGGAAAATGCCAATGGAGTTTACTTGGTCAAACCCGAGTGGGAAGCTAGGAGATACAATGTGTGTCCTAAAGAATTTACATTAATCAAGCTCAAGGCCAAGAACATTTATAGAGCATACGACGAGGCATGGTAAATGATTACTCGTGTGGATCCGCAAGGTAAATTTTTAACACCTAGATTTGAAGTACAGAACAATCAATTTCAGCCTAGTTTGTTAATTGCGGACTATGATTGGTGGGACGCCCATACATATGAAGTATACGAGTGGATGGATGAACATCTTACTAATGGAAGGCATCAGCATCAGGGTATGCTTATACAGTTTGGTAACGAACAAGATAGATTAATGTTTTTAATGCGGTGGGGCGGATGATTAGAGTTAATGTTCTAGATGATAGTTTTAATCGTGCATTCTGGAATGCCAAGCGTACCTTACCTGTTAGACATCTGGAAACACCAAGACAATACGGACAGCGTTGTCGTGAAGCATTTAGGTATAGAGTTGATCCTAGCAGTCCGCGAGGCGCTTTTAATACTGTATATTATATCTTTGATAATGATGAAGATTACACTTGGTTTATGTTACGATGGGGTTGACCGAAGTTAAATTTATTGTCTATAGTGGTGAATCATACGATAGAGCCTTTGAGCTAGTTCGTAGTAGCCCTGGCTGGTATCAGTTATGGATAGACGACATAGAAGCATACGCAGAAGATGATCCGGTAGCAGAAATGACTGTATTATTTGATTCAGATCAACACGCTATGCTATTTAGATTAAAAATGAGTCTATGAGCAAGGACTTATACAGCACACAAGCCAAAAGGTTAGATACTATCATAG
>Ga0304729_1000065_pt1 | contig 70791 bp, 40 predicted proteins | sample C_131016_MF_Meta_FD_190475 | JGI IMG/M metagenome (GOLD analysis project Ga0304729, IMG submission 190475) | Freshwater microbial communities from Lake Croche, Canada to study carbon cycling - C_131016_MF_MetaG (v2) (version 2) | ecosystem: Environmental > Aquatic > Freshwater > Lake | place... | reverse complement strand
TTGACCAGAGAAGCATCGACGGCGGTCTTTAAAGTATAATTGACCAGAGAAGCATCGACGGCGGTCTTTAAAGTATAACTGGACAATGAAGCACTAGTAGCATAGCTGGACAAAGAAGATGTTAATGCATAATTAACAAGAGATGCATCGACAGCGGTCTTCAAAGTATAGTTGACAAGAGACACATCGACGGAAGTCTTTAAAGTATAACTGGACAATGAAGCACTAGTAGCATAGCTGGACAAAGAAGATGTTAATGCATAGTTGACCAGAGAAGCATCGACGGCGGTCTTTAAAGTATAGTTGATAAGAGATGCATCGACGGCGGTCTTCAAGACATAATTAGTCAAGCTGGTTCTGATACTATTCACACTGGAATCGCACGAATTGATTCGACCATATACGGTAGTTCCAAAGCTGGCATCCCCCTGTAAAGCCGTCGATATTTCCGCCAAGGTATCCAGCGTATTTGGCGCACCATTTATCAAATTGGCGATTTGTGTTCCAACATAAGTGGTTGTTGCGTAAGACCCCAGTACCGAATTGATGCTGCCATCAATTGCGGTCTTATCGTAGTAGCTTCCTAAAGCACTTGTTGTGGCATAAACTAACCCAAGTGAAACCCCGTTCTGTAAAATAGAGGTGGCATTGAGAGACCCGCTCACATCGACGCGATATGCGGGGGTTGTTTTCCCAAATGCAGAGTTTCCAGTGACAATCAGGTCGGGCAATGTAATGGTCCCCGTAAATGTAGCGCCGGTTGCGTCCAAAAACCCGGTAGGTCCACGGGGTCCCGTGGCACCCGTGTCGCCTTTGGCGCCTGTATTTCCTTGGATTCCTTGGTTGCCTTGATTGCCTTGGATACCTTGGATACCCGGATTGCCCTGCGAGCCTTGGGGGCCTCTAAAAGCCCCGACATTGGTCCAGCCATCCGCCAAGGTAGAATTGGTTTTGGAAGCAACCCACAAATTACTGTCAATCACATATCCATCACCAGTCGCATTGGTAGTTGATAATAATCCGGTGTTTGCCAGGGCACCTTTGATTTGAATGGTCCCGGGTGCGACGCCGCCAATGGTAGCACCGGCGGGTATAGAAATTGCCCCATTGTTTGCCGAAATAGTTACCCCACCAATCGAAATTGAACTGTTTCCACAAGTAATGTGGTTGGCATAGATGTTTCCAAACCAGTGGGTTGGATCGCCAATGTGAGAAACCAGATTTCCAACCGGAATTATGTTTCCATTCAGATTGATATCATTGGTAAAAGTGGTTGCGAAACGTTTATCGGATGACCCCAGATTCAAAGACGCATTTGTTGTGGGGACAATATTAGTTCCAACCGCGGTCAAATCGACATTTGTTGCTGTTCCACCACCGCCACCACCTCCTAAAGTGCCACCCATAGTAGCTGCTTGGTTGAGTGCGAAAGCAACACGATTTTTTGAAAATGTATCATTATTAATTGATCTACTTTTCAGAGCATTGAACGACCTCATTATATATATACCGGTGATGATTTTAAATAGAACCCATATGAGGTTTTATTTTAAATTGTTACTACCCGTCGGGAACCGCTCCATTAAATAATTAAAATGAGACATTTTAATTCTTTGATTGTGTATATATTTATACACATAATGAAAATAATTATTCCTATGATTTCTGTCATACTTTATCCCATGCTGGACAAATAGGCAATAACCGTTGGTGTAGCACTGTTCCAAATAATGATGAATTGATTGATAATGACGGATCTATTTGCGGATGGTGCCGCAAGAGCCGTCGCGTCCGGTTTCAAATAGGTAATGGCCGACCCGTTGACATTCAATGTACCGGTAGTGAAACAAAATGTGCCGGCATTGCCTGTCTGGGCTAAAATGAGAGTCACCGAGATACTGCGATTCAAAGTAGTTGGCACATTGGTTATACTTATGGTTGAGAGCGCACCATTTACACCAGGCATGTAAAATATGCCGCCCGTGCTATAATCGAGCGTGGGAGTCGCACTCAGCGCAACCGTCGTAAACTTCTCGGACACGTTGAACACGGACATATTCACGGCAGACAAATCAAAAGAGCCCATGGGGACACTGGCTGCTTTGGTCAATGACAAGTTTCCGGACATATTGGTGGAACCACTGATGTCGAGAGCAAATAACGCATTTGGTAGTTTATTGATTCCCATGAATCTGGCACCGTCACCGAGTTGGACGTTGCCGTTCAATGACGCATCGCTGGTTTGGCCACTACGTAAATAGAGGTTGAGCGAGGTATCAATGATGGACTTTGTTGAATAAAAGGCCAGGGAGGCATCTACTGTAGTCTTCAAAGTATAACTAGACAAAGAAGCAGTGGTGGCATAACTGGACAAAGAAGATGTCAGAGCATAGTTGGCAAGGGAAGCATCAATGACGGTCTTGATGGAATAGAGGGCAAGGGAAGCATCAATGGCGGTCTTGGTGGAATAGAGGGCAAGGGAAGCATCAATGACGGTCTTGGTATAATAGTTGTTCAACGTGGATGTCGATGCTGTATTACCAAGCACCAAATTAAGTGAAATATCTCTGTCTGTATAATTGGTGTATTTAAAAAGACCATTTGAAGTTACTTGTAAAATGTATTCGCTGTTTGATGGCATTGCCACACCACCTCCAGCAGAAGTACCATTATTCGCACGTGATGTCCATGTCTGTCCATAATCGGTTGAATAACACGCAACTGTAGCACTTGCCAAAATCATATATTGCCCATTTGGCGATACCGCAAAACCGGAAACATTTGAGTTTGTTATACTACTCGCTGGAGAAGGTAGCGCGTCAAAACTGATTCCAAAGTTTTTAGAGAGAGAGTTCCCCGCCAAAATATATTTTCCAGATGCTGACAACGCATATCTTGTTACCAGAGTTGGAATATTTGTAATATTACTCCATGTTTTTCCAAAGTTTCTGGATATTTGAATCAAACCCGCATAACAACTCACTATCATTAGTTGTCCCGATTTTGACATACCCATTGAACTAATACCCACGCCTGTAGCATTTAATCGAATACTAGCATATGTTTGTCCAAAATCGGATGATAAATTAACACTGAACGCATCAGCCCGTTTAAGTACATATTTACCAGACCCCGAAATGGCAGCATATGTTGAACCATATGCGTCTGATACCCATGTAGTACCATAGTCGGTTGTTTTCCAAGGAGGCCCGTTTGCAGATAAATATTGATACTGACCTGTATCTGACATGACTGCTTGGAACTTATTTATGTTTCCAACAATATTTGATATGTCTGTAAATGTAGCACCGTAATTATTTGATGTAGAAACTCCATTCACATAACTTACGATTGTAATATATTTACCGTCAGTCGATGTTAATACTTGCTGACATTGTAATACATTAGGTACCGGTATCTGTGTTTCTGCGGTGAAAAAGTTGGTATATCTATTGGTGGAAAGGCCATCCGACGCGGAATCAAAAACGTCGCCATTGTTGAATATACCATATGCGTTAATAGAACCGGACATATCAATGTTGTTGGTAACATAGAGGGAGTTCGCAACCATGGTTTCTGAAGCAGACAACCTGATAACACCAGTGGATGTCGCTTGATAAATAATGCTACCATTTGATGTCATTGCCATACTTGTACCATTTGTAACATTACTACCATTCGAAGCTCGTTGTACCCAGTTTTTTCCATAGTCGAGTGAATAAAACCCGGTAGTTGTATTTGAAATTGCCATATATTGACCATTTGCGGACATTGTTGTGCCGCATATATTACTTGTTATATTGGCGGGCGCTGGAAGTGCTTCAAAACTAATTCCAAAATTATTTGACAAATAACTTCCAGCCAAAATGTATCTTCCAGATGCGGAAATTGAAATTGAAAACACAGTTGCACCAGTGCTTATCATATTCCATGTTTTTCCAAAATTTTGCGATAGTTTTACACCGTAGCCACCATTGGAACCAATCGCCATTATTTGACCGGTTTTTGACATTGCGCAAGTTCTTATATTAGTCAACCCCGCACCAATATCTACACCAGCATATGTGGAACCAAAGTTGGATGAAATATTCATAGTAGTACCACTTAAATATTTTAATACATATTTTCCAGAACCAGAAACTGCTGTTGTAAATGAACTAGTACTATCAATTGCCCAGGTAACACCATAGTCACTTGTCCTATAATTTGTTCCGTTTGCGGCCAAATATTGATATTGGCCGGTGGAAGACATTGCCGGCTGAAACTTGAATGTGCCCAAAACGGAGTTTGATATGTCAGTAAAGGTGGAGCCGTAATTATTAGAAAATGCGGCATTGCCGCCATACGAAGTTGCCGTAATGTATTTTCCATCGGATGATGTTACAATGGTATTATATGAACCACTAAAAGGATACACAACGGTTTCTAATGCGGTCAACGTACTATATGAATCTGTAGAAAGACCATCCGATGCCGAATCAAAAATGTCGCCATTGATGTAAAATCCCATTGCGTTGACAGCACCGGACATATCAATGTTGTTGGTGAAATACGCGGAGCCGCTCACATCGAGTGAATAGAGCGCATTGGGGGTTTTGTTGATACTAATTGTTTTGGACCCATTGCCAAGCTGAACATTTCCATTAAGTGATATATCGCTTGTCAAGTTATTTTGTAAATAGTTGGCAAGGGAAGCATCAATGACGGTCTTGGTGGAATAGTTGGCAAGGGAAGCATCAATGACGGTCTTGGTGGAATAGTTGGCAAGGGAAGCATCAATGACGGTCTTGGTGGAATAGTTGGCAAGGGAAGCATCAATGACGGTCTTGGTGGAATAGCTTGACAAAGACGCCGTGGTAGCATAGCTTGACAAAGATGATGTCAACGCATAATTGGCAAGAGAAGAATCAATGACCGTCTTGGTATAATAATTGGCATTCATACTGCTATCAAAACTAGTTTTTAATAAATAATTATTAAGCGAATTGTCAATAGCCGTTTTTGAAGGCAGTAAATTAATACTGGTATCCTGAACTGTATTGTAAACAATTAATTGATTTATACTCGGGTCCTGAATAGCACCTGTACTACTTACTTGTTGAATGCTTGCACGAATCGCACTAAGACTAGCATCATTTGATGTGACATAACCAGATAGGTTGGTTCGAATCGTATTCACACTGGAGTCATTTGATGTGACATAACCAGAGAGGTTGGTTCGGATGGTATTCACACTGGAATCATTTGAGGTTACATATCCAGAGAGATTGGTCCTGATGGTATTCACACTGGAATCATTTGAGGTTACATAACCAGATAGGTTGGTTCGGATGGTATTCACACTGGAATCAGTGCCGGCCAAGTTGGTCCTGATGGTATTCACACTGGAATCAGTGCCGGCCAAATTGGTCCGGATGGTATTCACGCTGGAATCAGTGCCGGCCAAATTGGTCCGGATGGTATTCACGCTGAAATCATTTGATGTTACATAACCAGCCAAGTTGGATCTAATGATATTCACACTAGCGTCAGTTGACGTAATCTTGGCATATACGGTCATTCCAAAACTGGCATCACCTTGTAAAGCCGCCGCGATTTCCGCCAATGTATCCAGTTGCGACGGCGCAACACCGGTCAAGGTAGTGAATCGCCCATCTACATAATTGATGGTGGAATAATTACTAATAATTGAATTAAAACTTGAATCAATGCGCGATTTGTTGTAATAATTAGTGTTCATGCTGTTGTCAAAGCTGGTTTTCAGCAAATAGGATCCAAGGGTTGTATTAATCGCCGTCTTATTGAAGAAATTAGTATTCAAACTGCCATCAATCATCGTCTTATTATAGAATCCATCATTCAAACTGGAATCAATGGTTGTCTTAGTATAAAATCCGGCATCCACCGACGCCTTATCATAATAATTGGTGTTCAAACTGGCATCAAAATCCGTTTTCAAAACACGCACATTTGCCAAATTATCGACGCTGGTCTTATTGTAATACCAGGCATTCAAGCTCGCATCAACTGCCGACCGACTGTAATAATTGGCGCTCATGCTCGCGTCAAAATCGGTTTTCATTACACGCAGATTCAGCGAACTATCGACGCGAGTCTTATTGTAAAAGTTGGTATTCAAACTAGAATCAATCGCCGCCTTACTGTAATAATTGGCGTTCAAACTCGAATCAAATGCGGTCTTCAACAAGTAGCGACCAAGTGATAAATCGGTAGTTGCCTTATTATAAAATCCGCTGTTCAAACTGCTATCAACGTTTGCTCGAGTGTAATAGTTGGCGTTCATACTGGTGTCGAAGTCCGCCTTTACCAACATGGAATTGATTAGGGCGTCTTGTGAACTATTATAGGAAATCAACTGGTTGATACTCGGGTCCTGCGCGGCACTGACACCTGCGATTTGTGCGCGAATGCTGTTGATACTAGCATCAGCTGAGTTGAGTCTTCCATAAACAACAAGTCCAAAGCTGGCGTCACCCTGTGTGGCGGTAGCAATCTGGGCAATCGTATTCAACGTTGTAGGGGAAACATTTGTGAAGTTGGTAATTTGTGTATCTACATAGGTGATGGTTGAATATCTTCCGAGAACAGTATTGATACTGGAATCGGCGGCGACCTTTGTATAATAGGAGTTCAACGCAGACGACTTGGCGTAACTGGAAAGCGCGGAATTAATACTGGAATCGGTGGCAGACTTGGTATAATAGGATGCCGTCAATGCCGACGTGCGCGTATAATTGCCGAGTACCGAGTTGATGCTCAAATCCGTATCCACCTTGGTATAATACCCGTCGTTCAATGTAGAGGACAACGCGTAGGAACCCAACACAGCGTTAATGCTCAAATCCGTATCCGCCTTGGTATAATAGGCGTCGTTCAATGTAGAAGCCAAAGCATAATTACCCAAGACCGTATTGATGCTGGAATCGGTGGCGACCTTGGTATAATAATCGTTATTTAATGTGGATGACCGTGCGTAAGCACCAAGGATGGCATTGATGCTGCCATCAACGGCCGTCTTGGTATAATATGAGCCAAGGGCGCTATTGATGCTGCCATCAACAGCCGTCTTGGTATAATACTTCGAAATGAGCGTGTTGATACTGGAATCCGTGGCAACTTTCGTATAATAGCGAGAAAGACTCGCATCGACTATGGCCTTGGTTGGTAGAGCGCTGATGGCGGCATCCTGTCCCGCATTGTAGGAAACCAGCTCATTGATACTGGGGTCTTGAACCGCACGAAGTGATTGAATATCGCCGCGTATCACATTAATACTTGCGTCGGCTGAATTGAGTCTTCCATAGACAACCATGCCAAAACTGGCATCGCCCTGGGTCGCCGCGGCAATTTGAGACAATGTTGTTAATGTCGCGGGGGAAACACTCGTAAAGTTATTAAACACAGTGTCAACATAGGCAGTTTTGGCATAAGTGGAAAGGGTAGAATTGACACTGGAATCAATCGCGGTCTTGGTATAATATGTGTTAAGCGTCGTTGCTCTTACAAAACTTGATAGAGTGGAATTGATACTGGAATCGGCAACGGTCTTGGTATAATACGAACTTAAAGTTGAACTAATGCCCGCATCGGCAACCGTCTTGGTATAATAAGAGTCGAGCACGGAATTGATACTGGTGTCGATGTCACTGCGAATATAATAATTGGTGCTCAGATTGGTGTTAATCACGCCCAAATTGGCATCCACTGCCGTTTTGTTGTAAAAGTAGGTGTTCAAACTGGCATCGATGGCCAACCTATTATAATAATTGGCGCTCATGCTCGCGTCAAAATCGGTTTTCATTAAACGCAGATTCAGCGAACTATCAACACGGGTCTTATTGTAGAAATTGGTGTTCAAACTAGAATCAATCGCGCGACGACTGTAATAATTGGCGTTCAAACTCAAGTCAAATGCGGTTTTCAACAAATAGCGACCAAGTGATAAATCAGTGGTTGCTTTATTGTAAAACCCCGAGTTCAAACTACTATCAATGCTTGCTTGACTGTAATAGTTGGCGTTCATGCTGATGTCAAAGTCCGCCTTCACCAACATGGAATTGATAAGGATGTCTTGCGAACTATTATATAAAATCAACTGGTTGATACTCGGGTCCTGCGCGGCACTGACACCCGCAATTTGTGCACGAATGCTGTTGATACTGGCATCTGATGAATTGAGTCTTCTGTAAACAGTGAGTCCAAAACTGGCGTCTCCCTGTGTGGCGGTAGCAATCTGGGCAATCGTATTCAGCGTTGTAGGGGACACATTGGTGAAGTTGGTAATTTGTGTATCTACATATCCAGTGGTTGCATAGCTTCCAAGGGCGGTATTTACAAGGGTCTCCGTGGCGGCCTTGTTGTAATAATTTGCAGTTAGTGCCGATGTTCTCGTGAAGTTGTTTAAGGTCGAGTTAATGCTGGAATCGGCGGCGACCTTCGTGTAATAGTTTGATGCCAACGCAGATGTTTTTGTATAAGAACCCAGGACTGAATTAATACTTGCGTCGGACACGTTCTTTGTATAATAGGAATCGAGGGTTGATGCCAGGGCATAGGAACTCAATGCGGTGTTGATGCTGGAATCGGTATCGACCTTGGTATAATAGGCGGTATTTAATGTCGATGCCAGCGCATAAGAATCAAGGATGGCATTGATGCTGGAATCGGCGGCGACCTTGCTATAATAGGCATTCAACACTGATGTTTGAGCATAGGAACCGAGGATGGCATTGATGCTGCTATCAACGGCCGTCTTGGTATAATAAGAACCGATGAGCGCATTGATACTGGAATCGGCAACCGTCTTGGTATAATATTTTGAAACGAGCGTGTTGATACTGGAATCACCTGCGACCTTGGTGTAATAACGAGATAAACTTGCGTCCACTATAGTCCTTGTAGGTAGAGCACTGATGGCCGCATCTTGCGACAAATTGTAGGTAACCAGTTCATTGATACTGGGGTCCTGGATGGCGCGCAGCGTGTTCAGTGTTTGAATATCCCCGCGTATCACATTAATACTGGCGTCGGATGAATTGAGTCGTCTATAAACGGCTAGACCAAAACTGGCATCGCCCTGGGTCGCCGCGCCAATTTGGTTAAGAAGAGTCAACGTCTCCGCAGAAACACCAGCAAAGGTATTAAACACATTATCAACATAGGTTGTTTTGGCATAACTGGCAAGCGCTGAATTGATACTGGAATCGGTGGCGACTTTCGTATAATAAGATCCAAGGGACGATGTTTTTACATAACTGGATAGAGTGGAATTAATACTGGAATCCGCGACAGACCGGATATAATAAGCGCCGAGCACGGAATTGATGCTGGAATCAGTTGCCGACTGTGTATAATAAGATCCAAGTGCGGAATTAATAGTAGAATCTGTGGCCGTCTTTGTATAATAATTTGCGGTCAAATTGGCGTCGACCGCCGTCTTATTATAGAAGTTGGCGCTCAAGCTCGCATCGATGCCTGTTTTGTTGTAAAAGTTCGTGTTCAAACTGGAGTCAATCCCTGTTTTGTTGTAAAAGTTCGTGTTCAAACTGGCATCAATGGTTCTCTTGTTGTAAAAGCTGGTATTTAAACTGGTGTCGATACCAACCTTGTTATAAAAGTTTGTATTTATACTGGCGTCAATGGTTCTCTTGTTGTAAAAGCTGGCATTCAAACTTGTATCGATTGACGCCTTGTTATAAAAACTTGTATTAATACTGGAATCAATTGTCGTCTTGTTGTAGAAGTTGGCGCCCATATTGGCATCAATCGTCGTCTTGTTGTAAAATCCATCATTCAAGCTGACATCAATTGCGCCCTTGGTATAAAACCCGGAGTCAACCGCAGTTTTATTGTAAAAGTTGTCACCCAGGTTTGTGTCAATTGCGCTTTTATTGTAAAAGTTGGCATTGATAAAAGTTTTGTTGTAGAATCCCCCATTGATACTCGAGTCAATCGCAGTCTTGGTGTAATAATTGGTTAAAGAATTGGTGGTCGCATATATGGAGCTGAGCGCAGTCCCATTCTGTAAAATAGAGGTGGCATTCAAAGACCCGCTAACATCGACACGATATGCAGACGTGGATTTTCCAAAAGCAGAGTTTCCAGTTACAATAAGGTCAGGCATGGTAATGGTGCCCGAAAATACGGCACCGGTTGTGTCCAAAACACCAGCGGGACCTTGAGGCCCCGTGGCGCCAGTTGAACCAGCATTACCTTGGGGACCCTGGATGCCAACATTACCTTGGATACCCTGTGTACCTTGGATACCCTGGACACCTTGTTCGCCCTTAGGACCTCTAAATGCACCCACACTGACCCAGCCGTTTGCCAAGGTAGAATTGGGTATGGTCGCAACCCACAGATTGCCGTCAATCACGTATCCATCACCGGTTGCATTTGTTGAACCGCCCGTCGCATTGGGCAATAAACTTGTGTCTATCCGGTTGCCTTTGATAACAATGGTTCCGGGGTCGACACCGCCAATCTTGGACCCAGCGGGCATTGTGAGAGAATCGCCATCACTTTTGAGTTGCGCACTGCCGAGACTAATTGTATTACCTGCAGTGAATATTTCTTTCGCATAGAGGCTGCCATAATAATAGTCTGGACCACCCAGGTTAACTTGAATGGATGACTTTACTTCTGGTCTACCTGGGTCCAAAATTGTGTTACCTGGTCCGAGTTTCACAGCTTTTGCTGGGTAATTTTGTTCGGGTGGTAAAATATTTCCATAAACTGTGATTTCTTTAATGTGTAAGTTTCCAAACACCTTGGTATTTGTACCCAGATTGGAAGTGCTCGTAGTAGCAGGAATCATATCCGCAGCAATATCCACATTGTTGGTAAATGTCGTGCCAAACCGATTGTCTGTGGCACCCAGATTCTGCGAACCGTTTGTGGATGCTGGAATAATTTGCCCAGTGACGCTCCCAGCAATATCCACGTTGTTGGTAAATGTGGTGCCGAAACGATTGTTTGTGGAACCCAGATTCTGTGAACCGTTTGTTGTAGGTATAATATTGGTGGTTACCGCAGTCAAATCCACATTTGATACTGTTCCTCCGCCTCCGCCTCCGCCGCCGCCACCACCATAATTGGTAATGAACGGTATTTGTCCTGTCACTACATTCGGCGACAATTCACGAGCCAATTGGTTCGTGTATTTTGTCTGAATGTTCTTTGTACGACTCGAAACCGTATACATTGAACGCGACATGGTGTATATATATAAAATTGAAAAAATATTTACAATTTTATCTCCTTCAAATATTATAAATGCTTTGTAACAAAACACTATTTGCTGGTAACCGGTATTTGTTCTACGTGAAGGTAGATGATGCCGATATCCAATATCAATTTCGGGCCAATTATATGGACATTATTGGAACAACCCTTCGTATCAACAAGTTCACCGGTCCCAAGACGTGCGGCACATATGAATATGGGTTTCATACATACCCAACATCGTGGATTGTCAAAATCGAAGATCTAATAGATATTGTGAATCCAAATGATACACGCTTGCTATCCGATGTTTTGCTCGAAATTGATGGGTATGTATAAGGGTCTAAGACTCTTATATTTGCCGTCTCGCCAATACCATCAATCCATTGTTGTTGAAAAACTGGTCTTTAATAAACCATTCAGGGTGATTTGCTAAAAACTCCTGTATGCCATACCACATTCCTTTTAGGATTTCGTCGCGTGGAATCCCTGTTGACGCCGCCAACTCCGTCGCACGCCCAAATGCCTGCTGGTAATTGTATCCATGTTCGCGCACCGTCTCGCCATGAACTTCATCTATTGTAGTGTCATGCATAATAATGTATTTGGTGGCAATTGCCGAAAACTTCTCCAATTCACGCTTGATTTGCCCATAGACATGCCAAGTATCAATAAAGACCATGTCGTAATTTTCATCAGCATCAAATTTGATTTCCAAATCATTCTTCCATTCGTATTTAACATCAATACCAAGAGGCTCCAGGACATCCACAAGTTCGCCAATCTGGCATTCGCGCGAGTCGTTCATAAAAATCCGCTTTCTTATGCCATTTTTGTTTTCCAGCAAGCCGGCGGTAATGGCCCACGAAGACACGCATCCGCGCACACCGAGCTCGAGAGCACTATTGCATTGCTTGGCATATCGAAAAAGCGTGGGCAAATGCTCGTTGATATCGGACGCCGTATTACACATTGTGCGGAACTTTTTAATAAGAACGTCCATGGTTGTTATTAAAAGAGAGGCAAACCCATTTATATTGTTTTATCACTATGATAATTATGTGGAAGTATTCATGATTTCGCAAATGAGCGTGAATGACCAATTGGTCCCGTTCAAATCGACAACATCGCCGCGGTCGTTCATTAATTTGATGGACAACTTCTTAATATTGACCGGGCCAAAATATTTGCGGTTCTGGTTTTGTAATGTGCCGCCGAACTCCATGTAAGTGCTTCCAAAAGAGAGGCCCGCCAATTTGATGGGGACAAGCGCAAATACGTCTCGCATAAATGGACCGGCAGTATATGTGCTGGTACTTCGTCGTGCGTCAATAATTTGATTCATCGAGTAAAGCTGTTTGGCGGTCAAACTGGTAAATTGATTGTTTGTGCTGATTCCAGCAATTTTTCTTCCAGTAATGGGATCACATTGATAAGATACATTAGCGGCATAGGATGGCAGTGCCAAATCATTTTCAACGGATGCAATGGTAATGAGTCCGTCGTTCACATGATTCTGTATAAAGTCATCTACAACCAGGAGGAAATAATTATACAAATTGGTATTGCAAACAGAATCGCTGATGATAGCAATGCGTCCATCAATGCTATTTGAATTGGCATAATATGTTTGTGTGTTAATTCCACCCGTGTTTGATGCAACAACATCTCCCGGATCCGTAGGACTATCCGACGCAGTGATTCGGCCATAGATATTACTGTAATAATTTTGATATAATTCGTCAAATGAATTAGTAGTTATTATTCCGGAGTCTAGTCCAGCAAAAACGGACAACTCGTATTCCGTGTATGTATGGAACCCCAGGGTCCACCCCAGGGTCGTGTCCCATTTGACATTTCGCACATTGGATACACCTACATTACAATAGACAAAGCTGTATATGTCGTAGAAAACAAGACGGAAGTCCGCGCTTGTATAGGTTTTGTTGATTCTCAATTTTAATATTGATATATCCGTAATGGCATCGGTGGTAATAATGGAACCGCGTGTTATTGGATTATCTGATAATATACTATTTATTTCATTTTTTAAACTATCTCGTGTATAGGTTGCCGATGGGATTTTAATAACAATGTCATCGCCACCAGTTAATGCTGTATTTACAGGACGAAATATAATTTGGTTGTTATTGTTTATAGTAGTGAGGGTTATCAAATTATTAAAAATGGTTTTGGGTCCAGAAATTATCGATGATGTTGAAAGAAAATATTGATAAGGATTAAGAGATAAATCAAAGTTTGTTGACCAAGTGTTCCCTTCAAAAGAAATTGCATAATCTTGTTCGGTTAATGTAACATTTACTTTTAATATAAGCGTAATCCGAAACTGTCCACCCTGTGGTGTATTTGTAATAGAACTCCCTGCCATATATTCAGACCTTGTAAAGTCATTGGTAACAGATGAACAAAATGTGTCAATATTATTGGTCGTTATATTAGAAAATGTTATTATAATATCATTTGCGTTGTAATTTCCCGAGTTATTTGTAAAACCATTTTGGCGGTTTTTGGCTTTAAGAATGATTCTGTTATTAGTAGAATCAATTGTATAATTATTCTGACTATTAATGATGCGACTGTCGGTATATACACTACTATAAGAGGAATCAAACTCATATACATTTCCACGGTTCAAAAAACACTGTCTCAAATCAATGATGTGCTGTTGTTCAGTAAAATTGCGTGAAATATCAAATCGGAATGTTGGATAATAGTTTTGAAAATAAAATAATGTTCCCGGTTGAAGAATGGCACCATCTGTAATCGGCAAATTGTTTGAAAGATCAATACAATTGTATAATGCTCTATTTATTTCATTTTCATAATTATTTAAAGTATATGTTTTTGGATCCAAAGTGGTTTTGAAATTATTATATGAAATGTTGTATCCTGGTCGCACACATTCTAACACAATGTTTGTATTGACGGGTATAGTATAATTAGTAATACTGGTTGATGTTTCAGATACAATATTGCTTAATTCAACAACCCTCTTTGGAAATCGGAAACATGATGCTGTGCCAGTCCATATTGCGGATTCATCTGGGAACACAATTGCCAATTTGGAACCCTCTATTTGATTCGTTTGCGCACGATTCAATTTGGTGGCCAGTTCGATGCGTTTTTTTCCGTAATTTATATTGGATGTCTCGATAATATCAGTTAATCGGAAAAAAGAATATACGCTATCTAATTTGGCGGACGATGTGATGGCGGTATTGACTTCCGCAATAAGATTTCCTCGTGTATACTCCCCGGTTGCCAAAGTAACGCCAATTGTTTCATGAATCACGCGGTCGATATTATTGTCACTATAATCAGATTGGCTACTATATTGGATAATGCTGAATGAATTATTGGATGACGACACCGTAAATAAAGAAGCGGTCAAATCATAGTTAAGAGAGGCATCCGAATACGCAATATAAGGCGTATATGTATTGGTATTGTATCCTAAAAAACTGGGTATGCTGTCACTTTTTGCGGCTCCATCAACATTTGGACTCGTCCAATTTGGAAAATAAAGGGCATAATCAGTTTCATTGAATGATTTTTTAAGATCAAACTCAAACAATATTTTGGAGCTCTGAGTCTCGGCGGTATTGTATGAAATGTTTGTTTGACCAAAACTCAAATCATAGATACTTTTATATTGTGGATCTGATATAGTTTTGGCTTTCAATGTACGAATGGATGTATTTATGGCGGTGGCAATCTGTTGAGCAGTATATGTGCCGCTGCGGATTTGGACCTTCACGTCATGCTGCCCATTGTCTATGCCTGGACTGTTGCCTTTTAAATAAAAATAATTGCTACCAAAATTGTTGTTAATCGTGTACCACGTGTATGGGATTTGGACCGAATAGAGTTTCATCGATATCACATTTCGTAAGTCTTCGGATAAATTGAGCGAGAAATTGGTGGCACTGGTGTTTTGCGCGTCTTCGCGGTATTGGCTGTCGATGGATATCATTTTGAAAATTGTTTTCTGAGAGGTTGGGTTCAGCTTCAGTGGGTCTTTCACGTAATCAACCAGGCGTGTGTCGGTTGCCGCCGCTTTTGCGACAACATTGCCGTCGATTTTTTTGATGTCCACATTGCCCTCTATTGGTAATCCTGCTGGGGGGGTGGATATTTGTACTAGACTACCGGTGTTGGATTGTTGAGTTGGTGCAAGTATTGGGTCTTTGTTTGGTTGTGATATTAGGTTTCCATTGTATTGGAAAGTAGCATCCGACGCAAATCCTTCGACCACGTCTTCCTCCTCTTCTTCATCGGCAAAAAAACGGTCATACATTTGCTCAAAGAACTGATAGAGGCGTTTCGATTTCCCCTCATATTTGTCCATTTGTTGCAGGATTTTCATTTCCAATTCGCGGTCGCTGGGATTATTCAAATCCAGTATCCCAAAACATTGCTCATCCGTATATTTGTGGATGTCGTACGACATTTATATAATATACAGAAAATCATTTATGTCTTGTTCTGTTCGATTCTTTTTTTAAACATTTTGCTGATGTAGTCCGTTAAATCCAGTTTTTCGCGAAACTTTTCCAGCAAATCAATGGGGAATCGCGTGATTCCTTGGCACCGTTTCTGGTGCCGGCATCCCTTGAAACAGAGGATGTCGAATATCTCCATAAACTGGTATTCCTCGTCGTCCATGTCGTCGCGGTCGATGTGTAATTTGCCTACATATGAATACATGTTGTAGGTGTCGTTTTCGTATACGCCGTGTCTTTTGGGGAACGCCTGGTTGCGGACCATCCCGATTCCGTCGATGCGGTTCGTCTCGTTGTTCATTTCGAGCACAAACAAGATGGAGTCGCGGCTCACGTGGTGCGTTATTTCGCGCGGGACTCCGTAGATGCTTTTTATCGCCCGGGTAGTTTGGCAGTAGGCCTTCATCTCGGAATAAGTCCGGTTATTGAATCGCGAGGTCATGATGTATTGGCGCTGGGGGACCTTGTTCAGCTTGTGGATTGTGTTGATGCGTTTTTGCCGCACGATTTTTCGCCGGATTTTTTCTTCAAGATTGTCGACGTATGTAGATTCCATTTTGTTGATTGATTGTATTGGATTCAAGGCAAATAAAATCAATTTTACGGTAATATATATATATATGATGCATACCGTCCCCGAAATAGTAGTCGAAGACATTCCAATCGAAGAATATACCAATTATGGCGGCAGTAGTATCCATGATAGCGGCAGCGATGACAGTGGAAGCAGTGACTGTGAGCAATCCGCGTCCCAAATCGATTTGCTCAATGAGCTGGATGTCATCCTTATATTTCTCCGGTCCAAATCGCAGCTTTTCCAGTACTCCGCGCTTCGCGCGGAAAACTACCGATTTGTGGTATATCTTGTTTCGCTATTGTGCTCGGGGTCGATTACCGTGCTGCCTCTCTTGGCGACATATGGACAGTGGCTGCTTATCCTAATCAGTGTGTTTGGCGCACTAACAACGGGGACTATCGTCGTGAGCAGATACGCCGATTTTGACATTACGATACAAAAATACAACGCAACGTCAAAGTCATATACATTGCTTGAAACCGATTTGACTACATTCAAGTCGGTCAATACATATTCGTTTTCCTACGACAAATATCGCGCGCTTTATGAGAAAATCCGCGAATCCGAGATGAAAATACTGGAGCTAAATAACCACGCAGAACTGTCGTTGTCGGTGAAGCGGCGCTTCCCGATTATAAGCACCATGGATATTTTTGCGGAAATCCATAAAATAGAGGACCAGCGCAAAGTCCTGTCTAAACGACAGAGTTCGGTTCGATATGAAATGCGCAAACTGGCATTTGATATCGATAGTGCGAATATCGACCCGCAAAAGAAATCGCGACTAAAATATTTACATGATTCGAAGAAAAAAATCAAAGACGACCTGGATAAAATTAATTACACGGATATTGTCCGTGATATCGAGTGCGAGCGTCGTGATTATTCGGACAGTTGCTGGTTTATCCATTTGTAGGCCGTCCAGTACCAGGGGTCATCAAATACGATTTTGATGTCCTTGTTTTCATTAAAACGGTTCATAATTATGGTGGAATTGGGGTTCTCTACCCATGTTTTGAACTTGATGAGCACGCGTTTTACGGACCCATCGGTTTTATGTGGATGCTCAGTGATTTTGTCGATGAATCCGATTCGTAAACCGGAAAATATTTCGAATATCTTTTGGCGGGGGATGAGTACGGATACTCGGGGTATATAAATGGTTAAATCGGTGGGACTATGCATAGTTTTGTTGGCCGGGTTATGATTTATATAAGTTCAATTTTTTATACCGATAATTGGTTGTTGATATAATTCTGTTTTTGGAATTATTACACCAGCTTATGATATAACCCATTGCCCCTTTTGGGATAGGGTGCGGTCTCCAGTAAAAATGAAATGTATTTTTTTTCTATTGGAAGGGGATGCGGTTTAGAGACAAATAGAAGTATCCGGTTTTCTTTAAGTTTTTTCGCGCCTTGTTATATACGCGATGTCGGCGGGTGATTATATAGCATTAAAGAAATCGAAACTATTAAAGAATTATGGGATTCCGACGGCGACTGCCAATAAATCGCCTTATGTTCACACATCGTATGACCACTATATCCACAATGTGGCGCTAACAGAGGCGACTACGGCGTGCTCCCGATTGCGCAATGGCACCGCGGTGCCGGCCACGGTGAATGGGATTTTAATAGGACGAACTAGCACTTGTCCAGTAAATACCTACGATGGTCCCACGATTGTTCGGAAAACGGGCATTGCCACAAATGCAAAGTTGAATAAGAGTATTCCTGAAATTAGTGTTCCCTCTATTCCTCCGAAGAAACAAACTGATAGTTGTAAGGACAAATGTAAGTCGTTCTTCCAGGTGGGGCGCATATCGAAGTTTGATTTGTTGTACCCGAAACAGACGCGACAATGGAACGTGAAGAAAGCACAGATACTGGAGGTTACGGACTCGACCACATTCCAAATGTAAATGCCGTTCTTTGAGGCCTCTCGTCAAAATCATATATTTGTTTTGAACCCAACAAATATATGGACCCTACTGAATTATGGATAAAAGAGCAGGAGAAATACCTCTCTGCCGATCAAAATTATCAACGCGAACCCCTGGAATATTTAAACATCTATTTTTGTTTCGTTGACTTGACCGATTCTATCGTGAAGATGGAGACCGAGAAATATTTATTTAGCAGTAGTGAGCCGGATACACGCACCATTGGGGAATCCGCTCTTTTCCAAATGGTTGAAAAACGGCGGCAATCGGGCAAATATGGGTTCCAGGAAATGATGTTTTTCCACGTGGGCTTGGATTCGACCGATATGCATAATTATGCCCGGAGCAAAACAAACGAGTATAATTTCGTGGAATTGTATCCAGTGATACGGGCGGTTTCTGTGCCTCCGGCGATTTTCATTTTCCAGCCGGTGAATTATTTGTTGATTTTGATGAAGGAGAGGCCGCCCATTCGGTCGGCAATCAAGGCGGGTGCATGTTCCAAGAAACGCGTCCGATTTGCCGAAGAAAACCACAACAAAACGAGGCGCAAATAAATGATGTGGTGAAAATAGATTCGACAAATAAAGCATAAAGTTATATCCTCTATTATTGTAAATGGAACCCATACCCTCTCTTTACAATCCCGATGCACCCATCGGTGACCGCATCTATTATTTGAAACACTACGAGACATATGACTCCGCATTCCCTTTGAACCCCAAACTGGAATCCATCATTGGCGATATGTCCGGCAATTCTCATATCGAAGCCGTCAGCGACGCGATTCTACATTGTCGCGCGATTCAAAGCGGCCGAGGTTTGCGCGATTTGACCTATTCGTTATTGTGGACACTACAACAGAAACACCCTCTACAAACCGTGTTTTTATTGTATCGAATGATGGATTTTCAGGGCGGCAAACAAGTAGGGTCGTGGCGTGACGTCCGGGCTTATGCGGAGTTCATCGCCACCCATTCCGCCAAAGGTCGTGACGACCCGATGTTGAGCCCCGTGCTCGGCCTCTACAACAATCAGTTGTTCAAAGACCGCGATGCGGCGAAGCGGAATGCGCCAATCTCGTATGCCGCCAAATGGGTACCTCGCGAACGCAAATGCCCATGGATGTTTGCCAAGTTGCTGAATATGTGGATATTCGTGGATGTCGAATCGAAACAAATCATGAAGAGTGCTATGGAATCCGGAGTAGAATCCACGTTTGCGGCGGCGCGAAACAAATGCTCGGCGCAATATCGCAAAATGGTGAGTCATTTGAATACCCTTTTGGACACGACCGAAATCAAAGAGTGCGCCGGGAAATGGGCGGAGATTGTGCCGGAAAAGGTGCCGGTAAACCACAAGTTTGCCAGCAGCGCGGCGCTCGAACGCCACACGGAGGGCGGATTCACGGAGCGCAATCATTTCCGCGACATTCCCACGTGGAAATTGGTGAAGAAGATGCTCCATATGCAGGCGGCGAACAACGTGGCCGAAATCGAGAAAATGGATGCCCAATGGTCAAGGCGGCCAAATGGGCGCGATTATGCGTATTATATTGCCATGGTTGATGTGTCGCAACCGATGTACCGAGATGGCGCCAAGAGTTTGTATCAAGCGGTGGGACTTGGATGCGAGATAGCATCGAAGTCGCTGTTTGGCAAACGCGTGCTGGCCTTTTCGCCGAAACCGTATTGGGTAGATTTGGACAATTGCGCGTTCAGTGAAATGGTGCGGCGAATTGTTTCGGCGATTTGGATGCCGGATAACTATTTGGATGGGGCGTTTGCGGTGGTCATGGAAGCCATCCTGTTTGCGGATATGACGCCGGATGAAGTGGGTCTGCTGAAAGTGGTTCTGCTGACCAATCGTGCGGACAAAGAGTCGTTGCCGGAGCATATTGTAGAGGCGTGGCACAAGACGGGTATAAAAAAATTTAGCAAACCGTTTTTGCTGGATGGCCGCAATTTTGAGAAGATTGGCTGCTAAAATGGGTGTTGGCTTTTCCCGTTAGTACTATCTCTTATAGCCTACCGTCGAAAAATTGCATCCCGTGAAAACGGCACGTTTTTGAGGGATGGTGGTTTTCAACGGTGAACCGATGGTTCACCGTCGAAAAATTGAAAAATCAAAACCTTGTTTGTCTGGAATCATAATATCCAAACAAACAAACACTTACAAAATGGCTTCCTCGAACATTTTCAGAACTAACAACTACGGCAACAGCGGTAACGCCACCAACAGCGGTAACGCCACCAACAGCGGTAACGCCACCAACAGCGGTAACGCCACCAACAGCGGTAACGCCACCAACAGCTACGGCAATTCCTCCTACGGCAATGGTGAGAATCGTTTCAGAAACGATAACAGAGGCTCCTATGGAACCGACATGTCTGGCAACCGAGGGTCTTACGACAGAGGGTCTTACGACAGAGGGTCTTACGACAGAGGGTCTTATAGAAGCTCTTATAGAAACCAATTCTCGGGAACCGTCACACAACAACAAGCACCAGTTGAAGTGATGAAACCGATGCCGCCGATGGAAGAGTTTCCTTCTCTCTTAAAGTCGCCCAGACATGTCTCTACAAAAGTGGAGGTGCCAAAAGTTGACCCAATTGTAGATTCATCTAAGCCTGTAGAGGCGACCTTGAAGCCTGTAGAGGCCCCTACATCATCATTCGCCATAATCGCCAAAAAAGCCGCGACCATTGTTGTTCCCAAGAAGCCGGAGCCCGTAGTTCATGATGAATACTATGAGCCCGAGGCGGTTGCGTACAGGGCTCCCTCCGGTCGCCCGCAAATGTCGATTCAAGAGTTCATCCAACGCCGCGAAGATGGACAACGAATTGAAATGGATGATGTATCCATTTGTTCCGAATACTCGAACTGCGTCATTGACAGTGATAGTGACGATGACGACTTCTAAGCTTCAATGCGACTTCTAAGCTTCAATGCGACTTCTAAGCATCGATTATTATATTGTCTGCTGCTTCTTCTTCTCCGGTTTTTTTTCCTGGTCCACAAGCATCTTGGTCATTGCGTCCTCGTCACGTTTGCGCCGATTGAGGATATTGGTGGCAACCGTGGTGACCGACGGACTGTCTGTGCTTTTGATGATACGGTCGGCCAGTAAAATATCCCGTGACTGGTTCTCAAGCATTTGTTTTAAATAATCCGCGTCGTCAACACCCATTTGCGTATTGTATGCGAACGCCATGGCGTAAATGAGAACGCCGAGTCCGATATAGTAGAAGAGACTCACCGTGTCGCGATACGAATCATAAATCATCACTTCCAAGATGCTCATAATAGAGGCGACCAAGGTTGATAAATAGAGTTTGCCGCGACTATTTTGCGGATTTCGGGAAGTGACATGACTGACGACCCAGTATTGGACCGCAAATGAAACTGCGAATGTGATACAGACGTAGTAGAAGAGTTTCATATATCATATTTGAATATGATATTTACACCTATCATTTACCTTCGTCTGGATTTTTTACTTTTGCGACTGCCTCTTTGTTTTCGGGTTTTGCCTCCTTTTCTAAATGGAGATGTATTTCTTGCTGGGTATTTATTTGTACTTTGTCTAGTTCCCAATGTCGGTGTTTCAATTGTTTGTTTTGGTGTTTCATTTATCATATATCGGTAAAAATCTCTTATGTAATTTTTTGACATTGGATTATTACCTGATTCGGCGATTAATCTCTTACGCTCTTCTTCTCTATCCCACATTGCTTTACGATCCGCTGCTTCTCTCATGTCATCCCGATTTATATTCCTAGATCGAAATCCCACACCCGTTTCGTCTGTGCTAAGAGTTGGTTCCGGCATTACCTCTATACAATATCCCTACACAATAACATTGCTCAACAGAAACTCGTCGTCCGTTTTCGCCACGTTTTCCCGGTATTTTCCCTGTAGCAACGACACCACGATGAAATTGAGCTGCTCAAACGACGCCCGCAATTCCAGCACTTCATTGTTCGACACATTGAACACGCGGAACTGTCGCGGGTTTTCCGGGTTCAGAATCTGATAAATCCACGCATACACGACCACTTGAAGTTTGTGGTCCATCGTCACTTCGCGTACACATTTGATTTCCCATACCGTTTTCGCCGTAATAATATCCGTCCTCGCCGTAAACCGGAACTTTACCGATTCGTCGAAATATTCGGCTAAAACCGCGTCAATCTTCTCGTGCTCCATCTCTTGCGACTGGTGAATGATGACCTTTTCCACGAGAGGTTTTGATTCTTCGCATTCGACCCCCACTTGCCGGTTCAGCCGGTTTTTACATTTCTCCATGGTCGCGTCGCTTATCCAGTTGTAGTCCGTATGCGCGATTTGGCGCAGCTTGAAATACAGTTTCTCGTTGAACGCAATGTAGACATTCGACAAAAACAAATAGTCGCCCGGTGTCGCAAACGTTGCCGGCAGCTTCGAGGCAATTTCGCGCAAATATTTGTGGTCATTGTCACCCATCTCGTCGAGCAAAAGCAGCACCGTCTCATAGAGGACATTCGTGGCGCCGGATTCCCATTTCGCCGTCAAATAGTCGTAATACATCGCCGGAATCGCCAGTCCATTGAGGTCGCTCACTTCTTCGAAAAACCCGTCGGCGGTTTCGATGACCGACCGGATTTCCAAATCGATGCCGGGCGGGTTCAGCGTGCTAAATATGTCAGTCAATGTAGGCGTGATGGACTCCAATACTGACTCCTGTACAAACTTGATTAGGTCGGTGGGCGTCACATAATGCGTCAATGCTGGGGCCGTCGGCGTCTCGGTCGGCGTCCTCTGCCCCGGCATCATCGGCATCCCTCTGAACTCGACATATTCCTGCTGTTTTATGGCAAAATGGTCCATTTTCAAGAACTGGAGGGGGCGGTCGCTCACGTATTCGTCGCGCTCCAATACAAAGAGTCCCGCCGTTGCCCGCGTCGTCGCCACATAGAGGGTGCTCGGACACTGGTCCTGCGGCAACAGGCGGCCATAGAAGTCCATGTATCCTTGGTCGAACCCCATCACGAACACGTAGGGGCGCTGGCGGCCTTTCACGCTGTGGAATGTAGAGAAGACCAGTTTCCGCTGGACCACTTTTTCATCGACGGTGTCGGATTCGAACATCGGGACGTGACAGGGGATGCCGTAATTCACGAGGAGATTCTCCATTTTGCGGATGGGGCTGTTGGTGCCTTTGACCGACCCGCCGAGGATGAAGAAGTCGCCGGGGTGCGCGCCCTCGCTCAGCAATTTGCGCACATGGAATATCACGAGGCTTTCGAGATTCCGGCGCGAATTGCGCATGTAATAGACCGCGTGGTCCCCTTGACGACATGATTTGAGACGGTCTTCGCCGAGCATCGTCGAATTGATGAACGCCGACATTTGGTCCGTGATGCGATACGAGGTTTTGAGCGAACAGTGCTCGAATTGCTGCGTCTTGAGTCCGGGATGCGCAGTCCATATTTTGGCGGCCATCGTCAAATAGCGCGTGTCGGCGCCCTTGAACTCGTAGAGGCCCTGCATGAAGTCACCGAGAACCACGAGCTGGAATGGCTGGCCCATATCTTTTGCGAACTTGGACACAAATTGGAAATAGAGGGGCGTCATATCCTGGGCCTCGTCGACCACGATGATGTGTTTGCGCGGAATGTGGATGCGGGGGGCCATAGCGGACTTCATGATATGGCGGATGCCGGTGTCCGTGTAGGCGGAGCCGTAGTAGTATTTGACGGCGAGACTGTGGTATGTGTGGACGTCGAGATTGTCCAGGCCGAGTTCCTCTGTTTTCTGTTTGATTTCGCACCGCAACATGGAGTTGTATGTGAGTTGGATGATTTTTTGCCGGGGCATTGCTTTTGCCAAAGAGAGAATCGTGGTGGATTTGCCAGAACCGGCGACGGCATCCACAATGACATTGGCGCCGACCGTTTTCACGTTGTGGATGATAAGGGCCTGTTCGGCACTGACCGAGTTCATTAATAATATAGAGGCGGCAAATCTTTGTATCAGTTTGTCAATAAGAGATTTTGACCATGGGCTTATTGCTTTGACGCCATTATTTTTTTTATAATATCCGTCGTGGATATCGAGCTGTAATAATTGATTTTCATAAACTTATTCATCATGATGGGGACTTTGAAAAACTCCTGCTGTTTTTCCGCATCGGCTTCATTGGAAAAAGAATGAATCACGTAGTCTATTTGGTGTTCATTCATAAAGGCTTCGTCGATGATGAGAGGTGCGTCTCTAATGACTTTGTCCACGTATTTGATATTTTCTACAATCGCATACCGGTCGCTCTCGCAGTAAATCGGCGGGCGTTTGTATCCGGTCGCGTCTTTGTCGTTCACGATTCCGACAATTAAAAACACATCGTCGAACGTCTCTTTACAACATTTGATATATTCGAGATGCCCTCGATGAAATAAATCAAAAATCCCGTCAGTGTAAATAATTTTCATGTATATATACTGACGTACCTATTTTTTGGTTAAGAACGGATGAGAACCAATGATGAGTGCAATCACCAACGTTGTCACGCCTGATCCAAAAAACCGACTATACCGCATGTTTTCAGAGTCGGAACATTGGATTTTATCTAAAAATGCGAGCCCTTCACTCACGTTTTTTTCATTCGTTTTTTTCACGTACTTTTCTTGGCAAGACATGTGGTATGCTGTTCCAAATCCATATATTGAAATAACCAATACTATTGCGATTTTTACGTGTCCACTGATATTTGGGTTTTTGTAAAACAAAATGAACAAGAGAAACGTGACCGCATTGTCCGAAATGGAATCGTAGTAACTGCCGAACACGCTTCCCATGTTGTATATTCGGGCAAAGTATCCGTCCATAGTGTCGAAAAAATAAGACACGATGTATGCCAACGCAGCGGAAATATAACAAGATTTGTAATACAAATAACAGGCGAGAAGACCGAACGCCAAGGATATGGAGGTTATCATATTTGGGGTCATACCCGCTTCCTTGAAATGAGGATTAATGATGTCAATGTATTTTTTGTAAAAGAGATCGACGGGGTCGTCATAGTAATGTGGTAATTTATTCCCGGTTTTTATGTTGTCCGTGGTCATATATAGCTTATACAATGTTTATTTTTTCAAATACTTGTCCAAATACTCGCAAATATTCAGGTTGTTCTGGTAAATGATGATGACGACGAAAATAGAGACAACGATGTCGATGGTATAATGGTTCCGACTCAATAATATAAACATTCCATTCACCAAATTGATGAGTATCGCGACCAAGTTATTAATCAGTCCGTTGTCAAAAAGAATCAATGTTGTCAAAAAGGTGATTCCAAAATGCGCACTAAATATTTTATCGTAACATCCGCCGCGAAACATAGAGGTGTCGCTGATGTCGCAACTTGTATTTTTGGGAAGAATTGTGATTGGAATGATAAACTGGCGCAAAAGTACAAGAGTAAAAATGAGCCCGCCCAAATGGTAGAGTAAGTCAAAGTTCATTATGGCAAGGTATCCAATTACCAACAGTGTTAAAACGTCGGACGCGTATTCGAAGTTGTGAAAGTGGGGTAGAATACTGTGGAAAATATCCTGGATCTTTTTATAATTTTCTTTTGTTTGATAGAATCTTTCCGAATTTTTTTCAAGATGATAGAGGTTGAGTTTATTTAATCCAAAAACTACAAAATACAATAAAATTAGAACGGAACAATTGGGTATTTTCATAGTTATTATATATTGTGAAAAGAAAGGGGTCTCTAACGCGGACTTTTATTTTTTTGGGTTTTTTTCTTACCGCCTCTTGTACCTTTGCGTTTCTTACCGGTTTCGTTACCAAATCCAAAAACATCAAAAACTTCTCGTCCCAAGCTTCGTTCTAATCGTTTATTCCTGTTTGGAATAATGTCTCTATTAAAAATACTACAAGTATAATCAAACAAAAATAAATAATCTTCGCGGGTTAGTCTATATTTAATTTCTAAACGAAAAATAATATCATTTAAACTAAATCGAACACCAATTTCTTCACCATCTTCATCTGTTATAATTTCTGGTAACATGTCAGGTAATACTTCTTCTATACGTGTACCTGGGGTAATACCACAATTGTTGTTGAAAATGAATATTCCCCAAGAATCCATGTTTGCCGGATCAGTTGGTGGATCATTTGTGGAAAAAGTTTTATTTGGAAAAGTATGACTAATACCAACTTTGTTGTTGCAAATATAACTGTTACGACACACATATCTTTCCTCTACTTTATTTGTTTTTCTATATTGTTCTACATCATCGCGTGGGTTTGTTTCTAGTGTGGCCAATCCATTTCTTGCGTAGTTTAAGAAATTTTTTGCTATTATTTGGTCTTGGTCTTTTGCGTTTTGATTAGTATCGGCTATCAAATTAATATCGCTATTTGTTATAAAATAATTTCTCAATTTGGTATTTTCACTACCATCTGCTGCGCTAAGCACTACATTTCCAGGAGAGGAGTTTGTAAATGTAAATAGTTTTGGTGTTGATTTGAATGTCGTAAGACTTCTTGATGCGTGTGGATGTACTCTATATGGTTGGGCACTCTTGCCATACGCACCGTGAATAAAAAATCCAATACATATATATTTTCGTTCATCTTGTAAAGGCGAAGATAGATGCGAGGCTATTACATCGGACTTGTATCTTTTTTTAAAACTCATAATGGTTATATTAAAACCTTAGATTTTATTTATAAAGTGTTGGTTATCTTTGAAAAATTGCTTGACGTAAAAACGGCACGTTTTTGCGGCAAGGTGGTTTTTGAACGTACGCCATCTCTGATGGCGTACATTCGAAAAATTGAATTGTTTTTTATAAACAATTGAAAACCACATAACAACTAAAACATTGAATCAATAATGGTGCCCATCACAAAACTACTCATCTTCGACGTCGAAACAACGGGCCTCTTGCCCAAAGCCGGTTCCGGTGATCCAAGTCCCCACATCATCCAATTTAGCTTCATCTTGTACAATGTAGAAGACAACATCATAGAGGAAATCCACAATTACTATATCCAGGTCGGGCCCGACGTCGTGATTTCCCCCAAAATCACAGAGCTCACCGGAATCACGCGCGACATGTGCGAGTCGAAAGGCATCCATATTGTGGATGCGCTCCTACATTTCAGTAGGGCATATGACCAGGCGACCATGGTCATCGCGCACAACCACAGCTTTGACAGCGCGATGGTGAAAATTGAGGTCGAGCGAAATCGCGACCATCCACGGGCGAATTTCATCAATATGTTTCAGCCCGATGGCCCGAGCAAAATCCAATTCTGTACGATGCGGTCGAGCGTGAACATTTGTAATATCATGGTGGAGAAACCGGGGCAAAAACCCTATAAGAAATGGCCGACGCTGCTGGAATTGTATCGGCATCAGTTTGCCTCTACACCGGACAATTTACACAACGCCATTGTGGATGTGCTCGTTTGTATGCGGTGTTTTCTGAAACTCTACTATGATAGGGACATGGGCGATGCGGCTTTTGGACAGCTTGTCTTGGTATGCCTCTAAGGACTTGTAGACAGAGTTTGACCCTAAAGGTGGAGACGGAGTCTCTAAGAACTCGTTAGAGTTCCACCTCTAAGGGCTTGTAGGTCCCCTCACTTGGAAATCCGGATTGTGGTCGATGGCATGGAGAAGCCGCACTTGCGCCTTGGCGTTTTTTTTACTGGCACATCTGGAAAGAACGCGTTTGGTTTTACGGTTTTTACACCTTTGCACTTTTAAACTGCCGTTTATATAACCATAAATCGCATTTGGCGATTTATCGGATATAAAAGGTTTTTTATCAGTTGCAAAGTAACAGTGCCTAAGGACATTCACAGATGCCGACCTACGGTCGGCATTTAAAATGTGCTTAGGTGTAACACGATAACACGGTCGGCCTCTCACTTTCCGAATCGTATAGGGCATTATATATTGGAGAACTATTGTTTTCCGGCGGCATTATGAGTGTACAGTATATGCTCACACTCATGCTAACTACGTGTAGAAATATACAATGAATATATGAATTGTAATAATAACACAACTCGCGCTCTCTCGAGTTTGGCAACGTATAGGCCAGGGAAAAATAAGAATAACTGCCGGGTTCCATAATTTGGCCGCGATTTTCACTGGTCTGGTAGTAAAATATGCGCGAGTTTATGAAATAAACAACTAAAATGGACGATGTAGTTGAAATCCAGGCGCATTGACAATTGGGACAGAATCTGTCTATTCCATGAAAATAAAATGTGGCGACCAGATTGATAATTGCGGCGATATCCAGGTTTTTTATAATACCGGAATGCCGCAATTTATACCAATGTGTAATCGTTGTACTGTATGTTGTAAATAATGCAATGGAAAATATTAATGGAAAATTGTAATATACACTTAGGATACCGCCGATTAAAAATGTATGACCGGTATAAACGCCTACTCTTGAAATATGTTGGGGTATGGCAAGTTCCATAATAATAAATATAGATTAGACTATTTATATTTATTCTGTTTGTCTAGAATATTGGCTTGTTCTTTGATAGTTTCACATTCTGTGTCGTGATTCGCGGCGTCGAATTGACTACCGGCGTCGTCGATGTGCCTTTGTATGTATTTGCCAAACAATCGTTCATATCGACCAGAATCGGAATGCTGAACATGTTTTTTCCAATGATGTCGCCGTATTCGTCGCGCTCCTCTGTATCCAATATTGTACAAATCCGTTTGTGCTGTATCATGTCGGCGCTCGATAAATATGTTATATTTGCGCCTACGCGATGTAGATTCTTGGTTTGTTTGAGTGCTTTCATCTTGATGTAATCACTAAATGACATTGGTATATATTAGAGGGATATTGAAGAGGTTTATAAGGGTCACCGACTAATACCTCTATATAAGCGAGACCGTGAATGTCGCCCCGCGTTTCTCTACATTCTCGTCATAAAACCTCGGCGCCGAGATGGACAACTTATCTCCCGGCGTAACAAATACCGTATTCGGCGAAACCACGAATCCAATTTGCGGATTTGACACGAGCGACAAGATGGCGCCCCCGCCAAATACCGTGTCCGCATTGGCCGTGCTATACCACGCAGTCAAATCGCTCTCGTGGGCATAGAGGATTCGCGTCGTGCCGCTGCCTCCTACAAAGAAGAAGGCGCCATTGTAGCACGACGTGTGCTTGTTCCCAATGGTTGTAGGAAGCGTCACGGTCGACAATTGATTTTGCGAGAAGTCCGTATTGTAGTATACCGCGGAATTGGAGAAGTCTGTTATCAAACTGTATTGCCCATTGTAGGAATACGAGGACAGCTGGACACCCGGGTCCGCGAATCCCGTGTTCTGCGTTTCTCCGTTTAATTGACTGGTGTTAAAACTTGTGGCCGTAAAACTTGTGCCTCTATAATACATCAAAGTAGAATATCCAGTTGAGACAGTAGAGGCCACGTATTTCTTCGTGTTTATGACGCGATGATACTTGGACAACGCCGCAGTAGATGGTAAAAACCAGTCATGTATTGTAACAGAGACCGAGGACCCGCCCGTGGTCTTCTGGAACACAATCGCGTAATTCGAGTATGCCGTGGTATTTGTCGTGGAAAATAGGAGATTCGTGGCAAGTGTCGGGGTCGCCATACTCAGGTCTTGGACATCGATGGTCGTCCAACTGCTGCCATCATTCGAGCCAAGCACCGTCCATGCTTTGGGGAACTGATTGTTTGCCGGGCCGCAGACCGAGTAATGCTGGGCGACCACGGCCGACCCAAGCGTGTATTGAAGCCACTCACCCGAGATTGAGCCCAAGGTCGCCGACCCAGTATATACGCCGCCTCCATTGTAGAGACCGGCGTCCGATGTCCATGTCGTCGCCGACGATTTGTCGAACGCGTTGGCTGCCATCCCTGTAGAGGCCGCCGAAGACCCGGCAATTAGAACACTGCTTATGTCTCCTACTATGTAGGGACTGCTTGTCCAGATGAGCCCGTCTACACTCGTCGCCGTGGCCGCCAGGGACCCATAAGCGACCCATTGTGAGCCTGTCCAAACAACCGATGTGCCCTTTGTGGAAAACAGCGTCTTTGACCCTGCGACACCGGTCCACAAGATTCCATCTGGACTCGTCGCAATCGAATGCGCGGCGCCTTCGCCCACCGCAACCCAGAGCGTGCCATTCCACGCGACTTGGTATCCCTCTACAAATGTAGAGTCGGTTTGTTGCTGCCAATGGATTCCGTCGCGACTTATGGCAAACCAAGTTGTTGCCGATAGACCCACTGAGACCCAGATGGAGCCGTTCCAGGCCGCGTGATTGGCGCGCGTTTGGAGGACCGAGTTGCCGCATCCGTACCACTGGACTCCGTCGTAACTGTAACCCAGCGTATTGTAGGTGCTGTCGGAGCAGGCGACTATCATCGGCTTCACAATGGCTGAACCGGACGATGAATTGTTGATGGAAATCGCAGGCGCCGCAGCCGACAAAGTGGTGGTCGTCCAAGTGGTCAGGTCACCAGATTTATATATGCTGGTGCCCGATGAGAACAAGTATTCGGTGCCGGTATGGGCGAACCCAGTGACCGGTGTCGAGCCGCCAAAGGAATGTGTTGTCCAGTTGCCAAGGTCTTGCTGACTAATATAAATTGCACCGGTAGATAGAGCAAAAATATTGTTGTTGTAAGAGGCAAGTCCGGTGATGGTATAACCAGACAACGCTGTATTGGCGGTCCATGTGGTGCCATCGCCACTTGTATAAAGCCCGGTTGAGCAAGCGGCCAGCCAGAATGAACCGGTCCACAAGATATCGACAACGCTTGTCAGAGTGGTTGCGACCCAGTTGAACCCATCGTCACTGTATGCGGAGCCAGTGGAACCGCCGGCCAGCCACTTATATCCGTTGTAGGCAAGCGCCGTGCCTGCCACAAAGAATGGTGTGCCGAGTCCGACCCAATAAATGCCGTCGTAACTGTAGGCAAGGGAATTGAGACCGGAGCCGACGGCGACCCACAAGGGTGCTTCCGGCCTCTCCTGAGTTGGAGGTCGGAATTGGAGAATTGGCTTGAAAGGAGCTGTTTTTCCATAGGAACCCGCGACAATTCGCGCACAACTTGTGGTGAAGATGTCGGCACCGCCGCCGAACCAAGTTTGGCCGTCACGACTATAGGCTAGTGTATTTTTTGTACCGAAGGCAGTTCCTAAGCCACCCGCTATCCAGCGCCGGCCATTGGTCGCCGCACTATTAACTGCGGTCGATAGGATTAAACCCAGGTTCATACTGTTATCGGTCCAGGTTACGCCATCGTGACTATGGTTTTTGCCCGCGATAATCAGCGTCCTCGGAAACACAATGATATTTTGAAACTCGGTGTTTGCCTCTATATCATAAACGGTGGAATTGTACGGCGCATGAGAGGTGTGCCAATCCGCATACCCGCCATTCTGTTTTACCAAAATACTGTTCACGGGGTCTTCGCCGGCAATGACAAAGTTGGAGCCGGTCCATTTGGCAATATTCGCGCTGTAAATGATGGTGCCCTGGGTGTGCGACCAGGTGATGCCATCGTAGCTGATTATGTAATTGTGGTTTCCTGCACTGACGCGGTAGTCCAGCGTTACCACGAACACCACGCCGTCCCATTCGATGCTGACCGGTTTGTTCGAGTTATAGACGGCATTGTTCTTATTTTTTATAATGGCGTTGTCAAGTGCCACTGTCGTCCAAGACCGGCCGTCCACGCTCCATGCGATGGCTTCGCGATTGCCGGCGGGTGCGCCGACCGCCACCCAAACCGAGCCCGACCAGGCCACGTCGAATGAACCATAGCCGGCGTCAAATATACCGGACCCGCCGCTGTACCAACTGACGCCGTCTTCACTGTATAAGAGCGAATTGACGCCGCCGTTGCCGGCAGCCACCCAGATAGCCCCGTTCCACACCACTTTGCCATTGTGGTAATTGGAGGCATTGTTGATGAGCGCCGTGCCCGATGGATTGGATGTCCAGTTGATAGAATCAAAACTGTTGTAGATGCCCGAGTTGCCGATGGCGACATATTGGTTTGTACGCGGATTGAACCCAATGGAGGCGTATTCGTTGGGGACCGTGTATCGGCGATACGTGACTTGGTCGTAGGTCGTGGAAATCGAATGCGTCGATGTGGAGGTGATTATCCACTTGATGCCGTCCCATACCACGCGCGACAAGGCGGTGGAAGAGGCATCGAGCATCGGGGACCATGTAGAGAGGTTTCGCGACACGGATTTGCCGTAGGCGGTGGTGTTGCCGATGAGTGCCAAATAAACGGGCTGCCGGTTCTTGCCGAATGTGTAGATAATGTCGGTGTTCAAGCGGAGTCCGTCGCTCTGTATTGACGCCCGGATGGCCGTGTCGGGGACTGAATACGAATTGAGCGTGATGGCTTTTGAATAGAGCTGGCGACTGTGTTTCATTACGTCTTGGAACACGTATTGCTTGGGCGGGACGGCGGACATGATGATGTAGCCGAGGCGGCCGGTCGAACCGAGAGGACCGGTTGGACCACGATAACCAGTGGTGCCCGTTTGGCCCGTTGTTCCTAGGGAGCCATTGGGTCCAGTGGGTCCCCACATGCCGATAAAACCAGTGGGACCAGTTGGCCCAGTGATGCCTGTAGAGCCTGTAGGGCCGGTGTAACCTAGAGGACCCGTGTAACCTGTTGGCCCAGTGATTCCTACAAAACCCTTGGGACCCGTGGGTCCTGTGGTGCCCGTGGTGCCTTGGAATCCGTCGGGACCCATTGGACTAGGACCGAACGCGCCGGTAAAACCGGTGGAACCAGTACGGCCGGTGATGCCGGTGGAACCAGTGGAGCCGTAAGAACCAGTGGAACCGGTGGTGCCCGTGGTGCCCACGGCTACGCCGGAAATACCTTGCGGACCTGTGGCACCGGTTGTGCCGGTTGTGCCAGTGTCTCCAGATACACCGGTACGACCAGTGGAACCGGATGAACCCCTGGAAGAAGACCCTTCTGAACCGGTGGGACCTGTGGTACCGGTGGGACCCGTTTGACCCACAGAACCTTGCGCGCCGATTGGACCATCTGCGCCAGTGGGGCCGGTATTACCAGTTGAACCGGTTTGCCCAGTTCCAATACTGGGACCGGTGGGACCTTGTGCGCCGACTGGACCGCGAGGACCCGTTGTGCCCGTGCGACCAGTGCCACCGGTTGTGCCACTGGGACCCATTTGCCCCGTCTCGCCGGACCATGTTTTAATGCCTTTGGGACCAGTTAGACCGGTGGGACCCGTTTGGCCATTTTTTGGCCCAGTTTGGCCGGTGAATGACTTCAAAGTGTAGTAAGTCACGGAAATGTCGGTTGCCGTGCCGACGTTCTGACTAGTTTCTATGTAAAAAGTAGATGCGGTATTGTAGAGGGCGGACACTTCGGTGGAACTGAGCGCGCGATTGTATATGCGTGTTTCGTCGATGAAGCCGTGCATCTTGTTGGTATTGGTGATGGTGTCGTATCCGATGCCATTGTTATTATAAAGAGACGCCAAGTCAACCGTGGGCAAAACGGCCGATGATATATCGGTCGTGAATGCTGTGGCTGAACCGTTAATGTAAAGGTTCCAGGTATTGGTGGCGGCATTCGATATGGTTCCGACGATGTGGGTCCAAGAATTGGTGGCAGGTGTTCCTATTCGGACAATTCTCTCTTCAAATGCATTACTAACACCATAAGCAACAGCCAATCCAGCAGTAGAAAAAATAGAAGTACCCGTTCGGCCCGTCCATACATTTCCATCTAGACTTGTCGCAATGTTATTTCCACCTCCACCTTCACCAACAGCAACCCAGAGTCCATTGCCATAAACAACACCTACTCCTGAACCAGCAAAAATAGAAGAACCCAGACCGGTCCATACAATTCCATCGGTACTTCTCGCAATGCTGTTTGTACCAGCACCAACGGCAACCCAGAGTCCATTTCCAAAAGTGACACCTCTTCCATAACTAGAAAAAATAGAAGTACCCGTTCGACCGGTCCAAGCAATTCCATCGGTACTTGTCGCAATGCTATTTCCACCTTGACCAACGGCAACCCAGAGCCCATTGCCATAAGCAACGCCATATCCAGCAGTAGAAAAAATGGAAATACCGGTTCGTCCGGTCCATGTAGTTCCATCGGAACTTGTCGCAATGCTATTTCCACCTTGACCAACGGCAACCCAGAGCCCATTGCCATAAGAAACACCATATCCGCCACTAGAAAAAATAGAAGTACCTGTGCGCCCAGTCCAAGCAATCCCATTGGAACTTGTCGCAATGCTGTTTGTACCGTAACCAACGGCAACCCAGAGTCCATTGCCATAAGCAACACTATATCCATAACTAGAAAAAATGGAAGTACCCTGACCAGTCCATACAACCCCATCTGTACTTGTCGCAATGGTGTTTGTACCTTGTCCAACGGCAACCCAGAGTCCATTTCCAAAAGTGACACCTCTTCCATAACTAGAAAAGATGCTGGTACCGCGACCTGTCCATGTAATTCCATCGGGACTGGTTGCAATTGTGTGTGTACTGTAACCAACCGCAACAAACAAATTTGGAATAATGTTTCTTGTCACAAGATTGTAATAAGTGCTTGTGGCTCTTATAGAAATGCTCCTTGTGGTTGCCGTATTACCGAGACACATGACCGTGCGGGGTGTTGCATCCAATGATGAGAAGTTCACCCATGTAGCGATACTGACCGCGCTGGTATCGACGAGAGACACCGGACCAAGTTGAACATTGCCACTGTAACTGGTGCTGGGAAAAGAGAGGCAACCAGAACCCATTCGTTCGCCCGAAATTGTGAATAATGTTGTATTTCCAAGGACGGCATCATAAACAGGCGCACCCGTGGCATAATTGGCAAAGAGGTTTCCGGCGATGTTTCGAGATTCTGTGTCGAATGTGTAATAGCTGACTAGAGCATTGGGGTCTGCACGACCATCATAGAGCTGCGCAACTTGGGCCGATGATAAGGTTGCATTGTATATTCGGAGGTCGTCTATGTATCCGTCCATCTTCATGGTATTGGATGACGCATCCATTCCGATAGCGGATTTGGTGAATGGTGTAAAATTGGGAGTTACAATGGACGTTTGGTTCGAATATGATTCTTGTTTGTTCACACGGAGTTTGTATAAATCCAGGTTTTGATTATTTTTTTCAATACTTGCTACCAAATGAGTCCATGTTCCCGTGGTTGGCGTAACTGGTACATTGTATGATACATCGCCTCTATATATCAAATAATTGGTTGACGTTGCTGCAACTTTAATAGAATCCGTCGAATTGGCCATCGAGAAAATAGTGCGAGGTACAGAATCTAACGTGGAAAACTTGACCCAGGCCGATATGGTTACCGCCGATGGATCTGCAAATGTTATCGGATTGACACCCACTGCGCCACTATATGTAGTTCCCGGGAAATAGAGGGACCTTGTTCCAAACTTGGAATCGGTTGCTACAACTGCCGGATTGGACCCGCTATTATACGTAACTGTGCCCGCATATATTGATTGAACCTCTGCCAAAATAAGTGTGCGATTGTATTGCTGGAATTCATCAATAAGTGCACTATCGAATCCTAAGCCCCAGGTATTTGTGTTTCTGTCACCTATGGTAGGATACAGCCTACCCGTATACGTGTTATTCAATGCACCGTTCAAATAGATTTTCCAGGTTCCATCGGGTCCAATTGTCCATACAAAATGGTTCCACACATTATTGTTAATGACGGTTCCGGGTGCCACTGTGCTGCTACTAGTTGCGCTATTAACGACGCCAAGTACAAACGCACCTCCAGTCACCAGACTGAAATACACGGCTTGTTGCGTAGAGTCAGCGTTGTTGCGGAAAAGGAACGCAAATGCATTATTTGCCGTAGAAGCGGTTTTCAGCCAGAATGCGAACGATGTGCCGAGAGGTCCAATCGTTGTTGTTGGTCGGGTCATCGATGATGTCGCCGAGAGAGTAAGTGAACCAGTACCAAATTGGCTTGTTCCCGATATGACCGCCGACGCAGAAAGCGACGCATCATATACGTAGGAGCCAGATGCCTTGTTTCCGATGAGCTGACCAGAAACGGAATCGCTATCAAAAGTGTAATAGAGAGGCATATCATCCATGATGATGGCGTCGTAGTATGGCTGACCATTGTAGGTATTGTCGGGAAGCGCATCGATGGACGCCACATTTCCAATTCTTCTGCCTGATGTCAGTTCCATGGGGTAACATCCGATAGGCTTGGTATTGATGATGCGACCGGAATAACTGCTGGTAATAACGGTATTATTAGGAACATAGGACGGCAAAAATCCACCGAGAGCCTTCTTGTATGGCGTTAATGTCGCATAAGGATGACCCGCCGGCAAAGATGATGGGAGACCCCATTTCCATGCAAGCTGGCCCTCTATCTTGGTGCGTTGGTCAGTCGTTGGTGCTGATGTGTATGCGATTATTTCGCCAAACTCGGTGGAATGCGTCGAACCTGTGTTGTCATATGTGTTGATTCCCAAACCTGTCTTGGCAATGGTGAAGTTACCACTGGAACTATAAGAAGTATAGACACCATTGAGACCAGCATAAACATTGGTTCCATCGAAATAACCAGAAACCAAATAAGGGGTTCCAAGTGTTATGGAACCAACGGGGAATACAACACTGTTTCGAATAATAGAAAGAGAGGTGGAATCACCGGTTAATATGAATGCGGTGTTCAGAGACGCATCATTGGTCGACGTTCCTGGACCAAAAGAGAGGATGCGTGGCAAACTTGTGAGAGTATTGAAACGGGTAACCATAAAAAAGGAGAAGGTGGCACCGACATAGGTATTTGTGAGCGGACTCGTGAACCCCGCATTGGTTAATTGGATGGCGGGATAGCCATTTATGATGTTTTCGGTGAACCATCTACGATATGCTACTGAAGAATCAAAAACAGTATAATCTACAAACGAATTGGGAATAGTATAATAAGTAGAAACCGTATTGACTGATGATTTGTCATATATTTTTGTAATATTTCTAGATGCTGTGTTTTTTCCAATGCCTAATGTTGTTATAGATGGTGTTGACGATACAATTGTCCAATCAGAACCATTATAACTACGTAATAACCCCCCATAACCAGAAAACCATAAATAATTACCGTTTGAATCCATTTTATAAACCGGATATATCTCTCGATTTAATTCGCTATAATAATTTCTATCAACCCAATTAATTCCATCATTACTCAATAAAGCATGAGCAGCACTTTGCTGTGTATGATACCATCCAACTATCCATAAATTATTTCCTGACCCATCTTTGCCAAAACCAATACTTCTAATTTTAATATCAGAACCATTACTGACACTGACAATAGTTGCAATATCTTGTAAAGTCCAAGTAACTCCATCATATGATCTAAATAAATAACGTCCAGACCCACTAGCCAAGCACATATTTTTTCCTGTAGCATCTTTTCCAAAAGAAACAACATCCATTGATTGATTTGAGGGTGTTGGCAGATTAGGTGCAGTGTATGCTTGAGTCCAATCATATCCATTCCTACTGGTTAATATTCTCCCACGATAAGAAAAGTAATCGGAACCATTATAACCAACCGCAACCCATAAATTATTCCCACTAACGTCTTTTCCAAACACAACTGAATTTGTAGCAATAACTGATGATCCTAATGGTGAAATTGTACCAACTAATGTCCAATCAATGCCATTATTACTTACAGAAAAATTATTAGTCGACGATAATCCCCAAGCTACCCATAAAACATTTCCATTACCATCTTTTCCAAAAGTAACACCATTACATCTTGTACCAGAAATATTATCAAATCCTCCTCTTCCTCTTTTTGTCCATATTAAGCCATCATAACTTGTGGCAATACAATTATATGCACCGTCAGTCGTATTATGTGGACCAGTAACTATCCACATATTTCTTCCGATATTATCTTGTCCATATACAATTGAATTAATACGTTCAAACAATTGGGTAACCTCAGTCCAAGTAACTCCATTATTAGTAGTTGTTAATAAAACTCCATTGTTCCAATAACCAGCATTATAAAAATACGAGGCAAACATACATGCAAATGTTATACCAAGACCAGTTTCTTCACTTGCATAATCAAACTTCAGGTTCTTCGCGTCATTCCATAACACCATTCCATCCATGGTCGAGGCGAAATCATACACCGTGCCTCTGGCTTTTTCCGACAGCACATAATTGTCATAATCTATCGACGCACCGACACTGCCTTTGGCTCCGGTTGCTCCGGTGGCGCCCGTATTACCTGTTTGCCCCGTGGCTCCTGTTTGGCCCGTTGCTCCTGTTGCTCCTATTTGGCCCGTGGCTCCCGTGTCACCAGTTGCTCCGGTGGGTCCCGTGCGACCCGTCGACCCTGTGGAACCCGTGCGACCCGTCCAGCCATTGTATCCCGTATCTCCCGTTGCGCCCGTGGTCCCCGTGCGTCCTGTGCGGCCTGTAAACCCCGTCCAGCCATTGTTTCCCGTCGAACCCGTATCACTCGGTCCCGTCGGTCCCGTGGTGCCCGTGGTACCCGTCGGCCCATATTCCGTATAGAGGATGCGGAACTCGCCCAGATTCACGCTGGTTTCCCCCGCGCTCGCCTTCGTCATCAACAATCGATAATACTGGTAGTCACTCGGCCCAATCGAGTAATTGCGCTCCTCTCCCGCAGAAAACGCGCCCGTGCTTACCGACTGTAAGGTGTTCCATACAATGGCGTCTCTACTTCCCAGGAAATACCACGACGTCGGGGCGCGCACCACGGTTGTCGGCGCCACCACGGAATACGAATTGATGCGCTGTTTGTATGCGTTACTCTCCAGCTGGAACCACTCGCCGCGGGTATAATCGGTCGACAAATTGTCAAACCGGTAGATGCCCTGGCCCAAAATGCTGAACATTGTCGAGTCGTTATTCGCCGTTGTTATGTTGTTGTAAAGAGAGGATGTGATGCCGTAATCGGCGATTAGACCCGTGGTCCAATAGGCGCCAGCGTTCTGCGTGTATCGCATCTTGCCATCATAAGTCAGCAAAATGATGTTGGACAGGTCGAACGCGTAGAATGCGCGAATCTGTTTGGACCCGGCGAATGTCTCCGTTTCCGCATTGGTGTAAATAGAGGCCAGTGAATTGTTGGAATAATCGAACTGCCACAAAGCATAGGTGGTGCCCGTGTATCCCGCCACAAAGGCATATTGTGTGTTATAAATCGAGATGGGCGCCGTCAATTGGATGGACGAGCTGAACGCGTAACTGGGTGTCGTCGCGCTCGTAATGGCCGCCGTCGAATAATCGCGAATCACCGCGCAATCGAGTTCAGCCGAGGGTGACCACACAATATACACATTGGGCACCGCCGCATTGTAGAATGCGCGCCTCTCTTGCGACGCCGCCGAAGTGGTCGTGTGTGTGCGCGCCGAAAACGTGGTCCCGCCATTGGTCGTGTAATAATACTTGTTGTTCTGGCCTACAACGTAGAAGGACGCACTAGTCCCGACCGCGCGCATGTTTCCATAGAGGGTGTCCGTCGTCACCGCCGAGGTGAATGTCACCGCGTTCAAATAACTGGATGCGTCGGCGATAGACAACGTGTTGGTCGATACGGAAAACGAATACGCATTTAAATTGAAAATGCGGTTGATAGAGGCATCCTCCGATTTGCCAACCCAGTAATTGGTATAGGTGGTCATATTGTGATTGGCCCCTACATTCCATGAGACGTCAGCTGATCCAGTGTTCGTGATAGAGGCGAAGAAGTTGACCGACACGTCCGAATACACGGTATTGATGGTCGCCGTATAGACTTGACCAGTCGACAAGAGCGGCGCCAATTGCTGGTAAGTCACCAGATTGCCCGCGGTCTTGTGGTAAATCGCCAGCGTATTCTTCTCGTGTATGGAGCGGCAAATTGTGAGTGTGTTTCCACCTCCTTGCCCATTGTTCAGCGAGAGCAGACCTGTCTGGTCATAGAAGATACCGTTGATTGCCCATCGCCCCACAAATCCTTGCGCCAATCCCGCATCAGCGAAAATGCCGACTTGCGAAATGATGAGGCGGTGGTATAAATAGGGGACATAGGTCGTGCTCGTGACATTAATTGTAGATCCGGGTGAATAGGCATAGGAACCTCTCACATTCTCCGTGTCTTCGAGGAACCAAGTTGTGCCATTATTGGACCCGACCACATACCAAACACCGGGCACCTGGTTGACATAATTGTCGTAGTCGCCGGCGCGCGGATAAATCGCGTAGGAATAGAGAGGGAATGCATAAGGCATCTTGATTTGAACCCATTCGCCGGAAATGGTGCCGACTCCACCCTGGATGAATGTGGTCTGTGTTCCGGTGTATGCGCCTGTCGTATTGTTGTAGGTTGAATTGGTATACCAACCCGTGGGGTCGAATGTCGTGTTGAATGGATACGCAAGCGGCATCACGCGGAACGGCGTCACGGTCTTGAATGGATGAGAGGCGGGCAAAACACTGGTGAGCCCCCATTTCCACGCAAGCAGCGCCTCTATGCGTTGTTGTTCGATTGGCAACAAAGTCCGGTTGTATATCATGAGCTCACCAAGCCCGGCATTCAACATTGTATTGCCAATATTGACCATCTGGTTTCCGATTTCCCAGCCGGTTAATATGGGGAGGAAATATGAATAATCCGTGGCTGCGTTTGCCGTACCATTGAACCGCGAAGAAACTGAGCATGTTCCAGACGCATTTGAAATATTAATCACACCAATGAGCGGAGTCGCAAAACCGGCTGCTCCCCAAGCATGGCCGGTTACATAAATACCACTGTTGTATATTCGGACATCGGCCAATGTGATTGCGAGAGAACCCGTGACTAATGGTCCGCGACTATTGATGACATAGTTTTGTACTCCCCCACCTTTTGTCAGAACGACAAAAATGGTCAAATTGTTGACCGTGGTTTGCGGTTGGTTACTCACCAACATTGCGTTTGTTGAAATGATATTTGCGAAATTGACGACCGGCATTGTGGAGCTGATTGCGTTGACAACATATTGTGCTGGGTCTACATACACACTATTTGCGGCGTACAAGGTCGTCTGCATGTCACTGTCCGGTACGACATCGTTGAAAATCATGATATTGTCAATAAACCCGGCCAACCGGTCGTTGCTGATTGTGGTAACTGACATTCCAATCATCTGGTTGTATTCGGATGAATTGCGGTTGGTCGTCGCCGTGAAAGTGAAATTCTGGAATAAACCGTTGCCTCTTATACCGGCCTTTCTCAATCGTGTTGTGCTATTGTAACTTTCGTATACACTATAGTCCGAGGCGGAAAATGTACTGAATGAGAAGTCACTGCCAAACCAGAAGTTGCGATATTTGTTGGAGGAAAGTCCAAATGAGAGTGTTCCCGCGACTCCATCTTGATAAGAACCCGCGCCAAGAATCGTTCCATTGGGGTTTCCGATATTCAAACAATTGTGTACAATCGTGTAGGATGAATTGCCGGCAGGGATGGTCGCGTCGGGCAAATAGAGGAACCCGGCGTTGGCGCTGAAGTCCAAATACCGAATGCCCGCGGTCAACCGTGGCTGCGATGCCGCGGATGATTGAGTCGCATGACGCCCATTTCCCGTCTGGTCGTACCAGGTATCGACGAACCCGGTCGCCGCGCCTAACCAAGTCGCATAGGCAGTGCCCGTTCCATTAATGGCTGTTCCCTGCGTCGTGCCCGTGGTATTTGAATAAATGTCGACCATTGAATTGTCGGTGGAGCGGCGGATGCGGACCATCGGACCCGTGTAAAACTCCGATAAGCGGACCATGGCATAGGCGGCCACGGCGGCGGACCGCGAAGCGGTCGGCAACATATCCAGCGCATAAACACTCGCAGCGTATCCACTCGCAGTGTCTTTCCAACTCACGACACCCTGATTGTCCGTCACAACATTCGCACATGCGTCGAGTCGGAAGTCGGGCACATAATTTGCAAATGTGGCGGGCGGAAACTGTATCGTCGTAGAAGACGAGGCGTCGTAGATTCCATTCAAATACGCGTTCTTGTTGGTCTGGTTACTGACGGCGAGCTGGGTAAAAGACGAGTCGACGGCAGTGGGGAAATCGGCGACGGCGGGAATCACAGACAGAGGAATTGTGCGCGCCTCTTCATTGATGGCAAATGTCAGGTTCATTTTCACCGATTTGCCGGTGGTGGCTTCTCTGAGTCCCGCGTTTTGAACAACCACATTGGTATTGATTGGGTTAATCGCCAAATAGGTCGTGTTGGTGCCGGCCACGTTGGTGGTGTAATTGGTGCCCGTCGATACAAAATCCGTGCCGCCTGTCGCCGTGAATCCGTAATAAGAATCAGTGGGCGCAATCATGTTGACGTTATAAATCTTGCCCTTGAATACGGGGTTGTTGCTCAGGTCGCGCGGTTTACCAACATACAATTCGCGGAACACCGTGCCATAACTGGCATCGGACCAACTCACCGTGTTGCCGACCTGGTTGTGACTCACGTCATATGAGTAGGCCTTGAATCCGGATTTTGCCACACCATAGTCGCTCATATTGATGAACGTGTTGTATATGGCATTTGCATTATAATCGAGTAATTTCGTATCGACAACAGTGCGGTCATTGTAGAAATAGGCCAGATTGATAGAGGTGGTTGCCGCGTTGCGATATACGTGGAGCCACGAATCATCCGTCAACGACTTAGGAATAATGTGGATGTTTTCGAGCGCGGTTCGCATTGTGCTGATTCCCGTTGTGTTGAATGCGAATCGATAATATCCGGCGCTATCAATTTTAAAACTAATATATACGATTGATTGCGAATAAGCCGCGCCACCAGTAAGGGTATTGCTGTATATTTGTGCTCCATTCATTGTGATATTGATAGGACTTGGATATCGAGCAAATGCAGTATCAGCAAATCCGCCCAATTCAAAAAGCAAATCATAGTTTCCAGCGACCAAATACAATGTTTGAGCAATTGAACTTGTGCCCGACAATAGGATACACTGGTTTCCATTGGAATAAGGGGTCAATAGAGGATAATACAATGAAGCGAATGATGATAAATTGTTTAAAATACTGACCGTTCCAGTGACGTCCCAACCTGATATTTTGCCCGTGGTAATATTGAATGAGCTGTCATTGGGTATAATTGGCAATTCGAATGAACTATTTATAAAGTCGGTAACACTGCTACTATTCAGAATCATTACTCCGGTGATTGCCGATAAACACAGCTTGGTAAGATTTCCGGAGGAGTCTCCTGCGCCCAAAAATGTCAGAGTGTGGTATCCGATGGTCGAGATGGTGTAATTGACTGTGTAAAACGACCTTGGTTTTAGTACATCAAAAATGGTTGTGCCGTCCATTCTTACGGTGATTCGATTGTCGTAACTCTGTCCAGAACCATAAGAACCTTGTGCGAAAAAATAGAGGATGTATTGTCCCGGCTCGCAATAAAAGGTTTGCGATAAAGTCGCAGGATTGTTAATACTGGATACAATGATGGCGGTTTGTTGGCATCCGTATGGATATGGCCCGATTCCAACGCCCCCCTGGAGTGTTTGGAACATATTTGTTTGGTTATTTCCAATATATACCGCGCTCAATCCAGTTGTATAGGTGATGTTCCAATTGGGGATTTGTGAACCAGTATATTGTGTCGAGTTTCCACTGCTTGATACGGGCAGCGCGAATCGCCCGTTTTTCAGCACATTCGCCGATTGTAGCGAGAATATGCTGGCGTTCGTCGAAATGTCGCTGTCGATGCTGAACCGGGTGTGAATCGTGTATCCCAAGTCGGGTTCGGCAAAATCGGTGGCGCGCAAAAATGTGCGATTCGTCTGACTCGGATTGAGCGCGATGTATCCCGCCGGGTTCGCGCTGAAGTCGACGCCGCCAATTGGAATCAGGCTGAGTTTCTTCGTATTTTGGAAATAAGAGAGGTTGTTTATTTTGGCGATTTTTTTCTCGCTCGACGTCTGGTTGTTGTAAAACCCGACCAGGCCATTGAAGGTCGATGACGACGCATCTACATAGCCGTAGGCGTCGCCCAATTGCCAGTTTGTGTATCCTTTCCATCCTTGTAGATTTATGGAGCTCCACGCATTGTTGTTTGTCGTTGCGCAAATTGTCGTGGACGCATTGCTCGTATAGTTGTAGAGGGCGCTAATATCTGCGTCAGACAGCGTGGCGTTGTAGAGGCGGAACTCGTCCATGTATCCATTCGTGAAGGCAGTTCCCGCGGGTTTCGAACCGAGATAGTTGATGCGATAAGCGGTGGCGACGTTTATTCCGTAATTGTAACTCATGTCCATGATTTTGATGCTATTGACATAAATGCGTGCAACATGGGCACTAATCACAAGACTAATGTGGGTCCAGTTTTCTACGCTCGCGACCGACTTCAGGATGGATGGATTTGTCGCCGGGTTCTGATTCGGCGCATCTGCGTCGTAAAACGCGAGCCCGAAATAGTTGTAACTTGCGTCGGCGCCGGTGTTCATCGTCAATTCGATGGAATTGCCCACGTTGTCCGCCAATCGGAACAGGGTTTGGTAAGCATTGACAAAGTCCACGGTGCTCTGTTTAATCCAGAATGAGGTGGAAATGCTGGGACTCACGAGAGGCGGGACCACGGCTAACTGAACATACTTAGTGGGGACAAACTGGATACATCCGTAGCCGAGCAATTGCGCACTCACGTCGATGGTGGGCACACCGCCTACAGTGGTCGAGGTATAGGTCGAATAATTGGTCGCCTTGTTTGTGATATTGACGCCCGACACAATATTGTAGGTGTCAAATGTGTGGTAAATCATGAGGCGATAATCGTCGGCGATGTTTTTTGAAGACAGAAGATATGTGTTGGTATAGTTCTGGGTCTGACCCGCGGCCACAAACGATTCGCCGAAAAATGGCACCGTGTTGATGGACGATGCTTGGAAAATGGGGGCCGAACCACTAATGTTGAGCGCATTGGTGCCGGTATAAAGACTGGTGCTCGCATCGTATATGCCGGTCACCGAGTTCCAATAGGTGGAGCGGTCAGCGTCGAGCGCATTGTATTCCGCATTTATTCCGTCGGTGGATGACGATGACAACTGGAAATAATAATTGTCGGAATATGCGGTGTTGCTTCCGCTGAACACGGGGTGGTAGACATTGGAACGACTGGGCCCATAAAAGATGGGCGTGGACCCGAGCTGTCCTTGTCCAGTGGGGCCAATTTTAGTGTCCGTATCTGGACCAGCGGGACCTAATATACCACGTGGTCCACGACGACCATTGGAACCAAAGGGTCCGTCGGGGCCGGCTGTACCCGTGTCGCCCGTGTCGCTAAGAATACCCGCTCGACCTGTTCGTCCAGTGTCACCGGTTGTGCCCGTGTCACCGGTGTCGCCGGTGGTACCTGTTTGTCCTCTCGTTCCGGTGGGTCCGGTGCGGCCAGTTGGACCTGTGTCGCCGGTTGTACCAGTTGCCCCGGGTGAACCTCTTGGACCAAATGCGCCGGATGGGCCAGTGATACCCGTGTCGCCCGTGTCGCCGGTATTACCATTTTGTCCAGTGGTTCCGGTTCGGCCGGTGGGGCCAGTGGGACCTGTGTCTCCCGTGTCTCCGGTTGTGCCTGTTGTGCCGGTTCCGCCGGTTCGGCCTCTCCAGCCTGTAGGACCAGTTCCACCTGTTCCACCCGTTTGGCCAGTGGCGCCTTGGGGACCCGTCGCACCAGTTTGTCCGGTAAACCCGATGGAACCGGTATCGCCCATGGACCCAGTAAAACTGGCGAATCCTTGTAGACCCGCCGGACCATCAGAGCCTTGTGACCCTGTATCACCGGTGTCGCCCGTGGTGCCTGTTTGACCAGTTTGACCAAATGTTTTAGGACCGGTTACACCAGTGTTGCCCGTATAACCAATCAACCCTTGAGGGCCAGTGGGACCAACTGAACCGGTTTTGCCAGTGGAGCCTGTGGTGCCCGTGTCACCCGCTCGACCTGCTATGCCACGCGGACCTGCCGGGCCTGTTTTGCCCGTGTATCCGTTCATGCCAGTTATGCCGACTGAACCGCGAGACCCTTGAGCGCCTGTCGCGCCGGTTGTGCCCGTGGTGCCGATGGAACCAGTATCACCTGTATCGCCTCTTGGTCCTCGGGCACCAATACGACCGGTAGCACCTGTGGCGCCTTGGGAACCCGTATCACCTGTATTGCCTCTCGAACCTTGAGCACCGACGCGGCCAGTAGCGCCCGTAGCACCCGTATCACCAGTGTCGCCGGATGAACCCGCGGACCCACGCAATCCTTGTAATCCGGTTTTGCCAATATGACCGGCGGAGCCGGTATCTCCAGTAGGTCCTGTTTGACCGGTTCGACCAAGAGCCCCAGTGACACCCGTTGTACCCTGACTACCCGTATCACCACTAGGACCAGTTTGGCCGCGTCTTCCTGCCGCGCCTGTGCGACCTGTAGTACCTTGACTGCCCGTATCACCGAGCGAGCCATTGGGACCGCGAGCACCGGGTGCGCCGTCGATGCCCGTGGCACCTGTATCACCCGTATCTGCGCGGGCGCCTACCGCGCCTCTTGTACCCGTGGCGCCTGTGGCGCCTTGAGACCCGGTGAGTCCAGTATCGCCTCGGGGCCCAGCACTTCCAGCAGCGCCTTGAGGACCCGTTGTGCCTTGAGCACCCGTGTCTCCAGAAGAACCGGCGGAACCGCGTGTGCCCATGCGACCGTCGATGCCGGCGGAACCATCTGACCCCCGGGGTCCTGTGCTGCCAGTAGAACCCTGAGCACCGCCACGGCCGGTAGCACCGGTTGTGCCCATGTTACCTGTGTCACCGCGAGACCCGGTCGAACCAGTAGAGCCTTTGGAGCCCGTTATTCCGAGCAAACCACTAGGACCCATGGGGCCTCTATCGCCAGTATCTCCTCTGTTGCCGATTTGACCACGGAGACCAGTGGGACCAGTGGGACCAGTGTCGCCTGTATCACCGCGGAAACCAGTTTGCCCTTGTTGGCCTACACGTCCGGCTTGACCCGTGAGACCAGTCGGGCCGGTGTCGCCCGTATCACCTCGAGAACCGCTAGCACCACGAGAACCAGTAGCGCCAGTAGCACCGGTGTCGCCCTGAGAACCCGTATCACCACGAGAACCTGAGGAGCCTTGAGCACCCGTTTTACCAGTGGCGCCATTGGGTCCCGTTTCACCCGCAAACCCGCGCGAGCCCGTTTGTCCTTTGGAACCCGTTCGACCGGTGGTACCATCCGAGCCGATGGCACCAGTTGGGCCAGTATTGCCTTGAGAACCTTGTCTTCCATTTTGTCCATCGGGACCAGCCGCTCCTTGAGCACCCGTGACGCCTGTAGAGCCCTTTTGTCCAGCGGGGCCAGTTAAGCCCGTTTTACCCGTGTTTCCAAGGGCGCCAGTATCACCTCGTGTACCCCGGGGTCCTTGTGCGCCTTGTGCGCCTTGTGCGCCCGTAATACCAGTTCCATTGTTGTCGCCTTGTGTGCCTTGTGCGCCCTGTGCGCCTTGAAGACCGATGGCGCCCGTAGCACCCATAGCACCTTGGACACCCGTTTGGCCGGTGGAGCCCTGAGAACCCGCTCTGCCCGCCGACCCTTGAACACCTGTGGCACCGGTGTCACCCTTGGCGCCGGTCTGACCGGGGGTTCCACGAGCACCGAGAGGACCTTGTGAGCCCACGTTTCCAATTGAGCCAGTGTCGCCCTGAGAGCCTCGGGCGCCTTGCCGACCAGTAGCGCCGGTTGCGCCATCTGACCCGGTGGAACCGATGGAACCTTGAGGACCGGTTGCGCCTTTGGAACCGGCCGAGCCGTCCGGACCCTGGGGTCCAGTGATGCCCGTATCACCGCGATTTCCTGTCGCGCCTAAGGCGCCGTCAACGCCAGTTTGACCAGTAGTGCCGGTATCACCGCGATAACCAGCTTGGCCCGTTGGGCCACGTGTTCCGTCCGACCCGGTAGCGCCGTCTGAGCCAATGGAACCTTGTCTGCCAGTTTCGCCAGTATTTCCTTTGGCGCCCGCTGGACCCTCGACACCAGTAGGACCCGGATTGCCGGCAGAGCCCCTCGAACCAGTGGGACCTGTCACACCATCAGCGCCTTGGAATCCCGCTTGACCGGTGATGCCGGTAGGTCCAGTGTTTTCGCCATCTCGGCCGGGGATTCCGAGTGCGCCGGTAGGACCCGTTCGGCCATCTTGACCTTGTTGTCCAGTGATTCCGAGAGAACCCTTGGAGCCTTGTGTCCCTTGTGCACCCGTTTGACCAGTGATGCCGGTATTACCGTTAGAACCTTGGGAACCTTGAGAGCCGACGGAGCCGACAGAACCGGCAGAACCAGTGTTGCCCTGGGAGCCGGCTTTGCCGGCGGCGCCTTGAGAACCTTTGGAGCCTTGGGAGCCGTCCGACCCTTGAGAACCAGTCGAACCTTGAGACCCTTGGGTGCCAGTAGAACCCGTGTTGCCCCGAGAACCATCAGAACCCGTATCACCTTGGGAACCTTGTATACCAGTCGAACCCGTGTTGCCTTGGGAACCTTGGGCGCTTTGAGACCCAGTTGTGCCAGTGTCACCTTGAGAACCCTGCGAGCCTTTGGCGCCAGTAGGTCCAGTGTCTCCCATGTCACCATCAAAACCTTTTGCGCCCGTGTATCCAGATGGACCGGTGCTTTGCGCATCGTAGCCATGGATTCCAACAAATCCAGTGGGGCCAGTTGTGCCGGCTTGTCCATTTTTGCCAGTGATTCCAATCGAACCTGCGGACCCGGCGGAACCTGTATTGCCTTGGGAGCCTTGGGAACCCGTGTCTCCTTGAGAGCCATCAGAACCATCAGAGCCTTGAGGACCTTGAGGACCTTGTGTTCCGGTGGAACCCGTTGACCCTTGGGAGCCGGTTGAACCTTGGGAACCCGTGTTTCCGCGAGAACCTTGGGAGCCTTGGGAACCTGTATCACCTTGGGAACCTTGAGAACCGGTCGACCCCTGAGAACCCATAGAACCTTGAGAGCCTGTATGACCTGTGTCGCCCATAGAACCTTGAGAGCCAGTCGAACCGTTAGAACCTTGGGAGCCAGTCGAACCGTCAGAACCAGTATCACCCATGAATCCTCGGTCGCCAGTAGGACCTGTTGAGCCCCGGCTGCCATCCTTTCCTTGGCGACCAGTGATGCCCGTGTCGCCAGTTGGCCCCGTGTTTTCGGCATCTCGACCAGGGATTCCCTTGGCGCCCGTGGGACCGGTCGGACCTGTTAGACCCGCTTCACCAGTGATTCCGAGGGAGCCGCGACTTCCAGTGGAACCCGTGTCTCCTTGGGAGCCCGTGTCACCTTGGGCACCCGTATATCCTTGAGAGCCCGTGTCTCCTTGAGAGCCCATGTGTCCATTGGCGCCTGTTTGGCCTGTTTGGCCTGTTTGGCCAGTATCACCTTTGGAACCCGTGTCACCTTGGCTACCAGTTGCGCCAGTTTGGCCGGTCGAACCCTGAGAACCTTGCGAACCCGTGTCTCCACGAGAACCCGCAAAACCTTGCGAACCCGTTTGGCCAGTGGCGCCCGTTGAGCCTGTGTCTCCTTTAGAGCCTGTGTCTCCTTGAGAGCCCATATCACCTTGGCTCCCAGTGGATCCTTGGAAGCCCGTAGCACCGGTTTCACCCGTGGTTCCGCGAAATCCAAAATGTCCATCTTGACCATCGGGGCCTATCGCGCCAGTTGCGCCGGTTGCGCCCGTGTCACCCGTCGAACCCGCGGAGCCTTGTGATCCGGCGAAGCCTGTATCGCCTGTTTGGCCAGTGACACCAGTTTGACCCGTGGTTCCCATTTTGCCCGTGGTTCCAAGAATACCATCTCTGCCATCGGTTCCCATTATACCGGTAATACCAGTTGGACCGGTGGCGCCCGTGTCACCGGTTTGACCAGTGGGTCCTGTCTTGCCAGTTGTGCCGACAATACCATCAGTGCCGTCGAATCCAGAGATTCCGGTGTATCCAGTGTCGCCTTGGTCGCCGGTGTCGCCCGTAGTACCCATTCTGCCGGTTATACCGACGGAACCGGCATTACCATTGGGTCCGGTTGCGCCTGTATCGCCGATGGGACCTGTGGAGCCAGTTTGTCCAGTTTGACCAGTGGTACCTTGGTCACCAGTATCACCGGTGTCGCCAGTTGTGCCTTTTTGGCCGGTGTCGCCTTTTTGTCCAGTTTTACCAGTGTCACCTGTATCACCCGCCGGACCGGTGGGACCAGTTATGCCAGTTGAACCCGTTTTGCCTTGATAACCTTGGTTGCCGATTGGACCAGTGTCACCAGTTGGACCGGTTTGACCAGTTTTGCCAGTGGTGCCAGTTTGACCAGTCTCGCCGGTTAGACCCGTGTTGCCTTTGTCGCCGGTTTCACCGGTTTCACCTGTTTTACCAAGAGCACCGTCATTTCCAGTGGGTCCGGTGTAACCAGTGGGTCCGGTGTCGCCAGTTGTCCCGGTGTTTCCTTGGTAACCTTGGTAACCTTGGTTGCCAGTTGTGCCAGTTCGACCGGTCTCGCCTGTTTGTCCCGTGGTGCCTTGCGAACCATGGTCGCCGGTGTCTCCATTAGAACCGGTTTGGCCCGTTTGGCCCGTTTGGCCCGTTTTACCAGTGTCGCCTTGAGAACCCACGAATCCTTTGTCGCCAGTTGCGCCAGTTTGACCGGTGGCACCTTGATTACCCGTGTCACCTTGATTACCTGTTGAGCCGCCAAAACCTCTGGCACCCGTTTGGCCAGTGTCACCATTTGAACCGGTTGAACCGGTTTGGCCGAGTTCACCTTTTTGACCTTTGGAACCAGTTTGTCCCATTGAACCTGTCGCGCCGGTTGTGCCGGTTTCACCTGTGTCACCCGTTGCGCCGGTGTCGCCCTTTGTACCGGTAGGACCCGTTTGACCAGTTTCACCTTGTGCGCCCGCGGAACCTTGTGAACCAGTTGGACCGGTGTCACCAGTTGTGCCTTGTGAGCCAGTTTGTCCGGTGTCGCCGGTGTCGCCGGTGTTGCCGGTTTGACCGGTTTGGCCAGTTGTGCCGGTTTGACCAGTTGTCCCCACATCTCCATCCGAGCCATGGGACCCTTGATAACCGGTTGCGCCAGTGGCGCCAGTTTGGCCAGTATTGCCAGTATTGCCAATGGAGCCATCCGAACCTTGGGACCCAGTTTGTCCAGTGGTTCCAGTTACACCGGTTGAACCCGTAAATCCGATGTCACCGGCTTTTCCAAATGCGCCTGTTGCGCCGGTTGTACCGGTTGAACCGGTTTTACCAGTGGCGCCGACGGAACCTTGTGACCCCGTGAAGCCAGTGGGTCCAGTTTGACCAGTGGTGCCAGTTTTGCCAGTGCGACCGGTTGAACCTGTGTTTCCATATCGCCCAAACAAACCAAAACCACCTCTCGGACCCGTAGGTCCAGTGGGGCCCTTATTTATATTCAAAAGCGCTCGTAATTCGGGAGATAATTTTTCAACACCGATAGCACTATCACTAATGTCTTGTGCAGTGATGGTTTCTTGCGCAATCTTGGCGGCAGTGATTCCCAGGTTTTCAAAAAATGTGCTGTCAAATTGAGTGCCTTCGTTCAAATAGATATTGGTGATTTCGCCGCTAATATCGGTTCCCGCAATTGTACCCGGAACAAAATTGGTCACATCCACGTTTGCGATTTTGGAGCCGTCGATGGAATTGAGAACAATGTCCGCAAAGGTGATGCCAAACAAAGCAAACTTGCGATTCGTAATCGAATTGTCCGGTATTTTGTCGGCGGTCACAGTATTGCCGGCAATTTTGGAGGTGACTACTGCGTTTTTGGCAAAATAATTTGTGGTAACGGAATTGACCGGATACTCGGTTCGAAATCGCGACCATTTGATGTGGTAGTTCAAATTGCTCGTTACGTCATTGTACATTGTGAGTAAAAACATATCTCCGTTTTTCACATCCATGGTATTCCCACTTATATCCAAAATCGTTTGTTCAAAATCGTAATCGAGTCCGTCGGCGTTTCGCACAATAAGGTGGTTGGTGGGTGCGTCGATGACACCGTCCGATTTAATGACAATGTAAAATCCAGTGGCTTTGTGTTCCGGGGTATTGGTCATCATTAAGTCCGTAAATATTTTTGTCGTGGTTATGTCGAGGATGTTGTTGCTTGGTTCGACCAGCTCGTAGTAAGTGAGACCATTGTATGGCAGATATTTCTCGTCGAGCGTGTCGTCCTTGTTCTCGATACTGTATATTTTGAACTCGGTTGCTCCGTCATCGGCGAATACATCGTATGCGATTTTTTGATTATCCAGGTCATAGGACATTTTGAGATTGTTTCCGCTTTCGTCGAGCACATGCATGGTGTTTGCCACGATAGACAGTGTCTTGGCGTAAATGCTGCCAAACTTGCGACCTTTTGTACCGAGGTCATACACGCCATTGCGTATGGGAACCATCGCGTTTTCACGCATTTCGATAAATCCAAACCGACCACTGTCAAAATATCCGGCATCAAATGGCGCATCTCTTGTACCAATACTAACATCGTTGTTTGATACAATTGTGGTAACACCCGTATTTATATTGGTTATGACTTGAGTATTTATTCCGGGAAACTCGACATAGGGCAAAAGAGAAATTTCGACGGGTTCACCCGTGTATTCTTTTATCACGCCATTCGGCCCAATTGGGCCTCGTTGACCGGTGCTTCCTTGTACAAATCCGCCGGACACATCATAATCGATTTCGCCAAGTGGACCTTCCGGGCCATTGACGTCTACATTGTTTGAGGTTGTCACCACATTTGTTGGATGGTTAGAAGATGGGGTCTTACTAAACCGTTTGTAATCAAAAACCCCATTTAACATGTATATAAATATAACACACTTTCTTTATATCGACTAAACGATATGAAGAAATTACTATGCTTTACGAGCGGATATGGTTACATATTTACTTTAATCGGATGAGCATGGGTACCTTGACCACTCTGGTGATGAGGGTGGTGGTGGCAGTGGTGTGGGACTCAAAGTTGCCACTGGTTAAGTCGGTGTTCTGGACATAGTTGGGGCCACGGTTGTTGATGGGGTTGAAGGACTCGGCATCGATGGCGAGCTTCAATGTGACTTCAATACCGGCAGGGACCCAGATGAGATCATTGGCCAAGAAGCCGTTGTTGACACCAAAGTTGACGGCATCAGTTGCGGCACCAGAAGTGCCAGCAGTGCTAGCAGGGACTCTGTTTCCGAAGCAGTTGGAGTCAACGGCATAACGGAGGAGCTTGGTGATGTTGCTGATGGTAATGGAACCAGTCATAACCTTGGTATAAGGAGTAGCCGGGTCTTCACCAGCAGCAGCACCATTAATCAAGGCAACCAAAGAGTCGGCATCGAACACGTCACCCGTATCAATGGTGAACTCACTGGCAGCGGCAAACAGGGTCTCGAAACCGCCGTTGAAACCAAAATAGACACCAACGTAGGCCTTGAAGTCAGAGTAGAGGGTACTCAAAGAACCAACACTGATAACATCCTCCGGTGCTGCCAAAGCAGCGCGGAAGTTGTCTGATGTAAATGTAATTGCCTCAGTGGCAACACCGTCAATCTTGAAGCAATCATCGACATCATCGAATGCGCCCAACTTGGCGTTGAAAACAGAGGCTTCAACTGCGACCTGAACGGAATTAGTGACATCAAATCTGGAGATAGCGTCAGCGGCACGGAGCTTGATATCGTCGAATTGACGCTCCATCACGAAACCATCGGTGGCACCGAAGGCATAGACGGTAGTGGCGTAAACTCCGGCGGCGGCGGCGTCATTGGGGGCATCAGTGAGATCAGCAGGTTCGGACATTTTATATACTACTTAAATATATTTTTTGGGTACCGGAAAAATGATTCTTCTTGTCGAAGGGTTCTTGTCGAATGGGTTCTTATAAAAAGGTTCTTGTCAAAAGGTTCGGCATAAATGCCTTTACCAGATGGTTCGGCATAAATGCCTTTACCAAAAGGTTCGGCATAAATGCCTTTACCAGATGGTTCGGCATAAATGCCTTTACCAAAAGGTTCGGCATAAATGCCTTTACCAGATGGTTCGGCATAAATGCCTTTACCAAAAGGTTCGGCATAAATGCCTTTACAAATCATACAACATTTTGAACAAAATACAGCACGAGAAATTGGAATTGTTCGTGTCCAGGATTCGGCCATGGTCGTCATACACTTGGATATGGAGCTTCTGTATATCCACCGGCCCAAAGTATTTACGCGGCTCGGTCGATAGTAAAAGGTCGGTTTCCATCATCAAACTGAAATACGACCCCTTCACCGAGATTCTTGCTAAAATGTTGGGACTTAAAATCGAGCTCCCAAACGCAGAGATAAAATGATTATTGACATTGTTGTTGAAATCATCTATTGCTAAATAAAGATATCGGATGTTGGCGGGCTCTATAAGAGTTTCCGAAGTATATGAAAGCGCCCCTTCATACTTGCGCTTGAGAAATCCCAGATTCATACAGATTTTGGATGTTATCGGGACCTTATCGGGAACGCCACGAATATCGCGCGTAAAGTCCATAAAGATAGACGTGATTGTGTCACCTTGTAAACTTTTTATGGGTGCCACGGTTACTTTGCCCGTACCAGAACCCGTTTCAGATATGTCAAGAGTAAATTGTAGATAATTGAATATACTATTTGTGTCTTTATTGCCAGATACGTCTCGCGGAACGATATAATTGTTGATTTCGTCGATTAAATCACTCGCATTGTAATTGCCGTCTTTGATTACTACGGTGTGTTCTTCCGTAAATATTTGGCCGCCGCCAATATCACTGGTTACCGCTATGTAGAAAAAATTGTTGCCATATTTGGATGAAATGCCGTAGAAAGAAACCGGAAACTCAAACGATGATATTTGCATGGACACCACCTTTTGTAACCGCACCGGCAATGAAACTAAAAAGTCCGAACTATTTGACGTGGTAATATTGTCGCGAAATCGCGTGTCAATATTGAGGCATTTACTAATGACGCGGGTTTTCAACGGGTTCATGATTCCCGGAAAATACTCGCTGTTATACGTATTCACATAGGGGGTTTCTTGGCGTACCATCAGCTCCTCTGTGCGTGGCATCGCCTCACGTGATGCCGGATATTGTTCCGTTTTAGCAGTATTGCGATACGGTTTAATCGATGTCTCGTTCTTACACTTGGCGACGATGAGCCAGTCTTTGGCCGTTTCCAAAAAGACGATGAGGTCGCGCTTGAACTTTTTGTCGACATGGCCGCTGGACAACAACGCCTCGCGAATCTCGGCCTCTCGCAATTCAATATCGGCGGCAGTGTATGCCTTGTTGGACGCATTGATTTTGAAAAATTGTTCCAGGTCTTTGATGGTGTAATTGTTGATATCGAGGTCGAGTCCGTCCATTATACACAATGCCGATTTTTATTTATCTTGGTTTACCGATTCATTATGTTTTTTGTCAAGAAAAATAAATCTTCAACGGTATATAATGAGTAGTAAAAGCAAGTCCCTTATGACTGGGGCGCAAAACACCAGCAAATCAATGATTAATCCAGTAAGCACAAGTTCGCAGCAGGAATTACAATTTGGCGCGGATTTGACCTTGGCGCTGAATAAGATTGAAAACGAATATGTGAGTAAAATGGCCGCCAAAAAATACCTGGAAATACCGGAACTATTTACTCAATATTTGTCACTGAATGATACTATGATGACCTCTATTGCCAAACAGCGCAACACCAATTTGCGTCTTTTGTTTCAAATTGCGAAAGATGGATTGTTGGGTTCTCTTAATTCAAAAACGCTGAACGAGCTCAATGTGGATTTGAACTTCCAGACACTTATGCTTAATAAGAAGGTCGAGGATATTTTGTCCGGCAAGAATGAGATGGTTGCCATGGGCAATGTACAGGGCGAGTTTACTATTTCCAAGACATTCAAGCTTGCTCCGCTTTACAGTTATTACATTTACCTCTATGGTATGCCTGCCTATGGTGTTGGTTTCGATGCCGCTAAATTATCGTTGCTTGTCTCGATTATGAACAAATACGGTATCAACCCTTACAAATAGGTGTAAGAATAATATATTGAAATCAAAAAGTCAATATATTATTATTTGCGAGTCTTTCTCGTTTTCTTTCCACCCGATGTTCTTGAACCACCCGATGTTCTTGGGCGTTTCTTTGGATTCACCGAATCATCTTGCTTTGGTTTTCGCACACTGACAGGACTGGTCGGTTCTTTTTCGCGCATTAATTCACTATATTCAACCGATGCGTCTTTATTAACACCGGCTGACTTTTCCTGTTGTTTCCCTGACTGAGAGGTTACTCGTTTCATTGCGCGTTTTATTTTTTTCTCGTCTTTTATCATTAAACCAATGAACCCGCCATTCGCATATTCCTTATGTTTACTAAGTTTGTAATCGGACAATCGTGTAATTTGTACGGGATTCTCTTCTTGAATATCGATTATGTAATAATTGCCATCGGAATGGTGAGCATAAACCAAAACAACATGACCATCAAGGTATGATACTGCGTTATTCTTTGGTAAATATAAAAATGTAATTTCACCTGGCACTAACAATTCACTCAATAATACGCGAATACCATTATCGCTTTCGACTCGAAACAGATGTATACCCATATTTGTAAGTCCATTGTGTTTGAGAAGATTCTGAATATCCGTATTTGATACACCGCCGCATGTATGATCGCGACAATAAGATGAATATTCGTGAAACTTGGTGGGCATCATGGTGCGAAATCCAGTGATATTATCGGGTGAGGATTCTAACATTTTTGAATATAAATAGAAAGAACATACTGTACAATCCGGGTTTTCCTTACTATCCAATCGAAGAAACTTTCTTAATTCTTTTGTTTGGATAATTCCTTCTTGTAATGTTTCAAAGTTGGCTACTTTTGTTTTTATTAATTTTCTATCGATAATGTCGCGGGTTAATTCGGATTTGGATTCTTTTTTTGGCTTTCTATTGGAATTACTATTGGAATTACTATTAGAGTTAACACTCATATCCGAATCAGAATCGGAAGAATTGAATAATTCATGCATAGCGAGTATTCGTGCTTTTACCGGCGGTTTCACTACGGCCAATCTGGATTCAGCAACAGCGAAGCTGGGTTCAGCTACGGACGCAGAAGCTACTGCGGGTTGTTTTCTATTTATCCCTTTAAAACTAGCGAGTCCGGGTCTAACCGCAGGTACGGCACTAACCGCAGGTACGGCACTAACCGCAGGTACGGCACTAACCGCTAGAACTGGTTCCGCAAATTGGGCTTGTGCTTCTCGCTCTGCTTTTGCTATTTGCTCTGCTCGGCGCTGGGTTTCTCGGTGCCTCAACATTTGTTCTTGCCTTTTATCTGCCCTTTTTTTTCGAATAGTTTGAAGCGAAGGCATATATATTATTATTATACTAAATATTGGGTTTATAGGTCGTTTATAACTTTGGGTCGTTGCTATACAACTTGGCGATGGGTAACCATCAAATATATCCCCGCAATGGTCAGCGCGATTCCGACCATATGTTGCCTGCTATATTGTTCTTCGAACCAATAAATGCCCACAATAAATGACGAAAATAGCGTCAATCCAATCAGCATAATGTAATTGATAAACGGCGTATTGTAGTATTTGTCGAGCTCATATACAAAAAAGGTCGAACTCACCGCAAACGCGGAAATAGCAAACATACACGCAATTTGTTGCCAAGACAACTTTCCATAATTTTTCATAGTAGTTCGGATTGCATTGTCACCTCTAAAGAACTGGTACAAGAAAATGAGTGCGACAATCATGAAAAACAGCGCCGAGTTGATATAGAGGAGGTCATGGGAGTCGAGCGTCGTCAACATGTATTTTCGCAAATAAGGCGAGAGCATTTTCAGAAATGATGCCCCAATAATATAGAAATACATCGCGCTATATGGTATATCGCGATATTATGGACCTCTATGATACGGTAATTGTGGGAGGCGGGATTTCCGGTTTATATGCCGGCTTGCTATTGCTGCGGCGCGACCCCAAGCATCGTGTGCTCATTTTGGAGAAGGAACGGTATCTCGGCGGGCGCGTGCTGACTTATACCGACAAATACATGACCGTGGAGAAGGGGGGCGCGCGATTCAACGACACCCATTTGCGCATGTTACAACTGATTCGCGACATGGGGTTTGAATCCCGCATCGTAGAGGCCAGTCCGGATGCGCTGTTTTACCCGTCGGATGGGTCGGGACCGGACCGTAAATCCATGACATTCCTCGAATCGCTCATAAACCCGATGGGAGTTCTCGTGAATGTTTGGTCCGAGGCGTTTTCACCGATGCCGATGGTGCCTCTCTTGGTGCGAGTTATTTTGTACAGCAAAGTGTTGTCGCGGTCGTATTTAATCGCACACACATTCACTCAGATCGCCGAAGAAGTTTTATCGAAAGAAGAAATCGCGGTCATTCATGGCGGATTTGGCTACTATACGGAACTGGTGGAGATGAATGCGCGCGATGCGATTGCTCTTATGGAGGGCGGCCTGAATCCGAGTCACGCGTTCTACGTCTTGGCCGGTGGCCTCTCGCAGCTCATCGCCAAGATGGTGGCTGAACTGAATAAGGGCGAAAGGCGTGTTTTAACCGGCATAGAGGTGCTGTCGATTGAGTATCCCGACAATCATGTTGTAATAAAGTCGAAGGGAGGGAAACAGTTTTTTGGTCTGCGGTGTATTTGCGCCGTGCCGCGAGAGGCGGCACAACGCTTTGCTATATTTAGACCGATTTCACGAATGCTGGATAAAATCCTGTGCTTTCCTCTATGCCGGATTTATTCCAAGTTTGATATGGGGAATCGCGACAATGCGTGGATACGCGATTTGCCGAAGTTGACGACGGACGGGTTTCTCCGAATAGTCATTCCAATAGGCGACGGTGTTGTTATGACGTCCTATACGGACCACAAGTTCGCCGATGCTTGGCTCACCATTTATCAAAAAGAAGGCGTCAAAGGCGTGAACCGCGAACTACAACGCGGATTCGAGGAAATCCTGGGGCACCCGATTCCAGCACCAATTTCCACAAAGGTGTTTCATTGGAAATGCGGGGTTGGATATTGGGGCGTGGGAGCGGACAGCGACGAGATTGCCGCGGCGGTTCAACAGCCAATTCCGGGGATTCCGGTCTTCCTGTGCGGCGAACATTATTCGGCAAAGAACCAACAGTGGATGGAGGGCGCACTCGAAACGGCGGAGGAAGTGGTCGTAAAATGTATCTAAGACTAATATAATAGGACACAATATGTTTGGAATGTCATGTACGTCGGTTAGCAGTATTGTTACAAAAGGTGGCCGCGTCGCGGCCGCCTCCGATATACCCTATGTATATTATACATTCGACGCCGCCGATGTTACCAACACAAGTATATTGAACCGCACATCCACTTTGTATGATGCCTCTCTTTCCAGTCTAGCCGTATTAGATGGCTCAAATAATATTTCCGGGACGACTGACCTGAGTTTGAACTCAGGGTCGAGCCAATTTGTTACAATCAATTCACCCATGGATATTGGCAAATCTACCGGATTATCAATCCTTTTTTGGGTTCGGTATGGTACTAGCAATGTCAATGGAACCCGTATTTTCGATTTTGGCAATAATCCGGCATCCGATAATATTGAAGTGTATATCGACTCCATCGGAATACCATTTTTAAGCATATATTCGGGTTCGACACAATATACGTATTCATTTGGATATCCATTGAACATTAATACATATAAGCACATTGGAATAACCATGGCTGCAAATGGCACATTTCAATACTACATTGATGGCGTGTTGTATAAAACCACAACTGGTAACCAATATCCGGCTAATATTGTTCGCACCAAAAATTATATAGGCAAAAGTAATAATAATGCGCTGTTTTTGAACGGAGGTGTAGGTGAATTACGTATTTACAATAATGTGGTATCGAGCGCCGTTGTTTTGGATAACATGAATACAAATGTGAGACTGTATAACAATTTATTTATGACGCACAATTATCGATTTAAATACGCCGATTTACAAAATGGAAAAATACAGAACCAGGTTACAGGTATATATGATGCGAGTTTCTTGACACCAGTTGATGCGACATTTAGTATTGCTTCAGGTTCTACTTCAAAACAAATTGGTATTACAACTGGAATACTGAAACAAAATCTTAATCCAACATCTCCAATCCATATTTATAGTCGTATTAACTCAAACTTTTTATACAATATTCCGGTAAATGTTGCTACAGGAACCGCTCCAACCACAAAATCAATTGATTCGAATTATGGTGTTCAAATATTAAACGGATTTACAACACCATCTACTGGTGGATTTAGCGTTAACTTTTGGTTTTATGCATTAACAACCTCAGCATTATATGATTTGCCGTTCTTTTCTTTTAATAATGGCAACACTACTGTACCAATTACCAGCCGAATTACATTTGGTATTAATAGTACGGTGTCTGGCGCTGCTTCATCATCATTGTGGGTAAATACAGTAAAAGATGCCAGTACTTATAAAGACGCAATTACGAATACTACATCACCGGGCTCTTATGTGAACTTGGGATGGCATCAATATACATTAATAGTTGACTATGCTGCTCAAACCATGAAATCGTACATAGATATTGATAGTATTGTTTTTACACACACATATCTTGACTTTTCAAATACTACGTTTAATTATTGCACATTAATGAATGACATTACGTATGCTGGATATGACTATAATCGTCCGGTACAAGGATTTATGGATAATTTTCGCATATACAACGTTCCGCTGCGCATATCGGAATTAAGACAACTAGTTCAAATACCAGTGACACCAAGTTCTCGAGTTTATAGTTTACGACCGATGTCTGTTGCCGCGCCGGTTAACGGCAACGTGGCAGTATACATGAACGACGCTGCAAGTACCGTTTATATGTCCGCCGGTATAGGAAATCTTTATGTGGGAAATGTTTCAACCGGTACGTGGACACAATCCACTTTGGCCAGTGGAAGCACCGGACAGCTTGAAAATCGAAACTGGCGTGATATTGTATGTAATTCAACTGGCCAATATGTGGTAGCGTGCGCTTGGACCACTATGAATGACCCATCAGGAACCGTGTTTTATTCGTCGAATTATGGGTCAACTTTTACAAACTCAACATCTGTAATTGACACCCCGTATTGTTTCAATTTGGCAATGAGTACGGATGGCAATTATACCTATATGACTGCTTGGGGTACGCCGAATCCAGCAACTAACACAAGTTATGCTTATGGTAATTTATATACATCACTCGATAAAGGTGTAACATGGTCAAGGATTACGGATGTTAGTGGTCAAGGAATTACGGTTGGTAATCCCTCTTGGGCATCAGTGCCGGCACAAGTACGTTGTAATAGTACAGGTGAATATGTGTCATTAGGTATAACTGGATTTGTCAATCCTCCCATTTTGTTATCAAATTATGGCCATCAACTAATTAATACTCCAGCTGCACAAAATTATGGGTCGTTTAATTCAAACCCAATTATAACAAATCGTGTGTCAGATAATGCCTTGATAGCTAGTATGGGCATTCTTGTGCGTGGATCCGGGAATAATTATACTATGCAAAAATATGTTTATCAAATTGTGAGTAAAATAGTAATTGGTCAAAATTGTTTAAATACTCCTTTACTCGGTGGTCCAGCTCCATCAACAACATCTTTATATCCATGGACTGGTGTCAGGAATATATGTATGTCTACGGATAGAAATCAAATGGTGGTAGTTGATACAGCAGGACTTGGTAATGTTTATGTGAGTACAAACGGATTACAATCAGCGCCATGGCCAGATTCAGCAGGTTATGCTGGTACATCATGTCTTACAGATGTTATCAATCTTTCTATACCCAATTCAGTTTCACAAACAGCCGTGCCTCGTTCAGCATGGTGCGGGTTGTGTGTCAATTGGAATGACCAATTCGCTTTTGCGAATAAGACAGGAACCGTGTATTTATACTCGTGGTCTTTACAGTAAAACACGCTCGAGCACATCTTGGCCCAAGTGGCTGTTTATCACATCTACGATTTTATCATCGAAACTGTCATTGGGGAAAGCGATGAAGTTGCGGCAATCGGGGCGGCATCCGGGCAGAACCTCGTTAATGAGATAGACGGTGTATCCTTTTTCCGTAATGTGCGCCGACAATTCAAGGAATGGGTCTTGTTCCAAATGTTGTTCAAACGCAATGATGGGTCGGCATGTCTCGATTAATATTGTGGCGCCAGCAATCACACGGTTTTCCATTCCCTCTACATCTAAATGGATGTAGGCAATTTTGTCAAGTTCACCTGCGTAAAACAAATCGTCAAGGGACACAGCTTCCACTTGATTCTTATAAGTGGTAGAAGAATCATCCAAAACAAATGAGCAATGGGTCAAATCTTCATTGGTGCTAAGAACCTCTCTTTTATCACTAATGGCTCTATGAATTACGACAACATTTTCAATGCCGTTGAGGGCAGAATTGTCTATCATGAACCGGCAGTTCTCAGGACTCGGGTCGATGGCATAGACTACAAAATTAGGGTCTCTTATGCCCGGGTTTGACCCATGCTGTGCCATCAAAAGACTGATTGACCAAGGCAGCGAATTGTCCCCAATCCACGCCCCCAAATCAAGAATATTGCCTTTAACGTGGCCGTTGTTGATGAGATATGTGCTAATTCGTCGAAACATCACTTCGTGCTCATTGCGCAAACCAAAGAGCCCCGCCAATGGGTGATTCATGGTATACTGGATTGCGACTCCATTGTCATTCGAGAAATGTGCTACTGGGTTCATTCTATGGATTTATTGTCGCCTCTATTTTATATTCTTTACAAAAGCAAATTGCTTAGAGGTTTTCACCAAGTATAATCATCTTGTATGAGCGTCTATATTCAAATCGGCACCAACGACGGCAACGACAACTTCAATAAACTGGTTCAGTCGATGGCGCCTGAACTGGTGATTCTAGTTGAACCCAACCCGACACTTCGACCTCTCATCGAACAGAATTACCGCGGCATCCCAGGTGTCCATATTTTGACACGCGCTATTTACTATACCGACGACACCGAGGTGGAACTCTATATTCCTGCGCAAAGGGGCCAAGAGGGCACGCCCGGCGCTAATGGACACGTTTTCACCCACGTCAATTATTCGCTCGTACCCATGAACGACTGGGGCGACAAGGCCGATATGTGTAAGATTCGAGCCAAGACGATTTCGTTTGACGGCCTTTGCACCCAATTCGGCATCACGGAAATCGCCTATTTACAAATGGACACCGAAGGGTTCGACAGCGAAATCATTCGTATGATTGATTTCGCGAAATACCGGATTCACGCAATACGGTATGAGAAATGGGGGTTCGATTCAAAAGAGTTCACCAAGTTCAGCGGCGACAAATCCGAGCAAATGGGCGTGGCGGGGATGGATTATGTGCGCGACCGACTCACACAACTTGGGTATGCGCTCGTCGATGTCCACGACGAAGACGGCAACGACGTCTTGGCCATCCTGGAAAATTGATTTCTTTAACCAGAAATAAGAAATGGCATAATAATAATTCGAATAATGATGAAAGATTGGTTCAAAAATATTGCGGGGATTTACATTGTGTGGATTTTGATTCACTATTTGTCTCCCCATTTGTACGTATACTTCTGTGTGCCCGCGACGCCGATGGGGTTCTTGACATCGGCGATTTATGCGCCGACGCCGCATTGCCGGGCTCTGCGATGGGCCATTTACCAGGGCGGCGAAATGATTATGACCATGTGGATTGTCGCGGGGTCGTGGTTAGTGAAACGACTCGCGCTTTCGAATGACGAAGAAAAGTCGACGAGCCAGGAACGTAAAAGCCCGCCGATTTATATGTAGAGTGCATTATATATGAGGACGTCGGATTCCTTTGGCAAACCCCATACACCAAGGTTTGGCATCAGCCGGCGCGGCGGCGCGCAAAACCTTGGCACGGCGGGCAAAGCGGTTGTTTTCGCCAACACCGGAACCGACGACATAGCGACGGTTGTCACCGGAAGAAGGCTGATGCGTAATGGTGTCGATGGGTAACACGCGTCCAATGGCGGCTCCGCCGCCACCGATAGAAGATGGCGCAAAATAAAATTGTTTTTTGTTGAATCGGACCGGCATATAGTGTTTGGCGATATTTTATTTGGGCACCAAGCTGTATCGTTTCAGGAACGCATATTGTTCCGGGCTGCGAATCAATTTGCGCTCTTCTTTGGTGAAGGAGGCATCTGAATCGGAGTCCGATGATTCGGAATCGGATGACGAGTCAGACTCCAATGATGATACGTCATCCGACTCTTCTATTTCGGCCTCTATGGTATCTGCCAATACGCGGACCGAATCCAACAATAAATACAATTGTGCCAAATACTTGGGCTCAGTTTTTTTCAAAAGCAGTGTGCGCAATTCGTTTTCGAGCGAGTCCATTATATGTATTTGCGAATATTTTTATACTTTGTATAAAACTATTATTATAGAGGATGCTAAGGCCTTAAGGTTGCTTCGCTAAGGCCGCTAAGCAAGAGAAAAGACACAGATGACTCGTTTACTCATCGGCGTCCGCTGTAAAAGCTTCGTAGTATCATGGTCGATTTTGTACCCATTTGACACTAAATACACCAACATCTGGGGAATATCATCCAGCGTCGCATATTCATAGCCTGCAGTTAAACATTCGTTGCGAATGGCATAGATACATTGATGTCCTCGATTGATTGCGGAGTCGTTGAATGGAGATAGCTTGGGCGGATTGATGCGCACGACGCGTTGGCTGAGAGGCCCTGACGGCATATCATTCACGACCAATATGTTCTGATATTGTTTTTGGTATTGATTCAAATAAGGTTCGACGGAAATGATATAATTCATTGTGGTTCTATATGGGATGAGTTTATTTTTTAATCATTGAATGTCTCTTGTTGGATTTTTTTTTAATTGTTCTTCTTTTTCCCCCTTCTGACCTTGTGTACTCATATAAATCGCGCACAAGTTGATTATCCTGAATAAAAGGTGAATTATTACCTAAAACTGAATATGTTAACTCAACACGTTCTATAGTACGCATACGTTTCTTAATTATTTTAACAATACTTTGTTTATTATACTTTTCTGCAATTGAGAGAGGGGTATCTCCTATTTTATCCGGTTTATTTAGATCTGCTCCATGTTGTAAAAGAATCTTTGTCGCTTCACTATTTCCAGTATATATCGCCCAATAAAGAGGTGTTTTTCCTTCATTGTCTTCAATATTTGGATCTGCTCCTTTGGCAAGGAGTAATTTGAGTATTTTATCATTTTTAGTATATGCCGCCCAATAAAGAGGTGATATTCCTTCTATATCTGCTCTATTTGGATCCGCACCTTTGTTGAGGAGCAATTTAACTATTTTATCGTTTTTAGTATATGCTGCCAAATAAAGAGGTGTTTTCCTTCATTATTTTCTATATTTGGATCGACACCAGAATCTAACAGTTTTTTAACATCCTCTACTTTACTTGTAAAGACAGCATCGTAAAGCAGGCGATTTGAATCCATTTATATATTATACACTATACAAAATCGTGTGTTAATCTAAATAAGGTGTAAAATATGTAAAAGTATTAGATATTTTACTATGTGATGATTGGTCAACACATAAAGCACTTTGGGTTACCACATATGGGTGATTTGTAATCACATTCCACTGGCAACCCAATTTTATTGAGGCTATTTGTTTATGTTGTTTTTTAGAACATAGATGAACGGCGCTTTTTGAACCCCAACATGGAAAATATGCTTTGTGTGAATGATGGTTGAACTGGCGCTTGAGCAACAGGCTGAGGAACAGGCTGAGCAACAGGCTGAGCAACTGGCTCTTCTACAACAATCTCGGAAACAGGCTCAGAAACTGGCTCTTCTACAGGAATAGGTTCAGAAACAGGTTCAGGCTCTTCTACAACAACCTCGGGAACAGTCTCTACAACAGGTTCAGGAACAGTCTCTTCTACAGGTTCAGGAACAGTCTCTTCTACAGGTTCAGGAACAGGCTCTTCTACAGGTTCAGGAACAGGCTCTTCTACAACAGTCTCGGGAACAGGTTCAGAAACAGGCTCTTCTACAGCAACCTCTTCTACAGCAACCTCTTCTACAGCAACCTCTTCTACAGCAACCTCTTCTACAACAACCTCAGGAACAACCTCTTCTACAGAAACAGGCTCTTCTACAACCGGTTCTTCATCATCCGGCTCTTCATCATTTGGACCTTCTAGATCAGGTTCTTCGTCATAAGGCTCTTCGACATGTGCCTCTGTATTATCAACTTTGATATCCATTATATACATATTGTACATAATTTTATAAATCCTATTTTATTACTTATTATTATTTTTTCTTGATTGACAGCATTGGCGAACCATTTTGGAAGCAACCTTCTTATTGACTCCTTTACTCCAACACCAATGGCCTCTCTTGGGGTTGATACAACATGTCTCCTTGCCCCCTTTTACCAACCGGCATTTCAATGTCATATTATTCTTTTTGGTACGTTTACATTTCATACTCCGCGTTATCGCACAACCAGTCATATATAATAAAGGTGCCACAATTTCTTCAACAAATCCAGTATTTTTCGTGTTCGACATATTTGCGGCCAATGTCCACCAGCTCCGCCCCTGAATCAAAATTGAGGATGTTGTATCCTTCCAAATGTTCACCTCTCACAAAGTACTTGTTAATTTCGCCATAGGGTGTGGCAAAGCCATAGGGTGTGCCAAAACATTCCTGGTTCATGGTGGTGAGAGGGTCATTGTAATTGGCCATCACGATGGCCGCCGTGCGTCCCATCATTTCCCGCAAATTGGTTATCGGCGTCTTATCCTCGATATATCCTTGGTATGGCGTGATATATGTGATATTCAAGTAATCGTCAACACCTCTATGTTCCACTTGTAAAAGTTCGTTGCTCAGTGTTCCGCCATCAGCGTATTGTGCGCCTAAATACGAAATGGGCGGGAATGCTCCCGGGATGGCCGAGGAGGCCATGAGGACCGCGACGGGGTCAACCGCGGACTCATATTCGAAGATATCCAAGTTGCCTGAATAGAGGTTGACAGTTCCAATCAAAGTATGGATAACGGGTTTATTTGGCATTTTGTTTATAATTTCAGTCAGTGTATGGTTAAGAGGAGCCGTGTTTAAGATGGAAATGCCCGTAGTGGGCAAAAGCTTGTAGATGTCGTGATTGCGAATCGACCCATAAATGTTGGTGGCGACTTCGGCACCAACCCGGATATCGGAGTAGTAAGAGAGGAACCCCGCATTCAAGGCTCCGGCGCTGATACCCGTGTACAAATCGATGGGCTCGAGACCCACCTCTATCAAGTGTTTGAGAATACCGATTTCAACTGCACCGAATGAGCCGCCACCACTAAATGCGAGTTGTTGTAATGAAATAGTTTGTTGAGCCATGAAAAAAAGAATGGATAATAGAGGGAATAGCATTTGGCTATATATTACGATGGTGAATAACTTATGTGGTGAATAAATTATGTGGTGAATAACTTACAGACCCCCACCAAAATGCTCAAACGGGTTTTGTTTCGGCATCGGTTCGAAATGAATGCCTCTCGTGTCACATTTGCCCGGGTCTTGTCGCGCTTCATATGCCGTATCATGTTTGATTTGACCACTCACAACATCGTGAGCTGTGAACTTGGAACACGCCGCCTTGGCAAGATTCTTGTTTGGAATAAAGTTTACGCAATCTTTACAAAAGGGAATCAGAGAGGATGACGCTCTTCGCATATACATATGTACGGCGGAAAAAACAAGGGTATAGACATGTGCCATGTCTAATCGTCGTGGTTCCTTATTTTTCCCCGGGGCTAGACGCTTAGTTCTCTACTTCTTCCTCCTCCTCGTCTTCCTCGCTGGCCTCGTCGACATAGGCGTGCTTCACCTGCTTGAGCTCCTCATCCGTCGCTAGGCGCTGCTCTTGGACAAAGACATTTACACGGTAGCACTTCTTCTTCAGCTTGTCCGGGTTGATGTTCTGCGCGCCCTTGATTTCGATGGCATCGCTCGCTCCCTCGACGCCACGACGCACCATCACGATATAAGCACGCCACTTCTCGAAAACGACGCCCATGTCTTCTGCCGTGAGGATGTCGTAGAGCATCGCGCCCAGGATGTTGCCGACCGTGAACTGCTTCTTCTTCTTGTTCTTGTCGGCAAGAGGCTCCTCTAAGTTGGCCTGTTCGAAGATGGACAAGATGATGCTGAACAAGTTGACGAAGCGGTCGCGGTCAACAGGCTCCGTGCTCTCGACTCGCTCCTCCTGTCTCGAGAAGGACTTGGTGATGTACTGGACGCCGTAGAGCGCGCCCGACATAATCGCAAGGGTGTTTGCGAGAAGAACACGGCCGTCGTTGTCTTTTCCGACAGTATCGCAGAAGACGTCGGTGATGCGCGCACGCAGAGGGTAGTCGACGGACTCGAGGAATGCAATGGCTTCTTTGACCAGGAGCGAGTCGTCTTCGGACATCGCATAGAGCTGGCCGTCTGAGACCTTGATGCTCTTGTTCAGACGACGGAACATCTCGCGCTCTTGCTTGGGCGACAAGTTGCGCATTGTCACGAGACTCACGGAGTAGATGCTGACCTTGAGCTTCTCGGCCTCGGTGAGCGCGCGAACCTCGTCGTTCATGATTCGGCGAATCGTGGTGATGCGGTTGCCGCCTTCCATGACGTAGAGCTTGCCATTCTTGGCGCAGCAGATGATTGGCGGGATGTAGTACCCCTTCAAGATACTATCGAGGAAGTCGAGCTGCATCTTGTGGCTCCACACGTAAGGGCGATTGCGGCGGTGGATTTCAATGAGCTTGGAGGCGTCGAAACCGGGGGTGTTCATGCGACCGGCAAAGTCGTCGTTGAGCTCGACGATGGTGGTACTGGTGGTGCAGGACTTGACGGACATTGTTTGGCTGGTTCTGGGTTTGGTTCTGGTTTAGGTTTTTAACAGGGGGCTGGTTATATTATGCTTCTGGATGGTTTTATAAAAAAGATTTCAATTTTTTGATGGCCCACAATAGTGGGCCCTCAAAAAACACTTTGGTAGTTGTCTGCGCCAACTACCAAAAAATTTTTCAGGGGAAAAGGCGAAGCCTGACGGCTTAACCCATGGTTAAGCCTTATACCAACAATAAATATATTCCTTATATTTTTCCTCTTTAGTTCGAGGTCCTTTCGGCATCGGCAGCATCTCATCCGCTGGTCCCATCACTTTCACCGCCACTCGCTCATATATCTCCCCCGGGATATTCAAACAATAATGCCCGCCTCTCTTCAAGTGTTTCCAAGTCTGTTCAAATAGAGGCGTATAAAACTCCGAATCCCACGTCTCTTTATCCATGACCGGCTGCCCTTCATATTGCTCGGTATCATAATATGGCGGCGATGTCAAGACCAAGTCATAGCTTATTTTTGAGTAATCCACGTCGAGCGCGCTCTTGAATCTCAGGTCGAACTTGGTCGTGGTATACGGTTTTAGTGCCGCCACCATATCCGCATAAGGCCGTTCTAACCGCGTGTTCAAATCGATTCCCGTGTATTTGGGGATGTTGAGCGCGGCGCACCCGACCAGCCGCCCACCCCAGCCCATTGTCATATCTAGAACACTGGTTGGTTTGTACCGGCAATACACATTCATCGCAATCACCGATTTGAATATGTTTATTGCTCCAAAATAGAGGTTGAATATGCGCCAGAAAATCTGGAGTTCGTTTTGGTCGGAGCCTCTCTTCCGATACGATTCCAAGATGTTTTGGATATATCGTTTCTTCTTGTATTCCGATTTGCGTGACCAAAACTCGTAGAAGGAGATGCCTTCTTTGCCCACGGTAGCCAACCTCCGTGTCATGGTGAAAAAATCGACGAAATTGGAGCCAAAGCGGTTACGCGGCCGCACATCCGCAATGTTTTCACAAGAAATTGTGTCGCGGAGTTTGAGAAAGTCGGCGATAGCCACGCGTTTATCGAGCCCCGGGTGGATTTGCGCGACCATCTTTTGTTTGGCTCGGGCCGTGAATCGGTGAATCTTGGTTTTATGATGCTTTGCCGTTTTGCGCATCTTTATAATAGAGGCATATTTTATCTGGAAAAAACAATAGGGTAAAGTATAATCTGGGGGTAAAGTATAATCTGGGGGTAAAGTATAATCTGGGGGTAAAGTATAATCTGGGGGTAAAGTATAATCTGGGGGTAA
>Ga0304729_1000063_pt1 | contig 71712 bp, 71 predicted proteins | sample C_131016_MF_Meta_FD_190475 | JGI IMG/M metagenome (GOLD analysis project Ga0304729, IMG submission 190475) | Freshwater microbial communities from Lake Croche, Canada to study carbon cycling - C_131016_MF_MetaG (v2) (version 2) | ecosystem: Environmental > Aquatic > Freshwater > Lake | place... | reverse complement strand
ACGAGGGTTCGATTCCCTTCACCCGCTCCAAGTTGAGCTTTTAAGGCCAGTAAGGCCTATTTCTGAAACGAGTTGCCATGATCCTTCTCGGAGCCGAGCGAGGTTGACTCTGGCATATCAAAAAGCGCCAATCCCGTCAGGGAAGGCGCTTTAGATAAGAATGGAGAGATTTTTTTCGGAGGATTGCTCTGTCCGCACAGCGGACGACGTTCGTCATTCAGCCACAGTGGGATTTCTCTCTCCCCATTTGGCAGCAGCGGCTGTTATCCCAATGCATTCCCGATCTCTCTTCTTAAACAACCGAAACGAACACTGATTGCAAGCCGCTGGCTGGCAATCAGGGTATCGTAAATAGCTAAGACTGCCGGTTATCGTTTCGACAGTGTGTCGCGCTCGTAAGCCTCGACAGCGCTGTACCATTCCCCGTCGCGAGGACGATCGTGGCGTTTGCAATGCTCGTCCCAGACAGCTCCCCAAGGAAGGCTGCGCGAGTCCTCGAAGAGGGCGAGTCGCTTCCCGTCGTTCCTGGCATTCTCGGCTTCTACGAGATGGGACTGCGGAGCAAGGAGGGCGAGAAGAAGGGCCTTCTGAGTATTGCGGGTGCCGATTGTCCATGCGGCGATGCGGTTGATGGAGGCGTCGAAGAAGTCGAGGCCGATGTGGGTGCGGGGGAGGAATCCTCCGACCACCACCTCGTGGAGCATTTCGCGTGTGGAATCATCAAGCGTGACGACGTGATCGCTGTCCCAGCGTACACCGCGGGAGACATGGAGCAGGAGACGAGGGACGTGGAGCAGGACCGAGGAGATCTTGTCGGCGACTGATTCCGTTGGGTGGAAATGACCGGCATCAAGGCAGAGAGCGAGCGCTTTCTTGGCGGCATAGCCTAGGTAGAACTCGTGGGAACCCACGGTGTAGCTCTCCACACCGATTCCGAAGAGCTTGCTCTCAACAGCATCGATATTCCAGCGGGACTGCTCGCCAAGGTCGGCGGATAGGATGGCGTCGAGCGACTCCGCAAGTCGTGCGCGGGGCGAGAGGCGGTCGGCTGGGCGATCCTTGGTGCCGTCTGGAATCCAGATGTTGGTGACCACCGGATTGTCTAGGGCTTCCCCGAAACCCGCTGCAATGCGTCGGCTGGCGATGCAATGGTCGATCCAGAAGCGGCGGATCGCTGGGTCGCGGTGAGAGAGAGTGAATCCGTCAGCTGCCAGGCGATGTCCAAAGCAAGTGGGATTGAAATCGATGCCCCATCCGCGCTCCTTAGCCCAGTCGCGCCAGGAGGCGAAATGATCTATCGTCAACGAGTCGCGGTCAACCCCACCCGGGTTATCAGTGACATAGATGGCATGAAGATTGAGGCGGAGAGGTCCGGGGATGAGTGCGGCGGCTTGTGCCAGATCCTCGGTGAGTTCACCAAAATTTCGCGCTTTTCCGGGATAGTTTCCGGTGGCAAGGCAACCCGAACCGGGAGCCCCTTCGGATGATTCGAATCCGGCGACATCATCCCCCTGCCAGCAGTGGAGGGAGATGGGTGTAGCGGCCAGAGTGGAGAGGGCGGCTTCAGTGTCAACGCCCCAGGAGGCGAAGCGTTCGAGGGCGTCATTGTAAGGAGTCATCGGGGAATTATGCAGGATTTGATGCCGACTGATCAATCGCAGAGTTCGGGCGAGACGCGGAAGATGACCTTGTTATGGTAGGCCTTACGTTCGCGGATACTTGTGAAGATGGCGGGGCCCTCCTCAAGTGTAGGAGTGTCGGTGACGAGCGGCGCGATTTGAAGTTCGCGATCCATGTACTTGAGGACGGTGGACCAGTCGTCGGTCCCGCGCGGGACGACCTTGCTGTTCCATGTGCCGTGGAGGGTGAGTTCGCGGCGCAGGATCGTGGAGAAGGCCTTCTCGCCGAGTCGGAACTCTCCGTGGAGGTTGCCCATGAAAACGACCTCTCCGAACGTGGCGGCGCAGGCGATGGCCTGGGCGAAGGTGACGGGCAGGCCGCATGCCTCGACCACGCGGTGCGCACCCGCCCCGTTGGTTATTTCCATCAAATGAGCGACCGGATCACCTTCAGCGGAATTGATGGTCTCGAACCCCATCTCTGCCGCGAGTGCAAGCTTGCGGGGATCGACATCGGCGACGATCACTCTGGAACAGCCGTGGATGCGCAGCCACTGGGCAGTCATGTTGCCGATGGGACCGGCGCCGATGACCAGGCCGGTGTCGCCAGCTGCGATGTGCAGCTTTCGGACACCGTGCAGCGCCACGGCTGCGGGCTCCGTGCAGGCGGCGTGGAGCAGTTTCACATGATTCGGAAGGGGGAAGAGATTGGCAGCGGGAACCCTCAGCAGCTCCTGCATTCCACCGTCGCGGCGGGATCCGAAGTAGTCGTAGTTCGTGGTCTGGGCGAAGTCCCCGGTATCGAAGCCGGGCTGGCCCGGCTTGGGAATCAACGGGAACACCGCGACGCGGTCACCGGCCTTGAACCCATGCCCTGATTCCTCCAATACGGCGCTGAATTCATGGCCGAGAACCAACGGGTAGTGATAGGCGCCCCCGGCATCGAATCCGCGGGGCAGGTCGCTTCCGCAAATTCCACAGGCAACGACACGGACCAGCAGCGAATCGGCTCCGGGATCCTCCGTCGGGGCGGAACGTTCCGCGTGGAAGACAAAATTACCGGGGGATTCCAGAACAAGGGATTTCATAATCTATGATGATTCAAAGCACCTTACTCCCAGTCAATGATGACCTTGAGACTGTCGGGATCAGCAGCGCGGCGGATGGCATCATGGATGCGGGTATGAGGAAAGCGCTCCGTGGCGTCGGTCATCTTACTGATGAGGGGAAGCTTTTTGCCCGCAAGGAGTTCGCGGGCGAGGTTGATCCCGTGGGGGCCCGATCCATGGGTGGCCTGGTAGCACTGAAGCTTGTAGTGGATGTCGTTGTTGAGATCGACTTCGTGCGCGATGCGCGGCTTGCCGCCTGCTCCCTTCACTCCGGCATGTCCATCCATGACGGTCCCGTAACCCATGAGTTGGACGGCGAGCCGGTAACCCGGTTCGGCTGGCGCATTGACCATCACGAAGTGGGGTTCGTTGAATGGACGGCACTCCGCGAGAACGTTTTCGACGACCTTTTCGTCCCATGTGATGCCGACCACCCGCTCGTTTCCGAAATCGCGCAGAACGCGCTCGAGACGCTCGGCACCGCGGTTCACGAGGATGACTTTCCGAGCCCCCATGGCGAGCGCACACTGGAGGGCATAGGTGCTCTGGGAACCAGCTCCAATAAGAACGACGATGCGGTTGTCGATGCATCGGTTCACCCTCGTCATTCCCTCAAGACAGCAAGCGAGAGGTTCCAACTGGCAGGCGTGGTCGGCGTCGAAGCCGGCTTCGAATTTTGCGATCGGTCCGAGTTCGACAAACCAGTCTGGCAGAATGGCGTGGGAACGCGCAAAGCCTGCAAACTCGTGGCCGGTGGCCTGTGTGTTCGGGCAGCTTGTCCAGTCGCCCGTTCCCTCTCTTCCGCAGTAGATGCAGGAGAGGTCGCCGCACGGAATGTCGCACCCGATGCCGATGAGGTCGCCGGGAGAGAACTTCGTAACTCCTTTGCCGACGGCTTCCACCTTGGCGCTGACTTCATGCAGGATGACTGCGGGCCATGCTTTGATACGGGGAAGTCCCTGCCGGTAGATAACGACATCCGACTGGCAGACGGAGGTTCGCAGGATCTTGATGCGGATTTCGCCAGGAGCAGGCTCGGGCAAGGTCTCCTGAACCGGAGTGAAGGTTCCGCCCGGCTTGTCCAGATAGTAAACGGTGTTTTTCATAAAAATCAGGCGGTTTGCTTCGCGGCCAAGGCCAGACCCTCGTCGATTGCGGTTCGCATCCGTTGGAGGTTGGCACTCCAGCTTGCCGAGGAATGGAAGATGCTACTTGTTCCGGCAACCAAATTACTTGCCCCGGCGGCGACCATGCGCGGAATGTTCTCGAAGCTCACGTTCCCGTCGACTTGGATCGGGATATGTGAATATCCGGCCCGATCGAGCATCGTGCGGCAATCGGCGATCTTTCGGAAGGAGGCTGGAGCGAGTTGCTGGCCAGCGAACCCGGGATTTACCGTCATGATCAGCACGTAGTCGAGTCGTTCGAGGATAAACTCCAGGGCACTGAGTGGCGTTCCGGGATTAAGGGCCACGCCCGCCTTTGCCCCCTGCTCCCGGATGCGTGCCAGCGTACGGTCGAGGTGGGTGCAAGCCTCGGCATGGACCGAGATGCGGTCAACCTCGCTCCCCTCGAGAAGAGTCACGAATGCATCGCTTCCCGAGACCATCAGGTGGACATCGAGGGGGAGAGCTGTCTTCTTCCGCAGAGCGGTGATCAGACCGAGTCCGAGAGGCATGTTATGAACGAAGTGACCATCCATGATGTCGAGGTGGAGCATTTCAACGCCGAGAGCTTCGACGCGACGTAGCTCCGATTCGAAATTGAGGGGGTCAACGCACATCATCGAGGGGGCGATTTCCACGCGTTCCGGCACGGGAGGCGTCGAGATGATCTCGCTGGCAATGGTTGAGCCCTCTTGCGGGGAGGATGGTTTGGCAAGGAACACCTCCTTCAGGTGACGGAGCGATTGGCGAAGCTGCTCCTCAAGGTGACAGTCGGTGTAATCACGACCCAGCTTAGGGCCGCCGATCTCAAGATAACCGGTCAGGCTTTTCATCGGGATCCGATCGGCGTTAGCGATAAGCCTGTCTCGGAACAAGGCGACATCGACGATTCCCTTCTCCAATTCGGCGGGTCCGAAGCCGAACGTGGAATGAAACCGGTTGTCGGTGTTTTTCAGGTGGACTTCATGGAGCCATGGGAGCGTGGCATCGAAAAGGGCGATATGATCAAATTTCGTCTCCCCCTGCATATTGATATAGCCGTGGGCGATGTCAGTGCAGTATCCGATCTGCGAGGTGACCGAGGGGTTGGCTTCATGGTAGGCTGTAAGTTCCTTTCCCATGGCAACGACTTCTTCGGGCAGGGTGGGAGGCTCGGCGAGGCAGGACATCGGCTCGATAGTCAGCCATTCGACTCCGCGTGCCTTGGCGAAGTGCATCAGCTCCTTCATGTGGCGCACGTAGTTGCGAATCCCTTCCCCCTTGAGCCCCATCAGGTCACGGGGAACAGCGCCAGGGTTCGATCCGACGGCTGTCGCCCCGAGTAGGGCGCCCACTTCAATGAAGCGCTCGAAGTTACGACGGGCGACCCCTTCCCATTCGGGATCCTCGCGGAAGAAGCCGCCGAGTTCGCGGTGGGCGGTGAAAAGGCTGGGAATCTCTATCCCGAAATCATCGGCCTGTTTTTTCAACCGGTGAAAGTAGCTGTCGGGTAGCTGGTAAGCCTCGAAAAACGATCCTAATTGGAGCTTGGTCACTCCCTCCTCAGCCATGAGGCGAAAGAGCCATAGGAAGGAATAACGGTATTCGATGGGGTCGGATTTGATACCTAGATTCAGTTGCATGAGAGAAAATCTAGATAAAAAATCAATTTAATCAAGCAATGAATCACAAACTCAATCAAATCAATCATCAGATGATCATTTGCTTGAGTTTGTGTCATCTCTTAGCTTAGAAATGATTGGATGCATCCTACAGCTCGACAACGGCACATTCTGGATCTGCTGGAGGAAGCGGGTGATTTGAGCGTGCAGGAGGTCTGCCGGCGGTTTTCTCTCTCCCCCGCAACTGTTCGGCGAGATTTCTCGACACTCAGTCGGCAAGGCAGGGTGCTGAAATCATGGGGAGGGATCAGGTCAGCAGCAGCCGTGGGGTATGCTGGGAATGAGATGCTGCCAAGTTTCCTGCGCGACACCAAGAACCCAGAGGCCAAGGAGGCGATCGCACGAGAGGCAGCCTCCCTAGTCGCCGATGGCGACGTTGTGGCGGTGGATGGTGGGACTACCACCCTACGCCTTGCACGATATCTGGCTAATCGTCCCGTGCGCATCGTGACAAACTCGATCCTCATCGCCCATCGAATCGAGGCGTTGAGAAGCGGGGCGGGAGGGGCCGAAATCTTTCTTACAGGTGGCTTGGTCTACCCCTCCTCCGGACTTCTGGTCGGTCCGCAGGCCGTCGCCAACCTGCAACAGTATCACAGCAACTGGGCCTTCCTCTCAGCCGGGGGACTTGATGCAGGAGGTGCGACCAACACGAACCAACTCGTCGTCGAGTGCGAGCGGGCCATGATCCAAAACTGCCGTCACGCCGTATTGCTTGCCGACAGGACCAAGTGGGGATGCCGGGACATGGTTCGGCTCTGTTCGTGGCAGGAGCTCGACATCCTGGTCACCGATGCGGAACCTGAGAGTCCTCCGCAAGGTCCCAGGGTGCTTGTTGCGGGCGCTCCCTAACAAAGAGAGCAAGGAGAGAGTTAGTTTTTTAGCGGAATCTCTGCCGCTTTTTCCTTGGCCTCCATCATTTTCATCCCCTGCTTTGAATACATAGCCACATACATCTGCCGGAGGTCCGCGTTGCTGGTTTGGACGATTTCTTTGGCCGTCATGTGCGGATGGGAGGGCTGCAGGTCACTGAGGATCCGCTGAACGATCGGGTCCTTTGCGGGGTCGGGAGTCGGTTTTGAGCTTGGACTAGATGCCTTGGATTTCGACTTGGCATGGGCAGGTGTCGCGGCAATAAAAATCGCGGCTAAAAATGCCAGGAGACGGATCATCAAGCTGGAGCTACTTTTTCAAGGAATCGCGGATCTCGGTGAGCAGCTCTTCGGTTTTCGTCGGTGTGACCTCAGCAGCCTCGCTTCTTTTGAGCGTATTGATCGCCTTTACAAGCGCAAAGACACAGGCGCTGATAATCACGAACTCGATAACAGTGTTGATGAAACTCCCGTAAGCGAGGATGGCAGCACCGTCTTTCTGGGCATCCGCAAATGTGGCGTAGTGCTTGCCGTTGAGGGGAAGGTAGAGGTCCTTGAAGTCAATGCCCTTCAGGACCAGTCCTATTGGTGGCATCATGATGTCACTGACTAAGGCGGTGACGATCTTGCCAAAGGCGGCTCCCATAATGACACCGATCGCCAGATCGACGACATTACCGCGACTGATGAATTCTTTAAACTCCCCGAAAAATTTGGTGGAGCTTTCGACGACTTTTTTTGGTTCTGGGATCATGTGATAAGGGTGAAGGCTAAAGGCTAAAGGCTGAAGGAAAAAATCCTAAGGATTACCTTTCTCTTCCCTAACGGGCATGCTGGATCAGCTCCACTTCGTAACCCTCTGGGGCGTCAATGAAGGCGATGATCGAGCCCGAGGAGGTGTGATGAGGTCCATCGCTGAGCGGGTAGCCTTTGGCTGCGGCCTCCTTGGCAAAGGCTTCCAGATCCGTGACCTCGAAGGCGAGATGGGTGAGGTCCGGCCCGACCACCACGGGGCCGCTGGCGTTATATTTGCAGATCTCGATCTCCTCGGTGCTTCCGGGGGCCTTCAGAAAGACCAGCTTGGAACCACGTCCGCTCTCGCTCCGACGGACTTCCTGCAAACCGAGAACGTCGCGGTAAAAAGAAACCGTCTTCTCAAGGTCCTGAACGCGATAGCGGGTGTGGAGGAGTTTGGTGATCATTTTTAAGACGATGTGACCTGAAGCTTGAAACCTGAAAGAAAATAATTGGCCAGCCACGGAGGGGGATGGCTCGGTGACTGGGAACAGTCTTGTCTATCAGGCGGATCTTTTCCAACCTTATGGACAGATGTCGTTTCTCCAATCCGTTTACGCAAAACTTCGCCGTCATCCGAAGAGGATCGTCTTCCCGGACGGAAATGATCCCCGCGTTATCCGGGCGGCGCGATTGTTCAACGACCAGGGCCTGGGTGTGGCCGTCCTCATCGGCAAGCGCGACGAGATCCAGCAGTTAGCAGCTGCAAACTCCATCTCGCTTGAGAAGGTGGCCATCGTGGATCCTGATAGCTCCTCCGAGATGCCGCGATTCCTGAAGATGGCTGCGGTGCTGGAGCGATACAAGGGGATGGCCGAGGGGGATCTGCGCAATCTGCTGATCACACCGAATTACTTCGCCTGCATGATGTTGCAGCATGGGCTGGTGGATGGCTTAGTTGGTGGGGTAGGTTCGTACTCGGCCTCTCTCTTCCGCCCGCTGTTGCAGCTCATCAAGCCCCTACCCCACGCGCCGGTTGTCTCCGGCGCGATGATCGTCGAGGTGCCCCGGCACGAGTATGGGGATGAGGGGGTACTCTTCTTCGCCGACTGCGGCGTGGTGCCAGAGCCGACCGTAGAGCAGCTCGCCTCGATCGGTGTGCAGACGGGTCTGCTGGCACGTCAGGTCTTTGGAAAAACTCCACGTATTGCATTTCTCAGCTTTTCCACGCATGGCAGCTCGGCCCACGCCTCAGCCACCAAGATGTCAGCTGCCGCCGCGCTGGCCAAGGAGCTCGCCGTGCGGGTCGGAGGAGCCGCTGGGTTGGATTATCCGATGGAGATCGATGGAGAGCTACAGGGTGACACGGCGATCGTGCCGGCTGTGGCTCAGATCAAACTCCCCGACAGTCTGGTAGCCGGAAAAGCCAATGTCCTGATTTTCCCTGATCTGAATTCCGGCAACATAGCTGCCAAGCTGGTCCAATACCTCTCCGGAGCCAAGGTATACGGCCAGATTGTTACCGGCCTCTCCCGACCAGCCGCAGAACTCTCGCGCGGTACTTTGAGCGAGGACATCGCCGCCGTTGCTGCGATCATCGGCCTGCAGGCCATCGAGTACCGCAAGCTCTATCCTCTGGAGGATCACGGGCTATGACTCCCGCAATGAGCCGAGTTCACTTCCTCGGCATCTGCGGCACCGCGATGGGTGCTGTTGCCGTCGGCATGAAGGAACAAGGCTGGATCGTGACAGGCTCCGACAACCAGGCTTATCCGCCTATGAGCGACTTCCTCACTGCACGCGGGATCGAAGTCTATGCCGGATTCCGTCCTGAAAACCTTCCCAAGGAGGAGTCGCTTATCGTTGTCGGCAACGCCATCTCGCGTGGCAATCCCGAGGTCGAGGCAGTTCTCAACCGCAAGTTGAACTACGTTTCCCTGCCCGAAGTGCTTCGTTCCCATTTCCTCCGTGGTCGCCACAATATCGTTGTCACCGGAACCCACGGAAAGACCACCACGACATCGATCACGGCCTGGATCATGGAACATGCGGGACTGAATCCCTCCTATCTGATCGGAGGCTTGCCCGCAAATCTTGGCCAGGGGGCCTGTCTCAGGGATCCTTCCAACTCCAGGCATTTCGTGATCGAGGGGGATGAATACGATACCGCCTTTTTCGATAAGCGCTCGAAGTTCCTCCACTACCTTCCGGAGTTGGTCGTGGTGAACAACATCGAGTTCGACCACGCTGACATCTTCGACAATCTGGAGGCGATAAAACTGAGTTTCCGCAGGCTTCTCAATGTGGTCCCTTCGGAAGGCCTGGTCTTGATCAACGGCGATGATCAGAACTGCATCGATGTGTCGCAGAACTGCCAGGCACCGATCGTCGAGGTCGGGTTTTCAGAAAACGCCGGTAATCGCATCCTGCATCCGTGGCAGAAGGATGGACGCAGTGGCTTCGAACTCTTCGGCGAGAAGTTTGAAATTCCCATGTCAGGGGAGTTTAATATCCGCAATGCCGCGATGGCTGTCTCTGCGGCACACTTCTTCGGAGTTCCCACGAAGTTGATCCGTGAGGCCCTGCTCGCATTTCAGGGGATCAAGCGACGTCAGGAAGTGCGCGGCGTGGTCGGCGGCATTACTATCATCGATGACTTCGGCCATCATCCCACGGCCATTCGTCAGACACTCGAGGGGCTTGCTCACCAGTATGCAGGTTCGCGCCTGTGGGCTCTCTTCGAGCCTCGCTCGAACACGACACGACGCGCCATCTTTCAGAAGGAGTTCCCCAAGGCTTTTGCCGCCGCGCATGGCGTGGTCATCGGCGAGGTGAACCGCGCGGCCGAGTTGGAGTCCACGGAGCGGCTTGATGCCGAGCGCCTGGTTGCCGATCTGCAGCAACTCGGGAAGCCCGCCTTCCATGAGCCTTCAGCGGACCGGATTATTGAGAAACTCCGTCCCCAGCTCCAGAAGGGGGATGTGCTTGTGGTCTTGAGCAACGGCGCCTTCGATGGCCTCCATGTCAAGCTACTGACGGCGCTGGCTTGAGGGTGTCTTTTCGACGTTCTTGGTAGAGTAGCTCAGGTTATTCACAGAGGTTCTCCTCTTGGTTTCCTGAGTCGATCGCCTGTAGAGCTTGATTTGATGCCATGTTACGGAATCGTCATGGAAAAACCGCTGATCAGGCCGCGATCAGAGAATGTTCCACGGCACGAAGAGAGATTCGAAGAGATAAAAGCCGCTTGATGATCTAATCGAAGCGGTCTGTTCCACGGATTTCCTAGGGCCGCATGAAGCCACTACGCACAACTTATTCACAAGACATCCCCAAAGGGGTAGTCCAATGGTCAAGACTTCTGGCTTGGCGGATGCTGCCCGCTCGGAAAGCATCGTGCCATGGGCAAAAAACAATCCAAACCGCAGTCGGACACCCGGAATCTGACCCTCCTGGGTGGCGGCCCACTTCAGCAACTCTCTTCACCCGAGGAGGCCGTTCTGGAAACCTTTGAAAGCCCTTCAAATCGGGATTACGAGGTGACGTTCTCCACGCAGGAATTCACCTCCCATTGTCCCGTCACAGGCCAGCCGGATTTTGCCGAGATCATCATCCGCTACACTCCTGATCGTCGCTGTATCGAGAGCAAATCGCTCAAGCAGTACCTCGGCGCCTACCGCAACCAGGCGGTCTTTGCTGAAGGAATCACCAACAGGATCTTGGATGACATCGTCCAGGCGATCTCACCACGTCGGGCCAAGGTGATCGGGGATTTCTTTCCGCGGGGCGGCATCGGCATCCGTGTTGAGGCGACCTACGAAGGCTCTAAAGCGAAGACAGGGCGCCGGTGAAGGTCGTCGTCCTGGTGAGTGGCGGACTCGATTCCGTCACGGCCCTGCATGATGCGCTTCGCGCTCACGAGGTGGTGGCTGCGCTCAGTTTTGACTATGGGGCGAAACATCACGCCCGTGAGCTGCCAATGGCTGCGTGGCAATGCAACCTGCTCGGCATTTCTCATAGCATCGCACCGCTCGGATTCGTCGCCGAAGAGTTCCAATCCGACCTTCTGAGTAGCGGAGGAACTATTCCGGACGGCCACTACGAGGAGGAATCGATGAAGAGTACGGTCGTCCCTTTTCGCAACGGCATCATGCTCGCGATCGCCGCCGGATTTGCCGAGAGTCGGGGAGCGGAGGGGGTCGTGATTGCGGCACATTCCGGGGACCATGCCATCTACCCTGACTGCCGGGAGTCGTTCATGGAGCCTATGGCACGGGCGATCCGCGAGGGAACCTATTCACGGATCGAGCTGCTCAGACCCTTCATCACGAAGGACAAGGGGGGGATTGTGCTGCGGGGAGCGGAGCTCGGTGTCAACTTCTCCCGTACCTGGTCCTGCTACAAGGGCAATGATGTGCACTGTGGCACCTGTGGCACCTGTGTGGAACGACGCGAGGCTTTCCTGTTGGCCGGAGTTCCGGATCCGACAGTTTATGCTTCCACGGAAACGCTTCCTCCAAAACCCTCGTATCCATGAGAATCTCGGAGATCTTCCACTCGATCCAGGGAGAGGGATTACTGTTGGGTGTCCCCTCCGTCTTTGTGCGCACCTCCGGCTGCAACCTGCGCTGCCGCTGGTGTGATACCCCGTACGCCTCGTGGAATCCCGAGGGAGAGGAGATGAGCTTGGAGGAGATCCTGCGGCAGGTTCGAGGCTATGACTGCCAGCATGTCGTGCTCACTGGCGGGGAGCCGATGGTGGCGGCAGGCATCCGGGAGCTGGCTGCTGCACTCAGCGCTGAGGGTAAGCACATCACGATTGAGACTGCGGCGACAATTCCGCCCGAAGTTGATGGAATTGGGATAGCCTTTGATTTGGGCTCGCTGAGTCCCAAGCTTGCCAACTCGACTCCTGATGCGGAAGTCGCCGGTCCTTGGAAAGAGCGCCATGAGAAGACCCGACTCCAGCCGGATGTGATCCGTCAGTGGTTGGAGGCCGGCCCGTGCCAGCTGAAGTTCGTGGTTTCGCAAGTCGAAGATCTCCCGGAAATAGAGGAGTTGCTTAATGAGGTGGGCGCTGTTGACGGCTTCACTAGGGATCGTGTCCTGCTCATGCCCGAAGGAACGGATGTCGAGACCCTACGTCAGAAAGGGCCATTGCTTGCCGAGATGTGTCTTGAGCATGGATTTCGTTTTGCGCCACGCATTCACATAGAGCTTTTTGGCAACACCCGCGGAACTTAGGGAATTCCTGAGACAGCCTCATGACATCGGGGTTTGAAAATTTCTCCGACCTGCTACACTCCTAACTTTATGCAAGCGCTACGACTCATTCTCCTCATGGCCATGATGGGCGGCGTTCTCCGCGCCGAGAGCTCGATCATCGTCGATAATCAGACGGGTCGGGTCCTCGAGGGTATCGGTGAGAACAGGAAGCTGCCCATCGCCAGCCTGACGAAACTGGCGCTTGCGATGGTGACCATCGATTGGTCCCAGATCAAGAAAGGGAACCTGGACGAAACTGCCATAGTGCCCGAGCAGGCAATCACTTCTACCGGCGGAATCAACCCACTCGGTCTCCAGGCAGGGGATGTGCTGACGCTCCGCGATCTGCTCTATTCCTGCTTGCTGGCTTCCGATAATGTGGCGGCCGTAACGCTGGCCGATCATATCGGACGCATCCTGCCTAATTCCACTGGCATTGATCCTGCGGGCAACACCGTGGCCAACATGAACGCGCTCGCTCGTCAGCTCGGGATGCGTCACACACTCTTCCTGAATCCCCACGGTCTGGACATTCCCGAGGGCCAAGCTCGTCCCTACTCCAGCGCTGCTGATCTGGCGCGACTCACCCGCTATGGCTATTCCAAATCGGGTCTCGCTTTCTATGTCTCCCAGACTTCCCGCGAAATCCATATCCAGCGCGGTGCAACGAATCTGGCCTTTCAGATCACCAACACCAATAAGCTGCTCGGCACCGACCACATCGATGGGGTGAAGACCGGCCGCACCTCGAGTGCCGGTGACTGCATCATCCTGACTTCCGAGCATACACCCGACGTTGTTCATCAGGGTGACACCATTCTGACGACTCCCCGCCGTATTATCGTCGTTTTGCTGGGCGGGACAGACCGCGAGCAGGAAGGGCTGGGCCTTATCCAACACGGCTGGGCACTCTACAATGACTGGGCCATTAAGGGCCGTCCGGCCAAGGCCTCCAACTGTCTCTAACCCCGATGTCCCCCAAGCGCATCGGCGTCCTCACCAGCGGGGGCGACTGTCCCGGCCTGAACGCTGTCCTGCGCGGAGTCTATTCCACAGCCACGGAGTTGGGTTGGGAGGTTCTCGGTTTTCGTGATGGTTTCGAGGGAATGCTGACCGAAGGGGGAGATACCATGGTGCTGAATCGTCAGAATACTTCAGGAATCATGCAGATCGGTGGAACGATCCTCGGAACTACCAACAAGGGCCATTTCACTTCCAAGATTGCCGGGGGCGAGCGCTCGATGATTCCCGAGGAGGTTATCGCCAAGGCTTCCAAGACCTGCCGCGAACTGGATCTCTCGGCCATCATTGCCATCGGCGGGGATGGATCGATGAGCACGGCCCTGCAGCTCTACCGTGCCGGCTTCCCCATGATCGGCGTACCGAAGACGATCGATAACGATCTTGAGGCCACGGCGATGACTTTCGGCTTCGATTCCGCAGTGGCTTGCGTCACCGACGCGCTTGACAGGCTGCACACCACGGCGGCGAGTCATAAGCGAGCCATCGTTGTCCAAGTGATGGGGCGTCATGCCGGATGGATCGCTCTCTGGGGAGGCCTCGCGGGAGCCGCCGATGTCATCCTGATCCCGGAGATCCCCTTCTCTCTGGAGAAAGTCGCCGAAGTGGTCCAAAAACGCGAGGAATCGGGATACAAGAGCACCATGATCGTGGTGGCCGAAGGGGCGCGCACCTCTCATGGCCAGCAGTTTCGCAAGCAGTCCGCGAGCGGCGAATGGAGACTCGGCGGTATTGGAGAAATGCTTGCCCAGGAAGTCGAGGCACGCAGTAAAAAGGAGACCCGCGTCTGCGTGCTCGGCCATCTGCAGCGTGGTGGCGACCCCACCACATTGGACCGCATTCTGGGCATTAGCTTCGGCGTGAAGGCTGTGCAGCTAGCCCGGGAGGAACGTTTCGGAACCATGGTGAGTTACCAGAATTACGAGGTGCTCGATGTGCCGATCGCTGAGGCTATTCATCACCTGAAAAAGGTTTCTCCGGACTGCCAGCTGGTGGGAACGGCCCGCGCCTTGGGAATAAGTTTCGGGGACTAGGAATTCTCTATCAACCTACGAATGCAAGCCGACGATCTCCGAGCCGCGATCCGCTCAATCCCCGATTTTCCAAAGCCGGGCATTCTCTTCCGGGACATCTCACCGCTTCTGGAGAGTGGGAAACTCTTTCATCGGACCATCGACCTACTGGCGGCGGAGTGTGGTGGAAACATTCCCTCGAAAATCATCGGGCTCGATGCCAGGGGATTCATTTTCGGCGGAGCATTGGCCTACAAGCTCGGGACAGGCTTTGTGCCGATTCGAAAGAAAGGAAAACTCCCCTTCCGAACTCTCTCCCAATCCTACGAGCTGGAGTATGGTGCGGCGGAGTTCGAGATTCACGAGGACAGCCTCGCGCCCGATGATTCCGTGATCATTGTCGATGATCTTCTGGCGACTGGCGGCACCGCTGGGGCGGCGATTCAACTAGTGGAAAAGCTCGGGGCACGCGTGTTGAAAGTGCTCTTTGTCTTGGAGCTCACTGGCCTTGGAGGCCGTGAGCGTCTGGCGCCTACCGAGTTCAGATCACTGATGACGTTTACCGCGTGAGCTAGATCCTAGGGTGACGGATTGCTCCAGCCACACGCCCTCGGCGACCTAGGAATTCCCAGACTAGCCAGGCGATCCCCAAGGCCACGGTTGCGGCGGTGATCACATCCGATGGGTGGTGGGCGCCGAGCAGAATGCGGGAGATAGCAACGGCAGATGCCACAACGATGGCTAGCAAGCCCCACTCTGGAGCAGCAAAAAGGAAAACTCCCGCGAAGCCGAAGGCGGTCGCCGTGTGACCCGAGGGGAAGCTGTTGAAGTCGGCTTCGCCGATCAGCCATTTCTCACCGTTTTTAGTTCCATACCATCCCTGTTCCGCAACAGCTCTGGGGCGGGTCCTGCCGGTGGTCAGTCGCGAGAGATTTACCGTCATGCCCGCTAGCGTGGAGGCAATCATTGCCGCGAGGATCATGCGCTGCCAACGGACATTGCGCAGACGCCAGGCCACTAGGAAACCAATGCCTCCAAGCACCATCAGCTCGGGCCAGTCTCCGTAGCGACTCAGCAGCTCTGCTACGGGTTTGTGTTTCCAGTGACCGTGATTGGAAGCCTGCACCAATTTGGAGACGGGATCATCCAGCAGGAAAGATCCTGCAATCGCAGCAATCGCGATCAGAAGGTAGAATGAGACCTTCAGCAGAGAATTTTTAGGAATCGGGAAATTCATGAAAGGAAAACAAGCAGCAGTTCGGTCCGTGCCGGGCTTCCGGTCAAGTCCGGAAGAGTAGGAAAAGGATAGTTTTGATAGTTTGACTTGCCCGTGCCGGTTTTGCAGTTACGGAAGAGTGATGTCACGACGCCGATTTTTGCCCCTGCTTTTCATTCTGCTTTCCGGATGTGCCCTAGACGATGCTCAACAACCCCAACAATCCGAGCAATCAGAGCGCAGGTCTGCTTCGAGCCAACCTGTTGTGGTCGCCCCTGATGCCGCCCGATCAGTCTGGCCCGCGGATGCCCCTCCGATCCATGCCGTCTCGGCGATTCTCATCGACGCCCGGACCGGCCGGACTCTCTACCAGAAGAATGCCGACGCACCGCGTCAGGTCGCCAGCACCCAGAAGCTCGTGACAGCCCTGATTGTCGCCGAACAGGATCCGCTCGACGCCCCTGTCCGCATCGCCCGAGAGGATGCGGCGGTAGAGCCGACAAAGGTCGGGATCCGGGCTGGTGAGAGCTATTCGCGCCGCCAGCTTCTGAGTGCCATGCTAGTCCATAGCGCGAACGATTGCGCTGCCGCGCTCGCCCGTTCTCATGCCGGAAGCCTTGGTGGCTTTGCTGGGGAGATGAATGGCTTGGCCGTCCGCTGCGGGGCCACCTGTTCCCATTTCGTGAATCCTCACGGACTGCCGGCCTCCCAGCACTCGACGGCGCGAGACATGGCGCGTATCGCCTTCCGGGCCTATCGCAATCCGGATCTTCGCGATGCCATGGCGATGAGGTCCTACTGCTTCCGCTATGCTAGTGGCCGGCTCTGCAATCTCGACCCCACGAACAGGCTCCTTCTGCGCGATCCCTACTGCAATGGGATGAAGACCGGGTTTACCGAATCAGCAGGCAAGTGTCTGATCACCAGTTATAGCAAGGGGGGGCGCGACTTCATTCTGGTCCAGCTCGGAAGTCGTGCTCGGTATATCTTCGACGATGCCGAACGGATGATGCAATGGGCGCAAGTCCATTGAGAAAAGCGCCCTCTTCGTCAGCGCTTCCTTAGGGAAGCGCTGAATAAATCCCATGTTGGCCGCTGAAGAGCATTTGATTGTTTTCCAAGGCGTGCAGCGCAGAGGCAATACCCTTGCGGTCTTGCCCAAGCAAGCAACGCAGGAAAACGGCCAAACGCTCTCAGCCCAAGGGGTTGCGGAGATAATAGAGACGGAGGCTGTGTTGGCTTCGCTCTTACAGCCCGCATGGGGATGTGCGCGCGAAGCCGCCTTGCCTGCGGCTCATTCTTCCCTCAACGGCCTCAATGCGATTTAATCAGCGCTTCCCCAGAGAACTATCCTGCACAATCCTCGTGACCAGCCTGCCTTACAGGGGATAAGGTCAAGCATCAATGCCATCCCGGAAAAAGACTCCTGCCAAAACTACCAAACCCCCCGGAAACGAGATCTCCATCGGTTCCGTTACCCTTGGTGGCAAGGAGCCACTCTTCATTCTTGGGCCTTGTGTCATCGAGGGGGAGAGACCGCTTATGCGCTCAGCGCGCACGATCAAGGCGATCTGTGATGATCTCGGCGTGCAGTTCATCTTCAAGGCCTCCTATGACAAGGCTAACCGCACCTCCGGCTCTTCCTACCGCGGGGTCGGGGTTCTCGATGGCTGTCGGATGCTTGCCGAGGCTGGTGAGGCGATCGGGGTGCCTGTAACAACCGATATCCATACTCCCGAGGAGGCTGAGATCGCGGCTGACTTCATCGATCTTCTTCAGATCCCCGCATTTCTCTGCCGTCAGACCGACTTGATCGAGTCGGCTGCAAGGGCGGCGGTTTCTGCAGGACGCGCCGTGAATGTGAAGAAAGGACAGTTCCTTGCCCCATGGGATCTAGCCCCGATCGCCGGCAAGCTGAAGGCGGCGGGATGCAAGCGCTTCTGTTTCACCGAGCGCGGCACGACCTTCGGCTATAACAACCTGGTCGCCGACATGCGCTCTCTCTACTGGATCCGGGAGCAGGGCTTCCCCGTGATCTTCGACGCCACGCACTCCGTCCAGCGACCGGGCGGCGGCGGCGGCCACACAACAGGTGACGGGCATTTGGCTCCCGTGCTGGCACGGGCCGCCATGGCCGCCGGGGTGGATGGGATCTTTATCGAGACCCATGAGAATCCCGCCAAGGCACCCTCGGACGGGCCGAACCAGATTTCCCACACACACCTCCCGGCCGTTCTCAAATCCCTTATCGCGATCCGCCGTGCGCTTGTCTGATCCCAAGTTTTTCCGCTTTATGCCGGTTGTTCTGCTCCTGCCGGTCACAGGAATCGTGGTCGCTGCGCCGGATTCAGCATTCCTGGGCAGCAATACCACCGCACCCTCACCCGTTGCCGCCAAAGTGATGGGACACGGTCAGGGTCAGGGCCAGCGCCAGAAAATCGATCTCCCAATCCCAGTGGGTGAGCCGGTCAAGGGGATCAAGATCCCCCAGTACGACGAGAACGGGAAGCTGACCATGAACCTGATCGCCGAGACGGCCCGCAAACTGGACGAGAAGCAGGTCGAGTTTGGGAAGTTGAAGATCGAGTTCAATGAGAAGGAGGAGAAGACCATTATCGTGGAGATCCCCCATAGCATCCTCGACATGGAGTCCAAGGTGCTTGTCGCCGACACGGAGACGACAATCCGCAGGGAGGATTTCGAGATCATCGGACAGGGCGCGGAGTTTGACACCCTCGCACGATCTGGCACTTTTAAGGGCCGGGTCCATGCCTCCTTCCGCAATGGGGAAACAGCCAACCTACCATGAACTTCCCTCGCCCATTCCCATACCCTCTCCACGCTCACATTCGTATATCCTTTGTTCTCATAGGCATGGGAATCCTTGCCGCTGGGCAGGTGTCCTTGTTGCACGCACAGGAAGCAGGGCCCGTGGGACCGGTTGGACCTGTTGCAGGTGCCCCGGTGGGCCCCATGAATGGTATCTTCGGAATGGCCGGGAATGACGAACGCCCCAAGAACGCACGCACGATCATCGACAGTGATGCCGGGGCCAATTTCGAGAATGCCAGCAACTCCGCCGACTTTATCGGGCATGTCATCGTGCGCGACCCCCAGTTCGACCTTACCTGCGAGAAGCTGCATGTGGTTCTCAGACCCGACCGCAAAGGACTTCAGCAAGTCATTGCCACGGGCAATGTGATCGTCACCCAGCAGAAGAAAAACGACCGCGGTGATCTCGTGCAATCGGTCGGCAAGTGTGGCAAGGCTACTTACGACCCCGCTACCGGTGATGTGACCCTGGAGGAGTGGCCGCAGATCCAGCAGGGCATTAACAACCAGGTCGCCACCCAGGGTACCACGGTGATGATTCTCAACTCCAAGGGCCGCTCACGCACGATCGGCGCCAGCCGCACCATGATCGTCGATCAAGGTCAGGGAGATAAGCCCGTCACCCCCTGATTTTAACAGAATTCGCATGAGCCAAGAAACCGATCGCAACCAACTCGTAGTCGACGCAGCCAACCCAGCTGACGAGTCCATCCTGCGCACCGACGGGCTGGTGAAGATCTACGGCGGCCGTTCCGTCGTGAACGGAGTCGATATCCATGTGCGCAAGGGTGAGATCGTCGGACTGCTAGGCCCCAACGGAGCGGGCAAGACGACCACCTTTTACATGATCGTCGGGCTGGTCCGACCCGACGGAGGACGTGTTTTCTTTCACGGGAAGGACGTCACGCATGATCCGATGTATAAGCGCGCCCGGCTCGGCATGGGCTATCTGCCCCAGGAAGAGTCCATCTTCCGCAAGCTCACCGTGAGGCAGAACATCATGGCGATCCTCGAGACCACGGCGCTCTCCAAGAAGGAGCGGGACGAGCGCTGCGACGAGCTTCTCGAGCGATTCGGCATCGCCCATATCGCCAAGAACGAGGCTCTCACCCTCTCCGGCGGCGAGAAGCGTCGCCTCACCATTGCCCGCTCGCTGGTCACCAACCCGAAGCTCCTTATGCTGGACGAGCCTTTTAGCGGCGTGGATCCTATCGCCGTCTATGACGTGCAGCAGATCATCTCCGACCTGCGCGACATGGGGTTGGCCATCCTCATCACCGATCACAATGTACGCGAGACGCTGGCGATCACCGACCGCGCTTATCTCATCTACGAGGGGCGCGTTGAGAGCCAGGGGGACAAGGACTTCCTGCTGCGCGACCCCATCAGTCGCAAGCTGTACCTAGGCGAATCCTTCGCGATGTAGCCATGGCCCGGAACAAGGATCCATTGCTCAAGTCCCTCACGGTCGGCAAGTTTTTTGCCGATCATGGACCGGCGCTCGAGCTCGAGCTCATGGGCGACTCGGCCGGCATGGAGCGACCCATCGCCGAGCCCACCATTAATAGGCCAGGCCTCGCCTTAGCCGGCTTCTTCAGGTACTTCGCGTCCAAGCGTGTCCAGGTCGCCGGGCATGCCGAGCTCAGCTATCTCCGCAGCCTGCCCGCCGAAGAGCGCGCGACTAGGATCGAGTCGCTTTTCGAGCAGCGGATCCCCTGTCTCGTGATCGCCAGGGGGCTTCCTCTCCCTACCGGCCTGCTTGAGTTTGCAGCCAAATCCGAAACCCCTGTGTTCCACACTCCCCTGGTGACCATGAAGTTCATCAACTCAGCCACCATTGCCCTTGAGGACGAGTTCGCCCCCGTGGCTTCCGAGCACGGTAGCATGGTCGATATCATGGGAATGGGAGTCCTGATCCGCGGCTCCAGTGGGATCGGCAAGAGCGAGTGCGTCCTAGGACTCATTGAGCGCGGCTACAGCCTGGTCAGCGACGACATCACCCGATTCCGGAATCTCGAGGGGCGCGAGCTCATCGGCAACAGCAAGGAGCTCACCCGCTTCCACATGGAGGTGAGGGGCATCGGCATCATCAATGTGGCCGCCATCTTCGGCGCCGGATCCGTACGTCCCGAGAAACGTCTCGACCTGATCGTCACTCTAAAGGATTGGCACGACGTCGAGGAGATTGATAGGTTGGGACTCGACCGGGATACGTATGATATCCTCGGCATTCCCATCCCTCATGTCACCATTCCCGTCAGACCAGGCCGTGATCTCGCCCGACTCGTGGAAGTCGCGGCCCTCAATCAAAAACTCAGAGGCATGGGCCATGACACGGCCCAAGAATTCAACGACCGCCTTCTACGCGCAATGAAACCAGCCAGAGACCACTAGGGAATTACACGGAACTCTTTTCAAGACATGACCACTCAAGCAGACGACTCCAAAGCCTCCAAGGATCTCACCATCGAGAACCGGAACGGTCTCCATGCCCGACCCGCCGCCCTCTTCGTGAAGACGTCCAGCCGCTTCCGCTCCGAGGTCTGGGTTGAGAAGGATGGAGAGCGCGTCAATGGCAAGAGCATCATGGGACTCATGATGCTGGCCGCCGGGAAGGGATCTGTCTTACGCGTCACCGCCGAGGGCGACGATGCCGCCACGGTGATGACGGAACTGGAGCAGCTGATAAGGACCCGCTTCGGCGAAGAATAGCCGGGGGCGGCTTGGGATTTCGGCGCAGCGGGGTGTTCGCCTGCGCTCGCAACGCCGAGTGCTGGGAAGCACGGAGTAGCCTGTACGAAGTACAGGCCCGAAAGGGGCGATGCCGTCGGGAGACAGCGAGGCAATATCACTACAGTTTGAACGGCACTTTGCTCCCGCAAAGCTGTGCCGCCCTTCGGGTTTGCCTATGCAACTTCTCCGCGCCTCTTCCCAGAGGTTTGCTTCAGCTTTCATACTTCAGGTTTCAGGTTTGATGGCATCCGCCTTCCGGCGGACGGTGCCACCCTTCGGGCAACGACTCTGTCGTTGTCTTCCGCGCTCGTTCCCACGAGCTTGGTTCAGAATTCTGCCCTAACAGCCTTCAGTCTAAACCGCTTCAGCCTTTTTTCATCATTACCGCTGCCCACTTGCCGCGCTTGAGTGTTTTGATGTGGTTTAGTTTTGAGAAGGTCTTGAGGATGGCTTTTTCTTCCACGGCTAGGATGCCCGAGAGAATAAGTGTGCCGCCGGATTTGATGGCTTTGATGATCACCAGGGCGGCCGCGGTGAGGATGGTCGAGTAGAGATTCGCCGTGACGATATCGTAGGCGCCACCCATCTCACTAACCTTCCACTTGAGGACGTCGGCCTTGATAAAGCGGGATACGGTTAGCTTGTTGAGTTTGGCATTCTCCTGGGAGATGCGGACGCAGGCTTCATCGAAGTCACAGCCGAGGACTTTTCCAGCGCCGAGTGTTTCGGCGGCCAGCGCCAGGATTCCCGAGCCGCAACCTAAGTCGAGCAGCGACCACGGCTTGCCAGCTATGCGCAGAGGAGCAGAGGCCTGAACGAGAAGCTGGAGACAGCGGGTCGTGGTGGCATGGTCTCCGGTGCCAAAGGCCATGCCGCTGGGAATGAGCAGGGGGAGACCTTTGCCGGTGTTGTGTTCCTTCGCAAAGAGAACCTTGTCTCGATAGATGCGCAGTACTCCGCTGATGCGGAGAGGATCGATCATCTTGGATGCAGGAGGCCGCCATCCCTTAGCGTCAAAGGAACGCAGGGTGCCGCCGAAAGCCTTGATCAGTTTCTTGCCATTAGCGGCATCGGTGTAGAGATCGAGCTTGATCGAACGCGAGGCGGGGAACTTCTTGATGACCAAATTCTGCTCACCGGCAAAGCGGAGTCGCTCGACCCAAGCGTCCTCCCATTTGACGGAAGAGAGACGCGTCCAGAGATGGGTGATTGGGAGCATGATGGGATAGGATGAATTATGAACCAAGCTCGTGGGAACGAGCGCGGAAGACAACGACAGAGTCGTTGCCCGAAGGGTGGCACCTTCCGCCGGAAGGCGGATGCCATCAACCCTGAATCCGGAAACTTGAAAGCTGAATCTAGCCTCGTGTCTTTTGTGGCAAATGCCTTCACACCGAACGCTGATTTCGTGCGTTCCTGATTTTTGAAATGCTGATAAAGGTCATTTCTAGATGGATTTCTACCAACGCTTCCTTCGCCCGATCTTCTTTGCCTTGGATGCCGAGCAGGCCCATGACGCCGTGATGAGTCTTCTGGAGGCTGGATCGCAGTATCCCGGTCTGGTCCGGTTAGCCGCTGGTAAGTCCCTGCTGAAGTCTCCTCGCACGGTAGCGGGAATCGCGTTTCCGAATCCGATCGGTCTTGCAGCCGGGATGGACAAGAACGGAATCGCTCTTCCCGCGTGGGAGGCTCTGGGATTCGGTTTCATGGAGATCGGTACGATCACCGCGCTGGCCCAGCCGGGCAATCCGAAGCCCCGTCTCTTCCGCTATCCCGAACAACAGGCCCTGATCAACCGGCTGGGATTCAACAACGAGGGAGCCGAGTCGGTTGCAACGCGCCTGGAGGGACTTCGAGCCGCAGGTCGCTGGCCGCGCATCCCCGTGGGCCTGAACATCGGCAAGTCGAAAGTGACTCCTGCGGAGCGGGCCCATGAGGATTACCTGGCCTCCTTCAAGCGCCTGCATGGTCTGGGTGATTATTTCGTGATCAATGTCAGCTCACCAAATACTCCAGGTCTGCGTGCCCTGCAATCAACCGAAGCTTTGGGCCGGATCATCCGCACACTGCGCGACTGGGAGGGAACCGCACGTTGCCCGCTCTTCGTGAAGGTGGCCCCTGATCTTGCGGAGGAGGATCTGATCGCAATCGTCCAGCTTGCCGAGACGGAGCAGCTTGCCGGTCTGATTGCCACCAATACCACGCTCGACCACTCCGCGATTCCGTATTCCCAAGATCAGACAGGAGGGCTGAGCGGGGCTCCTGTCCGTAAGCGCTCCCTAGCGGCACTGCGCACGATCCGTCAGCAAACAAAAATTCCCGTCATCGCTTGCGGCGGAGTCAGTGATGCCGCCTCGGCCAAGGAGAGCCTGAATGCCGGAGCCGATCTCCTGCAAGTCTACACCGCCTTCATCTACCAAGGCCCCGGCTTGCTTAGGAATCTGGCCGCCGGCTTTTAACTTTCACTTTTTCACTTTGTCTGGCGGCTCTCCCGAGCCAGCCATCCTCGGATCTGCTGGTCCTCGGACTTCTCGGCCTACACCTCGAATGACTAAGCTTCGCCCCCGCGAACCTTTTCAGCCTTTTTCATTTTTCATTCTTACTCCATCCTTTCCATCCATGTCCCACGCACCCGACACCACGCTTCTCTTAGGCCACTCGCCCGATCCCGACGACGCCTTCATGTTCTATGCCATGGCGGCCGAGAAGATCGATCTGATGGGCTACCGATTTCAGCATATCCTTCAGGACATCCAGACTTTGAATGAGCGCGCGATGCGCGGGGAGTTACATCTCTCCGCCGTCTCGATCCACGCCTACGCGCACTTGCTCGACAAGTATGCCCTGCTGCCGTGTGGCGCCAGCATGGGTGACGGCTACGGGCCGATGTTCGTGGCCCTTCAGAATCAAGGGCCTGCTGCCGATGCCTCGCTTGAGGAGAAGAAGACCTGGCTCCGATCCCAGAAGATCGCTATCCCCGGCCTCATGACCAGCGCCTATCTGAGCGCACAGCTCTTTCTTGGACCTGTTTTTAACCATGTGGTTGTTCCTTTTGACGAGATCTTCGACGCGATTCGCTCAGGTTCCGTCGATGTTGGCCTGATTATTCACGAGGGACAGCTCACCTATGCCAACGAGGGCTTCGAGAAAATCGCCGACATGGGCGAGTGGTTCAAGGCCGAGACGGGTCTCCCGCTTCCGCTCGGCGGCAATGTCATCCGCAAGGACTTCGACTCCGATCAGCGCCGTGAGCTCAACATCATCATGAAGGAGAGCATCCGCTACGGCCTGGAGCATCGTCGTGCCGCCGTCGACCACAGTATGTCCCATGCCCGCGGTATGGAAGTGCCCCTCGCCGATGAATTCATCGGGATGTATGTGAACGACTACACCCTCGATTATGGCGAGAGCGGTCGTGCGGCGATCCGGGAGTTCCTGGGGAGGGCGGCAGACCAAGGACTTGTCCCTCGGCTCGACAAACTCGAGTTTGTGAGTTGAGCCTTTTTATTGTTGCCAAGAGGCTCTCACTCTGAAATCTTCCACCCCCCATGCCAAAAGCAATCGCACGTAGCAAAACCAAGAAGTCCGTGGCCAAACGGTTTAAGATCACCGCCACGGGCAAGGTCGTTCGTTCGAAGGCTGGTCGGCGCCACTTGCTCGAGTGCAAAAGCTCCAAGAGCAAGCGTAAGCTTGGCAAACAGGTAGTCGTTGAAGACTGCGATGTGAGCCGGGTGAAGCTGAATCTGCCTTTCGGCCTGCGATAAAAGGTTAAAAAATACGATCCGAGGATCTGGCCGGAAGATTTCCGGCCTTCCCGGGCGGGTGAGATCCCGGATCGAACAACACAAACAGCCAGCCCGACGAGGTCCACCGTGTCACAGCGGTGGAAATAAGAGATGCCAAGAGCCACCAATTCACCCGCCAGTCGCGCACGTCGCAAGCGGGTCATCGTAGAAGCCAGCGGATACCGCGGCCGCCGTTCCAAACTTTACCGTTATGCGAAGGATGCACGGATGAAGGCCAAGTACTGGGCCTACCGTGATCGCAAAACACGCAAGCGCAACGTCCGTTCCCTCTGGATCGTCCGTCTGAATGCAGCTGTCCGCGCCCAGGGACTGAGCTACAACCGCTTCATCGAGGGTCTGAAGGCCGCCAACATCCTGCTCGATCGCAAGGTCCTCTCGGACATCGCGATCACGGATGAGGGTTCCTTCACCCAGATCGTCGCCAAGGCCAAGGCCGCCCTCAAGGCAAAGCCTAAAGTCAAGGCGCCGGAGGCAGTCGCAGCCTAAGGCCGGTTACCGGGATTTCCCTAAGTGGAGACCCAGACACCAGCGCTTAGCAGCCAGATTGACCAGCTTCGCATCGAGGCGCTCTCCGCTATTGCGGAGGCGTCCGATGCACTAGCTCTTAAGGAAGCTCGCGTCCGCTACCTCGGCAAGACCGGATCGGTCTCCCTGCTGAGCGAAGGGATGCGCACGCTCTCTAAGGAAGAGCGCCCTGTCATGGGTAAGCTTCTCAATGACTTGCGGACTGCTGTCACAGTAGCGCTCGATGAGAAGGAATCGGCTCTCACCGCGCAGGCGGATACCGCCGCTCTCTCCGTAATCGACGCCTCACTGCCAGGGACAGGTCTTGAGGCCGGATCACTCCACCCGCTCACCCTCCTGGTGGACCGTGCCGTACAAATCTTCCGCAGGCTAGGATTTGCCATCGCCGATGGTCCTGACATGGAGACCGAGTGGCACTGCTTCGACGCGCTGAACACCCCCGCTGACCATCCGGCCCGGAACGAGCAGGATACTTTCTATCTTCCCGACGGACGTCTGCTCCGCACGCATACGTCGTCCATTCAGATCCGCACGATGGTGGCGAACCCGCCCCCGATCCGTATCATCGCACCAGGTGCCGCCTACCGCCGCGACGAGGTTGATGCCACCCATCTCGCTCAGTTCACCCAGATGGAGGGGCTTTATGTCGCTCCAGGCGTGAGTTTGGCCGATCTCAAGGGAACCATTGAATTCTTCTTCCGTGAGCTTTTCGGCGCCGGCACCGAGATTCGTTTTCGCCCTCATTTCTTCCCCTTCACCGAGCCGAGCTACGAGATCGATCTCCGCACCGAGGCCCTAGGCGGGAAGTGGATGGAACTCGCCGGATGCGGCATGGTCGACCCTGCCGTCTTTGAGGAAGTGAACAAAAAGCGCGGCGACAATGCCTACGATCCCGAGAAGGTGAGCGGCTTTGCCTTCGGCTTCGGTCTCGACCGGCTCGCCATGAATCTCACAGGCGTCTCCGACATCCGGATGCTGACCGAGAACGACCTGCGCTTCCTTTCCCGATTCCCGGCCTAAATTCACGGTTCAACGCCTATGAAGATCTCCCTTTCCTGGCTACGAGACTATCTCCGCACCGACAAGCCGGCCGCCGAGATCGCCCGTATCCTGACTGACGCCGGCCTCGAGGTCGGTTCGATCGAGTCGACAGGCGTTGCCATTCCAAAGGTTGTCGCCGCCCAGATCCTTGAGTCAATCCAGCATCCGAATGCCGACCGCCTCAGCGTCTGCAAGGTCGATGATGGCAGCGGCACGCCGCGCCAGATCGTCTGCGGAGCCAAGAATTACAAGGTCGGTGACAAGGTGCCGCTCGCCCAGCCCGGCGCCGTGATGCCGGGTGATTTCAAGATCAAGGTTGGCAAGCTGCGTGGCGTCGAAAGTGAGGGGATGATGTGCAGCTCGAAGGAACTCGGCCTCGGCGAAGGAGCCCAGGGAGATGTGGGACTGCTCATCCTTTCTCCCGAGACCGCAACCGGAACCCCGCTTTCCGAACTTTTCCCGTCCGAGGAAGTCTTTGAGATCGAGATCACGCCGAATCGTCCGGACTGGCTAGGTCATGTTGGGGTGGCTCGTGAAGCTGCCGCTTTCGGCTGCGGGGAACTGATTGCCAAGGCACCGTCTCTTCCCGTCACTAAAGAGGATCGTTCCGTCGCCGCGATTGCTGCCTCCGGGGCCGCTTCCCTCTACAGCATCCGCCGCATCGACGGGGTGAAGGTTGGGCCTAGCCCCGAGTGGCTCCGCAAACGTCTGGAGTCCGTCGGCCTCCGCTCCATTAACAACATCGTGGATGTCACGAATTTCGTGATGTTCGAGACGGCTCAGCCTCTGCACGCCTTTGATGCCGGTAAAATCGAGGGGGCTCTGACCGTCCGCTTTGCGAACGAGGGGGAAGCCTTCGCAGCACTAGATGGAAAGGAACATAAGCTCTGCCCCAACGATCTTGTGATCGCCGATGCCAAAGGACCTCAGGCCATTGCAGGAATAACCGGGGGTGTTGCGAGCGGAGTCTCGGAAGCGACCACATCGATTCTGCTTGAGAGCGCCCTCTTCGAGACGACCGTGATCCGGCGTTCCAGCCGCGCGCTCGGGATCTCGACTGACTCAAGCTACCGCTTCGAGCGCGGAGTCGATGCCCAAGGAGCACTGGCGGCTTCCGCACGGGCTGCGGTTCTGATCGTGGAGTTGGCAGGAGGAATACCTTCTGTGGAACTCGTCATCGCCGGATCGCTTCCCGCAACGCGCGTGGTGGCACTACGCTGCGATCGTGTTCGCTCGCTTCTCGGCATCGATCTTAATGATGCCAGTATCGCCGCTCTTCTTGCCAAGCTGGGGCTGAAAAAGATCACTAGTGAAGCTGCTTTGGGATTTGAAATTCCCTCTTGGCGGAATGACCTGACACGAGAGGTCGATCTGATTGAGGAGGTCGCTCGCCTCCATGGGATCAACTCCATTACCGCAAAATGTGATGGTATACCTGCTCATTCGAGCGATGCCGACAAGGCTTATGACTTCGCCCACGGTCTGCGACGACGCCTCTCGGGCGGAGGATTTCACGAAGCCCGTAGTGGAACCCTGACCGGCAGCCGCGATCAGGAAGCCTTCTCTACAGGAGGCGTGATCGCCGTCCGCAACCCTATGGGTGAGGAGCACTCTACCCTGCGAGCCAGCCTGATACCCGGACTTCTGGAGGCCGTTTCGCGCAATCTGCGCCATGGAACTGATTCGATACGGCTATTCGAGATCGGCAAAGTCTACCAGAAGGAGCAACCCGAAGAGTCGATGCGCCTCGGTCTTGTCATGACAGGCCGCACGGCGCCGGAGAATTGGCGTGGTAAAGAGGAAGGGGAGCGGTCCCTGGATCTCTTTGATCTCAAGGGCTTCATCCAACTACTCGGTACGCGTCTGGAACCGATCACCTTTCGCGGCACGACGCATGCTTCCTTGCCCCAGCTCCCATTGGATCTCGAAATCCTGATTGCAGGCAAATCTGTAGGCATTCTCGGCGTTCTTTCACCATCTGCCACGCGCGAGTTAATGGTCGGAGGGCATCAGGGTCAGATCGTTGTGGCAGAATTGGACATGGCCACCCTGCAGGCTACCAGCGGTATCGGGTTAGCAAAGGATCCCACGCGCTTCGGCGTGATTCCAAAGTTCCCCGCCGTTCGCCGTGACCTGGCGCTCCTGCTAGACGCCACGACAGCCTACTTCGTCGTCGAGCAGACCGTCTTCGGAGCCAAGGAAGAGTTGCTCTCCTCGGTGATGCCTTTCGACGTCTTCATTGATCCCGAGGGAGTCAAGGTGCCCCACGGTAAAAAGTCCTTAGCCATCGCCTTGACTTTCCAGCATCTCGAACGAACCTTGACGACAGAAGAAGTCACCGAAGCTCTTGGGCGGATCGTGACACGGTTGAGGGAATCGGCAGGAGCCGAGATCCGCGGCTGAATCTTCGAACCATCATAAAGGTTGTCGTTCTGTCCACATTTTGAATTTGCCCTGCGGTGTTCGGGATTCGGTCTGTATGCTCCCGATCCGATGTGATCAAACCGGAGGCTAACCGGGCGGAACAATGACAGGCCTTCACTGGAGGTCAGCGGTCCGCACGGAGGTCTCCACCCTAACCTATATTGGGAACGGGATCGCGACCTAACGGCACCGCGGGGCATCTCTCCTCATCCTTCGGACGAGGAAAGCATTTAGGTTGGTAGGTTTTACCAATCAGCGGTTCCTAAGCATTGATTTTCCTGTCCGCTCGGGCGAGGCTTCGGACTCATGTTTTTAGGTACCCTTAAAGTCATCGGCATCCTTCTCGAGGTGGTGCTGCTCTTCAACCTCCTCATCGTGGTCCATGAACTGGGTCACTTCTTCGCTGCGAAGTGGCGTGGTCTGAAGGTGGAGAAGTTCGCCATCTGGTTCGGCAAGGCGCTCTGGTCCAAGACAATCAACGGGGTGGAATACAGACTCGGCAGCATTCCTGCCGGAGGATTCGTGGCCATTCCCCAGCTTGCCCCCATGGAGGCCTTGGAAGGTGAGACCGATGATAAGGGTGAGGCCCTGCCGCCGGCACGCCCCCTCGACAAGATCATCGTCGCCCTTGCCGGTCCCGCCGCCAGCCTTGGACTAGCTTTTCTGATTGCCTGCGTGGTTTGGTATGTCGGCCGCCCTGTCAGCGAGGCCGAGACGACCAACATGATTGGCTATGTCCTTGAGGGTGGACCCGCCGCCAAGGCTGGACTGCAGCCGGGAGACAGGATCCTGGCCGTCAACGGACATTCGGTCACTCGGATCAACGGGATGGGCCGGATGAGTGACAGCGTTGCTTGGAATCTAGCCATTAGCTCGGCTCCCGTGGTGCCTATCCGGTTCGAACGCTCCGGCAAGCAATCGGTGATCGAGGTGGAGCCCTTTGTCGAACCAACCAAAGGTTGGGGGCGAAAGAATCTACGCCAGATCCAGATTATTCCTGCCATGACTCCGCTCATCGCTCGGGTCATTCCTAACAGCCCTGCTGAAGAGGCTGGGCTACGAGCCGGTGATCTCGTGATTGCGGCAAATGGTCAAACACTCTACAGCGGCCAGACACTTGCAGAGCTGCTAAGCACCACCAAGGGAGCCCCAGTGACTCTCACAATCCGCCGTGGCAGTGCAGATTTTCCCGTCTCGATCACCCCGCGCATCCCGGAGGGTGAAAAGCAGGTCCGCCTCGGCATCCAATGGGATCAGCGCGGGCTTGTCAGGCTGGTCCATCCGGATCCCATCACCCAGATCAAGTCGAGCCTTCTGACCATGTGGGAGACCATCTCGGCCGTCACGGCCCGCCATTCCGAAATAGGCGTCCAACAGCTCAGCGGGCCCGTTGGGATCATGAGGATCTACTACCTTCTCTTCCAGAGCCCGATGGGATGGCAGCTGGCCCTTTGGTTCAGCGTCGTCCTGAATGTCAACCTAGCCGTGATGAATATGCTCCCGCTGCCTGTTCTCGACGGCGGGCATATCCTGCTGGCTTTTATCGAATGGATCTGCGGGCATCCGATCCATCAGAAGACGCTGGAGATTGTTCAAACCACCTTCGCCATGTTGCTGATCGGGACCATGATCTATATCTCCTTTTACGATGTCAGTGATTTGGTGACGGGACACAAATCTGCATCGGCAGCTGCGGGTGATAAGACAGCAGAGATCATGACCTTCTCGCCAAAATCTCCTGCTGTTCATGTTACGGCCCCATCGCCAACTTCCCCCGTCAAGCCATGAACAGTGCGGGTGATGCCGCAGCCAAAATAGGAGTGCCGCTCAGCTATGCGGCCGATCTCTTCTCCTACGTACGACGTCCTAGTCGGGAAGTAATCATTGGGGGCCTGGGATTTGGTGCGGTCAATCCGATCCGGATCCAGTCGATGATCACCAGCGACACAATGGATACGGAGGCCTGTGTCCGGGAAACGCTGCGACTGGTCGAGGTGGGATGTGAAATGGTGCGCATCACGGCACCGACGGTGAAGGATGCCGCCAATCTCCAAAAAATCCGTGCGGAGTTGAATGCGCGCGGTTGTACGGTTCCCCTAGTCGCGGACATACATTTCAAACCGGAAGCGGCGATGGAGGCCGCGCTTTGGGTGGAAAAGGTACGGATTAATCCTGGGAACTTTGCCGACTCGAAGAAATTCAACGTGCGGGATTACACGGATCAGGAATATGCCGCAGAGCTGGAGCGCATCCGGGAGCGTTTCACTCCGCTTGTTATTCTCTCCAAGAAGCGCGGTGTCGCACTGAGGATCGGAACCAATCACGGATCGCTCAGCGACCGGATCATGAATCGCTTCGGCGACTCACCACTCGGCATGGTGGAGAGTGCCTTGGAGTTTGCAAGGATCGCACGGGATCTCGATTTTCATCAGATGATCTTCTCGATGAAGGCCTCGAATCCGAAGGTCATGATCGCCGCCTACCGGTTGCTGGTGGCCAGACTGAATGCGGAGGGGCCCGACTGGAACTATCCCATCCATCTCGGCGTGACCGAGGCGGGTGATGGCGAGGATGGACGTATCAAGAGCGCGATCGGCATCGGATCGCTTCTCTCGGACGGGATCGGCGATACCATCCGCGTCTCGTTGACCGAGGATAGTGAGCATGAGATCCCCGTGGCGCGTGCCTTGGTGGCTCCTTTTGAAGCACGAATTGCCGCCGTCTCCCAAGTTTCCGGAATCAAGGCCAACTGGCCGCTATTCGACTACGAAAGGCGTTCTGCCGAACGGATTGCCTTGGAGGGCATCTCTCGGCCGATCGCTTTAGGAGGAACGGAAACGGTCGCCGTTACTGTCCCGCGTCGCGTCGATGAGGCTGTGGCCCACAAGCGTGACGCTCTCGGCGACTATAAGCCGGAACTGATCCTTGAAGACTTGTTAGTGATTGAAGTGGACCCACTCTCTCCCGAAGAGATCGCCACAGTGAATGCGTTTTCTGTACCGCGCCTTATCACCGTGCGCGATGGCGTGGCGTTGGATCCCATCGTTGCCTTCCGACTGCTTGCTGCACAGGTGAATTCGCGTCATCCCATTCTGCTGAAGGATATATTCACTCCTGCTTCAGGCGGTGAATTTATTGATCATCTCCTCTCAGCAGCAACCGTTCTTGGATCGCTGCTCTGTGACGGAATCGGTGACGCCGTCCTACTGCGTTCCGAGGAGGCTCCCGGTCAGTCGCTTCGCCTTGTCTACAACATCCTCCAGGCCGCAGGCGTTCGCATCTTCAAGACCGACTACGTAGCCTGCCCTTCCTGCGGCCGCACCCTCTTCAATCTCCAGGAGACCACGGCTCGGATCAAGGCCTCGACCTCTCATCTCAAGGGTGTCCGCATTGCGGTCATGGGTTGCATTGTCAACGGCCCCGGTGAAATGGCAGACGCCGACTTCGGTTACGTCGGGGGCGCCCCCGGTAAGGTGAACCTCTATGTCGGCAAGCAAGCTGTGAAGTTCAATATCCCTGAATTGGAAGCTGTCGATCGCTTAGTGGATTTAATTAAAGAGCACAACAAGTGGGTTGAGCTGCCAGCTTAGAATATCATTCTCTAACGCGAGGCTGGCAGAGACACGGGGCAGATTCCTCCCGATGGGAAGACCGGTTCGGGTGGCGGGGTGTGGAACCACGATTTGATCTCGTTCATCATCCGTCTGATATGGCGGTAGGAGCGGACGCGGACCATCTTGCGGTAGCTCTTCCAGGGATCTCCCCACTTGAGTACTTCTATCGTCACGCGTCGGACGCCCCAGGCGCGCATTTCTCTTTTCGTGGGCTTATACAGATCAATGGTGTTTACCCCTGAGAGGGCGAACCCGTAGTCATCGACTTCATAAAGCTCACCCGTGGCCCGAATCCGGAAGATCGTGCCGCAGGGCCAGCGTGCCCAGTCAGCAGCCGCGCTGTTAACGGCTCCGCAGCGGAGAGGCTTTCCGATGGCAGAGAGGTTGCTGTAGCGTCGGTGGTCGCTCTCGGTGTGGGTGTAGGCGGTGGTTCGGATCTTCTGAACAGCGGCACGGTGGAGCGGCGGTTCGTAGTGTGGAAGCGGATGAAGACAGCCGCCCAGAATCAGTGGAAGAAGCAGGCAGAGAAATAAGCACAGACGCTTCATGAGAATGTTTTTTCGCAGAATGGAGTTGAGGAATCCAATGATTAAATTTCAGCTGTTTCATTCGTTTTGGGTTTTATGTTTCGAAATTGCCACACGGATTGCCTAGGCAGACGGGAAAGGCTTCTCTAGAAATTCCTCATGCTCAATCCGATCGATCTGAAAGCGAACAAGAAGGCCTTTGAGATCAACATGGCGAAGCCGATCTATGGCACCTTCGCCGAAATCGGCGCCGGCCAGGAGGTGGCCCGACGTTTCTTCCATGTCGGCGGTGCTGCGGGGACTGTCGCCAAAACGATCTCCGCCTATGACATGACCTTCTCGGATGCGATCTACGGGAAGAGCACGCGCTTTGTCAGTCGTCAGCGCTTGGGTGAGATGCTGGACCATGAGTACGATCTGCTGATCGAACGTCTGGACGACAAGGCCGGAGCGGAGCGCACCTTCTTTGCCTTTGCCGACACTGTGGCGGCACGGTCCTACAAGACGCTCAATGAATCGCACGGCTGGATGGGAATCCGCTTCCAGAGTCATCCCCGTACTCAGCCCAACGAGATCATCATGCACGTCCGCATGCTCGATGAGGAGAACCTTGAACAGCAGGAGGCCCTCGGCATCGTCGGCCTAAACCTGATCCACGGGGCCTATTTTCTCCGCAGGGATCCGAAAGCCTTCATCTCATCCCTGTTGGACGATCTTGATTCCAGTCGCATCGAGATCGACATGATCCGCTTCTCGGGACCCGACTTTGCCATGCTCGACAACCGCATCATGTGCCTCGAGCTCGTGACCCAGGGGCTGGCCCAGGCGGTGCTTTTCCGTGGCGATGGCGAGGTCATCCAGGCGGCCGACATCTTTTACCGCAAGCCTCTTCTTGTGGAGCGCGGAAGCTTCCGTCCCATCACCAACGTCGCCTACGACATGCTGACCTGTGCCCAGACGATGTTCCTCACCGAGGAGGATCTCGCCGGCGAGCAGCCCGAGATCCTTCACGAGATAACGATGAAGCACCTGATGCGCAGCGGGCAGCTCGACCTGCAGGATTTCCTCGACCGCGTCGACATGCTCGGGGCTCTCGGGCGCACGGTGCTCATCTCCAACTACGGCGAGTATTACCGCCTCATCCAGTATCTCCGCCGCTACACGGACCGATCGATCGGCTTGCCGCTGGGAGTGCCGACGCTCCACGAGATCTTCGACGAGAAATACTACGGCAATCTCGACGGAGGGATCCTCGAGGGGCTGGGGCGTCTCTTCAAGAAGGGGGTGCGCCTCTACGTCTACCCGACTCAGGATGAAAAGGGGCACATTCTCGAGGCATCCTCCTACCGCGTGGAGCCGGGGTTGCAGGCGCTCTACGCCTACCTGCTGGAGAACCGCTTCATTGTCCCGATGGCCGGCTGCAGGCTCGATTACCTCGGCATCAAGTCGGTCGATGTGATTGACAAGATCCAGCAGGGGGATGCCTCCTGGGAAGGGATGGTCCCTCCGCGCGTGGCCGAGATCATCAAGTCACGGAAGTTCTTCGGCTGGAAGGGGTGACCGGAAGAGGCGGGCGTCATGCCATCACCGCGAAGCGGTAGAGGGTGGTCTGATCGTAGCGCTTTCCGGGGCGGAGAATGATGTCACCCAATAGGGGGGTGTGCACCGCCCCGGGGCATTCCTGGCATTCCAGACAGAGTCCCGCATGTTTTTCATAAGGCCTTCCGGACTTCCCTGTCAGGGAGCCGTCGAGGACGGTTGCGCTGAAAACCTGCACGCAGTCCTGGGTGGTGAGGGCCGTCATGGTGAGCCCGCTCGCCGAGTCGGTGAGGATGGCGGCCGGCACGAGTTCCCTGGGTGAGGAGCGGCGAATGAAGTGGTTGTCCCCATGATGATTGAGGAGGCGGGGGATGGCCTCGCCGAGGAGGCGCGAATGATTAAAGTCATTCCCCTGACCGGCGACAGCGCTCTTGGTTCCAAGGATTGTCATGGCATCGTCAGTGTCGGCGATCTCGTCCGAGAAAACCTGAAGGGTCTGGCCGAAGATGTCGCCGCTCCCTTCGCCGGCGAGGTTGAAGTAGGAGTGGTTGGTGATACTCAGCGGTGTGGCCCGGTCGGTTTCCGCGCCGTAGCGGATCACGAGTTCGTTCTGGACGGTCACGGCATAGGTGACCTCCACAAGCAGGTTGCCGGGGTATCCCTCCTCTCCATCGGGGCTCAGGTAGGTGAGTCGCAGGGCAGCCTCGTCGGGCGAGGGAACCAGCGGTTCAGCCTTCCAGAGCCGTTTGTTGAATCCCTGCGATCCGCCATGCAGGTGGTTGGTGGCATCGTTGAGGGCCAGTGGATACTCCTTGCCATCGAGGGTGAATCTTCCGCCGCTGATTCGTCCGGCCACCCGGCCGATCAGGGTACCTAAGCAGGGGTGAGGGGCCAGGTAATCCTCCAACCGGTCGAACCCCAGCACCACATCGACCGATTTTCCTTCGCGCAATGGGACACGGAGGGCGGTGACGATGCCCCCGTAGGTGATGACGTCGCATTCGAGTCCCTTGCCGTTCGCCAGGGTGAAGCGCTCGACGGAACGCCCGTCCTGGAGTTGGCCGAAGGGTGAGTGGGTGATGGAGGGAGGAGTGCTCATGAAATGGTGAGGGGGAAATGTTCCTCCGGTTTCCAACGGGAATCAGGAGAAACCGGCAGCTGTTCAGGCGATGGTTTAGCCGATTTCCAATAACCTCCTTTGTCAAGGATCTCCCGCCAGATCTTTTCGGTGTCTGAAAACGTGATCAACGGCCCCGGGGTCCACCGGGCTAGAACAGGGCGGAGTTCCTCCACCTGACGGCCGATGGCAGCGATGATCGCCTCGTTGATGGCCCGGCCATGTTCTGGGTCGGTATCGGTGGCATCATCCCCCAATGCAAAGCGGCCTCCCGATCCTGGATCATCTCGGCGACCGAGCCGTGAGAGATCGACGAGGTCGGGTCGCATTGCCATGAGTTGGGAGAGTTCGTAGCGGCCGGCATGATCGCCTTGATAAAGTCCCTCGACCCATTCGGGATCGCTTTTCACCACCACGGTGATGCCTATTTTGACGGCAAAAGCCCGGCCAACCCTGCGAAGATCCTCCTGACTTCCCCCGGAGTGACCGCTTACGGTGATGACGGCACCGAATCCGGTGTTGGCAAAGGCGCGCAGCTGATAGAGGAACAGCTTGGCCATGAGATCGGGGGGAATCGCGGCCATAAGAGGATTTTCCTCGCCGAGAACCTCCTCGAGCCAGGGTGCGTGAAAACCGCATTCATGGATGTGATAGCCTTGCGAGGGGGCCACGATGCCGCCGAAACGCCTTGCCGCCGCCTCGCAGTAGTGCTCCGCTTTGAGCAGGTCAAGACCAAGCGCCGCGACTTGGCCGTGGGGTTCGCAGAGACCCACCGGGAGGTAGACAATGGGGAGCTCCCGGATCCGACGATGAAACTCATAGGGAAGAAGTTCCGACCATTTCACCGTCGTGAGGCCATCCATCGGATCAAAGAACCTTGGGTCCGTAAAAGTTGCGAATCCACCGATGGTGGCGCCTCAGTTCCTCGAAGATCTCCGGGTCAAGGGCCGGTTCGTCCGCCGCAAGGATGTTTTCGTGAGCAAACTTCCTGATGTGCATCGATGAAATGGCGGTTGTCACTCCGGGATCGTGAAGAACGAACTTGAGGGCTAGGGCGGCGAGACTTGATGCGTGCCGGGGAATGAACCCTTTGAGGGCCTCGACCCGGGCGATGTAGGCATCGCGGGGGCCGCAGTCGAAATATTGGGTCCGGTAATCCCTTTCGGCGAATGTCGATCCCATGGATAACGATCCGGTCAGTCCTCCCTCGTCCAGAACGCAGCGGGCAATGACGGCGACACCCTGGCTGCGGCAGATCGGGATCAGGCAGTCAAGGGGGGTCGGGTCGAAGATATTGAAGACGGTCTGCACGCTTTGGATGCGTCCGCTCAGGACAAGGGGAAGGGCTATGTCGTGGCGCTGGTCGGGAAGGGAGACCCCGATGGCGCGGACTTTTCCGGAGGCCTGCAGGGCGTTGAGTTCGTCCAACCAATACCCTTCGACACCCCAGTTGGGCCAGTAAAGGTGCATCTGTAAGAGGTCGAGGGTATCCACGCCGAGCGTGCGGAGCGAGGTCTCGGCTTCCTGCGTGATATGCCCTTTCGGGAAGCAATCCTCTATGGCGTGAGGGATGGCCCACTGGGCGAGTGGGCCGATGGTCCTCGCTTTGGTCGCGATGAAGGGGGGTCTGCCCTTCCACGAACGAAGCGCCTCCGCAACGATGGCCTCCGAGTCACCGTAGAGGCGGGCGGTGTCCAGGAAGTTGACATCCCGCTCCCAGCAGTCGTGCATGGCGCCGATGGCTTCATTCTTGTCGAAGTCCCCGAAGACACCTCCGAGGCCGAAAGCCCCGAAGCCGATGCGTGAGACAGGTTCCTTGAGGGTGGAAAAATCAGCGTATTGCATGCGCGTGTTGGAATGACGCGGCGAATGACAGGAGAGGAGCGCTTCCCTAAAACTCGTCGTAGGCGATCTGGTTGGAGGGAACGCCGAGGTCGGCGAGCATCTTGGTGCAGGCCTTGACCATCATCGGGGGGCCGCAGAGGTAATATTCGACGGCTTTGGGATTGAAATGGTCTTTGAGGTGGCGTTCCAGTACGACTTCGTGGATGAAGCCCTCCAGTCCCTTCCAGGCATCCTCGGAAAGAGGGGAGGAGAGGGCGAGGTGAAAATTAAAATTCGAGTGTTCCTTGGCGAGGTTCTCGAAGTAGTCGCCGTAGTAGATCTCTTGGCGTGAGCGGGCTCCGTACCAGAAGCTGACCTTGCGTGCAGTCTTCTCCGTCTCGAAGAGATGAGAGAGATGGGAGCGCAGCGGGGCCATCCCGGCGCCTCCGCCGATGTAGACCATCTCGCGCTGGGTAGGCTTGATGTGGAAGTCGCCGAAGGAGCCGATGGCGGTGACGGTGTCGCCGGGCTTGAGGTTGAAGACATAGGCGGAACCGACGCCGGGAGGGCAATCCTGTCCGGGTGGCGGCGTGGCGATGCGGACATTGAAGCGGAGGATCCGCTCGGTCTGCTGGTTGGAGGCCAGCGAGTAGTTGTTACGACGGCCGCCTTCGGGGTTTCGCGCGACGAGGTCGAAGACGTGCTGGGCTTCCCAGACCGATGCGTACGGTTCGGGAATATCGAACTCCCGGAATCGGATCGCCTCATAGGAGGGGATGTCCAGCTGGAGGTAGTCGCCGGGTGTGAAGGCGATCTTTTCGGAGAGGTCTGCCGGTTCGAGGACGAGTTCCTTGATGAAGGTGGCCACGCTCTGGTTGCTGACGACGCGCAGGGTGTAGCTTTTCTGATGACGGGCACCGGCACCCCCGATCTGTGCGATGTTAAGACGAAGGCGTCCGTTGCGCTCTTCGAGAGGATAGGTGGCCAGTCCACGGCAGATCGGCGGGCGCGCCGGGGATCCGTCGGCGAGGTTAAAGCGGCCATTATGCTTCGGACACTCGATGATCGATCCCTTGACGAGGCCGTCGGCAAGGTGGGTGTTGCCATGGGTGCAGATGCCGTCGGTCGCGAAGAGCGTGCCATGCTCGTCCCGGTAGAGGGCGTAGGTCTTCTTACCGTGGTCGAAGCGGATCACGTCGGCCGGGCCGAGATCCTGTGCGGAGCAGACCTCGATCCAGCCCTCGGCATCGGGTTGCGCCTCGTTGGCGTGCAGGCCCTCCTGCAGCCGCTCCTTCGGTTCGGGCAGCTTGCGCTTCACGTGATAGGAGGGATCCTTCACCTGGCGAAGGACGGTCGGCAGGATCTCCCTCCAAGCACTGAGGATCGAAGGGTAGGGAGGTGGGCAGTCGTCCTTGATCAGCGTGTGCAGGCGGGAGAGAGCATGGTAGGGAACAAGCGGGAACATGTGGTGCTCCACATGGTAGTTCATGCTCCAGTAAATGAACCTGCTGAACGGGTTCATGTAGACCGTCCGGCAGTTGAGACGGTGATCCAGCACATTTTCCGCCAAGCCGGCATGCTGGGAAGTGTTGTGCACGATCATGAGCCAGGTCCCGAAGAAGTGGGGCAGGATGACCAGGAAAACGGGAACCCAGCTTTTCACAGCGATCGCGCAGGCGATGGTGGCCATATAGATCGCCAGAACGATGCGGGCCTTGCGGTAGATCTTCGGAAACTCGCTCTCGGGAATGTAGATTTTCTCATCGGCGCTCATCCGTCCCAAGGCATGGCGGATAAGCCCTGGGTAGTAGCCGCAATAATTGCCCAAGTTGAATAAACTTTGAAGATGCGCGGCAATGTCGGGTGGGCGCGGAATCTGGATTTCCGGATCGCGGCCGACAATGATCGTGTCGCTGTGGTGACGCGTGTGGCTCCAGCGCCAGATGGTCGACTCGCGCATGACCATGAAGGAGGCGATCTCGTAGAGGGCGTTGTTCATCCAGTCGGTCTTGAATGCCGTGCCGTGGCCCGTCTCATGCCAGCGGGAGTCGGAGGCGGTCGCGTAGAGGACGGAGTAAAGCATGTACGGAAGGATTACCCACCAGGTGCCCCAGAGCGCAATGGTTCCCCAAGCTGTCAGACCCAGGAGGGCGAACCAGAGGAGTGTGTCGCGAATCGCCGGTCCGTCGCGACGCTCCAGCAACTTCCTCATGCTCGCCCGGGGAACGGCGCATTGGTACCACTCGGCTTCGGCGAGGCCACGCTCGATGGCGCGGGAGGCGTTTTCACCGGTCAGGCTGTAGTCGAGCTTGGTCGGCGGTTTGGAGATGACGGCGGTTGCGTGGTCGGTGCTCATGATGGTGGGTGATGGTAATGGTAGAAGAATGGGAATCTTGTCATCAAGCTAGTCCTTCCGTGAGTTTTGCCAATGGTCAGGAGTCGTGAAAACATGCACGAAATTCGCATGAGTGCTTGGGTTAACCCAAGATCTGTGCAACTTTCTGTACGACCCTTATGCCCTTTCCAGACATCGAGCCAGCCCACGAGGATGCCCTCGTTCTGAAATATCTCTACGGGGGAGTGGTCCATTACCGTCCGGGCGACCGCCTGGTTCCGCGGACCCTGAAGGACTATGAACTGGTACTCATAATCGAGGGGACGGCGACCTACCGGCATGATGATGAGGAGCATCAGGCTCCGCCCGGGAGCGTGGTCCTGGCCCGCCCCGATTTCCGGGAGTCCTACCGGTGGGACCGCCGCCTCGCGACACGCCATGCCTATATCCATTTCGACATCGCCACGATCCCCTCCGACTGGCCAGATCCGCGGAAGTGGCCCGTCTTCCACGCCAATCCCCCGGAGGTCGTCGCCCCGATGCTGAGGTATCTTCTCGAGAACATCGCCACGCAAGGGGAGTCGGATTGGCCCACGCTCAGCGCCGGTGTTGAGGAGAGCCGTTTCCTGCGGTGCCTGATGACGGTCCTTCTCAAGCCCTCGCATGAGAGCGGGATCTCCATCGGAGCCCGCCTTCCCGATTCCGTTCATACCTCGCTTAACCTGATGAGGGAGACCCTCGACATCAAGCCGTCTCGGGCCCTCCAGTTGGGGGAGTTGGCGGCACGGTCGGGCGTGACCGAGAACCCGCTCTACTTCACGCGCTGCTTCACCCGCGTCTACGGGAAATCCCCTACGCTAGTGAGGCGCTCCCTGTTGCGGAGCGAGCCACCACCCCCCAATCCGCTCCCCTCAGAAATCGCCCCGCGCATCTATTGGTAAGGCCCGCAGGTCGCCTTTTTGTCAGACCCAAGAGAGGATCTTCGTCCAGAGATTGAAGGCGACAAGAATCACGAGCAGTCCGGTGATCTGACGGATCCTGACTGCTGGAAGCAGGATGGCGCCGGAGCGGGCGCCGATAAATCCCCCGGCGAGCACCGCGAAGGGGAGCAGCCAGTAGGCCTCAAGTCCGGCGGGGTGCCACCCTTGCTTCTGAAGCTGTCCCGCCAGTCCCGAGATGCTGTTGGTGAAAATAAAACATGCGGCAAGTGCCGCGATCTCGCGTTCCGGTGCCCATCGCACAAGATGAAGGATGGGGGCCAGAAAGATGCCGCCGCCGATGCCGACGATTCCTGAGAGAAGACCGAGCGGGGCACCGAGCAGCGGTCCGAAGCGACCCATCAGACGGCGGAACGGAGTCTCGATGGGTTTACCCGGCTTGAGCGGCAGCAGCAGGAGAATCCCCGCGGCGCTGAGAGACAGGGCGAGCAGGAGAAAGAAGGTCTTTTCCCGGATCGGATAAAGACCGCCGAGGTACGCCGTGGGAACCGAGAACGCGACAAACGGCAGACTGCGGCGCAGCGAGAAATGGCCGGCTTTTGCGAACTGTGCGAATCCCTGAGCGGATACGATGAGATTGCATATGAGTGAAATGAGCGGCAGGAGATGGGAGGGCGTCCCGTGAATCTGCAGTATCGCCAGATAGGAAGAGCCTCCGGCAAAGCCGACGGTCGAGTAGGCCAAGGCGACGAAAAAAAACAACGCGGGGAGCAGCAGGGTCATCATTGTATCATCCTCCGATGAAGGACATCTCGACCTTGGGCGGCCTCTCGCCCGAAGCCGAGAGGGCCCGCAGCTCCGAATAGCGGTCCGAACGTGCCCGCCAGAGGCCAGCAATCATCTTGTAAAGTTCCTCGTCGTCGGGGTTGCGGGCACGGATTTCCCCGAGCAGGTCGTGCCCCTGTGTGGCGAAGAGGCAGGTGAAGAGGTGGCCGTCGGCGGAAAGCCGGGCACGAGTGCAGTCGCCGCAGAAGGGGGAGGTGACGGAGGTGATGATGCCGAACTCCACTTGGTCATCCAAGTAACGGAAGCGGCCCGCCACCTCGCCCCGGTAGGCTGGCGAGACCGGCTCGAAGGGCATCTCGGCGCTGATCAGATCCAGGATATCCCTTCCCCCCACCACGGATTCGGGGCTCCATCCGTTGACATTGCCGACATCCATGAACTCGATGAAGCGCAACGTGATGCCGGCTTCCTTGAAGTGGCGCGCCATGGGGAGGATTTGCGAATCATTCATGCCGCGCTGGACGACCATGTTCACCTTGACGCCGAGTCCGGCGGCCCGCGCGGCGGCGATTCCCGCCAACACGAGATCGGGATGCTTCCCACGGCCGTTCATGGCACCGAAGACCGCCGGGTCGAGCGCGTCGAGGCTGACGGTGACGCGCCGGAGTCCTGCCCCCGCAAGACGATGGGCGAAGGAGGGAAGCAGAAGTCCGTTGGTCGTCATGGCCACATCTTCCAGGTGGTCGAATTTCCGGAGCCGTTCGAGGAATTTCACCACGCCTGGGCGCAGCAACGGCTCTCCTCCCGTAATACGGAGCTTCCGCACCCCGCAGCGGACGAAGGCTCCGATAATCCGGTCCAGTTCCGTGAGGCTGATGAGTTGCTCCTTGCGCAGGAAGGCGTGGTCGTCGCCGAAGACTGCCGCCGGCATGCAGTAGGTGCAGCGGAGATTGCAACGGTCCGTCAGCGAGACGCGCAGGTCATGCACAGGACGGCCCAAGGCATCTCCCGGAAGATGTTCTTCTGGGTCTGCTTGCCGCTCTCGGCCGATCGGACTCTTTGTTGTTTCCGCCATGGAATGGAGCAAGCTAACCTCGCGCTTGCCTCCATGAAATCACTAATCACGCCTTCGTGGGCCGAGACCCTGATTCTTCCCTTGAGGGAGTGCTTTCTGGCGGAGCCTTGCGATCTGGAGCAGGCAACGGGAAGGATTCTGCGTCAGGAGATCAAGGCCGATCAGGATTTTCCTCCCTTCGACCGCGTGACGATGGACGGGGCGGCGGTCCGCGCCGCGGAGGTCCGCTCGGGCCGGAGAAGCTTTAGCATTTGCGGGATGGCGGTCGCCGGAGAAGCGGGTTCCATGCTTCCTCCCGAGGAGGGGGTGGCGATGGAGGTGATGACGGGGGCGATCCTGCCGCGTGGAGCCGACTGCATCCTGCCGTGCGAGTGGTACCGTCTGGAAAACGGCACCCTCATACTCTCGGAGGAAGAGGCACCAGAAGCAGGAGCCTTTATCCATAACAGGGCATCCGATCACCGGACCGGAGAGGTCCTGCTCCGTCCCGGGGTGCGTCTGGGACCGGTCGCCATCAGCATCGCGGCCGCCTGCGGGTGCGACCGTCCGATGGTCTCTACGCCCATTCGCGTCGCGGTGATCGGAACGGGTGATGAGTTGGTGCCCGTGGGCGAACAACCCGGACCCGGGCAGATCCGCCGCACCAACATCGCAGCCCTTTCCTCGGCGTTGGAGTTGGCCGGACATCCGCCCTCCGAGACCGGATGCCTCCGCGATGACCCGCAATCCCTTCGGATGGCGCTGGAAGGGATCATCTCCCGCAACGACGTGGTCGTCCTTACCGGGGGTGTTTCCAAGGGAAAGAGGGACCATGTGCCCGAAATCGCCCGGCAACTCGGCGCCCTTCCCGTCCTGCACGGCATTGCCCAGCGCCCTGGCAAGCCGATGGCGGTCTGGAACATGCCGGACGGTCCCGTGATCTTCGGTCTTCCCGGCAACCCGGTCTCAGCACTGGTCTGCCTCCACCGCTATCTCCTTCCTGCGCTTGACCGCTGGAGCGGATCGGTTCCCGTCGCAACTCCCCGGATGAGACTCTCCGGAGGCCTCGTGCGCCCCCCCGGCCTGACGCTCTTCCTTCCGGTTGTTGCCGAAAGCAACGGGCTGGCGAGTCCCTTGCCAGTTGCCAATTCCGGGGATTTCGCCGGGCTGATCGGCTCCACCGGATTCCTGGAACTTGATGAAACGTTTGCAGAGGGGGGTGAGGCACCTTATTTTCCATGGGCCGCACCATGAACCTCTCCGACCCCACTCCGACCTGGAGCCATCTCGACCCCTCCAATAACCCGATGATGGTCGATGTCTCGTCCAAGCCGGTCACCGCCAGATCGGCCCGAGCCGAGGCGATTATTTCCCTGCCGCCGGAGGTTGCGCACCAACTCCGGGACGGGGAGATCCGCGTGCCGAAGGGGCCTGTGTTCCACACCGCCATCATCGCCGGAACGATGGCCGCGAAAAAGACCTCCGAGCTGATCCCCTTCTGCCACACTCTCCCTCTCGATGGCGTGAAGATCGCGATCGCCGCCGCCGGGGAAGGCCTGCTCCGCATCGAGGCCTCGGTGAAGGCGACCCACAGGACGGGTGTCGAGATGGAGGCCCTCACCGCTGCGACCGTCGCGGCGCTCACCGTCTTCGACATGTGCAAGGTCTTTTCCAGCGCCATGGAAATCCGGAGTGTCCGCCTGCTCGAGAAACGGGGTGGGAAAGCGGATTACAACGCCGGTCAGGCCTGATGATGAAGGCGCCGCCGCTCTGTGGTCTCCTGCTGGCGGGGGGAAGAAGCACCCGGATGGGACGCGACAAGGCCTCGATGATCCTGCGTGGGAATGGGCAAACGCAGGCCGCGAACGCCCTGCGGTTGCTTGAGGGAAGCTGTGTTCGGGTTTTCCTTTCGCTCCGCGATGGTCAGGAAAAACCGGAGGGTTGCGGCTCCGTGGAGATCCTGCGCGACGTGGTTTCCTGCGGCGGTCCCTTGGCCGGGATCCTCACAGCCATGAGGCACGATCCGGGTGCGGCCTGGCTGGTTCTTGCCTGCGACCTCCCGTTTGTCGACGCCAGTGTGGTCTCTCTGTTGCTGGCCGGTCGGGACGACTCGCCGTTCACAGGCTTTGCAAGTGCCGTTGATGGATTACCGGAGCCGCTCTGCGCGATCTACGAGCCCTCGGCGCTTCCCATCCTGGAAGCGCACATCGCGCGGGGCCATGTCTGTCCGCGCCACATCATGGCGGAGGAGGGGGCCCGTCTCCTGGAGCTTCCCACGGCGGCGCGACACGCTTTGGAAAACATCAACGCGCCGCGGGATCTTGAAATGATGACCCGTTTCAGCGATCCCGGCACCGCCGCGTCGGAACCTGCCGGAGAGACTTCGGGCAGGGAAGTCCGCTTGGGATGGTTCGGCTTTCTCGCCGAACAACATGGGCGCCGCGAGGAGAGGCTTGTCACCCCGGCGGGCACGGTCGGGGAGTTGTTCGCGGAGTTAACCGCGCGTGACGGGACGGGCGGGTTGACGTCCGGTGTCCGCTTTGCGGTCAATGATGAGTTTGCCCCGCCGGATCACCCGCTGAAGGCCGGTGACAAGGTGGTCTTCATGCCCCCCTTTTCGGGAGGGTGACACGACGTGAATGCAGATTTCTCCATCAGTCAGCATCCCCTCGACATCACGCCGCTGCGTGAGGCGCTCGCCTCGCCCGACTGCGGCGGCTTCGTCTACTTCGAGGGGCGTGTGCGCAACCACCACGCCGGCCGAGCCGTGACGGCGCTGCGTTACGAGGCCTACTGCGAACTGGCTGAGAGGGAGGGGACGCGCATCGTTGCGGAGATCTCCCGAAAGCACGGGGTGAGGGCTGCCGCCGTCCATGCGGTCGGCGATCTGCATCCCGGCGATCTCGCCGTCTGGGTAGGAGCCGCAGCCGCCCACCGCGAGGCGGCATTCGCCGCATGCCGCGAACTGATCGACGCCATCAAGGACCGGGTGCCGGTCTGGAAGCACGAGACCTATGCCGACGGCAAGTCGTCTTGGATCGCGGGTTGCGACCATGCCGGCGCCGCCGAAAACCCGGATCACCCGTGAACGTCGAACTCCACGATATCTGGATCTCGCCCGGCCATGATTTCAAGGGGCGTCACGGACTCGGTCGCCTCGGGCACGGGGTGCAGCGTGTCGCGGAGGTTCTCTGCCATGCCGGAAGGGGAATCGAGGGGGACCGCTATCACGGCGAGAATCCGGGAGGCAAGACACAGATCACCTTTCTCTCCCACGAGGTTGTCGAGGAGATGCGCCGCACGCTCAGGATCGCGCTTCCCGATCCGTCTGTTCTCAGGCGGAACGTGCTGCTCTCCGGAGCGGATCTCAACACTCTCATCGGATGGAAATTCCGTCTTGGCGGTCTCCTCTTCGAGGGAATGGAGGAGTGCCGTCCCTGCTACTGGATGGATGAGGCGCTCGGACCGGGTGCCAACGACTTTCTTGCCGGCAGGGGAGGATTGCGCTGCAGGATCCTGGAGGACGGGATCCTGCGTTGCGGACCGTCGTTGCTGGAGATGATCGATTCCGGTGTGGAAAACACCGGGTCCTGACCGTACGCTCTGGTCATGGCTAACCGATCCGATGCGGAGGAAAATCCGGGCATCAGCCCGTGCCGCGCGCTGCGTCAGGAAGGGGGACGAGAGACGGAGGTCGCCGAGGAACTGACGACCGAACATCCCCTGCAGATCGTCGTGAACGGGCGGGCGTTCTCCATGACCATGAGGACCCCCGGTGCAGAACGTTATCTGGTGAGGGGACTTCTCCACGCCGAGGGAATCTGCAGCGAAGGGTTCCTGTCATACGATCAGGCCGAGATGGAGGACGGGACGCTGGTGAACGTGATGATCGCGGATCAGGCGCGGATCGATGTGCCGCGCACGCTCGCCTCCACCTCCTCCTGCGGCATCTGCGGCAAGGAGTCGACGGGAAGGCTCTTCGAGGGAGTTTATCCCGTGCTGAAGGAGCAGTCGGTCTCGGCCGCTGATCTGGAAAGAATCCACCGGAATGCCGGACAGCTTCAGCGGACCTTCCAGGGAACGGGCGGAAGTCATGCCGCATCCGCCGCCACGGCGGAAGGGGAGGTGCTGGCGTTGTTCGAGGATATCGGACGCCACAACGCCGTCGACAAGGTGGTCGGATTCCTTCTGGAGAAAGGCCTCTCAGGGCGGGCCGACGTGCTGACGGTCAGCGGACGGGTCTCCTTCGAGATTGTCCAGAAATGCGCCCGTGCAGGTATCCCCATCCTCTCCGCGATCTCCGCCCCCTCCTCACTTGCCGTGGAAACGGCGGGGCGCTGGGGAATCACGCTGGCGGGGTTCTGCCGCGAGGGACGGGCCACCTTCTACAGCGGATTTCACAGGGTCCGCCGCTCGATTCCTGAACTTCCCACCGGGTGAGAAAGCGTTTAAAAGACACATACTATGACGAAACCAAAGGACACAGCCGGAGGCTGGGGGGCGCTCAACTCCTCGATGCATTTCCTCCTCAGGGAGGGATTCCTGAAGGGGAATACGACCCTCTTTCGCATGAACAAACCGGGCGGCTTCGACTGCCCCGGATGCGCATGGCCTGATCCGAAGAACCACATGGTGGCGGAGTTCTGCGAGAACGGCGTCAAGGCGCTCACCTACGAGACCACACACAAGCGGGCGGATCCCGCGCTCTTTGCGAGGCACACAGTCTCCGAGATGAGGGGTTGGGACGACTTTACGCTGGAAAACACCGGACGCCTGACCCAGCCGATGGCCTACGATCCCGAAACGGATCACTACGTGGGGATCTCCTGGGAGGAGGCCTTCTCGCGGATCGCGGCGCAGTTGCGGAGCCTCGACTCACCCGACGAGGCGATCTTCTATACCTCCGGTCGCACCAGCAATGAGGCGGCCTTCCTCTACCAGTTGCTGGGACGCCTCTACGGAACCAACAATTTCCCTGACTGCTCCAACATGTGCCACGAATCGAGCGGGGTAGGCATGGGTGAGTCGATCGGGACCGGCAAGGGAACGGTCTCGCTGGAGGATTTCGAGAAAGCCGACGCCCTCTTCATCTTCGGACAGAATCCGGGGACCAATCACCCGCGCATGCTCAAGGAACTGCAACAGGCCTCAAAGCGCGGCGCGAAGATCGTGAGCTTCAACCCTCTCAAGGAGTCGGGACTGCTCGCCTTCACCCATCCGCAGCATCCCGTCGACATGCTGCTCAACCGCAGCACCCCGATCAGCTCCAGTTACTACCAGGTGAGCGTCGGGGGGGATCTCGCGGCGGTCCGGGCCATGATCAAGCACATCCTGGAGCTTGAAGAATCAAGATCCGGCATCCTGGACCGCGCGTTCATCGGGGAGCAGACCCACGGTTTCGACGCATTCCGTGAGTTGGTGGAGTCGACCTCGTGGGAGGATCTTCTCGACCAGTGCGGCCTGAGTCGCCGGGAGATCGAGGAGGCCGCGGAAACATACATCCGGGCGGAGAGCGTCATCTGCTGCTGGGCGATGGGACTCACCCAGCACAGGCACGGCGTGGCCAACATCCAGGAAATAGTCAACCTGCTGCTGCTGCGGGGGAACATCGGCCGTCCCGGCGCGGGCCCCTGCCCGGTGCGCGGGCACAGCAACGTCCAGGGTGACCGGACGATGGGTATCACGGAATTCCCGACCGAGTCCTTCCTCGGCGCCTTGGAGAAAAACTTCGGGTTCACCGCCCCCAGGAAGCACGGTTATTCTGTGATACACGCCATCAAGGCGATGGCCGCAGGGGAGGCCCGCTTCTTCCTTGGCATGGGTGGGAACTTCGCCTCCGCCACCCCCGACTCCGACCTGACGTGGAAAGCTCTATCTAACTGCGACATGACCGTTCATGTCTCGACCCACCTGAACCGCAGTCATGTGATCCACGGGAAGTCCGCGCTGATCCTTCCCTGCCTCGGGCGCTCCGAGGCCGATTATCAGGCAAGCGGCCGCCAGTCGGTGACCGTGGAGGATTCCATGAGCATGGTGCATGCCTCCACCGGCATCAACAAACCGGCTTCCCCGGAACTCTGGTCGGAGCCCGCCATCGTGGCCGGCATCGGCCGCGCCCTCTTCCCGGATGGTCCGGTCGACTGGGAATCCCTCATCGGCGACTACGATCTCATCCGTGAGCGCATCGAGGTGGTGATTCCCGGCTTCGATGGCTACAACACGCGGATCAAGGAGCGTGGAGGATTTCATCTCCGCAATCCGGCCTCGCACCGGGAGTGGAAGACCGGAACCGGCAAGGCGAACTTCAGCTCCAACCATCTGCCCGATCTTTCGATCGCTCCCGGGCGCCTGCGTCTCACGACGGTGCGCTCCCACAACCAGTACAACACGACGGTTTACGACTACGGCGACCGCTATCGCGGGATCGAGGGGGAGCGCCGCGTGATTTTCCTGAACGGGGAGGACATGCGCGGACTCGGGCTGGATGAGAGCGTCAGGGTGACACTGCGAAGCCACTCGGGGGACGGGGTTGTCCGGCGCGCCCCGGGCTTCCGACCCGTCGCCTACTCCATCCCGCGCGGATGTGCCGCCGCCTATTTTCCGGAAACCAACGTCTTGGTCGGCATCGACGACCACGCGCTCAAGAGCTTCACCCCGATGTCCAAATACATCGAGATCACGCTCGAGCGGGAGCAGGGATAGGAGAGGAATCCCACGAAAAAACCGGAGCATCCGCGTTGCGGCGCTCCGGTTTTTCAATGATCACCGCGGCTTGTGCCGTCGCGATCAACTCTTCTTTTTGGTTTTCTTTTCGGAGAGCGCGGAGGCCTTCCAAGCTTTTTCGATCAGTCCCTTGAGAACGATCGCCTCCTCCCAGCTGTTCGGTAGGCTGTGGAGGTTGTAGCCGCTGGCGATGGGGCCCATCTCCGGGCAGACATAGAGCTCGCGTCCGCCCTGATTTCCTTGACGCCAGACCCGGAAGAGAGCCTCGGCAAAGGGGAGCCATTCCTGGATCTCCAGTGTGAGGTTTCCCTTTCCGTCGGTTACGGGAATCTGACAGTGGTGGCCGTTGAAGGGACGAAGATGGATAAGTTCGGCCCGTTGGATGAGCTTCGGTTGGACGAGCAGCTTCTCGGCGTAGTTGCCGGGATGCAGGTGCTTGACCACCGAGACATGCGAGTAGTCGAGTGTCATCGGGAGGTATTTCCCGGTAGCCTTCCGGTAGCCATCAGCCAAGGCGTAGGCTTTCTCAGGGGTTTCCGTGCAGGTGTCGCGGTGAATCTCCACGGAGGGTTCGCAGCCGATCGCCTCCGCTTCCTTCATGAGGCGCAGGGTCAGCTTGAGGGCTTCGGGAGTGAGGGTATCCTCGTCCGCCAACTGGACATTGATGTAGTGGGCGCCGTTGTCGGCGTTCTGCTTGAGCAGCTTGCGGAATTCCTCGGCCCTTGCAGAGGAGACGGCACCGATGATTGTCAGGCCGTATTTGTCGGCTAATTTTTTGAATTCAGAGGTAGCCATCGTCCCCAATCCATCGAATCCGGCCTCCTTGATGGCCTTCACCTTGCGTTCCAAGGACCATTCCTTCTTGGCGCTGGGATACTCCACGAGCGACCACATGGCCGCGATCATGCGAAGCTTCGGGGGATTTTCTTTTTTCAGGCTTCTTTTCGTTTTCATGGGTTGAATCAAGAGTCTTTTATTTGCCTCTTCCGGGGAAGGTGAGTTCCGCGACGCCGGATTTATCAAGTTCGCCGAAGCCCTCGGAGACCATCCGGTCATACTGCTTCTTGGTCGCCTCGGCGAGGGGGAGAGTGAGTCCTCGTTCCTGCGCCAGTGCCAGGGCTATGCCGCTGTCCTTTGCAGCGTGGGAGCCGGAGAAGAAGCAGGAGTGGTCGCGGTTCTGCATGTCCTCGCCGTCGGTCACGAGCACCCGGGAGTTCGCGCCGGTCTGGGAGAAGACCTCACGCAGCATGGTCAGGTCGAGGTCCAGGGCGGCTCCCAGCCCGAGTCCCTCGGCGAGGCCCGCGGTATTGATATTCATGACCATGTTGACGAGGGCCTTGACTTGGGCCGCCTTGCCAGTGGCGCCGATATGACGGAGCGAAGAGCTGAGATCCTTGAGGATCGGTTCAGCGCGACGGAAGGCTGGGTCGGTGCCTCCAGTCATGAGGTAGAGGGTTCCTTCACGGGCCTGTGTGATGCTGGAGGCCATGCAGGCTTCCAGGGATTCGGCACCCGCCTTGTGCGCGAGTTCCTCGACGGCGAGATGCACCGCGGGGGAGACGGTGGCACAGTTGATGAAGAGTTTCCCCTTAGCGCTGGCCAGCAGGCTGTCGCCTTGAGGTTGGAAAATCCCGTGCATCGCCTTGTCGTCGGTGACGACGGTCAGGATGACATCGGCCAGTTCCGTGACGCGGGCTAGGGATCCCGCGGCCTCGGTGCCTAGTTCGGCTGCCAGTTCGGCGGCTAGCGGCGCATGGCTGTCAAAGACCGCAGTGACGCTGTATCCTTGATCTTTGAGGCGGCGCGCCATGTTGGCGCCCATACGACCGACTCCTACGACTGCGATGGTTTCTTTGCTCATAATGGGTGCAGGTTGTATCTGAAAAGATTAGGCCGCGAAAAACGGATTGGCGACTTTTTGCTCCCCCACGGTCGTGAGGGGACCGTGTCCGGAGCAGATGATGGAGGCATCGGGAAGGGTCAGCACCTGTTCCCGGTTGTTTCTTGCGGCATCGGAGTAGGAGACCATGCCACCCCCCATGGAGCCGGCAAAGATCGAGTCGCCGACGATGGCAACCGGTTGCCCTAGTCCTTTCACGAAATAGGTCACACCGCCTGATGCATGACCGCTAGTCTCTCGCGTTTCCACAGTCAGGTTTCCGATGGTGAAGGAGCGGCCAGGCTCGAAAGACTCGGCTCCTGGAAGAGGCTCCTTAACGCATACCCAGGAATGAGCGCTGGTTTTCTCCACGAGCCTGTCGAAGTCAAGGACATGATCTGTGTGAATATGGGTGATGAAAATCTGTTTCACCGTGAGGTTGTGAGCAGACGCGAAATCGAGCATCGGTTGGCCGTCGGCCCCGGTGTCGAAGAAGGCGGCCTCGCGCGTGGCGGGATCCCAGACGAGATAGGAATTCACGGTCATGTCCTCGAAGAGGGTGTTGAAGCAGGCGAGTCCCTCCGGCGCTGTGATCGGCGCGGGTTGATAGATTCCCCGTGCTAGTGCCAGTAGGGCGTTGGCACCGAGGCCCAAGGCTTCGGCCACCTTCGTGAGGGCGGCTTCGTCAAGATCACCCGCCTTTAGGGATTGGATTGCCGAGAGGCTGATCCCGGTGAGTCCGGCGAGCGCCTCGTCGGTGATGGATTGTCCGCGTTGAGCCTTGCCGATGATGTCGGTGAAGCCGTCTTCGAGAGGAATGTTATGGGTCATAATTGGGAAACGCAGAGGGTTCCTTTTCGGACGGGATTTGTCCAATGGGAAGTTACGTCGAGTGATACGCGTCCGCAGGATGCCGCTCAGCGTACGATGCCGCGTTCGCTTGTCGCGATGAAATCGGCGAGATGAGTGACGAGATCGGAATCAGGGAACTGGGAGCGGAGGGCTTCCAGGCCTTGGGTGGTATTGAGATTGCTACGGAAGATCACCTTGTAGGCCTCGCGTAGCTCTCGTATCGCATCTGGGGCGAACCCGCGTCGCTCAAGGCCCACATGGTTCACTCCGCGGATCTCGGCCGGGTTCCCATCGGCGATCAAGAAGGGTGGTAGATCCTGCACGATCTTGGTGCAGCCCCCCACGATGGCATGAGAGCCGATGCGGCAGAACTGATGGACGCCGCTGAGTCCGCCGATCACCGCATGATCCCCGACAACCACATGCCCGGCCAATGTGCCGTTGTTGGAAAAGACGACATCATCCCCGACCACGCAGTCGTGGGCGATATGGGAGTAGGCCAGGAAGTTGCCGCGACTGCCGACGCGCGTGACGCCCTCCGGCGAGGTGGCCCGGTGAACGGTCGTGAATTCGCGGAAGCAGTTGTCATCACCGATCTCTAGGTAAGTGGGCTCACGCTCGTACTTGAGATCTTGACTGCGATGGCCGATGCAGGAGTAGGGGTAGAAGGTATTGCCGTTACCGACCTTCGTGGGGCCGGCGATGGTGACCTGGGCATGCAACCGGCATTCTTCACCGATGACCACGCCGGCGCCGATGATGCAGTAGGGACCGACGGTGCTGGATTGGCCGATTTTGGCCGTTGTATCGATGATGGCTGTGGGATGAATGCGTGCCACGACTGACTCCTATTTATTGATGATGCCAAAGAGGAGAACTCCTTCGCTCACCACATCCCCGTTCACGACGCACTTGCAGGAGGCTTTGCCAAGATTCTTGCGAGCTTTGAGCATCTCCACATGGATAAAGAGTGTGTCACCGGGGAAAACTGGCTTACGAAACTTCACCTCGTCGGCGCTCATGAAATACCCGATTTTCCCGGCATTCTCGCTCTTGCGCATCATGACGATGGATGCGACCTGGGCCATGGCCTCGAGCTGCAGAACTCCCGGCATCACGGGGTGGCCCGGGAAATGACCCTGGAAGAAGGGCTCGTTGATGGAGACACACTTCACGCCAACGGCCTTGGTCTCGCCGTCGAATTCCACCACACGGTCCACCATCAAGAAGGGATAGCGGTGAGGCAGAACGTGCATCACCTCGTTGATATCCATCACGGGTGACGACGAGGTCACCGGAGTGGGAGCCATTGCCAAAAGGTCACTGTGCCGCTTGGCGATGGCGCGTGCGAGTTCGCTATTGGGACCGTGACCGGGGCGGACGGCAACGACATGACCTCTCAGGGGACGTCCCGCAAGTGCCAGATCGCCGATGATATCGAGGATCTTATGCCGGACGAACTCGTCGGCAAACCGGAGCGGTTCTTTGCTGAGGACTGATTCGCCACGGATCACGAGGGCATTCTCCAGACTGCCACCCTTGATAAGGCCCCTTTCCATCAGATCCTTCACATCCTCGTAATGGACAAAGGTGCGCGCGGGGGCGATCTCCCGAGCATAGACCTCGGGGGTGATCTCCAGGGAGAGGTACTGTGTAAAGCGGCCGTCGTGATTGGCCTGGGTGCAGGAAATCTTGAATCCCGTATGAGGGAAGACCGACATGATGGAGCCGCCGCTAGTCTCAAGGTGAATAGGTTGGCCCAGCTCGAAAGGGGCGCGAACAGTCTCCTGGTCAATGATGCCGGCCTCCTGGATCAGAGCGACATAGGGGGCGGCGCTGCCATCGCCAATCGGAGGCTCATTCGCATCCATCTCGATAAGGGCATTATCGACACCGAGGCCCGCCAGGGCGGAGAGGACATGCTCGACGGTCTGGATCTTAGCATTTCCCTGCACGAGCGTGGTGGACCGTTCGACGGTCTTCACATGCTCGACCAGGGCATCCACGATCGGCTCATCCGGAAGATCCGTCCGTCGGAATTTATAACCATGGCCGACTGGAGCGGGATGGATGGTGAGAGTGACATTGCCTCCGTTGTGGAGGGCGGCGCCGCTGAGGCTGGCAGGCTTCGCAAGAGTACGTTGGAGTTCCATGGAAAATCTTCTGTTTCTTAAGGTGTTAGGAGAATGACGAAGAGACGAATCAGGTAGCATCCGGAGTGATGCGTCCATCCTTCATCCTGATACGCCGGTCGGCCAGGGCTGCCACCGAATCGCTGTGGGTTACCATAATGACGGTGGTGGTGCGGCGGGAAGCAATCTTTGCAATCACATCGAGGACTTGGGAAGCGTTTTCACTGTCCAAATTCCCCGTCGGTTCATCCGCCAGCAGCAGGGAGGGGCCATGGACCAGTCCTCTGGCAATGGCTGCCCGCTGCATCTCGCCTCCGCTGAGCTGGTGTGGGAAGTGCATGGCGCGCTGAATCATCCCGACCTGATCGAGCATAGCCAGGGCAGCTTGCCTGACTCCTGAAGAGGGATCGCCGCGTAGCAAGAGAGGCAACTCGACATTCTCCACAACGGTCATGGAGGGAAGCAAGTTGAAGAACTGGAAGACGATCCCCAGCTTTAGCCTCCTGTACTGGGTCAGTGCTTGGTCATTCGCATGCTCCAGGTGGATCCCATCCACAATGACCTCGCCCGAGGTGGGGTGGTCAAGACCTCCCAGCAGGTTCAACAGCGTGCTTTTGCCAGAACCGCTCGCTCCTGTGATGGCGAGGAATTCACCGCGCCCGATATCCAGAGAAACCGAGTCGAGTGCCGTGACTGGAGGTGTGCCGTAGGAGCGGGAGGCTTTGACGAGTCGGATCATGTTGTTCACAAATGAACGACCAACCATGTCCGAGCAAGCTTCTATACCGGCCTCCATGTCCGGCGCTTTCCGAATCCTTGGGGAAACCCCTGATCTGCTGGCCGTGGAGAAGCCCCCTTTCCTGCTCATCCATCCCAGCAAGCCGGGCGATCCGGTGACGCTCTGGGACCGGCTCAAGGAACTCCTTGCCTACGAGATCGCCGGAGGAGGCCAGGTCTCCCTGATCAACCGGCTCGACCGTGAGACCAGTGGCATCGTACTCGTGGCCAAGAATGCCGCAGCCGCACGCGTCTGCAGCATGATGATGGCGCGGGGGGAGGTGCAGAAGGAGTATCAGGCCATCGTTACAGGCTGGCCTGAGATCGATCAATGGGAGGTACGTAAGCCGATCCTGAGGCTAGGCGAGATGCAGGACTCCCGGATCTGGCTCAAGCGCGGGGTGCATCCGGAGGGGGCCCCTTCGCACACGGCATTTCGCGTTCTGAAAAGAATAACACATCCGAAGCATGGCGCTATCGCTCTCATCCACTGCATTCCTTTCACTGGCAAGACGCATCAGATCCGCATTCATCTATCTTACTCGGGCTATCCCGTGGTTGGGGATAAGATCTACGGCCCCTCCGAGGAATGCTACCTGAAGTTCATCGAGACCGGCTGGACCGCGGAACTTGCCTCGCAGCTCTGGCTTCCACGCCACGCGCTACATTCCTGCTTGCTGGAGCTGGATTATCTGGGTCAGAACCTTCGATGGGAATCCGCCCTTGCGGAAGATCTGGCACAGTGGTTGAAGGCTTGCGGTTGAAGATAACCTGCGGGGAAAACCCTCGTTTGACCGTCTCTCTTTGATAGACTCTAATGTCATCCCTTCGATGACTCTCCCGCGTTTTTCCATCTTTCGTTGGCTTCCTTGGTTGCTTCTGGTGACCGGGATATTTGCTTTCTGGAAGATAAGAAGTTCCCCGGAACCCGAGACTTACATCACCGGCACGACCATCAAGGGAACGCTCGAGGATGCGGTCACGGCCACCGGCGTGCTGGAGGCCAGCCAGTATGTCGACATCGGGACGCAGGTTTCGGGCATTCTAAAAAAAATCGCCGTCCAGATCGGGCAGACCGTGAACAAGGGGGATCTCCTCGCGCAGATCGACCCCACCCTATTCAGGGCGCAGGTGATCCAGGAACAGGCGAATCTGAAGGATCTCAACGCGAGACTGGTCTCCGCCAAGGCTACCCTCAAGCTAGCTGACCAGCGCTTCGAGCGAAACCGGAACCTCGTCAAGAGCGACGCCGTCAGCATCGACGAGGTAAATTTTTCGGAAGCCGAGTTCGAGCGATCGAAAGCCGCAATCGATGCCGTCAACGCCCAGATCGAGAAGGCCCAGGGAAGCCTTGATGCCGCCACGGCGAACCTCGGATTCACGAAAATCAGCGCGCCGATCGACGGGACGGTCATCCAGATCCAAGCGCGCGAAGGGCAGACCCTGAACGCCAGCCAGACGGCGCCGATCCTCTTCCGCCTGGCCGACATGACCATCATGACCGTGAAGGCACAGGTCTCCGAGGCGGATGTCCAGCGGATCCGCCCCGGGGCTGCGGTCTATTTCACCTCACTTGGGGATCCCGACACGAAGCACGAGGGGAAGGTCCGTGGCATCGAACCGAGTCCCACCACGACAAACCCCCCGATCTTTTACAACACCCTCTTTGATGTCCCAAATCCCGGATTGGCCCTCATGCCCTCGATGACCGCCCAAGTCTTTTTTCCCATGATCCGCCGCGACGATGTTCTGCTCATGCCGCTTGCAGCCATCGATTACGCGGCTCACCGCCCCTCAACCGGAACGGCGAAAAAAACCGCCGAGGATGCCGGCACGAGGGTCTTCGTGCTGCGTGACGGAAAGCCGGTCGAGGTCTCCGTGGTCCTGGGAATGAAAAACCGCGTCACCGCCGAGGTGGTGTCGGGCCTCGTGATCGGCGATCAGGTCATCACCGGCCCCATCGAAATGCGTCAGAAGACCCGCCTGCGCTGATGGATGCCCCGGACGGAGCAGGGACGGGGAAGGCTCCAGCCATCCTCCTTCGGGGGATCGTGAAGGATTACGAATCGGGAGGCGCCTCGACGCGCATTCTCCACGGCATCGACCTGAGGATCGAATCGGGTGAATTCGTCGCCATCGTCGGCCCCTCCGGATCGGGAAAGACCACGCTGATGAACATCCTCGGCCTGATGGATTCGTCGTCGGCCGGATGCTTCGAGCTCCAGGGGAGAGACGTTTCCAGGCTAACCCCGGATCAGCGCGCCGAGGCGCGGGGGAAGACATTCGGTTTCATCTTTCAGCGCTATAACCTACTGACCAACGAGACGGCCGCCGAGAATGTCGGGTTGCCCGGCGCCTACATAGGAATGACCTCCGGGCAACGCAGGGATAGGGCTGTCAGCCTGCTGGAGGGACTGGGCCTAGGGCACCGCATCGCGAACAGGCCACCGCAGCTCTCTGGCGGCGAACAGCAGCGTGTCGCCGTGGCGCGGGCGCTCATGAACGGCGGGGAGATCATCCTGGCCGACGAACCGACGGGCGCCCTCGACACGGCCCGCGGACAGGAGTTGATCGCCCGGATCAGGGGACTTCACCGGCAGGGTCTCACCGTCATCCTCATCACCCACGATCCGGGTGTGGCCGCGCAGTCCGACCGCGTAATCCAGATTGTCGATGGTGAGATCATTTCCGATGAGCCGACGGAGCGCTCTGCCGAGCCGGGTGCGCCGCCTCAGGAATTGGGTTCCGTTCCCGTTCTTCCCCCGGCTGCGGAGAGGGGGAGAGTCACCCTGCTTGCCGATGCCGCCGAGGCGCTCCGGATGGCTCTTCATGCTCTCCAAGCAAACAGCTTCCGCACCTTCCTCACCATGCTCGGCATCATTATCGGCGTCGCCTCGGTGGTCGTCATGCTGGCGATCGGAGAAGGGTCCCGGCGCGACATGCAGAAATGGATGAGCCGCATGGGAACCAATGTGCTGAGGATCGAACCGGGTGCCAAGATGTCAGCCTCCGGCGGCATCCTCACCCTTCAGGATGCGCGGGCTATCGCGGACATCACCCATGCGCAGGAGATCGTGCCGAGGGTCTTCTCGGCGCGCACCCTTCGCTACCGCGACAGGATCTACGCCTGCACCGTGCTGGCCACTACCCCATCCTTCATCAGGGCCGAGAACCGGGTGATGGTCCGGGGCGGGTTCTTCGACGAGCGGGACGAGGAGGCGAAAGCCCCGGTGGTCGTGCTGGGGATGAAGGCCTACCTCGAGCTTTTTCCCGACAGGTCCGATCCGGTCGGCAAGAGGATCCTGATCGACGGAGCCCCCTTCTTAGTCGTCGGCGTGATCACGGTGAGCGGCGGGAGCGCCGATGGGCGTGATCGTGAGGACGACATAGCCCTCATTCCGCTCTCCTCCGGCGAGGCACGCATCTTCCGAAGTGTCCGCCTCAACCAGATCAGTGTAACGGTCGATGATTACGTTAACGTCGAGGCGGTGCAGGACGAGATCCGTTCCCGTCTCAACCGCCTCAGGCAGCAGGAGGACTTCAGGATCTTCAACCAGGCCGCGATGATCGAGGCGAACCGTAACACCCAGAACTCCTTCCGCTTTCTCCTGGGCGCCGTCGGGGTGCTCTCCCTACTCGTCGGCGGCATCGGCGTCATGAACATCATGCTGGTGAACGTGGTTGAGAGGACCCGCGAGATCGGGGTTCGCATGGCATGCGGTGCTTGCAGTCGCGATATCCAACTCCAGTTTCTCACCGAGGCGATCCTGGTCTGCCTGCTGGGAGGGGTGATCGGGGTGCTTCTCGGGATGCTGGTCTCCGAGTTAGTGACCATCGGGGAATCCAAGGCGGTCGTTACCCTATTTCCCATCCTCCTCTCCTTCGGGGCGGCCTTCACCACGGGGGTCCTGTTCGGTTTCTGGCCTGCACGTAAGGCTTCCCAACTTGATCCCGTGATTGCATTGAGCTCGGAATAGACATCCCATGGCCCGCGCAATGACCAGACACTTCCCGTTGGCAGCGCTACTGCTTGCCCTTGCCGGGTCGGGGTGCTCCACTCCACGCAAGAAGGAGCCGTCATCACCCGTGGCCGTTCCCCGGGAATGGAAGGCCACGGGCCTGAAATCGCCGCTCGCCCCTTCCGGATGGCTCTCCACCTTCCACGACACGATGCTCGATTCTGTGGTGAGAGGCGTCCTCACCGATAACTACGATCTCAAGGCTGCGGCAGGCCGTCTTCAGGCCGCCGTTGCTAACTCCCGCGTGGCGTCTGCGGACCTCTATCCCCAGATGGGGGTGAGGGCGGGCGCGTCGGTCAATGACACCCCTCTCTACAGCGCGCGGTCGGTGAACTATCAGACCGACCCGGGCAACTGGAACTACACCGTCAACCTTGCTCTCACTTGGGAACTAGATGTATGGGGTCGTCTGAGGTCCCTCTCCAAGGCCTCCAAGGCAGATGCAGCCTCCGCGACATTCACCTACGAGGGAGCGCGGCTCTCGCTTGCCGGGCAGGCGGCCAAGGGGTGGTTCGCCGTGATCGAGAGCCGCGAGCAGGTTCGTATCGCTGAGGAGACGCTGGGGAGTCTCCGCAAAACGCGAGATCTGGCCAAGGCACGTTATGACAACGGCGCGGTTTCCTCCTTTGACGTCCACCTCAGCAGTGCGGACGAGATTACCGCTGAGGCGAATCTTGTCCAGCGACAGCAGAACTACGCCGATGCCATGCGCTCCCTCGAGACGCTGCTCGGCCGTTATCCCTCCGCCGAACTGGAGAACCGGCGCTCCTCCTTCCCACGCCTCATTCCCGAGGTTCCAGCCGGGTTGCCCTCGGAATTGCTTCTGCGCCGTCCCGACCTGCGCTCGGCCGACTGGAATCTCTTCGCTTCGGAAAATCGCCTCTTCTCCGCCAAGACGGAGAGGCTTCCCAGGCTGGCCCTCACCTCCACGGCGGGGACGCCTTCGGTCCTGCTTCAGGACATCACGAGCGACAAAAGCTTCCTCTACACGGTGGCGGCCAACCTCACCGCTCCTATTCTCGACGGCGGCAGGATTTCCGGGAACGTGAAGCTCACCAAAGCGCAGCGCGACACCGCAGCCGCCGCTTACGCCCAGCAGGTGCTCACAGCATTCCGGGAGGTCGAGAACACGCTTTCCAACGAGGCCACGCTTGTCTCCCGCGAACATCTCCAAGAGAGGGCGCTCGGGGAACTGCGCGAAGCCTACCGGATCGCCACCATCCGATACAAATCCGGCCAGATCGACATTGTCTCGCTCCTGCAAGCCCAGCGAAGCATGCTGGCCGCCGAGAGTGTCCTGATGAACACGCGTCTCCTCAGGCTCAACAACCGGATCGATCTCTTCCTCGCTCTCGGGGAAAGCGTGGGCCCCGTCTCTCCGGCATCCCTCTTCCGCGACTCGGCCCTGGAGTTCCCGAGGCTTTCACTGCCCGGGGACTAGGTTCCCTGGGTTTATCAGAAAGGCATCTCTAGCGGATCGCGGTTGGCCAGCTCCCAAGTCAAAAGATTCCTTTTGCGATCCAGTCCCCAGCGGTAGCCCGTGAGTTTTCCTTTGGAAACGACCCGGTGACAGGGAATGAGAATAGCGACCTCATTGGCCCCGACAGCTCGCCCTACGGCGCGCGCAGCAGTCGGTCGCCCAATCCCCCTAGCCACGTCACCATAGGTTACAGTGGTTCCTTTCGGGATGACGCGCAGGTATTCCCAGACCTTGAGTTGGAACGGTGTACCGATTGCCAAGAGAGGCATGGATTCCGGATTCTCAAAAAGAATGGGGATCATAGCATCGGCTTCTGGGGTTTGACGGAGAGCGAAACCTAGCCGCTTCGTTTGAAGTAAAGAAGCCCCCTCATCTTTGTTCGCCGCAAAATAGAGGGCCAGCAAATGCTGTTCAGCCATCAGAATCGCGCAACCTCCGAAGGGTGTTTCAGCAAATCCGAAGACTAAATCACCGCTCTCCCTCAGTGCCCTGACTCTTGCGTCATGAGGTGATAGCCAGAGATCCACGGCACTTCAGGATTATATTCTAGGGATGGGCGGGTGCCTCGGATGACAAAGGATCCAATCTTACTAATACTTCGTTCCGCCTCATGAAGTCGGGTGTCCACGGGGGATTGTAGTAGGCATAGATCGGCGAACCGGCGACCGGAAGGTTCTTGGTTGCGGCCCAGGACAGGAGTTTTTTCGAGGCTGCCTCACTGGGCCCGGGCTTGCTAGGTCCTGAGAAACAGTAGACGGCGTAGCGAGCGGGCTGCTTTGTGCTGATCGTCACCTCAGGGTTAGCAGGTATCGGCACTCCTTGTTGAGCGACATTCTTCGGCACGATAAAGCTCATGACTCCCGAATCAGTTCCCGTCATCAATACAGGGGTGGTCATGGAGATCTTTTGAGAGCGATCGTTGCGTCCCGAGATAAAGCGAAAGAGCTTCATAAAGGAGCCCTCCTCGCCACGCTTCTGCATCGGCGTGGAGACTAGAGTGAGTTCGGGATAATCACGGATCTCGAAGGAGCCCTCTTTCTCCACGATCTTGTACTCGGGGGATTCATACTTAGACTTTCCGCAGCCGGAAAATAGTGAGGAGAGCAGGGCAATCATCATCAGAAGCCATCTCGTGGATGATGAGGAGGAAGCAGTCTTCACGACTCTACTTCAAGCCAAGAAGCGAATCCCGTCAAAGGATTATGAAAGAGAATACGAAAGGCTATCGTAATGTTGTTAACCCGACCCTTTCTGTATAAAGCAGAAAAACCAGCGGGTACGATTTTTTTACTTTCGTGGTTTTTAGTTTTGTAGTTTAATGAGGAGGCTAAGCAAACCCCCAAACCCCCTAAAAAATGAAGATACGTTCCTTGCTCCCCAAACTCTCCCTAGTCGCATTTGCGGCCCTCCTCATCCCTGCCAGAGCTCAAGCTTCTGCAGGAGTTGTCCTTGAGCCAAATGATTTTGTCGGGATTTCTTTCTGGCTGATTTCCATGGCGCTTGTCGCCTCCACCGCTTTTTTCTTCCTCGAAACCCAGCGGGTTTCTGGAAAGTGGAAGACTTCCCTCACCGTCTCCGGCCTCGTGACTTTGGTCGCCGCCGTTCACTACTTCTACATGCGTGAGGTTTGGGTAACCACCCACGACACCCCGACCGTCTACCGCTACATTGACTGGCTCATCACCGTGCCGCTCCTCATGGTGGAGTTCTTCCTGATCCTCTCGGCAATCACGAAGGTTCCCGCTGGCGTTTTCTGGCGCTTGCTGATCGGTACCCTTGTCATGCTCGTCGGCGGATATGTGGGCGAGGCCGGTTATGTCTCCGCACTTCCTGCATTCATTGTTGGAATGCTCGGTTGGGCCTTCATCCTTTTTGAGATTTTCTTCGGCGAGGCCAGCCGTATCAACGCCCACCAGTCACCTCCTGCAGTCAAGACGGCGTTTAACCTCATGCGTCTGATCGTCACCTTCGGATGGGCGATCTATCCCATCGGTTACTTCGTCGGCTACCTCACTGGAATGAACCACGAGGATAGCATGAAAGGCTTGAACATTGTTTATAACTTGGCCGACGTGCTCAATAAAATCGCCTTCGGTGTCATCATTTGGGCTGCTGCTGTCACCGAGACAGAAGCCCACGCCAAGTAACGTTTAGGGGTTTCTCCGTGCGCCGCTTTATTCGGCGCACGGATTTCCTTTATACAGTAAGGTCAGTTTTCGGGTACTATCCCCTAGGCCTACCACTATGTCCACGATTCCCAAGATAAGAGTCGGAGCCGGACTCCATAGTGAGTCCCTCCTCGGCGTGGTGGAGGAGAGGATGATGGAAGTAGTCCATGCATCGCTGGCGGGATCGGCAGGATTGATTGAGGGACGTTCGGACTCAACCCGCGCCGTTTCATATCACCTCTCCTCTGGAGGTCAGCGTATTCGTGCCAGGCTTGCACTCTCTGCGGGGAGCGCCCTTGGGCTTCCGCCGGAGGATTCGGTGGCCATTGCCTCCTGTGTCGAGCTCATCCACAACGCTTCCCTTGTGCATGATGATCTGGAGGATCGCCAGCAATTCCGTCGCGGAGTCGAAACCGTCCACGCAGCCTATGGCTTCCATGTCGCCCTGTGTTCCGGGGATTTGCTTCTCTCAGCCGCCTATGCAGCCCTTGCGCGATTCAGCAATGTCCTTCTCCTTCCCGAGTTGCTAGCTTTGGTCCACTCCCGTATTGCAGTCGTGATAGGGGGTCAGTGCGCGCGTCTTGTCCCGATCGGAGATGAAGAGCGCGACATGGCTGCATACGACTCCATCGCCTCCGCCAAGTCAGGTGCACTTTTGAGCCTGCCGCTGGAGCTTGCCCTCAAGGGTTCCTCCAAAGGGATGTGGTCTGAGGATGCGAGGCGCGCCGCTGAGCACTTTGCCATCGGATATCAGATCGCCGATGATATGGAGGATGTGGAACAGGATAGCGGGACCCTTTCCGTCAATGCACTGCTGGTGATTGCCGCGGCAAGCCGCTGCCAGATCAACGAGGCATCGGAGAAGGCGCGCAGTCACGCGCTCGCGCATCTCGCCAAAGCGGTCTCTCTCGCTGGATCACTTCCCAACGGCTCTGGAGCGCTGCTCCGTGAGCTTGCCCAGGAACTCTCTCATCGTCTCGAAACGATGAGCTGATTATCATCCAAGGATGCATGCGCTCGTTATCGGAGCAGGTTATGGGGGCATGGCGGCTGCACTCAGGCTCCGGGGAAAAGGGTATCAGGTCACCTTGATTGATCGATCCCCGGGGCTCGGAGGTCGTGCGCAGATTTATGAGAGGGAGGGTTTTCGTCACGATGCCGGTCCCACGGTCATCACTGCGCCGTTTCTTTTTGAGGAGCTTTTTGCACTCTTTGGGGAAAACTTCCACGACCATGTGAAACTCGTACCAATGAAGCCGTGGTACCGGTTCAGATACTCCGACGGCACCACCTTCGATTACGGCGGGACGCTCGAGGAGACTCTGGAAGAAATAGGTCGCATCGAACCCAAGGACCGTGAGGGATATTTACGCCTCGTGGAGCATTCCAAGCGAATTTACAAAGTTGGTTTTGAGGAGCTTTCCTCGGAATCGTTTCACCGCGTCTTAACCATGGTACGGCAGGTTCCTAAACTTCTTCGCCTGCGTAACTATGAAACCGTCTGGCAAATGGTCTGTCGTTACCTTTCCAGTCCCAAACTGCGCCAGGCCTTCTCGATCCAGCCCCTCCTTGTTGGTGGAAATCCCTTCGATACAACGAGCATTTATTCCCTAATCCATTATTTAGAGAGGGAACACGGCGTCCATTTTGCGATGGGTGGCACCGCGGCGATTACCGCGGCACTCGGGAGCCTCATGGAGAGACATCAGATCTCGATCCGGTTGGGCACAACGATCGAGAGGATCGTTGTGGAGGATGGGAAAGCGACAGGGGCGCTCTTGGAGGGCGGAGAGATGCTCAAAGCTGACCTCGTCGTCACCAACACAGACCCCGCTCACCTGTACGGCAACATGATCAGCTCCAAGAAACAGGCCCTCTCCTCACGACTCAAGCTTGCTGGGGCAAAATACTCCATGGGGCTCTTTGTGCTCTATTTTGGAACGACGCGCATCTATCCGGAGGTCGCCCACCACACGATCTGGCTTGGCCCGAGGTATCAGGAGTTACTCAAGGATATCTTCGACCGAAAAATCCTGGCGGATGACTTTTCCCTCTACCTGCACCGTCCCACAGCCACAGATCCCAGCTTCGCCCCTCCCGCGTGTGACAGCTTTTATGTCCTTTGCCCGGTCCCCAATCTGCAGTCCGGTATCGATTGGAGCATCCAGGGACCAAAACTTCGGGATCGGATCGTCAAGGCCTTGGAGGAGACGATTCTTCCGGAACTTTCCTCCACGATCAGGGCAGATTTTTTCAAGACTCCGGAGGATTTTAGTGATGAGTACCTGAGTATCCATGGGGCAGGTTTTTCCATCGCCCCCATTTTCCGTCAGTCTGCTTGGTTTCGCTTTCATAATAAAGGTGAGGGGATCAGGAATCTCTTTCTCACCGGCGCAGGCACTCATCCCGGTGCTGGATTGCCCGGAGTTCTCTGTTCGGCAAAAGTGGTGGATGCACTCCTGCCCCGCGCCGAAGCCTTTAACCCGGCATGAATCCGGAATGAGCGTGGCACCCTCTGCCAACAAGGTGCTTTCCAGCAAGGGGCGCAGCTTTTATTGGGCGCGACACTTTTTAGGGAGCAGGCATGCGGAGAGAGCAACAAGACTTTATGCATTTTGTCGTTATTTGGACGATCTTGCCGATGAGTCCCCCTCTCCCGACGAGGCGCGCTCAAAAATCGAAGCGGCCCGGGCAGATGTCCTGAGGGGTGAATCCGCTGATGCCTCGCTCAGTGACGGACTCTCGCTGGCCCGAGAGTGTGGTATTTCGAAAGAGCCGATTCTTGAACTCATCAATGGAATCGCCTCGGATCTGGATGAGGTTCGGATCGTTGATGTGGATGAACTCATCCGCTACTGCTACCGCGTGGCCGGCACTGTGGGTCTGATGATGTGCAGTGTTCTCGATGTCAGCTCCCCAGCAGCCTATCCGCATGCCGTCGACCTAGGGATTGCGATGCAATTGACCAACATATGTCGCGATGTCCTTGAGGATGCCACAATGGACCGTCGATACCTTCCCTCGACCCTTATCGGAGGACTCTCTCCCCAAGAGTTGATCAACCCCAGCTCTACCGTGTGTGCTAAGATTGCTTCAGGCGTACTCGAACTCTTGCGACTTTCCGAAGACTACTACCGAAGCGGCGAGGAGGGACTCTCCTACCTGCCCTTGCGTGCACGCGGGGCTATCTTGATCGCCTCCAGGGTCTATGGTGGCATTGGGCTCGATCTTATTTTACGGAAGGGAGATTGCTGGTCCCGACGTGCGATGGTCTCCTCTGCTCAAAAGGCACTGATTACGGTGAAGGCTCTCACGAGCGTCACGCAGGGGAGATCGAGCAAGGGATCGAGTAAGAGATCGTTCTGGTCTCCTACCTGCTCCCACCGCTCGGAACTCCACATCGCTCTTGCAGGCCTTGTGATCGCTCCATGAGCAATCAATCCGATCTCATCATCTTGGGGGGTGGTTGTGCTGGGTTGAGCCTTGGTATGAATCTTGCCAAGCATGGAGAGGCAAGCCCCCGGACCCTTATTCTCGAGGGCAGGCAGGAATATACCAATGACCGCACCTGGTGTTTTTGGGGTGGTTTTGGGTCCGGGTCGGAAAAGCTCGCAACCCACCGGTGGGAATCTTTTTCAATTGCCACGGCCAAGGATCGCATCACCCGCAGCTGCAAAGAAAATCCCTACCTCATGGTCGCCTCCAAAGACTTCTACCAGGCAGCAGTAGGAGCGATTGACCAGTCTTCACGGATCAATTTGAAGATGAAAAGCATCGTCTTGGGTGAGGTTTTGAAGAGAGGTGGACTCTGGTATGTGGAAACTCCTATGGGAGTCTACACGGCCCCACAGATCGTGGATACTCGTCCCAAGGTCCCGCATTTTGGTCACTTTGAACCTCTTCTTTGGCAGTCGTTCCTTGGGGAGGAGATCACAACTGAAGAGGAAATCTTTGATCCGGGTTGCGCGGAGCTGATGGATTTTTCTGGAAGTTCATCCGAAAGGATCCTCTTCCTTTACGTTCTCCCTTTCTCCAAGAGGGAAGCCCTTGTGGAGGCTACGGTTTTCGGACCAGAGCCTTTGAAAGCAGAGGATTTGGAGGAGTCGTTCGGCGTACTCGTCAAACAACGACTTCAAGGGAGCCCTTACTCAAGCGGAAGGAAAGAGCATGGAATCCTACCCATGGGGGCACCTCCTGAAAATCGACAGACTGATCCCAGCTACGTCCGTGCGGGACTGATGGCCGGAGGGGCCAGACCCAGCAGTGGATACGCCTTTCAGCGTATCTGGAGGTGGTCGCGAGAGTGCGCCATTGTGTTGGCCAAGGGTCGTCCCCCAATATCCCATCCGCAAGATCCTCTCATCATCCGCACCATGGACGCTCTTTTTCTGCATGTGCTTAACTCCCGTCCCGAACTGGCTCCCGATCTTTTCTTTTCACTCTTTTCCAAGGTGGACCCGGCTCGCGTGGCCCGCTTCATGAGTGATCGCACGAGTCTCACTGATTGCCTCACAATCATGGCATCGCTTCCTCCGGGGCCTTTTCTGAGCGAATTGGCCAAGACCATGAGGTTACCTTACGGCCATAAAACAAAAAGAGAGGAAAAAGAAGAGAAGGGACGATGAAAACGATGAGCCCGCTCCGTATTCAAGGATTTTTGTTCAGCCTTTGCGCGCTTGGGGCGGCGGCTTTTTTCGCACTGATTGGGTCTCAAAAAGGGGGGGGTAACGATCAATCAGGACTCATCATCCTTGCGACTTTGATCCTTCTTCTTGGGGTCCCGCATGGGGCATTCGACACGATCTTTGCTTACAGACTTTACGATCTTCGGAAGCCAACGGACTGGATGCTTTTCACCGTGATCTATCTTCTTCTAGCGGTAGTTGTTGTGGCGGTTTGGTGGTGGGCGCCGATGTTTTTTTTGATTTTGTTTCTTTTAATCTCAGCGGCCCATTTCTCGGGGGATCCTGAGGAAGGAACCCCTCACGCGACTCGAATCCTCTATGGGGGAAGCGTGCTTCTATTGCCTGCCCTCCTTCACTCGGAGGAGATGGGGCGACTTTTTGGGCTTCTTGTGGGTGATGAGCCAGCCCTTCTGCTCATGCCATGGATCAAGCTGATTGCCTGGATCTGGCTGCCGTGCGTTGCACTCGGAGTGATCCTGCTTGCGTGGAGTGATTGGCTGGGAGCCATGGAGATAGCTTCCGTCGTTTTGCTGAGTGTTGCTGCGCCTCCGCTCATCGCATTCACCCTCTTTTTTTGCGGCATGCACAGCGCGCGCCATATCCTCAGGACAATCGACTACTCGGGATCCCTTTCGAGACGCCTCCTGGCTCTTTCTGCTCTCCTGCCGATGATCGGCGTCGTCGTGGTTTCGGCGCTTGTCTGGTGGTTCCTCAAGGGAAAGTCCCTCGATGAACGCCTGATTCAGATTGTTTTTGTAGGACTGGCCGCGCTGACCGTCCCTCACATGGCGCTAGTGGAACGCGTCCGATTTTCTGGATGGATCAAGGGTGCATTTCAGAGACCCTTATAAAAAGAGAGTGCAGCCATGAGGAGTCGAACCTCAAACCTTCTGATCCGTAGTCAGATGCTCTATCCAATTGAGCTATGGCTGCGTTAGGGGGAGAAAACATAAGCAGTGAACGACTCACTGGTCAACGCATTTACTGAAACTTCTCTTGACGATACGAATCTGAAGATCAATGATGCCTGCTCAATCTTATCAAGAGTGACGGAGGGACTGGCCCGCTGATGTCACGGCAACCGCTGCGGAATTTTTTCGTAGGCCCAGGTGCCAAATCCAGCTCCGAACAATCGGGGAAAAGATGAGATACTTGGCAGAGCCGATGATTCGCAAGGATTGAGGCACCAGGTCTCCTCGGCACTCTTGATGGGAAAACAACCGATGAGATCCCATGGCCAAGAAACCCTTTTTCAGTAATCTGAAATGCCGCGAATGCGGCCGTCTCTACGAGAAAGAGGCGATCCATATCTGCGAATTCGACTTTGGCCCACTGGAGGCCGCCTATGACTACGAGGCGATCCGCGCAGTGCTGACACGGGAACTCATCGAGTCTCGCCCTCAGACGATGTGGCGCTATCGGGAGTTGCTTCCGATCGATGGTGAGCCGTCCGTTGGCACCCAGGTGGGCTTTACCCCGCTCGTGAAGGCCGACCGCCTGGCCAAGGCCCTTGGCATCCGCGAACTCTGGATCAAGAACGACTCCGTCAATTACCCGACTCTTTCCTTCAAGGACCGCGTGGTCTCCGTGGCGCTCAGCCGTGCCCGCGAGCTTGGCTTCGAGGTGGTCGCCTGCGCCTCCACAGGAAACCTAGCGAACTCGGTCGCTGCCAACGCCGCCAACGCCGGACTCAAGAGCTATGTGCTGATCCCCTCGAATCTCGAACAGGGTAAGGTACTCGGTTCGCTAGTCTATGGAACCAACGTCATAGCGATCAAAGGCCCCTATGATCAGGTGAACCGCCTCTGCTCCGAGATCGCTGGCAAGTACGGCTGGGGTTTCGTGAACGTGAACCTCCGGCCTTACTACGCGGAGGGTTCCAAGACCATGGGCTTCGAGATCGCCGAGCAGCTCGGCTGGAAGCTTCCCCGCCACACCGTCGTCTGCATGGCATCAGGATCGCTTCTCACCAAGATCCACAAGGCCTACAAGGAGTTCATCGATCTCGACATCGTTCAGAAGAGCGATTTCACGATCCATGGGGCGCAGGCCTCCGGATGCTCGCCAATCAGCACAGCCTTCAAGGCCGGTTCGGAGATGGTGAAACCCGTTCAAAATCCCGACACCATCGCCAAGTCGCTCGCGATCGGAACCCCGGCTGACGGCTACTATGCGATCCGCAGCATGCGGGAGACCGGAGGCAGCTGTGAGGATTGCAGCGATGAAGAGATCGTCGAGGGGATCAAACTCCTGGCCGAGACCACCGGCATCTTTGCCGAGACGGCCGGGGGCGTGACCGTCGCCTGCGCTAGGAAACTCATCGAGTCTGGCAAAATCCCCAGGGATGAGAGCGCCGTCCTCTGCATCACCGGCCATGGCCTCAAGACCCAGGAAGCGATCATCGGCAAGGTCGGCGAGCCCCGAGTCATCGGGGCCAGCCTGCGTGAGTTTGAGGCGCTAGTCGCCGACGAGGTCGCGGCAAAAAGCTAATCTTCATTACCCATTACCTATTACCTATCACCCAAACCCTATTACCTAATCCCATGCCCATCGTCCGAATCCCCACCCCACTCCGCAAGCTGACCAATAATCTCGAGGAGGTCACGGTCTCCGGTGCCACGCTCGGCGTCGTGCTGGACGAACTCAATGCCACCTATCCCGGTCTGAGCGAGCGCATCGTCGATGAAAACGGCGTTATACGCCGCTTCGTGAACATCTTTGTGAACGACGAGGATGTCCGCTTCCTTCAGGAAAAAGAGACCCCGATCCAAGAGGCCGATGTCGTCTCTATCGTTCCAGCTATCGCCGGAGGCTAGTCCGACAGTCCCCACCTGATAGTCCTCTTGCCTTCGCGACTCTAAACTCCGATCTTTTCTCTTATGGAAACGACCCGCCTCTGGCTCATGTATCCGGCGAAGCTCATCACACGCCCGCTTGTTTACGAACTGGGACACAAATTCTCCGTCACGACAAATGTCCGCCAGGCCAGTGTCACGAACGAAATCGGCCTTGTCTGTCTAGAGCTCATCGGCGAGCGCGGCGAGATTAAGCGTTCGATCGCCTGGCTCGAGGAGCTGGGAGTGAAGGTCGAACCGGTCGAGATCAATACGATCGAGGGCTGATTCGCTCCATCCCAATACCGCTGCATCATGAAAGTTTCCCTCGGCAGTGACCACGCAGGATTTGAATACAAGCAGGCTTTGGCCGAGATGCTCCGCATGCAGGGGCATGATGTCATCGACTGCGGCACGCACTCCGCAGACTCCACCGACTATCCTCTCTGGTGCATTCCTGCCGCTGAGAAAGTTGCTAGCGGTGAAGCCGAGAAGGGCATCGTCGTCGGCGGCTCCGGCAATGGTGAGGCTATCGCTGCCAACAAGGTGAAGGGGATCCGTTGTGCCATCGCCTGGAGCGATGAGACCGCCAAGCTCGCCAGCCAGCACAACAACGCGAATGTCCTATCGATTGGTGAGCGCATGGTCTCGCTTGAGACGGCCAAGCGACTGGTTGATCTCTGGCTCTCCACCTCGTTCGAGGCTGGCCGCCACCTCAAGCGCATTGAGGAACTAGCACTCTACGAGTCGGGCAAACCGATGCAGTAGCAGGTGGCTACTGGATTTTTTGGAGTTCAGTCTAACCGACCACCAGAATCACTGCAGTTGCATTATCCTTCCCTGAGGACTCCACCGCTTCAGCCACGAGATGCTCTGCGGGGGTGCGGTGCTTTGAAAATTCCTTCAAGACCTCGACGATTCGTTGATCCGAGAGTCCATCGGTAACTCCGTCCGAGCAAATCAGAAAGCGGTCGCCCGGACGGCACGCGATCTCGCCGATCTGCGGGTTGACGAATTGATTGCCGGCACCAAGCGCCTTTTGCAGGCGATTCTTTGCCGGGTGTATCCGCGCCTCCAGTTCACCGATCTGACCCGTGCATTTCAGCCATCCAACATGCGTGTCGTCCTTGGTGAGTTGAAGGGTGCTGCCATCTTTGAACAGGCGGTAGATGCGGGTATCGCCGATGTGAGCAAAGTGCATCATGTCCCCGGAAAACCAGCAGAGGCTAAGGGTGGCTCCCATGCCGCGGCACTCCTCATAGCTGTCCCCCAGATATTGAAGGGCCTTGTTGATTTCCGAGAAAAGCGCTTCGAAGGCTCCTTCATAGCCGATCGGCTTGCCGCTGGCTCGTTGCCGGATCAGCGGGGGGAGCATGCGGGTGATTTTATCAACAA